>Ga0207061_1145_pt1 | contig 17165 bp, 11 predicted proteins | sample Alteio_BWMinCont_31_FD_153275 | JGI IMG/M metagenome (GOLD analysis project Ga0207061, IMG submission 153275) | Enriched cells from forest soil in Barre Woods Harvard Forest LTER site, Petersham, Massachusetts, United States -... | ecosystem: Environmental > Terrestrial > Soil > Temperate forest >... | reverse complement strand
TCTTTATTTGTCGCGTTTTTGTGCACCGGCGCTTTGCTTCAGTTATTTGTGCCGATTAATTTCGGTTACGACTCGTATATACCGAATCTAGCTTGGATGGCCATCGTTGGCATGGCTTCAAGATTGTATCCGATGTTTTTGGCAGGAATCCTATTCTACCTCATTCGCAACAAGATTCCCTTCAACCATTATCTTGCTGGAGTGATAGCTGCTGGAATTGTTATGTTTTCGCTCCTAAGGCCGGAGGAATGGGCATCGCCGATCGTTATTAATGCTGTCATGACCTTTCCATTAATGTACTTAGTCGTATACGTCGGGGTGAGTTCGACGTTTAGGATTCCGTTTTTTAGTCGTGGCGATTATTCTTATGGGATATATCTGTATGGGTGGCCAATTCAGCAGGTTGCGCTCGGGCTCCTCAGGCCACCAAGTCTCCTTGTCCATTTCGCGATAGCTTTGCCAATGGTGTCTCTGTTCGCAGCGTTTTCGTGGCACACCGTAGAGAAGCCAATTCTTTCGTTGCGAAAGAATTTTGCTTTCATGGCCCGGGAACGACTCGCCTCAACTAACGGCATTTCGACCAGCGCCGGCGTGGTCGCTGTCTCAGACTCAAGCAAGGTCGAATAGGACGGACTTGAAGAAGACGCGGTAATCTGAAGTTCCAGCTGAGATAGTGCACATTCCCGCATCCTCAGAAGTCGGCCGGCATCGCGCTGGCCATCGTCACTGCGGCAGTCTAAATCGCGCTGATTCACGCTCTAGGAGATTAGGCATAAGGGTCTTCGCCCGGTTAAAACAACAACGAGGGCTTTAGCGGCATTTTGAAAGTTGGGAGCGGCCACTTCATTCCGCGAATTGATGCGGGATGGGACCGTCCGTGATTGACAAGCCACGTGGTCCTCGGCGGTGTGTCGCTGCGTTTGGCATTGACGAAATAACATGCTAATGACATGGCTCCCCTGGGCGCACGTTTTACGGATCATCCATTGAGTTCGAAACCGTTACAATTGATCCTTGTGACTCAAGTCCTGCTAGCGGTCGGCTGCGGTCAGGCCTTTTCAGATTCGGGGATCGCCAGTGTGGGTGCGGACGTCTTTTTGAGTTCTCTTGGAGTTAATATCCACGTCGACCAAGGGGTTTCCGGCGGCTCCTATGTCGCGCCTTTGCGATACCTCGGCGTTCGCAACGTCCGTGACAATGGACGCAACTCGTCTCAATTCCAATTGATCCATCAACGAACCGGCGTTCGTCTCGACCTTGTTGGTGTGGGGGACCTAGAAGAGACGATCTCGACCAGCAAAACGTTGGCAGCGTCTGGTGCGCTAATGGCGTTCGAAGGACCGAACGAACCCAACAACTGGCCGATTACATACATTGGGCAATCCGGCGGCGGAATGGGATCATGGGCACCGGTCGCGCAGTTTCAAGAAGCACTTTACCGGGCGGTCAAATCAGACCCCAATTTACAGCAGTACCCTGTCTTTGCGGTCTCGGAAGCAGGAGCTGAGATCGATAACGTAGGACTACAGTTCTTGACAATTCCGACTGGTGCAGGTGCCACCTTTCCCGATGGAACCCGATATGCCGATTACGCGAATACCCACAACTACGTTACCAGCAACCGAAAAATGTACATCGACAATCAAGCCTGGAATGCCGCGGATCCTACGCTAAGTGGCCCTTGGGATGGGCTCCTTGGAGAGTACGGAATTACTTGGCGTCATCATTATCGAGGCTACACCAAAGAACAGCTCCTAACCCTGCCGCGCGTGACCAGCGAGACGGGCTGGGACTCAGTGTCCGACATCGGCGGAGAGCGTACGCAGGGGACGATCTTGGTGAATACTTACTTCGCGCAATTCAAACGAGGCTGGCGCTACACGTTCATTTATCAGCTACGCGACGGGGAAGGCGGCAACGGCAACCAAGGGCTCTTCAATTCGAACTCGACCCCGAAGTCGGCCGCGACCTACATTCACAATCTGACCTCGATTTTGGCAGACAACATACCTGTCGCCTCGCCGGGCTTTCTAAACTATTCCATTCTTGACGAGCCTGCGACGGTGCACGATCTGCTTATTCAAAAAAGCAGCGGGACTTTCGAACTCGTGGTCTGGGATGAAAAGGTCAAAGGTACTGATCAGGTCACTGTGAATTTGGGTCGCACTTACTCCAGGGTGAACATTTATGACGTTACAATTGGCATCAGCCCGACCCAAACATTGTCCAACGTCGCCTCCGTCTCATTGAATCTGACCGACCATGCGTTGATTATCGAGATCCTTAATTGATGAGCCGTTGGACCGTTTGCCCGTGAAATTAGGAGCTAAGCTCAGTAGATTATTGAAAAGCAAGGTTAAACCGTGATGCGCCTTGAAGCGGACTGTTATCTCGCGCCCGCCATCAGCACCCCGTCTTTTCGACGCGTCTTCGGCTTAATAACGATTAATCGATCTATACTATGCGCAGCTTCCCCACCTATTTAGGGTGCGTTTTGGTGACGCGTTCGTGCGCCTTTGCAGGTTAACGGTGCGCGCCCGATTGTGGAAGAACGCGGCCTTGCTCAGAACGAGAGGTTCAGCGGCTGATGAAGCAGAAGCCCAACGACCCTACCCGAGAGCGCGAATTGACGAGTCGGCACTGGTCCGTCAATGGTAGGTTCCTGACCCGTATTGCGACGGGCGTCGATCGCTACGCGCGGGAAATCCTCGGGGAGATGGATGCGCTCATTTGCCAGGGCCATCCACTGACCGCTGGGCTTACACTGGACATACTCTGTCCGGCCGGATCTGTGGAAGCCTCACCGTTTGTCAACATTCCGCTGCGGTTGCTGCCAAGCGCACCTGGCCACTTTTGGGAGCAGTGCATCCTACCCAACTATGTTCGTGGGGGCCTCTTGAGTTTGTGCAACACCGGCCCGCTCGCCCTGAAAAGGCAGATCGTCTGCATTCATGACCTCAATAGCCGCATTACACCGGAGAGCTATAGCTTGACGTTCCGAGTAGTCTATCGCGTTCTTGTGCCGGCCCTCGGAAATCGCGCCGCACAGATCGTCACAGTCTCTCGCTTCTCGCAGCAAACGATAGGGCGGTTCGATATCAAGCCGGCGGATGAGATCACAGTAATTCACGACGGCTATGAACATGTGCTGGGGTGGAACCCGGCTCGTTCACCGCTCACCTCGGCGGGCCTGCCCCGTCCGTTCGTGCTGCTTGTTGGAAGCAACGCACCACACAAAAATGTTGCGATCATCTATTCAATTGCGGCGGAACTCGCCGCCAGAGGCATCTACCTAGTGGTGGCCGGTGGCGGCGACGCCAGCGTATATGCGCCCCAACACACCAATCCACCGCCGCCGAACCTAATGCACCTCGGTAGGGTTAACGACGACGATCTTGCTTATCTTTACCAGCAGGCGCTGTGTTTGGTATTTCCTTCCAAGACGGAGGGCTTTGGCCTGCCGGTACTCGAGGCTATGGCATTAGGCTGCCCGGTAATTTCGAGCGATGCGGCGAGCCTTCCCGAAGTTTGCGGGGAGGCCGCCCTTTACGCCTCACCCGACGATGCGGGGGCATGGCTAGCGGCGATCGGACGACTTGCGGCCGAGCCGATGCTGCGTAAAAACCTTGCCAGCGCTGGGCCGAAAAGATCGAAGGCGTTCTCGTGGCGGCAGGGCGCTGAGAAGTACCTCGAATTGATGTTTGCTGTCGATCATGGTAACCGCGGCGGAAGTGGCACGTACGAAAACTGAATCGACCTTGGAAGGCATTAATGAAACGTGGACAAATGGTCAAATCAACACGGCAGGGGCCGGCTGAATGAATTTCCCCGCTCTGATTTTTTGGCTGGTGATCGTCTGTAGCTTTTGGGCCCGTCCCGGTACGGTGCTTGTGCTGTTGCTCGCGTCAGTGCCCTTCGCCAGTCTGTCATTGCTCCCTCTCGAAATCACAGGTGGAATGACACTTTTGCCTCAGATGATGTTTGCCGTCGTTTTGATCCTCAAGGTAGTTGCTCCTCACGTCGTAACGCTATCTCCAAAGTTCATCAACGCTTTGCAATTGCGGAGGCTAGGGTATCTGACCCTATTCTTGTTGACGGGGATAATTGCGACATTGATCATGCCAAAGCTCTTTCTAGGTCAGGTCATCGTATTTCCGATGAAATATTCGTGGATGGCTGATTTTTTGAGCCCGAGCCAGGCGAATTTCACGCAATCGGGGTATGTAGTGCTGTCTGTCATGACCGCATTTGCTGTGATGTTGATGGCGGACGAACCGGGATTTACTGGGACGTTGCTGAAGGCTTTGCTCGCTGGAGGCATCGTCGGCGTCGTCACCGGCCTGATCGATATCGCGGCGGCGTCCGCCGGATTGGAAAGTTTGCTCAAGCCTTTCCGCAACGCAGACTATGCATATCTGACGAACGCCACGCTCGCGGCCGGGACGAGACGAGTCGTTGGCTTCACACCTGAGGCGTCGGCATATGGCCCGATTTGCGTCGAATTTGCCGCCGCGATTGGGCTCCTGCGGACCCTCTATGCGGAAGGTCAGCAGCGCATGTACGCGACGATAATTTCGGTCAGTCTGGTGGTCATGGCGCTGCTCTCTACGTCCTCCACTGCTTATGGAGGCTTGGCCGTATTGGGATTGGTTTACGCGGGAAACTGGATTAGGCGTGCGGCTTTTTCATCGCCGTTGGGCCAGAGCGGTCTTATGAGCGAGCTGCTAGTAGGCCTAGGAGCGATAATCGCGCTGTTGTCCGTCTTGGTTGCGCACGCGGACCTGCTGAACCCGCTACTCAACCTGATCGACGAGCTCATATTCAACAAGGCGCTAACTGGTTCCTTCTACGAAAGGTCGAATTGGAATGCCACTGCTTGGAACGCAGTAGCCTCCACATGGGGTCTCGGCATCGGATTTGGATCAACCCGGACGTCGAGTTGGTTCGCGGCGGTGGTCAGCAATGCAGGCCTTATTGGCGCTGCGTTTATGGGGATCTTCCTGGTCCAAACTTTTGCCAGGCGATCGATTTCGCGTACGCCGTTGTCGGCGGAACTACTATCCGCGCTGAAGTTGTCGCTGGTGCCAGCTTTGGCAATGGTGGGTGTCGACTCGCCGGGACCCGATTTTGGAATTTGGATGGGGGTTATGTTTGGCGCGATCACAGGAATCGCAGCGCTCCGCCCAGTGCGCAGTTCGATTGGTCATGTCGCCGCATACAGGTCCATAGCGGCACGTACCGGGGGGCGTTGGGCGATCGGGAGTCGAGCGTTTGGCCGATTCCCACTTCCGAAGCCTGACCAAGACAGCGGGCCCGACAAGCCCGCACCGCGGCCGTCATTTCGAACATGACGCGCAAAAACGCAGGGGTCTACCGACCAAGATGAAGCTGGGCCTTATAATTGCGTCCCATGGACGACCGCATATCCTCGAGCAAGTGCTGATGCACCTGATGTCACAGCGTAGGATTCCTGATCAGACCATTATCTCCGCTGTCACTCCTGAGGATGTTCCGGCGATCACCGAGACTATTGGCAACGTACGCAAGATATTTGGTGGTATCGGCAGCTGTTGTCAAAGAAATCGAGGGATGTCCTACCTAACAGATACAACTGACATTATCGTTTTTTTAGACGACGACTTCATCGTCGGTGACGACTATTTCCTAAATCTGGAAAGGATATTTGAACATGATCGCTCGATCGTTGGCGTAAACGGAGAGGTTATCGCCGATGGAGCGAACTCGCCGGGTCTCACATTCGAAGAAGGGCTCCGATTGGCGGAGCAACATAGCCAGAGAAAAAAAGCGGCACCCATTATTCGGGAGATCAAAGGCGCCTATGGATGCAACATGGCGTTTCGGACCGCCGAGATAGGCTCAGTACGATTCGATGAGCGCCTGCCGCTGTATGGCTGGCAAGAAGATCTGGATTTCTGTGGAGCGCTGCGCGGCTCCGGCCGGATTGTGAAGCCAGATATCGTCTGGGGAGTCCATCTTGGGACAAAGCGCGGCAAGGGCAGCGAGGTTCGACTCGGCTATTCGCAGATCATCAATCCGGCCTACATTGTCCGCAAAGGCAACATGTCGTTTCCATATGCTTTTGGGCTGGCTGGACGAAACCTTCTCGCCAACCTCATCAAGAGCATTCACCCGGAAAGCTATGTCGATCGGCGCGGTCGGTTGCGGGGCAACCTGATCGGGTTGTTTCACTTGATGACTGGTCGATTGACCCCAGAATACATACTTAGCCTAAAATGAATTCGGACTTAGCCTACAATGAGTTCGAATTGGGGGGGCAGCGGCAGGATCCATGCGACTGAAAGAATAACGGACCGAGATGAAGCTGGGCCTTGTTATCGCCTCCCACGGCCGACCGGATATTTTGCAAAACGTGCTCATTAATTTGATGGCACAGCGCAGAATCCCGGATGAGATAGTCATTTCGGCCGTAGTTCCGGCTGATGTTCCCGAACTCGGAGCCGCCACTGCCAACGTGCGAAGGATATTTGGAAGCGTTGGCCTTACCTGTCAGCGAAATAGAGGAATACTCCGTTTAATTGATGAAGTGGATTTGATTGCATTTATCGATGATGACTTCATCGTCGGTGACGACTATTTTTGCAATATGGAAAAGATTTTTGAGCAAGACGAGTCGATCGTTGGCGTGAACGCACATATCGTGGTTGAAGGCGCGAATTCCATGGGCTTCACGTTCGAGGAGGGGCTGCGATTGGCGGAGCAATACGGTCGGCGAAAAGTAGCCCCCGTCACACGCGAGATCACAGGCAAGTATGCCGAAGGGTGCAACGGGCTAATAGCATGTCGCACCGCTAGCCTAGGCTCGCTACGCTTCGACGAGCGCCTGCCGCTTTATGGCTGGCAGGAAGACCTGGACTTCTGTGTAGCGCTGCGCCGCATCGGCCGGATTGTCAGGACGAGCCTCGTCTGGGGAGTCCACCTTGGTGCAAAGCGCGGCAAGGGCAGCGAGGTTCGGCTCGGGTATTCTCAGATGGTCAATCCGGCATACATTGTATGCAAAGGCAATATGTCGTTCGCCTATGCCTTCCAGCTCGCCGCACGAAATTTTCTCGCCAATCTTCTCAAAAGTATCTACCCGGAAAGCTATGTCGATCGGCGTGGTCGGTTGCGAGGCAATCTGATCGGCTTGTTTCACTTGATGACCGGTCGATTGACGCCAGAATACATACTAATGCTGGAGTGAATCCTGAGGCACTACACAGCGATGCACTTGCTGGTTTGCCGTAATTCACAAGGTGACTGCGTTTCGATTGACGATCTGCCGACGCGGAAGTTCGAACGGATTATCGTCCGATCTCACTCGCCTATGCGCGGCAGTTAAGGCACATTCGAAACCGGCTGCCATGACAATGTCTCGGGTGAGCTGCCCCCAATCGCCGAATGGATAGGAAAATGAGCGGATTGGCTTCCCCACTTTCGTTTCTAAGAAACGCGAGCCCGAGACAATTTCGCGTTCCTGTTCGGCCGGATCCAGCATGGGGAGCGAGGGATGGTTAGCTGTGTGCCCACCGATCTCGAACAGCGGATTGGCGGCAAGCGCGCGCAGTTCTGCCTCTGTCATTGGCCTATGTGTCGGACGAGTCAGCTTTTCGAGTCCCATGCACTGACGCAGTTCATCAAGGTACCGGCGACGTTGTTCCGTCGACAGACAGCGAGCAAGCCGCCAAAGCGAAAAGAAGGCTACAATCGGAATGGTGCTCTCGGGACGGATTCCCTGGTTTACCTTCGTCGAGTAGATGTTTAGAAGATCTACGGCCCTTTCGTAATTGAAGTCCGGTGCGTGGAAAATGAACTCAAGCTGGTCCCACCAAAATTCCTCCCCGCGTGCGATGGGATCGGAAACAACAAAAAAGGTCGCCGGATAATTGAACGATTCGAGCATTGGCGCCGCCACGAGAGCGTTGCAGGCGTAACCGTCATCGAACGTGATCGCGACCGCATTTCGCGGCAACCTTTTGCGCGTGTGAAGCGTTACGAATTCTCGTAGTGGAAGGACAACTTTACTGCGAAGGCTCGCCAGTTGGCGCTCGAACTCGTTAGGCGAGACTGCGATGTTCCAGGGGTCGAAATCAGCCTGTGCTACCCGATGGTAAATTAGGATGGACCTGCCAAGGATGGGTCGTCCGATGATGCGCCTAGCGAAGCGCTTGGCAATTCTGATAAGAGTTGCGCTCATGGTTGTCACATACTCCAAAGGGCCACTATCTATTACCAGTCACATGCCGTACGCAGGAAGTCCGATTCTGCCGGTTGTACGAAATGGCGCTACGGAAAAAAATGTTTTCTGGTGATGGTAAGTTTGAGGTCGAAGTCATCATCCCCAAATAGTGCGTAAATCTTGGCTGGATTAGGCTTAATCCGTTCGAGACGCCGTTGATGAAAGCTGTTCTCACTGGGGCGGTTTATCGATTAACCGGGATTTTCCCCAAGCTGCTGGTCGATCCATGACGTGCGCACTTGCGCGCGAAAAAAGCACGTGATTGGGCCAGTTGCGGAAGGTCATCAAGACTCAAGAGCGAAGGATTCGCTGCTTTTTGCACCTGCTCTGTCTAAGTTATCCGCCCACCAGCAGGAGCAGGAGGTGTCAGTTGGGAAGGCCATCTTGGAACAGGTAATTGGCAAACCTGCGGATTTCATTCGCCTATCCGTTCGGGGACGTCGGGGACGCAACCCCGCAAATCGTAAGCTCGGCCAGCTTGTAGCATTAACGACACGTTTGTATTTCGATATGACGGAAACCTTCGTTCACGCCTGCCCTTGGCCAGCTTTTCGACCGCCTCGCGCTTCCAGGCAGTAAACTGGGTCGGGGCTTGGTCGCCAGCGCCGCAACCGTCTCCTGGCCCTTGATCGCCTCAAGCGCCACCTTCGCCTTGAACTCAGCCGAAAACCGTCTTCGCGTCCTCATGGTGGTTCGTCCTCTGCATCGGCGAATCCACCTTAGCCGGCTGTGTCAGAAAGTGGGACCACCTCTTACCGGTGACGCCACAAAATCGAAAACTACTTCTGCCGTATCAAGGATTGGCGGCGCATCGCCACCCGCTACGACAAACTCGCCCGGAACTTCCTTGCCGCTACGGCCCTCGTCGGTGCTCTCTATTGGATCAAGTTGTGAGTCCAGACCCTATTCTGGCGCGTTTATCACGCCAACAACCGAAATCTGCTGTATACTTGACAACACTGAATCTAAACGACTTTGTAGAGCGCAAAAGTCAATTCACATATCGGTGCGGGCTGAAGTCCATATGTCCACATTCCTCCAGAGTAATACGTTGACGCCCAGTTTAAAGACAGCCGGTGAGCGATCCGTGGCAATCGTGGTCAACACCTACAATCAATCTAGCTTTTTAGCTGACGCCCTCGAAAGCTGCCTGAGACAGACTACACCTGCGAGCGAAATACTTGTGATAGACGATGGCTCCGACGACGACCCGGCTAGTATAGTTGCTCAATTCGCCAAAGTGTCGTTTTATCGTCAACCCAACTCCGGCCGCTCGGCGGCGAGGAATGCGGGTTTAGCACGAGTGACGAGTGAATTTACTATATTTCTGGATGCTGATGATCGCTTGACACCGGCAGCCGTCGCGGCCGGACTCGAGTGTTTCGCCAATGATCCGGACGCGTGGCTGGTCTACGGGAAGCATCATCTGGTTGACGCCCTGGGGCGAAAAATTTCAGGCCCGCTGGGTACTCCCACAGCAGAGGCTCCGTTTCTCCAATTGCTTCGCCATGGGAATCTTATCGCTATGCACGGCGCTGTCATGTATCGCGCTGAGCGACTGCGATCCATATCAGGCTTTGATGAAGCCTTGCATGCGTGTGAGGACTACGATGTTTACCTGCGCATCGCGCAGGCTGGCCAGCTCGCAAGTCATAACTATTGTGTCGCTGAATACCGACAGCACTCACAGAACACGTCGCAAGACAAGGAACTCATGTTGGATGCCGCGCGATCAGTAGTCCGAAAGGCTGCCTATGGGAACAGCGCCGATGTTGTCGCGGCGGCCTATATTGGCGAGGCACATTTTATTCGGCATTTTGCGCCTCAGATATTTAGTTCGGGATTAAAGAACTTATTGCGCAACGGGTGGGATCGGCATTACGTGAAACAGATTGCACATGGCGTTAGTCTCGCTCCTGTCGAAGCAACGAAGATGATCGCCCGGCGAGGCTTGCGACGGCTCGTCAGGAAGTTGCCTAATTCTTTAGGACGAATGTTCGGAGAGGATTTCTGGGCGCCCAAACTAGGCAAGGTGCGGTTCGGCGACTTTGCGAGGACAAAGCCGATCGCTATTGACTATGGCTATCACCGCGGCAAGCCAGTAGATCGCTACTATATTGAGAAAGCGATTTCCGCGTACTCTGAGAATGTTCGTGGTCACGTTCTTGAAGTCTGCGATCCAGACTACACGATAACTTTCGGCGCCCACCGGGTTACTCAAAGCGACGTGTTAGACATCGATCCTCAAAATCCGAAGGCGACGATTATTGGGGATCTAGGTACCGTGGGGTCACTTCCAGAAGGTACATTCGACTGCATTATTTTAACGCAGACTCTACAGTTTATTTACCGGCCTGATAATGCCATTGAGAATCTCTACCGAGCGCTTTCGCCCGGCGGATGCTTGCTGATTACCGTACCGGGGATATCGCTGCTCGGCTCAGGCGAAATCAAATATTGGTACTGGACTTTCACCGAGCTCTCGTTACGAACCCTACTCAGTGACCGTTTTGGTGAAGACAGCGTCGAAGTAAACGCTCGCGGCAACGTGTATGCCGCGATCTCCTTTCTGACTGGTCTCACGTTGGCTGACATCGAGACCGACAAGCTGGAATACAATGATCCTTCCTACCCGGTAACGGTCTTTGGCTTTGCACGCAAAATTGTCGCGCCACGATAGAACCTTTCCATAGCTCAGAAATGAAGGAAACTGAAATAAAAGGGCTATTCGGTGTCTAATCTGAAGGGGGCAGGGCTTGGGGCGAGCGCCCTGGCAAGTGATGGTGCTGCTCCGAAAGGAACAGCACCATCTATCTCCGTTATAATCATATTTTTGAATGCAGGACGCTTCATAAAGGAAGCCATCGAGAGCATCCTAGCTCAGGACTTCAGTGACTTCGAAATATTGCTGGTTGATGACGGTTCGACGGATGCGAGCTCAGCGATCGCGCGCACTTACGTAAAAAACCGGCCCAAGCAAATATTTTATTTGGAGCATGATCAGCATCAGAACAGAGGAATGAGCGCATCAAGGAATCTGGGAATACGGTTCGCGAGAGGATCTTATATAACATTTTGTGACGCCGATGATACGTGGCCGCCAAAGAAGTTATCTCAACAGATGGAGGTTTTTGCACGCCATCCCGAGGTAGGCATGGTCTGCGGTGCGGCGAGATACTGGCGTTCCTGGGACAACGGGGAGGATGAGATCGTTCGATGCGGCCACATTCAGGACACTCCCATAAATCCGCCGGAGGCGTGTCTTGAGGTGTACCCGCTTGGAAAGTCTGCCGCGGCATTCAATTCTCTACTGGTGCGACGGGAAATTGTTGCGAAGGTCGGCGGATTCGAAGACGCCTTTACCGGCTTGTATGATGATCAAGCCTTCATTTGCAAGGTCTATCTTGATGCAGTCGTCTATTTTTCCAGTTTGGTGTGGCTGAACTACAGGCAGCATGCCGAATCTTCGGTGTCCGTCGCACATGGGAGGCGATTTTATCACGCTAAGCGACGTTTTTTTTTGGAGTGGTTTAAGCGCTATGTGAGCACTCTGCCAATGCCCCCAGATCCCGGACTGCAGGCAGCCATCGATAGGGCATTGGCGAGATATCAGCGCCCAACGGCGTACTTTATTGGGCGCCTGCCTCGACGAATACTGAACCGACTGAAGCGAATCATGAAGGCGCATCACTAGAGGATGGTCGTTTAGACCTCTCTTTTGCATATTTCCGTTTCCTTGGGAGTTCGGACCTTATATTATTCGTCTCTCTCAACAGAAAAGTTGTGGTCGAGGAGGAAGCCTGCCCACCGGGCATCGGGTAACTGACCACTTCCATAGAAGTCACCGCCTTCGACATCGAAGAAAGCAGCATTGGGTGTGAAATCCGCGACAATGCCGCCAACAGTGGAATAGATGCTTATCTCGTAACGGCCTGGGATCAGGGGCATTTTGGGAATTTCAAACCGAAAGCTATGACGACCGGGGCGCATGTTTACAGCGCTTTCTGCCATGAGCGCCGTATCTAGGACGCAGACTCGTTCCCCCAATTCATTTTGAATGGTAACCGCGATGGTGATACCCTGAAGGTCGCGTGTCGTGCAATTATTGACAATGAAATGTAGAACTGCCCCGCTCCCGCATTGAAATATAGTGACCGGCGTTCTGTGGGGATCTTCCAGGGAAAAAGACAGAAATCTGATATCGCCAGTACCTTCACGATCGCGACGTGCATGAAGCGGTAATGAAGCCACAGACCGGATATTCATTAGATATTGCTGAATGACCTTGGACGTATCGCCTTGGATCACGCACTTGCCTTGGTCCAAGAGCAGAGCAGATTTGCACATGTTGTGAACTGCAGCGAGATTGTGATTGACCATAAGAACGGTTCGCCCCTCTTTGGATGTCACGTCTCCCATCTTCCCTAAGCATTTTTTCTGGAAATCAACATCACCCACAGTCAACACTTCGTCGACTATGAGAATTTCTGGCTTAAGATGCGCAGCCACCGAAAAGGCAAGCCGCATATACATGCCGCTGCTATATCGCTTCAAAGGCGTATCTATGAATTTTTCCACCTCGGAGAAAGCCACTATTTCATCGAAACTTTTCTGCACTTCTTCTCTGCGCATACCGAGAATTGAACCATTCAAATAGATGTTTTCTCTGCCCGTTAGTTCCGGGTGAAAGCCCGTGCCGACTTCAAGCAGGCTGGCGACGCGACCACGTAAAATAGCGCTTCCTCGGTCGGGTGCTGTAATACGGCTTAGGATTTTGAGCAAGGTCGATTTACCTGCGCCATTTCTCCCAACTATGGCATAAGCTTCGCCACGTTGAACCTCAAAGCTGACGTCATTTAACGCCCAAAACTCCTCGATCTCGTCACCATGGACGAGCTCTCGGCCCCGGAACACGTCGATTGATTTGCGCAAAGCGCTTCGCGCCGTACGTCCTATGGCATCGCCAAGCGTCGCGTACCGCGCCAGATTCTGAGATCGGCGTCCAACTAAGTATCGCTTGGACAGGCCAGAGACGGAAATGACGGGGTCGGTCATGAGTATACGTAGCTCATATCAAATCAGCAAAGCGCTTTTCTATGTCCCTGAATTTGCGAATGCCCAGCCAAGTCAGCCCAAAGGTAACCGTCACACTGGCGAAGACACCCGGCACGTAAAGATGAGTTTGGCTGCCAAAGAGGCACCACCGAAATCCGTCAATTATTCCAACCAGTGGATTGATAGAGTAAAGGAGCCGCCAATTATCTGGGACGATGCTCGAACTGAAACCAACCGGAGAAATATACAGCCCAACTTGTAGCATGAAGGGTATCACATATCGAAAGTCCCGATACTTGACATTTAAGGCCGATACCCAGGCCCCCACGCCCAAACTGAGGAAAAAGGCCAGCAACAGAAACAAGGGAAGGAAAACGATCTCCCAGCCAGGCACGAATTTGTACCAGACCATTAGAATTACGAGCAAAGAACAACTAATTGCGAAGTCGACCAAGCTTACCACGATTGCCGCCAACGGCATGATCAAACGAGGAAAGTACACTTTGTTCAGAAGCTTGGCGTTTTCGCCGCTGATCAAACTGTTGGAGGCATCCGCTAAGGCCGACGAGAAGAAGCCCCATGGTAATATCCCAGAGAGTACTAATAGGGAATATGGCGCCGCGCCGTCCGAAGGCAACTTGGCGAGTGCACCAAACACGACGGATAAAATTATCATTGTCAGTAACGGTCGTATCAGCGCCCAAGACACACCGATGATCGTTTGCTTGTAGCGTACAGAAATATCGCGCCAGGCCAAGATTTGAAGAAGCTCTCTATAATTCCACAGATCGAGCCAATAGCCTTGATCCGTGGAGTCGGCTCTGACGACTGTTGGCGCAGACATCTGCTTATCGCTAACCTATCGCTATATTTCTAGCCGGACCGCCTCAGCGGCAGCAGATCTTGCTCGGCCCATTATACACAAGGATTGCGCAAACCAAGACCCGCAGTCAGGCGACCGTCCACACAAAGGTCGTAGCCTATCTTAGTGATCCACGGATTGCGCGCGCAAGCGCCCCGACTTCGGTGGTTATGCAGCTCGCGTGGTTCCCCGGCACGCACGCCCGCTTAACGACTCGAGCGCGAGAATTCCACGGATCGGCGGACATACACGGATCATGTCGGGATCCTTCAGACACGATCACCAGGATCTCGCTCTCCAACACCGGCGGAATATAATTTGCCATCGCTCGCAAATAAGCCGGCGTACGTCGATCCACTTCTAGTTCCGCTTTGACCCGCAGCTTGTGTTCCGATGAAAGCAAATCCCCGAGGCGGCTCCAAGCGATACGCGCGGACCAGGCATATGTCGAGGGATCATAGGCCCCTGTAACAATCCGATATAGATCCCATAAGGCCAGCATGCCGCCTCTACGCAATCGTTGCGAAATTCTACTCGATCGTCCAAAGCGTTGCGCATTTGAAATGAGATTTTTCGCGAATCGGAACGGCCACCGGCAATTTAGCGACATACTTTCAACCAAAACGACCAAGTCGACCTTCCGGCCTTGAGCCGTAAGTTGTTTAGCGATCTCCACTGCGACGAGACCGCCATTGCAATAGCCGCCGAGCTGAAACGGACCTTCTACGTGTTCTTCAAGGAGAATGGGGACGTAGAGGTTAGCCATGCCCTCAATCGTGAGCACGGTATTTTCATCAACATCCCGGGGTGGGTGAAGAAGATAAAAATTCCGTTGAGGCTCAATCAACTCCGAAAGCGCTATTGCATAGATGCCTCGTGTTCCGTAATCGCCGTGGCAAAAGAAAAACGGCGTGCCCGCCCCGTCAATGGGCTTTGTGACCAATTCATCAGCTAGACCGCGCTTTTCATGAACAATCGAGGCAAGTCCGCGGATGGTGTAAGCCTCTCCGAGAGCGGATGGCGGGACGGCCTGTTGAAAGATCGATTCGATTTCAACGAGCATCTGTTCCGATAATAGCGAGTCTCCGCCCGAGTCGAAGAAATCATCATCAATGCCAATTCCGTCCATTTTCAGGAGCCGTTTCCAGACTTCCGAAATTTCACGTTCCAAGGCAGTCCGCGGTTTTACCATGGGCTCGTTTTTGTTGCGGGCAAGCTCCTGCAGGGAACCTTTTAGAATTTTGCCCGTGTTCCCTTTAGGTAGCTCATTGAGAAGATTGATACGCCTTGGCACCTTGAACGCGGGTAATGACGCCTTCAAAAAGTCGCGTAGCTCAGCCGGTTTTGCCGTACAGCCAGACTTTAGGGTTACAGCCATCGCTACTGTTTCCCCCAACCGCGGGTGGGGTAGTCCGTAAACCGCGGATTCTCTTACCGCGGGATGAAGAAGCATCGCGGCCTCGACCTGCGCAGGAGCGATTTTCTCGCCACCACGATTGATCAAATCGTCGGTACGACCATGCAATGAAATAAACCCATCGTCATCTAGACTGCCAACATCTCCGGTTCTAAACCAAGGTCCGGCAAAGCGCTCGGCCGTTAGTTGGGGGGCCTTAAAATATCCGGATGTGACAGTTGGCCCCGTGATGAGAATTTCCCCCCAAACTCCAGGGGCGCATATTCCGCCACTACCGTCGGCGATCTTCACGGTATCCGGCCAAGGTTTGCCACACGTTCCCGGCTTGAACGCACCCGGACGGAGGGAATTGGTGGAAATCGCCGACGTTTCACTCATGCCATAGTGATCCAAGATTGGCGCGCCGAAGTACATTTCCAGTCCCTCCTGAGTGTTCGGGGGCAGCAAGGACCCGGCTGAAACTATGCAGCGAAGCGAATGCAATCGCGCCTCTTCGGGATGAGCCTGCACTTGCTCGAGAACAGCGAGGTGCATTGTTGGTCCTGCGGAATACCAGGTCGGCTTCAGTCGGCAAAACCATGTTGCCAGTTCGATTTTGTGTAAATCAGATGGAAAGGCGACGCTGCCACCGCTCAATAGAGGGGTGAAGAGCGTAAATTGAAGTCCATGCGCGTACCAAATTGGCGTGACGCTCAGGCAACGATCGGAAGGACCAAGCTCATAGCAAAACTGCAGCCTTTCAGCAGCTGTAAGCATGTTCAGATGACTATAAGGTACCAACTTGGCATCGGACGTCGTACCGGAAGTACGCATAATAAATGCTGCGGTGCTCCCGCCGGCATAGTCAAAGGGGACCGGAGGTCCTATTTCGGGAACGACGAAATCAATGATCAAGCCACCTTTCCTGTCATCGACAAGCTCAATGACCGGAAGTCCACGCTCCTTGGCGACTTGCAGCGCGAATGAATCTTCGCCTTTTCTAATGAGGACTCCACTTGGCTCTACGAAAGCCAAATATTTTTCTGCCTCGTGCCGTGTCAGAGTCGGATCTAGAGGCAAGCTAATAGCAAATGACGATATTGCGACGATTGTTACTGCCGTTTGCTGACTATCGCTGAGCGCAACAACTATTCTGGCTTTACGATCAAAGCCACAACGGCGCAATTTTATCCCAGTTTCCTCAATACGCTCGAATAGCAACTTATAAGAATATTCTACATCCGTACTGACAATGGCCGGTCGATGCGGATATGCTTCAGCGTGGCGTCTTATGGCTGCACCAATCGAAGCAGTTGCGTCTTGTCGATCAGAATCATTCCGCGCAGTCATTTTTCTCGTTTTTCGACTTTTCGTTTCTATCAGTTCGGAGAGGGCAACCGAACGTGTTCATACGTTTCAAACTCGCGGTTATACAGCTGTCCGTCTATCGATTCGACCCGTCGTACATATATGTTTTGCTCGATCTCGCGGGTGTTCGGATCAATCGAAATTGGCCCTCGCGGGCTTTCGAAGCTCATGTTTTTCATCGCCGCAATCAGCGCGTCGCCGCCGTCCCCGCCTGTTTTCTCCAACGC
>Ga0207061_1144_pt1 | contig 17429 bp, 15 predicted proteins | sample Alteio_BWMinCont_31_FD_153275 | JGI IMG/M metagenome (GOLD analysis project Ga0207061, IMG submission 153275) | Enriched cells from forest soil in Barre Woods Harvard Forest LTER site, Petersham, Massachusetts, United States -... | ecosystem: Environmental > Terrestrial > Soil > Temperate forest >... | reverse complement strand
TAGGCATATATTTCCAAGAGGTTTGGGGCTAGCGTGCGGAGGTTGCGGACTTTGCGGAGGTGAAACGTGGAAAAACGCCCGTATTGGCGGGTTCTCGCCACCGGTGAAGCGCCCTCTCCCCTTGCGGGAGAGGGCAGACACGCGTAGCGTGTCGGGTGAGGGGGGATTCTTTCACCGCACCACCGCCATCATCCCGCTCTGCACGTCTTTCCCTGCCGTAAGACGGTAAAAATACATGCCGCTTTGCAAATCATCGCTTCGGAAAACGACGGAGTGGTTTCCCGCATCTTCCCTGCCGTTTGCGAGCGTTGCTACTTCCTCTCCGAGAGAGTTATACACGCGCAACGTTACCGGCTCCGGCGCGGGAAGCGAGTATGAAATAGTGGTGGTGGAGGAGAATGGGTTGGGGTAGTTTTGGGAGAGGAATAATTGAAACGGAGAAGCATCATTCTCGTTTACAATAGTAGTTTGAGTACTAAAAGCAGCACTCTCAATGATGCCTTTGCTTGTTGATATCCGTAATCTTATATAATTCGACGAAAAGCCGGGTGTCCATATAAACGTTTTAGCGGAAATGTTAAAACCTAGTTGGGTAATCTGGACAAAATTTGAATCATCAGTTGTATAGGTTAATGTAACTTGTTCATTCAAATTAGTTTCCCAGCGAATTGTATCTGGATTATTCGGCGAAATTATTTGACCCCGATGCGGGAATGTAAATTGAGTTGAATCGTTCGTACGAAAATAAAAATTTTGTACTATGGTATCAGGTGGGATTTCTGAATTAATGAAATATATCTTTACATTTGAAGAATCAGGAATAGTATCTGTTTCAAAGTGAAGGAAGAAAATTTTGTGTCCACCCCCCCATTCTATTCCATCAACTCTTATTGTATCAATTGTTGGAGCGGCACAATCATTGATACACATCGAATCGAACCAATTGGGAGGCAGGTTATTCACTACGCGAACAGCTAAAATATTTACAGGAAAAGTGTCTATCTGTTGCGAATTAACAATAAGCCCTTCAGCCGTATATTCCCCTCCATCTGGAGGCGCAGAAATAATTGAATCACTTAATGCCAACTGTAGAGGCTTATACGGAGGTAAATTACGCAGCCATATATGATTTACACCATAAATATTTTTCGTAATTGTGTCTTGCGCCCATACGATGATACGGCACGAATCGAGGTTCCACGGAACGGAATCCGGTGGATTGACTTTGTGATCGTAACCGAGTGTGAATGGTAGTTGTATCGTATTCGATGAATAAGGAACACCCGCCCACGTTGACAATGATGAACGGAAAATGTTATTGAACACAGTATCGCCATTCGCCCCATGATATTTCACTCCTGTCTCGGTAAGGACAGCGAATATTTTTCCATGACTTGCGACGGGAGAAATTGCAGATAAATTAATGTTTATCACACCGTTTTTATTAACAATACCGCCGCCGCTTATCTCTATATTTAAGTAGTTTGGATTTTTCACAGCATTCTGTATTTTCATTGACCACGTACTTGAACTATCCCCTGCAGAGACACTATTCAGAAACAATGCGGGATCTGACTGTACACCATAATAATTTGACCGGGCATTGAGTACCGTAGTGTCGTCTTCATAAAACGGATCGTTTGCGTTCGAATCGACATTGTGATAACAAATCACGTCGTAGAACGAACTATCGCCGTTCATCAAAGCCTGATTCAATATTTTAGTGTCTGAAGAACAGAAATCGCATCCGGTATTGGTGAAATATTCAACAAGAACGTTATTCACCTGCCCGGCTTGCGCCAAAGCAATCATAGGCATTACAAGGAAGAGAAATAAGATTTGGTTTTTCATTTTGATTGCGTTAATACATCGGGCGCGCAATCAATACGCGCCCGATGTTTATATTATTTTATAAGAATCATATTCTGAGTTGCAAATATATTGCTTCCCGCCGCAATACTGCACCTATATGTGCCTGATATGAGATTGCCGCCATCAACAACAATACTGCCGCTTGTTTGATTCGATATGGAAAATAAATCCACGACTTGTCCATTCGAGGCATTGCTTACCAATATTTGGGCATTTGCAACTGGAGCGGAAAGTGAATAACTAATGGTTGTCGAATTAGGGAACGGATTTGGCACGATTTGCAAAGTTGCAGTAACTTGCGGCTGAGCAGGAGTTTGACCATTCACAATTTGCGTTGACGCTGATTCGAGTAGTACAACGCGATTCGTTAAATTGTTCAGCAGTGAATCCTGCTGTGCAATCGTTTGCTGTTGTTCTTTTACCGCTGCCGTAAGCAACGCCGTAAGTTTGGCATAATCAATTCCTTCATATCCACTGTCATCCGTTGAGACAACTTCCGGGACAACTTTCTGCATCTCTTGTGCTATAAAACCAATTTGATTTCCATAAGGGAAATTTCTATTTGGATATTGTTCATGAAGAAAATTATATTCAACTCCTCGTAACTTCATAATTTTTGTAAGAGCACTATCTATTGGTTTTACGTTTTCCTTAAAACGCTCATCCGAGGTATATATAGTACCGCTGACATCAATATATCCGTTAACATATAAAGGATATCCAGACGTAGAGGATGTTCCTATCCCCACATTTCCGCTTACAATAAGTCCATCTGAAGGCGCAGAAGTACTTGCATAGCCTATTGATGCTGAGCCAGTAACGTCTAACATATTAGTTGGGCTACGAGTACCAATGCCGATTGCCCCTTTAACGGCTAACACGCCAGCTGCCGGGGTTGTCGTAGAACTGCTTGTGCTGATAACATAATCTTCGCCGATGCTGACCCCGCCCGTAACATTAATGGCAAAATAATGACCTTCTAACTCGTCCTCGCCGCCAAAATTATGCTCAATCATAAAACCATTGGCATTATATGACGAGTTATTCAACTGATACATATCCCAATCCGTACCGTCATTTGTATTCAATAATCTATAACAATGGTTACTGTCTGTCCCACCGTATTCATTAACAACGTCGCCGCCGCTGACAACTAATGGATTTTGCGGACTAGCCTCGCCAATTCCTACATAACCGCCCGCGCCGAGAATATGAATGCGATCCTTGTCATCCGATGCTATAATCATATCTTTATCATCCGTTGTGCCGAGATAATTGTCACCAGAGGCAACACCGGGTGTTGTGCCTGAGTTCCCTAAGAGGAGCCATGCATCACTGCCTCCGCCGCCGCTTCCACCGGGACCCCAAGCAAGCTGAATAGGATTTGTATACGTAGTTGCAACTATTACATCATCGGCAGACGTGGGCAGTGACGTCGGCAAGGTATAATTAATTGAAGTTGTCCCCTGGTCGCCTGCTTGGAATGATGTAATCCCAGTATGCGCGGATGGAGATTGAAATTGCAACTGCCCGGCAATGCCGCTTGAACTGTAATTGGAAAGCAGAATATTGCCGCTGTCAACTTCAAGTTTTTGTTTAGGGTGTTGTCCTCCGGTTCCAATTCCCACGCTTCCTGTTTTTCCCGCGCCGCCTGAAGAATCAATGACGAGCGTCGGAATATCGCTGTTGAAACCGATGCCCAATGAATTTTTTAAGTTGTTTACCATCATTGCTCCCGTGCCATTCCATTTTGTTTCTTGGCAGCCCACTCCGATGATAAAGCAATTCGAATCGGTCGCTTTCAACGCGCTGCCGATGGCAAACGCCCCGGTGCCTGCGACGGTATCGTGAAAGCCATACGCCGATGATATTAAACCCGACGCGTAATCGCCGTGCCCGAAAGCAATTGAGCCGTCGCCGTTTGAAACATTCCATGTGCCGAAGGCAATGTTCCCTTCCGACGTTGCCGTATTACCGATGCCAATACATACGGCAGGGGAAGAAAAACTATGTCCATCAATAGTGGAATCCCCTCCGCCAATGACAGCATTACCAGCAAAATTTCTTTCACCAATGGCAATGGAGTTTCCCCAAACGCTATCGGTGGTTCCTATGCCGACGGAAAAATCACCTACAGAATATACCCAATCACCCATCGCCAGAGAAGAATACCCGCTTGCAGTAGTGTTTTCTAATGTCGCCAAGGAGTAATCACCTGTTGCTGTGCAATTGCCTCCAATTGAGGTGGAAGTATTTCCGCTCGATGTATTGTCTGCGCCGATGGCGGTTGAATAGTAATTGCTTGCTGTATTAAAATTTCCTATGGCTACTGAAGAATAATCGGAAGATATATCGTTTGTTCCCAAACATGCTGATTGATCACCACTGGCATTGTTTGCCTCTCCAAAGCTTACTGACCATTTTCCTTTTGCAATACAATCCTGTCCCTCTGCAATAGAGGCTTCACCTATATTTGCGTCATCCCAATCGGTGCCTGTAACTCTTCCCACCCGAAAAGCAGACTTATATGGATACCATATTAGCCGTGTACCTGCACCCAATGAAGGTAAAACAGTACCGCTCCCATCGGTCCCTTTTGCTAAGATTCCGCCGTCGTTATCTAAACTTAAATGAAATTCCGGAGAAATCGTACCGATGCCGACATTCCCTGCATTTGTAATGCGCATTTTTTCATTTTCATTTGAAACGGTGCCTGCTTTGGGCGGGCCATTACTTCCCGTGCCAAACAAAATATCGCCGCCCGATTGATTAGTAAAAATCATTTTGTAGGCTGCGCAACTTAATGGGCATCCTAAACTTGTATGATTGATAACAAAATCTCCTGATGAAGAGAATGCCGAATGAAGAAGAGGTATGCCAATGGGTTCAATGGAAATCTGTGTTAACGGGTTTGTTGGTCCAGATGATCCAAACAATCCTTCCATTCGGATCGTAGCGGATTGATGAGTTGATACCATATCATAATATTCATCAATTTCAAGAAAATCTGCGGGCGAAACACTATTCAAACCGAGGCTACCAGGTGGATTTGTGCCTCGGACGGTTGACCAAAGTGTTGGGCCGTTTGTGATACCCGGTATATAATCCTTTATCGGTACTTGGGCGTATGTAACGGTGGTGATAATCAACAATACAAAGAAAAAGAGCAAATTTTTTGCCATTTGTGGTCTCCTTAAAATAATGGTTATAAAAATGATGTAATTATCCGTCAGAAAGTTATAAAGAACTTTCTTATAAAGCAAGCTTTTTCTATGTTTTTCCCTTGTCGAATTCCTCCAATTACTCCCCTTTCTATTCACCGCCATTTTCGTAAATTGCATGTAAATTAACACACCCCCCAATTATATTAATTCGAAAAGGAAATTGTATGCGCGAGATTTTAGCGATGTTATTGATGACCCCCGCAGGCGGGGAAGGCGGCAGCAGCGGCAGTCCGGTAGTAACGATTGTCATGTTCGGCGGCATCATCCTCGTCCTGTATTTTATGATGATCCGTCCGCAGCAAAAGCGCGCCTCTGAGCATAAAAAACTGCTTGAAGGATTGAAAAAAGGCGACAAGGTGCTCACCTCCAGCGGCATACACGGCGTAGTCTCCGGCTTGGAAGACAATGCGGTGCTTGTGCAAATCTCGGAGAACACGAAAGTGAAATTTGAGAAGAATGCAATCGCAACGGTTCTCAAATCGTCTGAATAAACTGTATAACCAAACACGGGTGTAAAACATGGAGCCATTCCGTCTCGATACGATTGAATCCGCCATTGAAGAGATAAAGGCGGGCAGGGTTGTCATTGTCATTGACGACGAGGACAGGGAAAACGAAGGCGACTTCATCTGCGCCGCAGAGCGCGTGACGCCGGACATCATCAATTTCATGACGAAGGGGCGCGGCATGCTCTGCGCGCCGATCACTGAAGCGCGGGCAAAAGAACTTGATCTTGAATTGATGGTCAGCGATAATACCGCCCTGCACGGCACGCGGTTCACCGTGACAATTGATTATAAATTCGGTACGACGACGGGCATCTCCGTCGCCGACCGTGCGCTCACGATTCGCGCCCTCGCCGACGAAAAAACCCGCCCTTCAGATTTTGCGCGACCCGGGCACATATCCCCTCTCATCGCGGTGGATGAAGGCGTGCTTCGACGCGCAGGACACACCGAGGCTGCGGTTGACCTTGCCCGTCTTGCGGGACTGTATCCTGCCGCAACTTTGTGCGAAATATTGAAAGATGACGGCTCGCTCGCGCGCACCCCTGAATTGATGCAGCTTGCGCATGAACACGGATTGAAAATCGTTACCGTGAAAGACCTCATAAAGTATCGTGTCTCCCGCGAGCGCATCGTGCAGAAAATTGTTGAGGCAGACCTGCCCACGAAATACGGGCATTTCCGCCTGCACGCATATCAAAACACAATGGACGGCAGAGAGCATCTTGCGCTCGTAAAAGGCGACATCGGCGGCGAGGCGCCCGTGCTTGTTCGCGTTCACTCGGAATGTTTTACCGGCGATACGCTCGGTTCGCTCCGCTGCGATTGCCAATCCCAACTGCACAAGGCAATGACGATAGTCGAAAAAACCGGTAGAGGCGTCGTTCTCTATATGCGCCAAGAAGGACGCGGTATCGGCTTGCTTAATAAATTAAAAGCGTACAAATTGCAAGACGAAGGGAAAGACACCGTCGAGGCAAATGAAGCGCTTGGCTTCAAACCGGACTTGCGTGATTACGGCATCGGCGCGCAGATATTATATGATCTCGGCATTCGGAGAATGCGCCTGCTGACGAACAACCCGAAGAAAATCGTCGGTCTGGAAAGTTACGGAATGGAAGTCGTCGAGCGCGTGCCGATAGAAATTGCCGCCGAGCCTGAAAACGAAAAATATCTTCGCACGAAACGCGATAAATTGGGGCATCTGCTGGACGTTGATTCGGGTATCGGAAAAGAACGGAAATAAGCGTTTTGTCGTTTGCGAAAAAAACGGTATAATTGCCGTATAAAATTGAATTTCTTTTTACAGCCGTCGCCAGAAATGAGCGGCGGCTCTTGTTTTATTATACGTATAGGAAACAATGGCTGATCAGCCCATCTATATATCGCGCGAGCGGTATTTGGAATTGGAAAAAGAATTGCACGAAATGAAGTCGAAAGGGCGCTCTGAAATAGCGATCATGATCGCTGACGCGCGCGCACACGGCGATCTCTCCGAAAACTCGGAATACGACGCCGCGAAGCAAAAACAGCAGTTGCATGAATACAAAGTCATGCAAGTGGAACTCATGCTGAGCAACGCGACGATACTCGACGAAAAGGATATCAATACTGACAGGGTGAGCATCCTTTCTACTGTTGTCGTAAAAAACCAAAAGTCGAAAACCAAATTGACATATAAATTGGTTTCGCAAGAGGAAGCGGATTTTGAGCAAGGCAAAATATCCGTTACCTCCCCCATCGGCAAGGCGCTGCTTGGTAAAAACCCCGGCGACGTCGTTGAAGTTACTGTCCCCGCGGGTAAAATAATGCTGGAAGTTATCGAGATACGCCGGGCGTAACGCCCAAAGAACAAATAAACGATGAAAGAGAAAATTCTTGCGTTGTCCGAGCAGTATTATAACGAGGTCGTCACCGTGCGCCGGGCAATACACAGTTTTCCTGAACTCGCCTTTGAAGAAAAAAAAACTTCCGCGCTTGTTGCAAAAACGCTTGCGGCGTTGGGACTGAAAGTCGAAACCGGAATAGCAAAGACCGGAGTTATCGGCATATTGGAAGGCGCATCATCCGGTCCGTGCGTTGCGATACGCGCCGACATGGACGCCCTGCCAATACTTGAACGGACCGATCTCCCTTATGCTTCCCAAAATGCCGGTGTGATGCATGCCTGCGGGCATGATGCGCACACCGCCATGGCGCTCGGCGCGGCAATGACGCTCTCCCAATTGAAAAAAGACATTCGCGGCACGATCAAGTTTTTATTCCAACCGAGCGAAGAAAAAGCCCCCGGAGGCGCGCCGGAAATGATTTTGGAAGGCGCATTGAAAAACCCGAACGTGGACGCCATTTTCGGACAGCACGTTCTTTCGAACGCCGAAAGCGGCAGCGTCGGTTTCCGCCCCGGCGCGATGATGGCGAGCGCGGACGAACTTTATATAACGATTATCGGCAAAGGTGGTCATGGCGCAAAACCGCATCTGACGATTGACCCGATTGTCGTCGCATCCCACGTCGTCATTGCCCTGCAAACTGTCGTCAGCAGGCGAATCGATCCGCTGGAAAAATGTGTCCTCACGATTGGGAAATTTACCGGCGGCACGGCGACGAACGTCATTCCGCACGAAGTATCGCTTGCGGGTACGCTCCGCACGATGAATGAGGACGTCCGGAAGCAGGCGCATAAACTTATTGATGAAACGATTCGCGGCGTTGCACGCGGATTGGGAGCCGATTACGAATTGACCGTTGTTTCAGGGTATCCGACGCTCGTGAACGACGAATCAGTAACAGCCTTTGCATTGAATGCTGCGGCTGATTTGCTCGGGAAAAAGAACGTCTTTGAAGCCGAACTGTTCATGGGCGCGGAAGACTTCGCATATTTTTTGCAAAAAATTCCGGGTACGTTCTTCCGGCTGGGTGTCTGCGATCCGAAGAAAAAAAATCCCGCCGATATTCACGACGCTCATTTCACGCTCGATGAGCGGGCAATGGTAACCGGAACGGCAACGTTGGCGTATCTTGCAGCCGAATATATCAACAAACATTCTCAGTAATGTCGAAAATCATCGTAGTTGCGAACCAAAAAGGAGGCGTCGGAAAAACGACGACGGCGGTGAACCTTGCCGCGTCGTTTGCGGCGGCGGAACAGCCGACCCTGCTCATTGATATTGACCCGCAGGCAAACTCTACCAGCGGGTTTGGCATTGAAATGAAAGAGGTGAAAACCTCCATTTACGAAGTCCTTATCGGCAACGCCGCAATTGCAGATGCAATCCAGCCGACGTCCCTTTCATTTCTTGAGATTATACCCTCGCACATTAATCTCGTCGGCGCGGAAATTGAAATGATTGACATACCGAACCGCGAGCGCGTGATAAAGAAAGAATTGGAAAAAATCAAATCGAAATACAAATATATTTTGTTTGATTGCCCTCCTTCTCTCGGACTCTTGACCATTAATGCGCTTACTGCGGCTGATTCAGTTCTTATTCCTGTACAATGCGAATACTACGCGCTTGAAGGTTTAGGGCAACTGCTGAATACTATCAACATTGTGAAAAAGCACCTCAATCCGCATTTGACAATCGAAGGCGTGTTGCTGACGATGTACGATGGCAGATTGCGGCTGTCGCATCAGGTTGCGTCCGAGGTGAAGCGTTATTTTGACGAGAAGGTATTCAAATCCATTATTTCTCGCAATGTGCGCCTGAGCGAAGCGCCGAGTTTCGGCAAGCCCGTGCTGCTTTACGACGCTCTTTCAATCGGGGCAAAACAATACATCGAACTGGCGCGCGAAATATTGCTACGCGACGGCAAGGCTGTCCTCTCAACCACAGTGGATGCGTCGTAATGTCGGTAAATCACAGAAATTTATATATAATAATAAACTTTAATGGGTAAGGTTAAATTAGTGTTGGGTAAAGGGTTAAGTGCGTTGATTCCAACGGATTACCCTTCATCGGATGCTGCGCCGGAACCACGTATATCTTCGCCGAAACCGGCAGAGCCCCCCGTCCAAAAGCCGATTGAACAATCTGAGCTCGGAACCGGTGAAATCCCTATTGAAAGCATCCGCCGGAATCCGTATCAGCCCCGTGAAGAATTCGAACCGCAGGCGCTGGAAGAATTGACGGAATCTATTAGAGAACACGGTGTTATACAGCCAATTACCGTCTGCCGCGTGCAAGGTGGATTTGAACTTATTGCGGGTGAGCGGCGGTTACGCGCCTCCCGCGCTGCCGGGTTGAAGACGATACCTGCGCTGATTAAGGAAGTCGGCAGCGACGCCGAACTTCTCGAACTTGCCCTGATTGAAAATGTCCAGCGCGAGCATCTTAATCCGATGGAAATTGCGCATGGCTACCAGCGATTAATTGATGACTGCAACCTGACGCAGGAAGACGTTGCGCAAAAAGTAAGCAAGGATCGCACGACGGTGACAAATTTTCTTCGCCTGTTGAAACTCCCCGGTGAAATACAAGACTCCCTTCGGAAAAATCAATTGACGTCCGGTCATGCACGCGCGCTTGTCACCCTGCCAACGCGCGAATTACAAATAGAGGTATGGGAAAAAATCATCAAAGATGGGCTGTCAGTACGCCGCGCTGAAGAACTGGCGCGCAAAGAGATGCAGAAATCCGGCGAGAATAAGCCGTCTCCCTCTGGGAAATTACAAGAGGTACGGCCACCGGCAAAAGAATTGTACGGCGGATACGGCGACATCAAATCGCGCTTGCGTGCAGTATTGGCAACGCAAGTAAAAGTCCGTACGGCACTGGACGGCAAGGGACACATTGAGATTGAATTTTATTCGGACGACGACCTCACACGGATCGTCGAAATTATTGAAGCAACACGGGAATCGCAGTAAACAATATAATTCGTCAATCATGCACGAAACAATCACATCCCCGAATGCCGCTCCGCCAATTGGACCTTACTCGCATGCCGTAAAAGTCAATGGTCCGTTTATTTATACAAGCGGACAAATCGGTGCGGACCCATCCGGCGCAATTGTCGGCTCCGATATTACCGCGCAAACTGAGCAAGCGATAAAAAATTTGCAAAACATTCTCGAAACGGCGCACTCTTCCCTTCTTCACGTGTTTAAGACAACGGTATTTCTAAAAGATATGAGCGACTTCGCCGCCATGAACGCCGTGTACGAAAAATATTTCCACAGCGCAAAACCAGCGCGCAGCACCGTGCAGGCGGCGCGCCTGCCGAAAGATGCGCTCGTGGAGATCGAGGCGATCGCGGAAATATCGTAATGCGAACATGGAAATACACGCTGCTACTCGTGTGTATCCCGGCGCTTCTGTCCGCTCAAACTTCACGCGATTCCGTTCAACACGCGGCAAGTGATTCATCACACGCGCAGCGCACAAAAAAGGACAGCGTCTTCGTCATGACAAAGTCACCGTTGGAAGCGACGCTTCTTTCGGCTGTGATTCCCGGCGCAGGACAGTTTTATAACGAGGATTATCTTAAAATCCCCGTCATTTGGATTGCAGGAGGATTTTTCCTGTACGAATTCATTCATAACAACAATCAATTTATCTACTATCAAAATATCTACTTCAATAGCACCGATACGACAATACGGGGTACACCGCAATATTTTAATCTAAAAGAAAGTTACAGAGACGCCCGTGATTTGGATGGTGCATATATGTTCCTTATTTATGCGCTGAACATCCTCGACGCATACGTGAGTTCGCATCTTTTCGACTTCAATGTTTCAGACGTGAAATTAAAAAACCAACTTGGCGATGGATTTGACAAAGATTTGCACAACGCATTTGACGATAGATTGATTAAAGACGCTCACATCGTGCCGTATATTACGCCGTACAATGGAATTGGCGCGAGTTTGTATCTGAATTTTCGATAAACGAAGACGCGTTACATAACGCGGTCAAAGAAGATGATCTTCCATAAAAAAAAATTTGCTTCCATTCTCACTTTAGTCTTCATGCTGGCTCTGTGCGGGTTTGCACCGCATACAATGCTTGTCTTCAAACGCTCGTTCGGCGACTTCAATCATCCGAAAGCGGCAACGTGGGACCAGTTGGGAAATTTATACGTGGTTGACACCGGAAACGATCGCGTCGTCAAATATTCTCCGTCCGGGGATTCAATCGCCTCTATCGGCACAAGCGGTTTTGACGTCACCCAATTTCAAACGCCCGACGGCATCGCCGTAACCGGCGTGGATGTTTACGTTGCGGACTATGGAAATCACCGCATCCAGCGATTCAATAGGAATCTCGATTACATTGCCACGCTGTACACCCGCGAGAACCCGACCGAAGCGCAGCGGTTCGGGTATCCCAAGGGCGTGGCTGCATCGTCACAAGGCGATTTGTTCATACTCGACGGTGAAAATATCCGTATTCTCCAAGTCAATGCGTTCAACGTCATTGAGAAGAATTTCGGCAGTATCGACGCCGGCGCAGAGCGGCTTCTTGACCCATCTCAAATAATCACCGATGCAAGCGACCGCATCTACGTCCGCGACGGCGACGTAATTAAAATGTTCGACATATACGGCAATCCGACCGGCATGCTTTCCAATATGTTTGCCCCGCCGATGCGCGGTTGCGCCGTATACGGAAACACGCTGTACGTCCTTTCCGACTCCGTGATTACAATTGTCACGCTCGGTGATGCGGAACAAAATGCGGAGATTATGAATATACCTGATAAACGTCCGTGGGAAGCAATTGCTGTATCCGCAAAAACTATCGCCCTTTTCGACGATCATGCGGTCTATGAATATAACCGCCAATAAAACTGAACATGCGTACGTGGGAAAAACATTCAAACAACAGAATCGGAGAACGCGCGATATTGGAAGACATCGGCGACGGTGAAAACGGCTCCGTCGAGTTCAAGCGAAAGTTCACCTCTCCGGAAAAGATTGCGAGAGAAATCATCGCGTTTGCCAATTCTAACGGGGGCAGACTGTTCATCGGCGTTGATGACGACGGCTCCATCGTCGGCGTGAAAAGCGAAAAAGAGGAAATCGCAATGATCGAGCATGCCTGTGCGTTTTACTGCGACCCCCCGATCTCTCCCCGTATTGAAATTTTGGAACTGAAAGGCAAAGATGTCATCGTCGCGTACGTCGCCGAATCCAACGATAAGCCGCACTGGCTTGTTGAGAATGGCGCGTCCGGCGGCACAACCACTGGCGAGAGGCAGGCATTCATCCGCCTGCATGACAAAACGGTTGCCGCAAGCAAAGAAGTTATCCGCGTGATGCGCAGCGAACGCGCCGACGCTCCCCCGATGAAAATCAATATCGGGCGGCTGGAGCACGCGCTGTTCGATTATCTCAACAAAAATGAGCGCATCACCGTAAAAGAATTCAAAAAATTGGTCAACATATCGGAGCGGCGGGCGTCTATCATACTTGTCCGGCTCGTGCATGCGGGAACGCTTTTCATTCATACCTTTGAGAAGGAAGAATTTTTTACCTTTGCCGCCGATCCCGCCTTAAAATCTGCGAAAATCAGTCCGAAAGTCAGTCCAAAAATAAGTCAAAGGTAAACAATAAAGGGCGTAGGCGAAAAAATAAAATGATTGTAAAAACACACGCCATCGTGTTGAGAACGCGGAATTTACGGGAGACAAGCAAATTCTTGACGCTCTATACGGAATCGTTCGGCAAATTGACCGTCGTTGCAAAAGGAGTGCGGCAGATAAAATCAAGACTTGCGGGAATCCTTGAACCCTTCAATATTATTTCCGTCGTGCTGTATAAAAAAGAAAACCGGGACGTGCATTACATTTCTTCGGCTGAAATCGTTGAACCGATGTGGCGGCTGACTACCAATTTCGACGCGCTGACAACGACGTTTGCCGTCGCCGAACTGACGGATGTGACAATGCACGGAGAGGAAAAGAACCCGTTGATGTTCACGTTGTTGGCTGATACGTTCCGGCAGCTGGCGCTGCATGAAAATACATATCCGATGACGTTCCTTTTGTTTCAATTGCGCCTCATCACGCTTCTCGGATACGGACTTGACATTGCCAGCTGCATTATATGCGGGAAAAAACTCGCCGGGGAATCGAACGTATATTTTCACATCCCCGAAGGGGGATTATCATGCGGCGAATGCGAAATGCGGCTCGAAAAGGGAACAAAACTATCATCATTTGCGTATCAATGCCTGATAACATTAAAGAATGTGAGCGGGGACGTTCCGGACCCATTGATAGGGGAGAACGAACGTGAAATTGCGGAATTGCACGGTGTATTAAATGCATACATTATACATCATAGCCAAAGTAAGCGTGTGTTGCGTTCCGGTGCGATGATGTGCGTTTCATGATTAACCGCAACACACTCTTTATTGATAACTCTTGACAATGACTCATAAAATATTACGATTGTTTAGTTTAATTTTTATAACTTTAATCTATTAACGAATAACGAAAGAATCACAGAAAATGAAAAAAAGACCGATGATCGCGGGAGTCGTGCTGGTGACGCTGGGCGTCATCTTCGGCGTCGTCCTTGTGTCAGCCATGGGTAATTCCTACGGCGTGCAGGGAATGTTTGCCAAAGGGACGAATGAGAATGTCACGCTCGGCGGCACACCGCCACAGATTCCCAACTCCGGCGATCTTAAATCAATAAATACCGTTTTCACTTCCGTCAGTAAAGCGGTGCTGCCGACCGTCGTGAGCATTCACACGATATTCAAAGCCTCCTCGGAATCCGAAAATGATCAGGAAGGCGGCGGCGATGACGAAAACAATCCGCATAATTTCTTCTTTCGGTTCTTCGGACCGAATGGCGGAAGCGGGCATAACATGCCGAGGCAGCGCGGACAAGGCGATGCATCGGGTGTTATTATCTCATCGGATGGGTACATTGTTACCAATAACCACGTCGTTGAGAATGAAAGCGAAGTAAAAGTATATACGTACGACCGGCATGAATACGTCGCAACCGTCGTCGGCACCGATCCATCCACCGATCTTGCCGTCATAAAAATAGACGCGCACGGATTGACCGCTGCGGCATTCGGCAACTCCGACGCTCTGGAAATCGGCGAATGGGTGGAAGCGATTGGGAATCCCCTGCGTTTGAGTTCTACCGTTACCGCAGGAATCATCAGCGCAAAAGCACGTCCGCTGCCTGATCTTATTGACGCCTCCAAATCGAAAGTGCCGATTACCGATTTTCTCCAGACGGACGCGGCAATCAATCCGGGTAACAGCGGCGGCGGCTTGTTCGATTTGAATGGCACACTTGTCGGCATCAATTCGGCGATTGCGACGACCAACGGCATGTATCAGGGATATGGCTTTGCGATTCCGATCAATATCACAAAAGTCGTTGCGGAAGACATCATCAAGCACGGCAAAGTGAACCGGGGATATATCGGTGTGACTATACGCGAAGTAAATGATGCTCTGGCAGAAGCGGATCATCTTGACGTAACACGCGGAGTTGCCGTCAATCAAACGACTCCGGGAGGCGCCGGCGCCAAAGCCGGTCTCCAAACTGGTGACATCATCCTCAATGCCGACGGACAAGACGTCAATACGCCCAGTGAATTACAGGGAATCGTTGCGGAGCATCACGCAGGCGACAAAATTGCATTGCAGGTGTGGCGCGATGGCAAACAAGTCGAAGTGCCGGTCGTTTTGAAACCACTGGAGGAAAGCGAAACCGTTGCAACGAGCGATAATGAAGAAAACTCTCCCGATAACGACGTTGACGAGGCCGTAACTTCCGCCAAATTTGAAAACCTCGGATTCTCAGTCAAGAATATTGATGAGAACACAAAGTCCGATCTCGGCATTGATAATGGCGTGAAAGTGACAAACGTCAATCCCTATTCCGATGCCGCAAGCAACGGATTGGCAGTCGGCGACGTGATTACAAAGGCAGACAGATCATCTGTTACCTCCGCCGGTCAATTGGAAAAATTGGTAAAAGGAAAAAAGACCGGTGAAAGCATTGTCTTTGTCGCAAAATCGAAAAGCGGATCGAAACTCATCGCTGTCAGGTTGATGAAGCAGCTTTCCGACGAATAATAGTCGAATAACAAAACAAAATAGAATTGAATAAAAGCGCGGGGCTTTCTTGCCTCGCGCTTTTTTTATATATCCTTTTTATATATCCATGTCCCATTCTTTTGAATATATTTGCCGCCCGTGCAGGATGTTTTAACCTGCAATCTCATCAATTCATCAATGGCTCATTATTTCTTTTCCGACGTGCATTTGGGATACGGCGAGCGCCCTGCTGATAAGGTGCGGGAAAAACGATTGCTCCAATTTCTCTCAAGCATCCAGCCGTCCGCGGAATCGCTGTTTATCGTCGGGGACTTGTTCGATTATTGGTTTGAGTATAAAACAGTCATTCCAAAATACCACGTCCGGACGCTTGCCAAAATCGCGGAGTTCGTTGATAGAGGCTGCGCCGTGCATTATTGTATCGGCAATCACGATTTCGGACACGCCAATTATTTCCACGATGAAATCGGCGTTATCATGCACGAGGACGATTTCCCCATCACGCTCGATGGTAAAAAATTCTATATTTCCCACGGCGACGGGAAAGCCGCCAACGATCTCGGATACAGAATTTTGAAGAAAATCTTGCGCAGCAAATTGAACCTAAAAATATTCACCTTTCTCCACCCGACCATCGGCATAGGCGTGGCAGCATGGTCGTCGCGGCAGAGCAGAGAATATACCGGACAAAAAGATTACGGACCGAAAGACGGCATGATCGAATTTGCAAAGCAAAAGATTCATGAAGGGTATGATTACGTCGTCATGGGGCATCGGCATAAGCCATTGGAAATCACGGAAGGAAACGGCACGTATGTCAATCTCGGCGATTGGATACATCATTGCTCCTACGCCGTATGCGAAAAGGGCGTGCTTACATTGAGAAAATTCGAAAAATAAACGCGCATGGACGACGAACGCTCTCAACAAAACCCTGAATTTTATCAATCCCCGACGCACAAAAGCAAATACACGCAACGCCAGTTGCAGGTGTTTTCGTTCATACTCGTCATTGTCACGGGACTAATCGTCTGGCTGTGCTTTTTTACGATTGACGGTCTTCCTTCAATCGAACAATTGGAAGACCCAAAACCGGAATTGGCGACGCAAGTATATTCATCCGACGGGGAATTGATTGACCGGTATTATATAAAAAACCGTACCTCCATTATATTCGATTCGCTCCCGAAGCCGCTCATCAACGCGCTCATCGCCACGGAAGACCGGAATTTTTATTCGCATTGGGGAATCAGCATGACGGGGATTCTCCGCGCGTTCCTCATTGATATCGTTACGCTGAGCAAGCGGCAAGGCGCAAGCACGATTACACAACAGCTTGCCCGCAATCTGTATTTGACGCAGGAACGCACAGTGATGCGAAAAATGCGAGAGGCAATAACCGCCGTCCAGATAGAACGGACGTTCACCAAGCAGGAAATTCTGCAGATGTATTTCACCGTCGCGTACTTCGGGCGGGGAACGTATGGCGTGCAATCTGCGTCGCAGGTGTATTTTGGCAAATCGGCGACGCGTCTCAATGTGCAAGAATGTGCATTGCTGGTCGGAATGCTCAAAGCCCCGGAACGCTACGACCCCGATACGAAATACGACCGCGCGATGTCGCGCCGTAATACCGTGCTGGAAAACATGCAAGATGCCGGCTTCCTCTCGAAAGAAGAATGCGAGAAAGCGAAAGCTACTCCAATCCTCACGCATCCCGCTGAAGAGGCGTTTTCAACCGGCATTGCGCCGCATTTCATCGAGTGGGTGCGCCAGCAATTGACGC
>Ga0207061_1143_pt1 | contig 17463 bp, 12 predicted proteins | sample Alteio_BWMinCont_31_FD_153275 | JGI IMG/M metagenome (GOLD analysis project Ga0207061, IMG submission 153275) | Enriched cells from forest soil in Barre Woods Harvard Forest LTER site, Petersham, Massachusetts, United States -... | ecosystem: Environmental > Terrestrial > Soil > Temperate forest >... | reverse complement strand
ATTCAATTTCGAGGCGAACAAGCAAGGCAACATTGAGCATATCACGCTGGAAACGAAAAACGAACACGGCTGGCATTTTGGCAGCGGAAAAAACACCGCCGAAATGGAATTGAGATACCCCAAAATATAAATACAAGGGGCCAGAAGCGCACCACTGTTGACCAATCGATTGAAATCACATCCAATTTCGCAAGCAGGAAAAGCCCGCCAATGACGATGAAAAACAAACCCCAAAATATTCTTCCGGCGTTCATTTCTGCTCTCCAGCCGGCATAGTAGCATTGCTTGGGTTAGGATTACGCCGGTTATAGAGTATAGCGATGCCGATGGCGATGAGCATGACGGGCCAATAATCACCGAATTCAAATCCCGGTATAAGATTATTCAGCAGAAATAATATTCCAATAACGATGAGGACTACTCCTCCGGTAATATTGTTGCGGGTGCGTCTCATCCGATTACTCCGAAAAATATGGAATGAAAGTGATGCGCAAATATATGAAATTAGGCGAGATGCCTTAATCGGCTGTCACTATCGCGTCCACTTCAATCTCGACAAGTATGTCGGGAGAAATGAATCGTGTGATCTCGACCATCGTCGTAGCGGGCTTGATTGCGGCGAATATCTCCGCGTGCGCTTTGGCAATCTTTTCCCATTCGTTAATATTCGCCACGAATATTCTCGTGCGCACGACATCGCCGAGTCCTGCCCCTGCGTTGACCAACGCCGATTCGATATTCTTCAACGCCTGTACAGTTTGCGCGTACGCGTCGCCGATGCCGGCGATGTTCCCCTGCGCATCCGTCGTTGTACCGGAGACAAACACATGTGCGCCTGCGCGCACTGCCCGCGAATACCTGACGATAGGCTCCCATCGGGTGCCGCTTGAAAAATTTTGACGGAGCATGTTTATTTCAGTTGAAGCAGTGATGCACAGCTCACATTCGTGCAATTAATTGTGACAATTGCCACTTCATTTCATCCTGCGGGAGTTTTATGCGTTCGCCGTGCCCTGGGACCACCCATGTAAAATCGTACTCGTGGAGTTTTTTCATTGATGCCGTCTGCTCGCTCCACGAGTACCAGCAGACGCTACGAGACGCCGAAAGCGCTTTTCGCGTGCGGCTCCACCACAGGTGATCGCCTGTGAAAAGGAAATTATTTTTATAGAGCAAAACACAATGCCCGCGCGTATGCCCCGGTGTAGGAATGATTATGAATTCATCCGAAAATTGCCGCGGCTCAAATCCGTCAATGATGATTTCCGCGCCGGGCTGTGCGGACAGTTCCGTTCGATGGATGATGCGTTTGCTGCAGAAGCGCGCGGCGAATCTTTCCGCTTCGGCTACGTCGTCTCGATGGGTGAGAAATATATATTGTATCCCGCCAAGTTCTTCAATCCGGCGCACAAGCGGCGGAAGAAATTTTGGGGAATCAATTAGCCAGTTCCCTTTTGGATGCCTGATGAAATAACTGCTGCCGCCATACGATTTTGGAGAATTGAACCCGCAATAATACACGCCGTCCTCTAACAGCATCGGGAAGTCGGTAATCGCTTCGCGGACGGATTGCTTAGAGCGCGTGCCGATTGAACCCGTCGGACAGGAAACGAGCGCGCGTAAGGCGCTTCGCACTTGCTCATCCGTTTGTGGTTGAATGCGAACGTACGATGAATCGGAAGCATCGCCGAACGTTTCCGGCGCAAGCTGGCGGCACGCGTCGCAATCGATGCACGTCGTATCGACGAAAAAATCGCCAGTTACGTTTTCCGGGATTTGTTTTCTATAATCTGCCATACTATTGCCTGCAAAATTACAGAATATGCTTATACCACAGCATCTGAATTTGATCCGGCTGGTTCGGATACGCATGATGATTCACTTTTCCTAGCTCACATCCCATGCGCGAATAGAATCTGCATGCGGGGACGTTAACATTCTGCGTTTCGATCTTCAGTTCCCCGCAATGCCGAGAACGCGCCCATGTTTCTGCGGCGCGAAAAAGCATTGATCCTATTCCGCGCTGCCGATACTCCGGCGATACCCGAATATCCCACAACACCGCGAGATCATCTCTCCCTTCCAGCATAGTGCATGTCTTGTCTTTGAACGCCGCTAAAGCTCCGCCGACGATGCGATCATCCTGACGCACAATGAACATTCCCCAGTTCGTTATATCAAATGTTTTAGACCAGTCTAATGGTGGTTCGACCAAATCGTAATTTAGTTCGTAAGGATGCGTAAGTGAACGTTCCATGAAAGTCCCGATGCCTCTTACGTCAGCACCAACCGGCACGTCGAACACGCGTTCGACGATAAAGCTGATCGGAACACGGATATATTCTTCTATCGAAGTAAATGGTTCTTCCGAAAGATGAAGCATGATTTGTCCCTCTACCGCAAATCCACTACCGTCACGTCTTTCGGAGGGGTGAACTCAAACGAGCTTTCAGGCATATTAATGTCAAATTTAAGCGAGTGGATAGTTATATCGCGCTTTATTGAATTTTGATCGACGATTTCCACGCGATGGATGGTTGCATTGCTTTCTTCGACGTCTATGGTAACGCTCTTGACAAATCCCCAGGCGTCGGCTGTTTGCGGCTCAAGCAACATGCGGATATAGTTATTCGGTGTTCCGATGATGCTCGCTTTTGCATCGGCAGGAATCTGCGCAAGGAAAAATTCGGGAGACAGGGAATTTTTCTGCTGTTTGAAATTATCAATCGTGACGCGTTTCTGCGAAGACGTATAAACCCATATCACTTTGCCGTTGCAGACGATTGTTTTATCTGTCAACTCCAGCCGGAATTTATCTTTGCCTCGCAACGATATCGTCCCGCTCATCTTTTCCCCCTCTCCTTCTTCCGTGAATTTTGCGACAAGCCCGCTCGTCTTGCCATACTTTTCAACAATGCGCTTCAACAATGCATCTGCATCGCCGGAGGCATGCGCTACAACTGATGAGACGATAATAACGATAACCGTAAAAACGATTCCTGAGACTTTCATGCAGATTTTTCTGACAATGAAATTTTCTTCTCAGCCCAATTGAGCATCCAATGTTTCTTCGTCCTGTATGAGAACCTCGCGAGCTTTGCTCCCATCAAAAGAACCGACGATCCCTGCAGATTCCAATTCGTCAATGATACGTGCTGCACGCGAATAGCCGACCTTCAGCCGTCGTTGCAACAGCGAGACGGAACCCTGCTGATGCCGCACGACAAGTCGCGCCGCCTCATCGAATAGTTCATCCCTGCTGTCGCTTCCGCCGGACTCAGTCTTCTTCTTCTCAACAACCGAAGGGAGCATGTAGGGATGAGAATACCCTTGCTGCGTGGCTATATATCCGACAACCGCGTCTATTTCCTCCGTCGTTACGAGCGGATTTTGGAGACGGATAGGCTTCGGCGAGGAGGCGGAAAGATAGAGCATGTCCCCTTTGCCGAGCAATTGCTCGGCGCCGCTGCCATCTAAAATCGTGCGCGAGTCTATACGGGATGCCACGGCGTATGCAACGCGCGAGGCAAAATTCGCTTTTATAACGCCGGTGATTACATCCACAGACGGGCGCTGCGTTGCGACAAGCAGATGGATGCCGACTGCCCGGGCGAGCTGCGCCAGCCGCGCGATCGGCTCTTCAACTTCGTGCGCCGCGGTTATCATCAGATCTGCAAGCTCGTCAATGACGACGACCAAATACGGCAACTTCCGGTGCGGCGCCTGCGGAGAAGGCTGTAGCCTGCCCGAATCAATGCGCCCATTATAATCGGTGATGTGGCGCACTCCCGCTTTCGCAAGCAAATCGTACCGCCGCTCCATTTCAAGCTCGGCGCTCTTCAGCGCGATGACTGCGTTCTGCGGCGTCGTAATGATATCCTCGTTTACGTCCGGGCACACCGCAAGAAAATGATTCCGCAGCGCGCGATACGTTGATAGTTCGATCTTTTTCGGATCGATGATCATAAATTTCACTTCGCTCGGATGCCGCTTATAGAGAATCGAAAGCAGCATCGAGTTGATGCCGACGCTCTTCCCCGAACCTGTCGCGCCCGCAATGAGAAGATGCGGCATGGTCGCCAAATCCACAAAAAATGTTTCGCCGATCGTCGTTTTCCCGAGCGCCAATGGAAGCGCCGCGTCGAAATCGCGGTATGCCGCCGTTCCTGCAATTCCGCGAAGCCGGACGGTAACGGGCTTGTCGTTCGGTATCTCCACGCCAACCGTTCCCTTCCCGGGAATAGGCGCGATGATGCGGATGCCTCGCGCTTTCATCGCAAGCGCGATGTCATCCTGCAGACTTTCAATTTGCGCGATCTTTATCCCGGCAGCCGGCACAAATTCGTACAGGGTAACGACGGGACCGGGAGTTACTTGCACATCTTCAATCAACACGTTGAATGTCGCAAGCTTCTCCTGAAGGATTTTTGCATGTTCCTTCAGTTCTTCATCCGAAATCTGCGCGATCTCTTCCGGCGAATCGATCAGCAAGTCAATGACAGGCGGCGTGTAATCAATTTCTTCAACGTCGAAATCCGCTACGGCGCCTTCGCCTGCATCCTCGGCAATCTCCGTCTCCTGCACCCGCAACGTTAGCGAGGGTTTTGTTGAGGCAGCACGTTCTGCAGATTCGGAACCGTCATTTGATTCCTCGGAATTAGTATCCGGAATCGTTGCATGCTCGATTGCATTAACTGCACTGCTTTCCGCTAGAATAACCTCATCGTTTTCAGTCGATCGTTCATTTATAGTTCCATGTGCGGTTTGGTTTGCAGTATCAGGTACGCCAAGCGGCAACTCGTCCTGCTTTTGAAATTCGACGAATTTTCGCTGCTCTTCCGATGTGAGCGGCTTTTTTTGCTCCGTAGGCTTCTGCGCGTTCGATAATTTTGAAGAAGTTGTTCTATCCAAAGTCTTATCAAGCGATTTGCCGGACGGTTGTGCCGATTCATGCCTATTGATGAGCGGTTCCTCAATCTTTGGCGTTTTACGCATTTGGCGGCGCATCAGCCGTGCAGGTTCCTCCGTTTCATCCGCAAGCAATGCCATCTGTTCTCCCTCGGCGGTAAGGCGCACTTTCTCTTCGACGTTTGTCTGCTCCGCTATTTTTTGCGCGCGTTTTTCCGCCCTACTGTTCGCGTACGTATCACGCAACGAATCTATAAATAGTTTCACCCGCAACAGCGTCCGGTGAATGTCGGCGTCGAACGAGACTACCGCAAGAATAAAACCGAGAACCGCAAGGAGGATGACCGCGCCGGTGGTTCCTGCAAGCCGGGAAATGATTGAAGATAAAAATTGTCCCACGTTACCGCTCAATTCCGCCGGTATCGGCGGCATCCATGCAATCCGCTGCAACGTACCGATGAATACTGCAACCACGATGCTGCCTAAAAGCGCATACGACGTTATGAGCGTGACCTTTTTCCCCGCGGTATTGCGGATGAGCGATATGCTCCATAACATGCACAACACCGGAATCGCGAGCGCCGCAAACCCGACTGTGCCATTTATAAGAAAATTCGCAATCACTGCGCCGAGCAGTCCCACCCAATTTTGCGTCGTGTCGAATTTTGAACTGATGCTTCCGTCGTTTGTGATGAGACCGACGATCTCATTCGGCTTTATCTCCGTGTTCGCCTGATCGGCACGGTTGTACGACACAAGTGCTAGCGCGATGAAAAGTCCTGCCGCGCCAAGTGCAACGCCGAGAATGATTCTCCTGCGCGTCCGCGCTTTTACAGTGTCGGGCTTGCTCGTGATGCCATTTGGCGTTTTCCCTTTTGTACGCCGCGACGTTCGCGGGGGCAGCGGGGCGTCCGGCTCGCGGAGTTCGTCCGTTACCATCATGCGCGGCTGGCGCGAAACCGTTCTGCGCGGTTCCCGCACAACATTAACGCGGTCGTACATGCCGTTCATAGAATTGTTTTCATCCGAAGCATTCATTTGTTAACCGTTTCCGATTGTTGCACTTTATTGCTGCACATTGTAGAATAACTTATCCACCATTTACCAAACCCTTAATAACCGTACCGTTGAACACAGGAACTTCGCGATAGACGTCCGTAGTCGCGCAAAAATTCACATCCGCGCCGAATCCGTCTTTTTCAAGGATAAGCGCGTGATTCGAACTGCGCACGGCGGACATCATATTGTTCTGGTTCCTATCATAGAGCGCCTTTGCCGCAACCGCGCCGTCGTCGAGCGTTGCGCCGGACTGGTTCTCCGTCAGCATCGAAACCATCATGCCGGCGCATAGAGCATCTTCCATTGCAAAGCGGTTCCCTTCACCCGCGCAGAGTATCACCGCTTCATCGCCGCTTTTCAGCAGTTCCACCACAGCGTTAATGTTCACAAATCCACCTATATATGCCGTTTTGGCGTGTTTCGTCTTTAATATTGCCGCTGACCCATTCGTAGATGTAAAAAACAATGTTTGCCCGCGCACAACTTCCGTTCTGTAGTTCGCAGGCGAGTTATCAATATCAAATCCGTCAATCAATTTGCCACCCCTTTCTCCGCATAAAATCGTATTATCCGCAAACATGCTTTTTGCCAATCTCATTGCGTCAGAGACGGTTGCGACAGGGATAATTTGCCGCGCCCCGTGATGTACTGCAGTAATAATGGACGAACTCGCCCGGAGCACATCCACGGCGACAACCTTCTTATTTCGCAGTTCATAATCGTTCTGTATCTCTGCTGGAGAAAAGAAAACCTCAACTTTCATACATCACTTAAAGTAATAGTTTAGGTAAAATTAATAAAGCAGAACCGGAAAAGCAAGCGTCTTTCATAAAAAGCCGTTTTTTTGCGTAAAAACACTTCATTTTTCAAAAGATTTTGAGAGTAAACAAAGAATTATAGAAAGCAGATAAAATATTAAAAATATGCAACATTTATGCAACTACTATTAATACAAGATTTCATTCATTATTGATTAAGTGAATTTTGGATTTTTTGCTAAAGATAACTTCACAATGTATGAATTAAGAGATGCAAAACGTATTTTATCCCATCATCAAAATCTCTAATTTTACATGATGTCTGAGCTGCAAACAGAAGCCCCGAAATTCGATCAGTTCCTTGATTGCATCCATTGCGGGTTATGCCTTCCGACCTGTCCTACTTATGATGTTCTCGGCACGGAAATGGACTCACCCCGTGGGCGTATATATCTCATGCGGGCGCTTGCCGAGGGAAAAATCGGATTGGACAAATCGTATGAGCAGCATATAGACGCGTGTCTCGTATGCCGCGCCTGCGAGACTGCCTGCCCCAGTGGCGTGCAATTCGGCGATATGATGGAAGCCGCGCGCGCCCAGCGCGTGCAACTGCAGCCTGCGTATAAACACATAATCAAACGCCTTGCCCTTTCCACCTTGCGCATGCCGTCGTTGCTGCGTTTCGGGGTGGCTGTACTTCGGGCGTTCAAAAGCATTGGCATATTGAACATTGGTGAACACGCTGGAAACAAGCTCTCGTTTATCTCGTCACTTGCGCCGGATATTCCGTCAGCAAAGATGAGCAAGCAAATACATAAACAATATGACGCTGAATATTATCCCACCATCGGCGAGCGCAAATACCGCGTCGGCTTCTTGCGCGGCTGCATTGCGGATGTATTCTTCGGCGGGGTTAATCTCGCCACTGTGAAAGTCCTCAGACTCAACGGATGCGACGTCGTCATGCCGAGCGGTGCGACGTGTTGCGGAGCTCTTCATGCTCATAATGGTTTTCGGAGTGTTACGCGCGAGTGCGCCCGCGAGAATATAGATGCCTTCCTCGACGCAAATATTGATGTGATCATCACAAACGCCGCGGGCTGCGGCGCGACGCTCAAAGAATATGGGCATCTGCTTGCCGACGACGGACACTATTCGCAGCGAGCAAATGCATTCACCGAAAAAATGCGCGACGTATCCGAATTCCTCGCGTCTATCGAGATGAAACCGTACACCCATTCTATTTCAGCAACGGTCGCCTACCATGACGCGTGCCATCTTGCGCACGGACAAAACATTCGCGAAGCGCCTCGCGCACTGCTTCGAAACATTCCCCGACTATCGCTCGTCGAGCTGAACGACGGCGAAATGTGCTGCGGCTCGGCGGGGATTTATAACATCCTTCAGCCGGAAATTGCGCGGGAATTGCAGGAGCGCAAAATGGAATTCATCCGCGATACCGGCGCGACAATCGTCGCCGCCGCTAATCCAGGGTGTGTCATGCAAATCGCCGCCGGCGCAAAACGCAGCGGGCTTATATTAAGGGTCGCACACCCGATAGAATTGATCGCAGAAGGATACGGCATAAAAATTCCTTCGTGATTCCTCGTTTCTTTTTTTGAAGGCATATTTCACCATAAGTCACCACTATAATCGGAATAAAAATCTTTTTTACAAAATAATACGCTATTCCCTTGACTTCGCTGCCTTAGTTTATTATTTTTGCACACACTATTACCTTATATAATTAAGTATATATATTAATTACCTTTATTATTTAGGCAGTGACGGCAAACGACGGTTTAGACGATATTGACATCCGCATTGCGGAACTCCTGCAAGAGAACGGGCGCATGCACCGCGGCGATATTGCCGAAAAGGTGGAGCTCTCGCTCCCCGCGGCGAGTGAGCGCCTGCGCAAACTTGAAGAAAAAGGCGTCATAACGCATTATGCCGCGGTCCTCGATCACAAAAAGGTCGGTCTCGACATAACGGCATTCATCTTCGTGCAGATTGACACGTCGTCGCATTATCAAAATTTCATTCACAAAGCGAAAACGCACCCGGATATTTTGGAATGCCACGCCGTAACCGGCGACGGTTCGCATCTGCTGAAAATCCGCACGCAGAATACGGATAAACTTGAGAAACTGCTGTCACTGATACAGTCTTGGCAGGGCGTGAGCGGTACCCGAACGAGCATCGTACTTTCCACCGCAAAAGAAACAACCGCAATATCATTGAAGCACATGAAATGACATGACTGTTTACCTTATCCTTTTTAGTTAACAATTCATAATCCATTCAACATCATTCTTCACACTTAATTACAAACTCATGGCAAATACAAGCAAGGAAATTCTCGCGCTGGCAAAACAGCACAGCGTGGAATTTGTCAATTTCCAATTCACCGATATGCTCGGCATCGTGAAAGGTGTTACACAGCCCGTCGCTGAACTGGCGGATTCGATCGAACACGGCGTGTGGTTCGACGGATCCTCGGTGGAAGGTTTCACGCGCATTTACGAAAGCGACATGTACCTGAAAGCCGATCTCGACACGTGGGCAGTCGTCCCGTGGACGAAAGGCGGACGGGGATGCACAGCCCGCCTCATCTGCGACGTCTATATGCCTGACGGCAAGCCGTTTGAAGGCGATCCGCGCTACATCCTTAAAAAACAAGTCGAGCGCGCCCACAAATTAGGATATAAGTTTAATACCGGACCTGAGCTGGAGTTTTTCCTCTTTAAAAAGGAGAATGGAAAATTGGAAGCGTTGCCGCACGACACAGCAGGCTACTTTGATATGACGACCGATCTTGCGCACGAAATACGCCAGGAGATGACACACGCGATGCAAGAATTCGGCATACACGTTGAGGCGCTGCACCACGAAGTCGCCCCGGGGCAGCATGAGATAGATTTCCGCTACGGCGATGCCGTCACGTGCGCGGACAACGCCGTAACGATGAAATACGTCCTGAAAGCCGTTGCCAATATGCACGGACTCCATGCAACGTTCATGCCCAAGCCGATTGCGGGCATCAACGGGTCGGGAATGCACGTGCATCAAAGCATTTTTTCGCCGGACGGAAAAACGAATTTGTTCTTCGACCCGAAGGACAATTACCATATCTCCGAACTTGCCAAGCAATACATCGCGGGGCAGATGAAGCACATCCAGGCAATGAACGCAATCATGAATCCCACCGTTAATTCATACAAGCGCTTAGTAGTCGGCTACGAGGCGCCGGTGTATGTGGCATGGGGACAGCGCAACCGGAGCGCGCTCATCCGCATTCCGCGGTACACGCCCGGGCGCGATAAAGCCGTACGCGCAGAACTACGCTGCCCTGATCCCTCGGCAAATCCATACCTCGCGTTTGCAGTCATGCTCGCCGCCGGTCTGGACGGCATCGAAAACAAAATGAAACCGCCTGCACCGGTCGAAGAGAACATATTCGAGTTCACGCAGGAAAACGCGGACAAACACGGCATCACAACCGTCGCGAAAAATCTTACCGACGCACTTGAAGCGCTGAAAAATGATCCTGTTGTACGGGGCGCCATCGGCGAATTCACATTCGCGAAATTCTTTGAAGCGAAAACCGAAGAATGGAATGCCTATCGGACAAGCATCTCCCAGTGGGAAATTGACAAGTACTTGGAAATATATTAAGCAAGGGTGCTTTTAAAATTGCAAAGGGCGGGAAAAACCCGCCCTTTGCAATTTTAAAAACTGTTATTTCTCAATCAACGCATCACATGTTCTTTTGCGCGAACCGTTCCGATGCCTTCGCATTCAGGGCAGATGACCGGACCATGGTCTGGGAGATGATAGATTGCTCTCGTCGCACCGTCTGCATTCGTCAATATGCCGCTGCCGCCACATAAACTGCAACGTCCTACCGACACATTACTCGTTTCCCTGCACTGATCGCAAATATCCTCCGCATCCTGCGGTCCCAAAAATTCCTTGCGGCAGACGCAACATAGTTTCCAGTATGAATTCATTGGAACAATCCTTTATAAATTTAAGGCAGACCAACCGTGAAACTCATCTCTCTAGCTCGAGTCAGAAGATAAGAGAAATAATATTTAAGCAAACGAAAATAACTTTTTTATCCGTTTTTAGCAAGCCTTACGGTAAGACACCAAACAATCAATTCTTGCCTGTTATCGTCCAAATTTTTGCAGTCGCATCGTACACCAATGATACGCCGCCGGCGTTGGCAAGACTGTAACTCGTGTTCACCGCAAGATTTCCGATAACATCCGTTCCATTGCCTGGCTTCACGTTGACAGCCGCACCAGTGTAATTCGTGATTGCAAGCATTCTGCCATTCGCGGGTGCTGCGGGAAGGGTAACGCTGGAATACGCGCCACCACCAGTTGTAAGGTTTATTGCAAAATCCGATGCAGAGACACTATAATTGTTTGCTGTGGCAGTAGGATTGGAATTCAGTGCGACATACACGGCGTTCGACATCGTAAGCGCCCCGGCAGTTCCTACAGATAAAGAACTCGTCGAAGCGCCGCTGTTAACTTCAAAAACGTCGCCAGTCGTGGCAGCGCTCGTCCCGTTGACGATGACTGTCCCATTAGCTCCTGTGCCGTTTTTCGCGCCGCCCGTCAATAACACATTCCCGCCGTTTGCATTTGAACTGCTGGCTGCCGCGCCGCCCGCAACGCTTGCATTCCCACCGGGATCGGTTGATGCCGTGCCGCCGACGCCACCGGTCAAAGACGCGTTGCCACCGGCATTCGCTCCCGTAGATTGACCAGCCGCAATACTTAAATTTGCTCCTGTCGCCGCTGATGCTGACGAAATAGAAGCGGCTCCCGCGCTGAAAACAATCGTATTGGGGAGACTAAATGTAATACCGTTCGTCACCGTTATTTGATTACTGGTGCCGGAAAGATTCTGGAACGTTGGATACGCGCTTGTGCCGTTGGCAACAAGGACAGAACCTGACGTCCCGCTGACCACGTCCATTTCTCCGCCGGTTCTATTAACAATTGCGCCAGCATTCAATGTTGCTTTGCTATTCACGAGAGAAACGTTTGTCTGATAATCGGTACCAGTCCCCATACTCGTGCTTCCTACCAACTGTCCGATGTCTATCGCGCCTGCAAACAACGGACCCGAAATTCTTACAGCGGCGGTATCGTTGGTAAAATTATTGCCGACCGCATTACCGATGTATGTGTTGCCGCCTTTGGGATTGATATACACTGATCCTGTTGAATCGCTCCCAGTTGGTACACCGCCCACAATGGCGACATCGCCTCCGCCTTGCGTTGTCCCGTTGCCAGCGCCGCCTTTAAGGCATAGGTTTCCGCCTGCTGCATTGTTGCCAGCTCCCGGTTCAATTAACAAAGTTTGCCCTGCCGTGCCGGAAACTGCACCCGACGGAGATGTGATTGATATGTTCGCCGCCGTACCGCCCGTTGCGGAGAGGACTAATGCTGTCGCAGTGGCAGAAGGTCCACCGTTCTGGCTCGCCGTGGCAGAAATCGTCAGCCCAGTCGCGTTATTGGCGCTGGCCCCTGTTGCCGTTCCTGCAGTTGAATTGATAACCGCGCCCACCGCTGAACTTGTGGCAGACAACGTGCCGTATGCCACATTGAAAAGATTATTTGCACCGTTCGTCGTAAGCGTATTGCCGTTCTGCGGCGTACTCACATTGTAATCAACCATCGTGCTGCCCGTTGCAAGAGCAGAAGACGCTATAAATCCCACATTACCGGAATTGTCTGTCACCAAATAATTTACAGGGGATGCATTGTTTGCAACGGCACCCGCACCTAGTTTGACTGCAATAGTCCCGTTAAGCGCTGTCACCCCAGCCGTTACTGTAAGTCCGTTGGTCGTCGCTGTCAGTGAACTTCCCGTAATTGTTCCCGCGTCCGAAATCCACCAATTGCCGCTTGTATTGTATAAATCGTAATTTGTCGAGCCACCCGTTGTCGAAAGCTGTAATCCGTATGCTGTCTGTCCTGTCACCGAGATAGAAGAAATTTTCGCTCCTTGCGATGGCTCTGAAGCCGTGGAAGTCATGCTCAAATCAAACAAATAATTATTTCCGCTGGCGTTTGACGCAACGCTTTGCGCACCCGTCTGATTGAATTCCACGAATGAACCGTCAAGCGTAGACGTTAGTGCTGCTGCCGCTTCAGCTGCGGTTTCAGAATGCACGGCGGCGCCATTCTGCACCATAAATGTATTCGTCGCAGTATGGTCGTCCGTCACCCCATTCACGGTCAAACTTCCAGTAGTACCTATGTTTACTTGGGTTGAAGAAGTAGTCGTCGTTGTACCGATATATGTTGTTGCCGTATTCCCCGTTGAGTCATTTATATAGACCCCATTCGCCGCTCCGCTGCCAGACAAAATATACACTGCATTGGATGCCGCAGTAGTTGTGTTACCTCCGATTTCCGTCATTCCTCCGCTTGAAGCCGTATTCAGATAAATAGCTTTTTGCGATTGCTCCGTTATAAAGCTATTGGCGTTAACATTTCCAAAAAGAGAGATACTTGTACCCGTTGCCATAACAAAACCTGAGGCGCTGTTGCCTATTTGGGTGCTTCCGGCGTTTAGACCGTCGTTAACGTGTACTGTACTTCCCGATGCAGAAAGTATCGTGACATTGCCACCGCTTGCAACACTGCCGATCGTAGTCGTGGCACTGTTAGTGATGTTGATTGCCGTTGTTCCGTTGATTGTATCACCGCCGTTGACAGTCAAGCCGTTGCCAATTGTACCGCTTCCCGCGACGTTGAAATTCGCAGCGGATTGTTGTCCCAATTGGTTATCAATAAAACTCCCCGCCAAATTCGTTTTTAGATTCGTTGCTACTTCTGCCGCCGTTTCGGAGTGAACTGCGCTATTGGCTGTTGTCTGAACCAAAAACAAATCCGTTGCAGTATGATCATCTGTAATACCGTTAAACGTTAGAACACCTTTATTCGGATCAACGTTTATCGTGGTTGAAGAACTTGAATTAGGAGCGTTGTTGCCGATAATTGTCGCCGCGCCTCCGGTATTGTTGATATTTGTCGCTCCGGTAATCGTTGCACCGCCCGTCGTTTTTATCAAGCCGGCGTCGTTAATAAACCAATTACCGCTTGTATTATACAAATCGTAATTTGTCGCGCCGCCCGTCGCCGAAATCTGCAATCCGTATGCAGTCTGCCCTGCATCCGCCACTGATGAAATCATCGCGCCTTGCGAACTTTCTGTCGTTCCATTCGCGGACATTGCCAAATCGAAGAGATAATTCGTACCCGTCGCATTCGATACAACGCTTTGCACGCCTGTTTGATTGAATTCGACGAATAAACCTGACAAGGCAGTTGTCGCAGCTTCCCAGTTAGGAGCTGTTGATACGCCATTCGAGACTAAAATATCACCGGGGTTACCTGCGCTGGTACTTTCCATCGTTGTTGTCGAGGAACCGTAAATGATACCGCCTTGTGTTAAGGCGCCATTTTGTCCTGTCCCTCCATGAGCAACGGCTACAGTTCCCGTCAACGCGACATTCGGAGTTGTTCCATTATGTGTTATCGATAATGGGTCGCTCGCGGTTACTGCAGTCACAAAATCCAAAGACGCGGTCGGAATATAATTCACGTCGCCATTTTCATCTGTCACCAAATAATTAACAGGACTTAGCGTTTTCTGTATGCCTGCAAGCGTCAACAAACCAAGTGACGGGTCGATACTGATAGTCGTGGAGGAACCGGATATTGCTTCGTTGCCGATATACGTAAATTTATTCGTTGAACTGGCGTCGGTCTGTATATTCACGCCTGTAGTGTTATCTTCAATATCAATGCCACTTTCTGATTCGATTGTTACGACGCCGCCGCTCACCTCGTTACCTATCGTCGTCGCTGCCGTACTGCTGGAGTTGCCGACCGTGCCGTTGATGGTTGTATTGCCTATATTATCAATCGAAAGAACATCGATGCCGACATTGGAAGTAGCACTGCCGTTGACGTACACGTCTGCGATGCCACCGGAAGATGGACCCGTGAGAGTTGTATAACCATTTACCGACAAGCCCCCCGCTTGAATTGCAAGCCCGTTGGCGATGTTCTCCACCGCGGCGGCATTCGATACAAGAATGCTACCGTTCGTCGAAATGTTGTTATTATCCGTTGTGAGTGTCGGCAACGACATCGTCACGTTCGCGGCGCTCGTCAGCGTCGGCGGGACGATACTGAGATATGCGCCGTCTGCGGCGTCCGATAATGACAGTTGCCCCGGCACCGCCTGCCCGTAAGCGGAAGCCGCAAGGAATATTGCGGAACCCGCAAACATGAGAACGCCCGCCGTAGCGCGTCGGAAAAAATTATGCCGGAAAAAGTTGTATAAGTTCATTGAATATGCCATGATCCGTTTGTTATTCGTGCGGATCCGTGTTTCTTGATCCAAAAATGCCGGTAAAATCTGAATTCGATGTTAAAATATAAAATCAAATACGTAAAAAAACCTTCGCTGTATCCATCTCGCCCCACCCGTCCCCACTCTGTAAGAATATGGGAAAATTAACTGTTTATCTGATTTTTAACGTTATAGATTCGTTAAAAAATCGTTAAATAATCGCTTATCTGGATATTTTCTCAATAAATAATCGTGTAATTGAACGTCGATGCGTCGCCGATGACGGACGATTTTACTGTTATCGATCCGTCGTTGGACGTTGCAGTTGAACTCGGAGTGATTGATATATAAAATACGCCCGGTCCCGTGCCGCCTGCGACTACGCCTGTAAGAGTCACGGTGCTTGTCGACTGTACATTCAATCCTGTTACCGTTACCGATGCTGGAATCACCGCACCGTTCAATGTAATAGTAGAACCGTGTGAATTATACTGGTTCGTCGCCGCGGACTTCCATGACATTTGTCCGCCAGCATCACTTGTCAAAACTTCCAAACCGTCGCCGTCTGCAGGAGCAGTTGGTCCGGTTATCGGCAGCGTATAATTTATAGCCGTCGTTTGGCTTGTGCTCGTTGTGAACGTTGAATACTGCGTACTGGCTTGACCGTTTGAAAATGCAACCGAGCCCGCCGTGCTGCCGTTGCCCAATGTTACCTGCCCGACTAACGCCGACGTACCCGCCGCGCCGAGGTTGTTGAAATTAGTGGCATTGTTGCTTGCATCTATCAACGTCGTTCCGCCATGGACAAGAGCCAATCCGTTCAGATCGAGATTGCTTCCCATCTCAATTGCACTCGTGCCGATGCCGGTAAGTGAAGCGATGCCTGTAATTGCGCCGCCCGTCGTAATGCTTACGTCATTCGACGTTACCGAAAACGATCCCGTTCCGTCCCCGATGGACGTATTGCCCGACACGACCGTAAAGCCGTTGCCTACTTTGCCGCTGCCTGCGATGTTGAACGTTCCCGGGCTTTGCGCCGTTGCATTTTGATTGTCAATAAAATTTCCCGCAACTGAACTGCTTGAAACTGCATAGACGTCGTTCGATGTGGCGTCCTGCAACAAGTAATTGTAGGCATGGGTGCCTGGTACGCTCGTGCCGAGTCCGTTCACTTGCAACGCGCCTGTCGTCGGTTCGACATTGATTGTCGTCGAAGAGCCGAGGTTGTTCGCGGTGCTCGTGCTGCCGATAATTGTATTCTTTGCGCCTGATTGATCGTTGATGCCGACGTACGTCGAATGGTCGTTGATCTCAATTGAAGCGCCAGATTCGATGTCTACTGCGCCGCCGCCCGTGCTGCCTATCCACGTATTGCAACTGGTAGTGATACCTTGATAGTTATTGACAAAGACATTCTTTCCGCTCACCCACGCGCTTGCATTCTGGTTGCCCATCCACGTATCGCCGAACGACGGCGGGTTCGCAGGAGGATTGTTAAAATCATACCCGTTGATATACGCAATGCCGCCCGGAACTGCTGATAATGAAATACAACCGCCGGCCTTCCTACTTGTTGCACTTAACGACGATGCGTCGATGTTGCCGCCTGCGGTTAAACTTACATTGGGAGCCGAAACGTCAGCGCTGCCCAGCGTGATTGCGCCCTGCGAATTAGTCGTCGTCGCCTGAAGAGAAATGTTGCCTGAATTGGTTACCGAGTTAATAAGACCGCTGGATTGCAATGTAATATTACCTGTAGTCGGCGTACCTACCCACGTATTGCACGTGTTCGTGGCGTGTTGATAACTGTTAAGGAACAGGTCTCCGCCGGTCACCCACGTCTGCGAAGCGTACTGACCCACCCATGTATTGCCAAACGTCGGCGGGTTCGCAGGAGGATTGTTCAAATCATACCCGTTGACGTACGCAATGCCGCCCGGAACAGCTGATAATGAAATACACCCTGCAGTCAGCGGTCGTCCACTTAACGACGATGCGTCGATGTTGCCGCCTGCGGTTAAACTGACCGTGGGAGCCGAAACAGTACCACCCCCCAAGATATTACCGTTCGTCGCAGTAAGAGAAATGTTACCTGTATTGGTTAGCAAGGAAACACTACCGCCGGATTGCAAAGTAACGTTACCGCCGTTCTGCGTGCCGATGCTCGTTGTGTTTATTGGAGTAATACCGACACAACTATTGATATTAACCGCACCGCCGCACAAATTTGTATTAACACCATTGGCTGTCGTGCCGATCCACGTGTCGCCAAATTTTGTAGTAGTCGGGGTTGTTGCTGAGGGTGCATTAATCCACACTGTGTTATTGGGGATTGGCTTACCATTGG
>Ga0207061_1142_pt1 | contig 17540 bp, 19 predicted proteins | sample Alteio_BWMinCont_31_FD_153275 | JGI IMG/M metagenome (GOLD analysis project Ga0207061, IMG submission 153275) | Enriched cells from forest soil in Barre Woods Harvard Forest LTER site, Petersham, Massachusetts, United States -... | ecosystem: Environmental > Terrestrial > Soil > Temperate forest >... | reverse complement strand
TAAACGATAGCAATCTTCATACTCATACGCATGATTTGTCAACGTCACCCCAATTGTCACATTAGGGTAGTCGATTTCTTGTTGTAATAATTTTTTATAAGAATTATTTACATCTAAAAGATTAAGATAAAGGCAATCAAGACTACCTTTGCGCTCTCCCAATGCAATTGCAATGATGATCGTTGATAGAGGTTCTACATTGCTACCATACTCAGCTACATACTTTCGAAAAGCTTCAATTAGTTCAATTTCAGTATGTGGCTGAGGACCATAAAATATCGTTAAAATTTTTTCTATGATGGGATCTAAGGTTTCTTGTTCTACGGCACTCATAGTAGTCTCTTCTACAGTTCTCATATCATAGTCTCCTGTTTTGTTAAATACACTCTTAGTAAAAATTCAATGAAGCGTGAAATTTGTATAAATTTGATCATTTTATATCTTGTCATCCACTTATCATTTTGTACAATTTGCTGTATTGCTTGAGCTATTGTGGTTTGTACAATAATTATCAATAGCAGTGCCTACTGCAACCCCTGCTAAAGCACCAATACCTAAACCTAAACCTACCCCGGCTCCAATTACACTTGTAGCAGCTCCTATTAAAGCTCCTGATGCTGCTCCAGCAGCCATGCCTGCATTTTGATTAGAGCATCCGCTTACAAATAAAGCTACGGTCAGCACACCGATTAATCCATTTCTATTCATTTTTACTCCTATAGTTGTTATGCAAAATGCTGCTCAAATTTTACTTTATTTCTAAAAAACCATTCTAATCCACGCCAAAAATTTAGCTTATCTAAAATAGGATTGAGCAAATTTGTTACGGTACAATAATGGCTATTATTGGGTTTTCTATGGTGCTGCCCATGATGGCTTACTCTTTGCAAGATATACATTTTTTGCAAAAGACCAATTATTTTTGGCTTATTCTCATAACGAGTTATATGTGCCCATTTATGAACTTGGTTTGTATTAACAGTAATAAGAGCAAATAACCACACTTCCCATATTAAACAATTTAGAAAATGTGCTATATAAATTGTAATTATGCCTGCCAGAAGCAAATCCCAGGAGCTTTCTAACCATGATTTTTTCAAAAAATCTTGGCCATTATTGTGATGTGCTAGATTTGGCACCACAAGCCATTTACCTAAAACAGGTGTGTCGGGAGACCAATACGTATCTTCAAGCCAATGAATAAAACCTGTGACAAAATCAACTAAAAGGATAATGCCAATGATCTCTAGAGTTATATACATAATAGAATTCATATTTCAGCTTCTCGACTAATCTAAATACAGCCTAAAATTATCAATACATATCATATTGTGCAACCATATTTACAAAAGAAGCCGTTAGGTATACTGTTAGTATCATTTTTTAATACTTTACAAGGTTGATATGTCACAAACAACGCTTTTGGTCCAAGCATTAAAAGAGTTACTCAAGTCTAAGAACATGACTTATTGCGCAGTAGCAATTCACCTCGGTCTGTCTGAGGCTAGCATTAAGCGCATGTTTGCAAATAAACAGTTAACCCTGGGCAGAATAGATACCATTTGTGAAATGCTTGGAATTGAGATTTCTGACTTGCTGCAAAAAATGCAAAACATGAGTAAACGCATCACGCAACTTTCTTTGGAGCAAGAAAAAACCATCATCAGTGATCACAAGCTCTGTTTAATTGCTATTTGCGTTGTTAATCATTGGACTTTAGAAGAAATACTCAATCACTACAATCTATCTGAAAGTGAGTGTATTCGCTGTTTAGCACAACTTGATAAAATCAGAATAATTGAATTACAACCTAAAAATAAAGTTAAACTCTTAATATCACCAGGATTTAAGTGGATTCCAAATGGGCCTATTCAAAGGTTTTTTCAGCAATATTTTTTAAATGATTTTATCGAATCTAATTTTCAAAATAAGAATGAAGAATTAATTTGTCAATTTGGCATGCTTACAGAAGAATCCGTTGTTTTGTTTAACAAAAAATTACGTCACCTTGCAAATGAATTCCTTGTCTTAGGTGAACAAGATTCGGATCTGCCGATCACAAAACGCATAGGCACTGCTTGTGTTTTAATGAATCGACCATGGGCTCCTACAATTTTTAATGATTTTCTCCGGCATGGGAGGTCATGATTTATTTTAAATAGCTAAATTTTCTAGAACTGACGTACCACGCTGCTGTCATAAAGCAGTTAGAAAGGAATAGTAAGGTTATTGTGTAGAAAACTTGTATAATTCAATTAACACCTAAAAGCATTAGTTGCATAGTTTGATAAAGCGACTTTCTTGCATGACAATTAGTATATCAAATCAAGATCAATTGATAATGTTTATTGCTATTAAGCATAAAATTATTTTTTTCATAATAGTTAATAGTGATATCTACATTGAATTATATATATCTGATCGTTTTCAACCTTGTAAACTAAACGATGCTCATCATTTATACGTCGCGACCAATATCCAGATAGACTAAATTTTAAAGGTTCAGGCTTTCCTAAACCATCGCTTGAATTTCGCATTATATCTTTAATAAGCTGATTGATTCGTTTATTAATTTTTTTATCATTTTCTTGCCAATGTAGATATTCTTCCCAGGCAGACTTGGTAAACAACACATTCATACTGCAAAGTCTCCATCAAAGATCTAAATCGTTCTTTTTTATAAGATCCCTATTCTCTAGTTCTTGTATAGATTTTGCTAGCTTTGCGGCATTTTTAGGACTACGCAGCAAATATGCTGTTTCCATCATTGCATTATAGTCATCAAGAGACATCATAATTACAGACTCAGCATTTTTACGTGTGATAATAATAGGAACATGATCGCTACAAACCCGCTCCATAGCCCCAGCAAAATTGTTGCGCACATGTGTATAAGAAATTGCGTCCATAGTACCCCCCCTTTAAATCAACCATGTACATCTATGTGTACATGTACAATTATAGCTCTTTATTTAATTGGTTGCAAGACTAAATAGAGGATATACGCTCATATTGCGCTCACGAACCATACACGGTAATAAATTTTTGAGGAGATAGGAATCGTTAATTTCACTAGAAGCCTTGTTACACAAGACCTATACGTTGGTGCCTGGGGCCGGAATCGAACCGGCATGGTATTGCTACCGAGGGATTTTAAGTCCCTTGCGTCTACCAATTTCGCCACCCAGGCGAAGGAATCAGGAAGGCTGAGGCCGGAATCGAACCGACTTACATGGATTTGCAATCCAGTGCATGACCATTCTGCCACCCAGCCACGGGGCCTACTGCCACAACATCAAAAAAAATACCTCTTTCGAGGTAATTTATGGAGCGGGAAACGAGGCTCGAACTCGCGACCCCAACCTTGGCAAGGTTGTGCTCTACCACTGAGCTATTCCCGCGTAGAAGTGAATTTTACAGATTATTAATCGTGAGTCAAGCCCTATTCCGCATTCTGTAAAATGCCCCATGAGGCATTTAGATAAATAAACATAGACCATAATGTCAAAACTACTGAAACATACAGAAGGATTATTCCTACGACCCCAATGTAGTTAGTAGAGCTAATAATATGAGGTTGCGACAACAGGATTGCAATTGAAGTCATTTGTAAAAAAGTTTTTACTTTCCCAACATATGCAACTGCTACTTTTTTGCTGCTGCCGTGCTCTGCCATTAGTTCGCGTAATGCAGAAATCACAATCTCACGACTAATAATAATCAAAGCTGGAATAGAAATTAACGCCGTACCATAGCTTTGCACCAATAATACTAAGGCGACCACTACTATCAGCTTATCTGCCACTGGATCTAGAAACGCCCCAAAGCGCGATTCTTGATGCCAACGTCGTGCTAGGTAACCATCTAACCAGTCTGTGATACAAGCGAATATAAAAATCCCCGTTGTTATTAAATATCCCCAGGTATTGGGTAAATAATAAAAAACTATAAAAACTGGTATTAATACAATACGTAGCAGAGTTAACAAATTGGGTACATTGATTGCCAACATTTTAAAATTCCACATATGTAAATCTATCTTACTTTCCATTTAACGCCGCATAAATCCGTTTCGCTAATACCAGGCTAATCCCCGGCACTGCAGCTAGTTCTTCTACAGTAGCACATTGTACCTCCTGTAAGCCACCGAATTGCCGTAATAATTCCCGCCGCCGTTGTGCACCTATTCCAGGAATGTCTTCTAACACCGAATGTAACTGGCGTTTTGCACGTTGCTGGCGGTGCCCGGTTATTGCAAAACGATGCGCTTCGTCTCTAATCCGTTGCAACAGGTGCAGCGCTTTCGAATCTGGCTCTAAAAAAATCTCGCGAGCATCGGGTGCCATATATAATTTTTCTAATCCCGGTTTACGTTCCGGCCCTTTGGCAATACCTAATAAATTAACGCCATTCAGGGCTAACTCTTTACTAACTTTCTCGGCACGTGATAATTGCCCTTTGCCGCCATCAATAATTATTAGATCAGGAAACACCCCGTGCTTTTCTTGCAAGCTTACAAAATGCCGCTGCAACGCTTCTTCCATCGCAGCATAATCATCGCCAGGTGCAGCAGTTTTAATTTTGAAACGTCGATACAACGCTTTAACAGGGCCAGACGCATCGAACACCACACACGAAGCAACAGTACCCTCGCCTTGCGTATGGCTAACGTCAAAACATTCTATACGCTTTATATTGCCGTTTAATCCCAAGGCTTGCCCTAACATATACAACTGTTGTTCAATTTGCGCATCGCCTGCTACACGCGTTTGTAAGGCTTGCTCTGCACTCACTTGCGCCATCTGTAGCCACCGCGACCGATCTCCGCGAACGTTAGCAGTAATTTTAATTGTTTTATTGGTGCTTTGCTTTAAACCGTCTGTAACCGTATCAACATCATCTATAGCAACTGGGATCAGAATTTCTGCAGGAAACAAATTACCCCGCGGCAAGTTGGTATAATATTGAATTAAAAAACTTTCTAAGATGTTAGCCTGATTCTCTTCCATATTAAGCTCTGCAACAGGAAAATATTGACGGCTGCCTAACATTCTACCGTCTCTAATACTTAAGATGTGTACACAAGCATGCCGCCCAATATGCGCCACCCCCAGTACATCAACGTTTTGAGTTGCACCTGGATCGGTAATGATCTGCTGCTTTTGAATTGCGCGCATTGCAACGATTTGATCACGCAGTCTTGCAGCCTGTTCGTAATCCTGGCGCGCCGCAGCATCGTCCATTTTATCGGCCAACTGTTGCATAACTTCGCTGGTCTTACCCAACAAAAATAACTGCACATTACGTACGTCTTGCGCATAGCTCTTAGCATCGATAAATTCCACACACGGTGCAGTACAGCGTTTAATTTGATATTGCAAACAGGGACGAGTACGACTTTTGAAGTAAGAATTATCACATTGCCGCAACTTGAAAGTACGTTGTAACAAATCTAAACTTTCACGCACCGCTGTTGTGCTTGGGTAAGGCCCGAAATAATCTCCAGGGCCCTGCGCATTACCACGATAAAAAGTTAATTGAGGGTATTTATCCTGACTCGATAAATAAATATACGGATACGACTTGTCGTCACGAAATAAAATATTATAACGGGGCTTTAATTCACGGATCAGTTGAAACTCTAACAACAATGCCTCGACTTCAGTTCTAGTTATAGTAATCTGAATATCGACAACCATGGTTAGCATGTGCGCAGTTTTAGAATCTTTAGTTCCTGAAAAATAACTGCCTACGCGCTTTTTAAGATTTTTGGCTTTGCCAACGTATATAACCTTACTCGAAGCGTCGAGCATAGAATACACGCCAGGCTTATCGGGTAACTTAGAGATAAATGCACTAAAGTCTGTCAGGGTGACTCCGTTTCCTCTTGTGTAACATCTAGTTTCTCTGGATCCAGAATTCCGTGTCTGATCGCCAAGTGCGTTAGCTCAACGTCACTAGCAACATTCAGCTTATCGAACAGTCTGTATCTATAGCTGTTGACAGTTTTTGGACTCAAGCATAATTTGTCGGAGATATCTTGAACTTTTTGCCCAGCAGTAATCATCATCATCACTTGCAGTTCGCGCTCGGATAATAAATCTAAAGGCGAACCTTCAGAGTCGATTACATTTTTAAGCGCCAATTGTTGTGCAATATCGGGACCAATATAACGTTTGCCAGAATAAACAGTACGGATTGCGGTTACCATCTCGTCAATACTCGAGCCTTTGGTTAAATATCCACTAGCACCAGCTTGCAAAAATTTAGATGGAAACGGTTCATCGCCATATACTGTTAGAGCAATTACTTTTACATCTGGGTTGTTACGCAGCATTTTACGAGTTGCCTCGAGGCCACCAATGCCGGGCATCTTGACGTCCATGAGCACTACATCGGGGCGTTTTTCTTTGGCAATAATTACTGCCTCTTCGCCACTTCTAGCTTCGCCCATGACGTTAATACCTTTAACGTCCGACAACAAGCGTCCAACGCCTGCACAAACAATATCGTGATCATCAACAATTAGAACGTTGATCAAAGAAATTCTCCTCAACGAACAAAACTAGGCTTACCTAAGCAAAGCACAAATAAAGCGAAATGACAACTTGGGTTGCTTAGCTACTGTACCACACTGCAGCCACTGTATATAAGTCAAATGATTGCGTCAACCTTATTTTAATTAAGGTCTTGGTCTTGAATGTGAACATCTAACGTGACAAAGTTAGAAGTATAAAACAATCATAAAAGAGGTAATGGGTAGTGTTCAAATCAAATCATCCAGATCCACGTGCAATACTTCTGCAATCGCTTTTAAAACTTTTGATGTCCTATAGCGATAATCTCAATTTCTTTACTTCATTATATGCAATTGCTGCAGCAGCGGCTATAGCAATAGTGACCATCATATTAAAACATGGGGTAAACCTTGTTGCTGCTTTAGAATTTCTGATGACTTCTTTATTGTCCTCGCCTCTGTTCATAAATTCTTTAAGCCTGATTTTTTTGTCCGCAATAAATTTTGAAATTATCTCGCTCTCGCCCCACCCGACAAATCCCCTCAACACCAACTGCCGACCCGAATTGCCAGCCACATATTCATACCCCAATTTTAAATCACCATCGACCGCACACATGTATAAATCTTTCTCATCGATAAATTTAAAACTTCTCTTTAATTTTTTTTGATGCTTAACGATGTCATAAATACCTTGCGCAAATGCTTGCAAGTAGCAAGCCGGTAAATGGCGCTGGATATAACCAATTACCTGTCGCCAAAATAACCTTCTACGATTCCATTTGTCATCTGAATCAAAATCGCCATTAAAGTTATTAAATTGTTCATCATTTAACTCAAAGGCAGCTAGCAAATAATAAATATTGAATATCCGCTCTTGATTTGATGTGGAAGTAAATTGCGCTCTGAAGTTGTGTAATGCGGCATTTAATAGGCTATCTGCATTGTCTTGCCCAGGATTATTTAATTCAAATTCAACTTGCTCCGGAGTAGCAATGTTAATTTTATTGAATAGATCCATAAGCATGGAATCTTTAAATTTTTTCGCTTGAACTTTTTGTGTTTCTTCTTCTGAATCTATTCCGTCAGGATAAACTGCTATAATTTGGCGCTGTATCTCAGATTCTGGGTCAAAACTTAATTTTATGCCTCTTTGTACATTCTGCTGCAAAACTGCTTTTAGCCTCTGTACCATATCTACATCCCCTGCACTTATTGCAGCCTGTAGTGGGGTTTGCCCTTGAATTTTCTTTCCTGAAGGGTCTATAGCAGTTGCAGATGTGTCTAGTAATAGTTTCGGATGAAATTTAATAATTTTACTGGCAAGATCCTCATCACCGTATACTACAGCAATTAATAGCTTCTTTTTTATAGTCTCAGATGCCATATTTTTAGCCACCGTGGAAGTGACTGAAAATGCCAATATGCTACGAGTATCTAGATATGTATCTAAAAGCCGGACGTTGTTTAACGGTACTTCAAGTTCAGGGGTTAAGATATTAGTAGGTCGAAAGGCTGGAGTTATGCCTGCACTGTTTATTTCAACTTTAAGCATGGTTACTGCCTCTATCCTAAAAAATTAGCCTATTTTACCAAACGAATAGTTATTTGTCTAATTAACGGCTATTTCTGAGTGCGCCCACTCAGTTTTAATATTTTGAAATTTTACTTGGTTTTATTGATGATAAAAGCCTTAATGGCTTGTGCTGCATGGGTTTTGTGGCGGAGAGACAGGGATTCGAACCCTGGGATGGATCACTCCATCAACGGTTTTCAAGACCGCCGCTTTCGACCGCTCAGCCACCTCTCCGTGGAGTAGTGTACTAAATTCAAATTGAAAATAGAACTAGCAATAAAAAATATTTCTAGTGGTTGAAGCTATGCCACAAGATGGGTTAGACTGACGCTAAATAAATCCCCCCATGTAGGAGCACGATAAAATGTCCCCATACAAACTAATTACTGGTACCGACAAGAATATTACAGCTTTCGAAGAGCAAGTCAGCGCAGCATTATTAGACGGTTATGACCTGGCAAACGACTTAGTTGTCCAAATCAAGACAAACGCAAATGGCACCACTGAAACCTTGTTATTCCAATCCCTAATCTGTGACGAAGAACTAGAGTACGAAGAAGAAGACGAGGAAGACGAAGAGGAAGATGAAGAAGAAGTTGACGAGTTAGAGGAAGAAGAGAGCGAGCTATCTTGACTCTGAGCCAATAACCCATATATTAGTTATGTGTTATAATTAACAACAGGAGGATCCTGAGTATGCAACAAAATTTTAATAGTGTTTCTACGGTAGCACCGAGTGTTCTGGCGACTAATAAGGTAATTCGCAATACTTATATCCTGTTGTCACTGACCGTGCTTTTCAGCGCTTTCACAGCGTTTATTTCAACTACCATGAACATTACAATGCCATTCATAGTGGTAATTGGCGGTTATTTCGGATTACTATACCTTGTTAGCGCTACAGCTAACTCGGCTATGGGTCTGATTTCTGTGTTTGCTCTAACCGGCTTCATGGGGCTAACCCTTGGGCCAATCCTTAATATGTACATTCAAGGATTTTCTAACGGTCCAGAACTAGTCACCGCAGCATTGGCATCGACCGGAGCGATATTCTTTAGCTTGTCGGGCTATGCAATGACTACCCGCAAAGATTTCAGCTACATGGCTGGTTTCTTATTTGTAGGTACAGCGATTGCAATGTTAGCTGGCATCGCGGGAATGTTCTTTAATGTACCGGCGTTGCAAATAGCAATTTCAGCTGCGTTTGTACTGTTAATGAGCGGTTATATTCTGTTCCAGACCAGCCAAATTATTAATGGTGGCGAACGTAATTACATTATGGCGACAGTATCGCTATATGTAAGCTTGTTCAATCTGTTCCTAAGTCTGCTACAGATTCTAGGCGCATTATCTGGTCGTAGAAACTAAATGCCAACTACTAGGGCCGAACATCATGCTCGGCCCGTGTACTGCTAATTATGCTATATACCCTCGTTGTTAAATCAAGCCATTTAAATAATAACCCCGATGCAATGGCATTGGCGCTAGATTTAATTCACCACAAGCACCAAGTTACCGCAATTTTCTTCCTATTCGACGGCGCGTATACCGCGAATGCTTTTATAGATATGCCCACCGATGAGCCAAATATATCGCAACAGTGGTCCGAGTTTGCACAAGCGCACGATATAAGACTAGTGGTTTGCAGCGCCTCGGCGGCACGGCGTGGTATTTGTGCCACCAATCTGGCACGCGGTTTTAATCTTGGCAGCATCGGGGAGCTGGTCGAATCTTGTGACGCGGCAGATCGCGTGGTGAGCTTATGAAAAAATATTTAATAATCATGCAACAAGCGCCATACGAGAGTTCACTTGCCTTAGAGGGCTTAGAGCTTGCATTGGCAATTGCTGCCTTTAACCAAGATGTGGCATTGTTATTTAAAGGCCCGGGGGTTTTACAGCTGTTATCAAATCAAAAACCTAATCCGCTAGAGCACAAAGAATTTACCAAAGCCTACGCTGGGCTAAGCTTATTTGGTATTACCGATGTTTACATTTGCCAAAACAGCCTAGCTGCGTACCATAATCCAGATCTAATGATACAGCCGCAAGTCGTCGACAATTTAAAAATAGCGGCGTTAATAAAAGATTATGACATTGTGTTAACAGTATAATGAACATAAAGCTTACCGCAGAGGGGTTTCTTGCTAATATATCCGACTGGACTCCGGAGGTAGCGGAGTTTTTGGCGCAGCAACAAGATATTAAACTTACTCCAGAGCATTGGGAAGTTATCAATTTAATGCGGGAATTTTATTTTAAGTATAACGCATCGCCTTCGATACGTACTTTGGTAAATGCTGTTAAAGAGCAATATGGCGAGGAGAAAGGTAATAGCATTTATTTACATAAGCTGTTTCCTAACAAAGCTGCGGTGCAGGCAAATTTGATTGCGGGGCTGCCGAAGCCGATTAGGTGTATTTGAGTTTTTTATTTTTGTTAGTGATTAAACCTTTCCCTTGTCTAGTTTTCTCTTGTCTAGACTTCTACTAGCACGTTCAACAGCTTCGTAAAATGTGTCTGGTATTTTGTCATCTGATTGCACAGACTGGTCTGCATCCTCAAGTTCAGGCACATCACTACCGCGCTTTCGATCCTCAAATTTAACGTGAGCCACGAGCCCCTTATTAAGCCCGGGAATATTACCAGCAATACGTTCTTCTTTTGCTAAACTGTCGGAAATATCTAATTTTATTGGTGCACTAGATTTTGCTTCGTGTGCAATATTTAGAACCATTTTAGTAAAGGCCAATGCTAAACTGTCTTGAAGGTATACATCGGCACCTTTGGAAAACTGCAATTTTAGATTATTATGACCACTTCTCATATGTATTGTGCCTAGAGTTTTTTTCTTATCTGAACTAAGTATTTCCAACACAAACTCTTTACGAACATAATTGCGCGGATCATATGTTGATAATTGAGGTTGAACAAAATATGCACCGCCAAGCTCTTTAGTTGCATCGGTTACTAAATCCGTTCTTAATCCATCGGCTATGTCAAAAGTTGCAACTATCTCAGGAACTTTTACGTTTTGAATATCTGGTGATTTTGTCTGAATATTACTCGATGAGGTATTACGAGCTACTAGTTCTTCGAGTTCCTTTTCTTTTTGTTGTATTGCTCTCTCTTTAACATTTGTATTAGATCTATTAATTACTGATACAGACAGAGATGTATCCCACAACAGTGTTTTAGGAAATAAGAATAGATGAGACACTGGTACAGTAGCAATAATCCCAATCACAGATATGACTGAATCCATAATTGCTTTAGCGGTCTTGCGAGCCCCAGCTACGTAAGCTACACCAGCAACAAATGAAGCAATAACCATAAGAGGTATAGAGACAATGGCTGCGGCAACAAGAATTGCTTTTAATGGTAGCCCCAGCATGCCCACTAGGATAGGGTATCCAGCATTCCACCGCGAATGCTTCAGTCCATCTTTCCTCAAGCTTGATGTATACAAAGCCGCAACCAAGCCTGAGGTGGCTATCGCATCGATCCAAACATAGCGAAAATATGTACCTATATTCTCTAACCAACTGTTGTCTGAGCTATTAGCAAGCCGCTTCTTATCCATCTGCTTAACCATATGCTTAACCACAGGCTGCGCAAACGTCTTCTCTGCCCTAGCTATACTTGCTACATAAGCTCTACGCAGAGGTTTATCAAAAAGCATATCAGTTTCAAGCGCTGCATGCCCAGCTAAAAAACCAGAAGATTTCCACGCTAAAAATTCAAACCACATCAGCTGCGGAACGCCCGCATTTGTTTCTCGTAACCCAACCAACTCCACTGCCGCCCTTCGCTTTAACTCTTCTGGTGAGGCTTTCTCTGGGGGCACAGGATTTACATCTTCTTCATCAAAACCCGACATCTAATTACTCCGAATCCGTTATGTCTACTTCTACTCTATTACATTCGACCGCAGGAACATGAAAAAGTTCTATTGTACATACACCTGATTTGCAACCTTGCTGTCCTGTGCCCAGTAGGTCTAAGTAAAATTATTACCAAAAGGCTAATGCCTTACAATTGCGTAACATTACCCATATATGGCTGTAATACCACCGGAACTTTGACACTGCCATCGGCCTGTTGGTAATTTTCCAACACCGCGATTAAACAGCGCCCCACCGCAACACCAGAGCCGTTTAACGTATGTAACGGCTCTGGTTTTTTAGTAGCCGGGTTACGCCAACGCGCTTGCATACGACGTGCTTGGAAAGCTTCAGTGTTACTGCAAGAAGAGATTTCACGATAACAATTTTGCCCTGGTAGCCAGGCTTCAATGTCGTAAGTTTTTGCCGCTGCAAAACCAATATCACCCGTACATAAGTTTACCACGCGATACGGTATTTCTAGTTTTTGCAAAATAGTTTCCGCATTATTAACTAATTGCTCTAAAGCCTGATAAGAATCTGCTGGACGTACTATTTGCACTAACTCGATCTTTTCAAATTGATGTTGTCGCAACATACCCTTGGTATCTTTACCATAAGTACCAGATTCCTTGCGAAAACATGGAGTGTGCGCCGTAAATTTAAGCGGCAGAGCGCTATCTTCTATTATTTGTTCACGCACCAGATTAGTTAACGAAACTTCAGCGGTAGGGATTAACCATAGATCATTCTGGGTACCAAATTGATCTTCAATAAACTTTGGAAACTGCCCAGTACCATATAATGCGTCCGGCTTAACTAACAGTGGCACATATTTTTCTGTATAGCCATGCTCGCGCGTATGCACATCTAACATAAATTGCGCTAAAGCACGCTGCAAGCGTGCTACTTTATCGCTTAAAACTACAAATCGCGCACCAGAAATTTTAACTGAGGCATCAAAATCCATGCCACCATTAATACAAGGTGCCAAGTCAAAATGCTCTTTAGGTGTGAAATTAAACTGTGGGATCTGGCCCCATTTTCTTACTTCAACATTGTCTAATTCACTTTTACCTTGCGGCACAGAGGTGTGCGGCACATTTGGCATTTCTAACAATAGATCTTGAATTTGCGTCTGCAAATCTGCTAACGCCTGCTCTTTAGCTTTTAAATCCTCTGCAAGTTTAGCTACTGCAGCCATAATAGCATCAACGGATTCACCATTAGACTTCGCAATGCCAATTTCTTTTGAACGCGCATTACGCTGATTTTGGATCTCTTGCGTAGCGATTTGCAAAGTTTTGCGTTGTTGCTCTAAGGCATTAAATTTCGCAACATCTAAAATATAACCGCGAGTCGCCAATTGTTGTGCAACTGCTGCAGTGTTCTCACGCAGTGTTTGTATATCTAACATTATTCATCACCTACAACATCGACCCCAGCAGGAGGTACGAAGTTAAATCTTGCATTGGCAATCTGTGGATTGTTTTGCATACCGCTAAATTCAAACACGGATGTTTGTCCTAAATGATCCAATACTCGCACGCTTGCTATATGCTTTGCTTTAAAACATACCGCAACGTTTACAAAATTCTGATTATCTTGTTTTGGAGATAGTTGGTAGCAATTATCTGGAAGTTTAGCAACCACAAAGTTAACGCTTAACTTGGATGCATCATCTAATATAAAGCTCAATGGCGATACTTGTTTGTCGGCAGTATATTTTTGAATCGTCACTTGCTCTAAAGCCGGATCATAATTCCAAAGCTTATGGCCATCGGTTACTAATAACGACGCGTCTGGGTGCTCTACTTGCCAACGAAATAAATTCGGCTTTTTATATTCCATATTACCAGTAGCATATTGTATTTCGATTTTGCTTTCGCTATATACAGTTTGTTTAAAATTAGCCTTCATCGAGCTAATCGGCGCCAGCAATGATTGCAATTCACTAATCGGCGTGCTTTGCGCAACCGCTACCGTGCTTAGCATCACTAAAGCTAACAATACTACTTTTTTCATACTAATAATTCCCGTACGCCATTAGATGACATTGCGGAAACCACCCCCGCTGCCTCCATAGCTTCTATTAATCTAGCTGACCGATTGTACCCGATTTTTAGCCTTCTTTGCAAATACGATATCGAGGCTTTACGGGTATCTATTACTATAGATACCGCCTCGTCATACAATGGATCTTGCTCGCCACTCATATCGACCGCATCTATACCAGGGATGGCTAAGCCAATGCTGCTAGAGATCTCTTCAATATACTCAGGGGATGGGTTATTTTGTTTAAGCGCTTTAACTACGGCATGGACTTCTTCGTCGGAAACAAATGCACCGTGTACGCGAATCGGGATCCCAGTTCCTGGCGCCAAATATAACATGTCGCCATGACCTAACAATTGCTCAGCCCCCTGCTGATCCAAAATCGTACGCGAATCGATACGCGAGGAAACTTGGAATGCGATCCGCGTTGGCACGTTAGCCTTTATTAAACCAGTTATAACGTCTACCGATGGGCGTTGTGTAGCTAATATCATGTGTATTCCGGCAGCACGGGCTTTTTGTGCAATACGCGCGATTAACTCTTCGACTTTTTTACCAACCACCATCATCATATCTGCGAACTCATCAATGATGACTACAACACTTGGCAATTTTTCTAATTTTGTTGGGGTAGTACCAGATTTTGGATCCCATAATGGATCTAGAATGGGGTTATTATTAGCAATTGCTTGCGCTACTTTAAAGTTGAAACCTTCCAAGTTACGCACGCCTACTGCTGCCATCACCTGGTAGCGACGTTCCATCTCGGCGACACACCAACGTAATGCATTAGCAGCATCGTTCATGTCGGTTACCACCGGCGTAAGCAAATGTCCGATGCCATCATAAATAGATAGCTCTAACATTTTTGGATCGATCAAAATTAACCGCAGATCATCTGGTGTGGCTTTAAACAATAAGCTCAATAACATGGCATTCACACCAACAGATTTTCCTGAACCAGTAGTTCCAGCAACTAGTAAGTGTGGCATTTTCCCAAGGTTTACAACCACTGGAACCCCAGATATATCTTTACCCAAGGCTAAATTCAACGGTCCTGAACTGTCTTGATATTGCGGCGATTCCAGTACATCGCGTAATTTAACAATCTCGCGATATTTATTGGGGATTTCTAAGCCAACTACAGCTTTGCCGGGAATTACTTCAACTACACGCACTGAAGTAACCGAGAGCGAACGCGCCAAATCTTTTGCCAGACCAGTAATCTTGCTCACCTTTAATCCCGGTGCTAATGTCATCTCAAAACGCGTGATAATTGGCCCCGGACATACTGCGACTACTTTAACTTCAGCACCAAAATCTAACAGGCGCTCTTCAACCTCGCGCGACAATTTTTCTAACACTGCCTGCGAATAATGCTTTTTAGGATCGCTAGGAGGCGCTGCTTCAAGCAATTCTAAATCCGGCAGCTTTGAATTCCCAGCAACAATTTTTTTGGCAACTACCTGGCGTGGTGCTATTTCAACTTTTGCTACGATTTTAGGTGTTGCTTTATTTAGCAACGGTTTGGTTATCGGAGCATCAAACTCGTCAGCATCATCTTCAGCATCAATTTGTAAAACTGGCAGTACTTTTTCTTTTGCTTTTGGTTTAGCGACAGTAGTTAAACGCTTTTCTTGCCATTTGGCAACAACGCTACTGCGTAGCTGCGCTAACAAGTTCAGGGTTGCTCTGCCAATGAACTCCATAATCCGTACCCAGGAAATACCCGTACCAATGGTAGCCCCGGCTAAGAACAATGTTAGAAACAGTAATACACTTCCAGCAGTACTTAATTTGCTAGAAAATAAACCTTGCAATAAGCTCCCTATAATACCGCCAGAATTTTGAAAGCTGATTTCAATCAACGCACAGCCACTCGCAACAACTAGCAACAGGCCGCTTAAATGCAAGCCCCATAACAGCATCGTGCGCGGCTTATCGGAGTAGCTTTTAAATAATAATACCCCAGCAACTATTACCAACGCTGGAAACAAATATGCTACATAACCAAAAAATGTAAATAATAGATCGGCACTCCACGCACCTAGCGATCCAGCGGCATTCGCGATACTCTTCGAACTGGTAGCATTCGACCAACCAGGATCAGCGTTATTGTGTGTAATCAGCGCGACACATAGAAATACCGCTAATGCGCATAAGGCGATAAACCCGCATTCACGCGCGCGCAGCATTACAAGTTCGGGAATCACAGATTTAGTTTGTCGCCTAGTTGTTTTTTTCATAGTACTTTTAAATTGCCCCATTTTCGCTGTAAGATGCATTAACGTTGATCAGGAGATTCTAGCATGCCCATAACAATACACCATGAATTAATCATTATAGGCTCTGGGCCAGCAGGTTATACTGCCGGCGTTTATGCCGCGCGCGCTAATCTTAATCCAGTAATCATAACCGGAATGGAAAAAGGTGGGCAACTAATGACCACGACTGATGTAGATAATTGGCCAGGAGATGTCGAGGGTCTACAAGGTCAAGATCTTATGGCTCGCATGGAGCAACATGCACTGCGTTTCGAAACAAAAGTAATCTTTGATCAAATTTCCAAAGTGGATTTTAGCAAACGGCCATTTACCTTGTATGGTGAAGAAACCATCTACACATGCGATGCAGTAATTATTGCAACTGGTGCATCGGCTAAATATTTAGGCATTGAATCTGAAACTACATTTCGTAATAAAGGCGTCTCGGCTTGCGCCACCTGTGACGGCTTCTTCTTTAAGGGCCAAGATGTCGCAGTTATTGGCGGTGGCAATACCGCAGTCGAGGAAGCTTTATACATGGCGAATATTGCTAAGCACGTTACCATAGTGCATCGCCGCGACAAGTTCCGATCCGAGAAAATATTATCCGATAAATTAATTAACAAAACTAAAAACGGCGGCAATATAACTGTAGAGTGGAATCACGAGACAGTTGAAATAGTCGGTGACGAGCAAGGTGTGACCGGATTAAAGATTAAAGATGTTAATAGCGGCGCTACCAAAATTATTCCAGTTAAAGCAGTATTCGTGGCTATCGGACATCAACCCAATACACAAATGTTCGCAGGGCAATTAGAAATGTCTGCCAATGGTTATATAACCGTTAATAGTGGTATTAAAGGCGATGCTACTGCAACTAGTGTGCCGGGTGTATTTGCAGCAGGTGATGTGATGGATTCGATTTATCGCCAGGCGATTACATCTGCAGGTTCTGGATGTATGGCGGCATTAGATGCCGAGGTATTTTTGGATCGGGAGTAAATGATCATGGGCGGCGCGTCGTCGCCGCCCTATCATCAACCAACGTTAGCCTAATTTAATTGCAACGTACCTGGTACCTAACTGCTGATCGTCAACCAACAATAATATCACCGCGTTTGGATTTTTAACTGCAGAATCAACCACAGAGATGAATTTATTCACGTCGTTTACCTTGACATGATTCACTTCCAAAATCACACTACCACGCGCTAAACCAGCTATCTCGCCCAGAGATCCAGATTT
>Ga0207061_1141_pt1 | contig 17563 bp, 18 predicted proteins | sample Alteio_BWMinCont_31_FD_153275 | JGI IMG/M metagenome (GOLD analysis project Ga0207061, IMG submission 153275) | Enriched cells from forest soil in Barre Woods Harvard Forest LTER site, Petersham, Massachusetts, United States -... | ecosystem: Environmental > Terrestrial > Soil > Temperate forest >... | reverse complement strand
GTGCCGTGGCGGTCGCCGTGAGGTACGCTTGACCCGTCATGCATCCCGCACCCAGGTAGTCTCCACGATGGAGAATCGCGAGGACTGTCTCCTTACCGCGCTTCGATTTAACTGTGACTTTCACTTGTCCTTTCTCGATATAGAACACTTGCTTGCCAGCGTCGCCCTGTGAGCAGATGGCCTGCCCCTCACGAAACAGGGCGATAGCGCTTTTCGCACCCATTTTTGTTAGAAATACCATTGGTTGAAAAGACTTCTGGCGCTGACGAGTCATGGCGGTCTGAAAGACCCTGCTTAGATGGCGGGAAAGCTCCCGAACCCCGCTGTCGAAGTTCACATGACCTGCGTTCCACGATGCAATTTGTTTCTTCGTCGCATTCTCTCTTACTGACTTCGTAAGATGGGGCTTCGCAAATTCCTTTCTCAAGCGGGCCAGTACTGCGGCATCCGATTCTTTTTCTTTCTCTTTGCGCACGTTTACACGGCCTTTGATTATCGCTTCTTGATTCTTTTCTTTTCCAGGTTCTCAGCCGCCATGAGCTTCCGGTTTGGGTGCGGCTCGTTTCCTAAACTGGCCAGCAGCCAGAACACACTGCTTCCCGCCTGCGAAACCGCACGTAGCTCAGGCGGCGGAAGACTGTTGCCCTAGTCTTCGTTTTGTTTTCATTCCTTGGCAGTCGTGGTGCCAAAAGCCGGGGCCATCAGGCCGGATCTACGTTTTCTTGACGGACAGCGGGCGATTTTCCAGGAACGCGATGACCAGTGCCTTATTTATTTGCAAGCCCCCGTTGTAGCTGACCATGCCCTTCTTCTTGAACTGGTTCATGAATTTGCTCACCCTTGGGCGGGTGGTACCAACCATCTCTGCCAGGGTTGATTGGCTCAGCTTCAGGGGAGAGTTCGACTTCGATTCCTTGGTTATTTCCCCGAACAACAACAGAACCCGAGCCAGCCGCCTTTCGCTGAAATTGAAGAATTGATCTATCAGGTCTTCCTCGATTCGAACAACCCGTGAAAGCAAATATTCAACGAACAGCGTTGCAAAATGCGGGTCTCTCTTGAGCGTGCGAACTGTCCTCTCCTTTTGCAGTCGAATGACGTTGGATTGCCCAATGGATCTTGCCGTGCAAATCCTCCGGGGCTGCCCTACTAGACAGCCTTCGCCAAAAAAGCTGCCTCGCTGTAGGATCGCGATTATCGCTTTCTTGCGCGCCGTGACCGCCGTGAGCTTCACCGTCCCGCTCTCGATGTAGAAAACAGAATCAGCTGGATCTCCTTGCGAAAAGACGATCTCTCTGTCTCGGTAGTTCCGAAAAGTCATCCGCGAACGGAACTTTTTGCGCAGAAAGGCGCGACTGACACCAAGGCTACCTTTACTCGCCATTCAGGTCTGCTCCTTCAATCAAGTCGGGAAACTGGTCCGATGCTGGCCAATCGTAAACTCCTAGGACCAACCCGTCTAGATGGCTAAAATTGACCACATGCAAGGTGTGCCGTATTGAACAGACAGAAGTGAGGATTTGTGGAGGAATGAACCGGTAGACTGGAACCTCGTTCTTCCTACCTGCATTCAATCTCAATTCAGGACGTGAAAAGTGCCCGGGTGGCCGCCCCTTCATTCCGTAAAACGCCTTTGCGTGGCCCACCTGTCCGATCCGGCCGGGATCCTTGCGGGTGGCGTTTCCCCCGACCTGGTCGGAGCAAGGGTGGGGTCTTTCCCTTTCCGTTTTTCCAGTTTGTAGTTGGGGGGAACGTTACCGGATGACGTGGATGCGAGCGCTGACTTTTAGCTTCTTCCATGACTTGTCCGCGCAGATTTTCCTGGTCCCTCTGTAATAATCCGCTCTGCACCACGTCTTCAACTAGGTAGAGAATTACTGGTGGCATGCTCCGCTGAACTGCGTATTCGGCGTCGCCAAATTCTGGCGGTGCCCGTCCTCAAGGCTATGAAATGAGCGACCGGATTGCACAAGCGCCCCTCCTCCTCAAGGCAGGAATTGCTGGCCTCTTGGTTCTGACCACCATTGTGGTGGCAGCCTCTGCGCAAGCACCCACGATTCGAGTGCAATCTTCTCTGGTGTTGGTCGATGTCATCAGCCAAGACCTCAAAAGCGGGTTGCCCATCCGAGACTTCAAGAAGGAAGACTTTCGTATTTTTGATAACCGGCACGAAGTCCCGATTGCCACATTTGACGCCGGCGCAGACACACGACCCATCGCTCTCTGGCTGGTAGTGATCTGCAACGAAGGCGGAGTCGTTGGAGCCTCGGCAGAATTTATGGGAAAGGAATCGCTCTTTCGGTCCGCACTTGATCATCTGGAGAAACACGACACCGTGGGAGTTGCGCATTGGTGCGACAGCGGTGAAACCCAGCTCGATTTGCTGCCCACCGAAGACCGCGACAGTCCCCTCCGCGTGTTGGCGGAATCGCTCAAACCCATCCCCTTCCGAGGCGGCACGTTCGACACCGATGCGCTTGGAGAAGAAACTTTCCGCAAGATGATTCGGCTCATCATCCGCGACGCGTATCAGAGAAACCCGAAGCCCCTCCCCGTGATTGTGTTTCTGCATGGAGATCACACCGGACAACCGCGCCATGAACTGGACAAGCTCGTGGATGATTTTCTGGAAACCTCCGGTATTGTCTTCGGCATAAGAGACAATCGATCTGCGGGGCTGCTCTTTCTCCTCGGTGAGCAGGCTAAAATCATGCACTACATGGCCAAGCACACAGGCGGCCAGTACTATTCTGCGCCCCCTCCCGGGTATGCCGCCGCACTGGATGCGGTTCTGACGCAATTGCACTTTCGCTACGAACTCGGGTTTATTCCCCCCGCGATCGATGGTAAACGTCACGAGCTTAGAGTCGAGCTGACAAAAGAGGCGAAAGAAGAACACAAACGGGTTCGCTTAAGGTTTCGCCCGGAGTACATTCCCGTTCGCGAAGAGCCAGATTGGGCGCACTGATCGTTCTTTAGTACCATCCGTCCAGTTCGGCGGATGGCCGCACCGGGTGCCCCTGGTTCGCAGTTTGAACCTGGGTCTTGCGGTTGCCTTTCTCTTCTCCCTTTTCTAGTTTTCTAGTTTGCCCCTGGAAGCCGTCTCAGCCTTTTAAAGATGCGCCACCCACCCTCTATAAGCGTCCACTAAAGACACCAGCTGCATCGAAAAATGAGCTGGAGCATTGCGTGCGGAGGCAGCCAAGTGTATGTTGCCAGTCGCTGGAACTACCCAGACGTAGCGTAACTAAGATGGTAGACATAAGAAAATGCGTAATCTACTTTACTTCATACTAGTGTGCTTCGGAATTTTGATGCTGCGGGAACCCTTGACCATGGCGCAGGAGCGCTCTGTTACCTTCGTGCAGCTGACTGATTCTCACCTTTTCGACTCCGGCAAACGAGGAGCTCCTCGAGACAGAGAGGTAGAAAAGCTCAGCACTAGGCTGGCCTGGAGCTGGGCGCTCGGCGAAGTCACCCGGCTTGTCGCGTCAGGCGAACACATCGACTTCGTTGTCTTTACTGGCGATCTCGGTCTCGAAGGTCTCGAGGGGGCTTGTCCCCCCGACGCCAGAACGGCTTGTGATGCCTGGAAAACCGCAGTCAATCAAGTCTACGAAGATCTAAAGGCGCTGCCAACAAAACGGGTGTTTATCGTCAGAGGCAATAACGACCTTCTGGACGAAGACCCGACGCCGGAACGGCGCCGCCTTTACACGGACTTTGTCCTGCAGGTATCCGGGAAACTCAAAGAAGCCGCCAAGACTAGCGAAGTTGCTGAACTGGTAGATCTGACTCCCGAGAATCCAGTACAGCCCACTGACGTTGACGGAATCCGTCTGGTCGGTCTCGACAGCAGTTCATTCAAGAACACGCCCACAAACCCGGACAAAAGCGATTTATGCATGGAGCGCATTAACGTCACGGAATGGGACAAAGTCGCGGCGTCCCGCTCCTCGGCTTACCAGAGCAGAGAGCTGGACCGTGTGGACCGCCTCACAAGGGATTCTGGACCCGCCCTGATCTTTACCCACATTCCGGATCTCGCCGACCCTTTCCGCGTGAGAAATTGCAAGACCAGATTTGCTTCCTGGAGCCTCGTGTCCGCAGACCGTGATCAGTGGAAGCAGATCGCGTCTCGCCAATCGGTAATCGCGCTGTTCGCTGGGCATTTCCACGACGACGATAGAGACACATATCGGCGTCCTTATAGGTTGCTTGCAAGTCCCGAAATTGACCCGGTGGTCGCGGAAAAAACATACGTTGCGCCGCCACTGGCGGCAAAGTTTCAGGTGAAACCCCTGCAGGCTCGCGGTTTTCTTCTGGCCAGCATGCAGGGTGGAAGGGTCATCCGTGCGGAGTTCCATTGGTTCAATGCGGTTGAACCAGCTACGCAAAGCACCAAGCCGTCAGACGCGGGAAAACGGGAAAACGAGAAACTCGAGGGCAACAAAAGTCAACGGCTTGGATATTCAATCAGGGAATTGTTGGCAGTCATCATTTCCTGGCCATTCGTGGGATTGCTGCTGCTCCTATATCTAGTGTTGGGTAAGAGCGCTCCAAGACCCCTTGCAGAACTTTTGAAGCCATTCAAGAATGTAAAATTGTTTGGAGCAGAGTTGTCACTGGGTGAGGAGCTTGCGCGTAGCGCCGCAGAGGCTTTCGAGGCCTACGGCAAACAAGCAGGCATTGAGTACGACCGAAAGGTCGAAGTGTACGACGTAAAAAGAAGAATGGGTGACGTCATAGAGAGGCATCTGAGCAAATTCTTCAATAATATTCCAGATGTGAAAGGACTTCGGTGTACGCTGCACGTCCCGGATGTGCTCTTTGCAGACACCCTTTACCAGCTCGTCGATTATTATCCCGGAGGAGGAGGGAAAGGCCGTCGCAAGTCAATCCGGTTTGGGATCATTGGGAAGACTTGGCGCCTCTCACAAACACAAATACCGGGAAATGTCTCCACAAAAAGACGTGATCTAATTCTGGACTGGGGAATGACAATGGAGGAAGCAGCAGCAGCTGGGCAAGGAAGACCATCCTTTGTGTCGGTCCTGCTCTTGGATGAAAGCAACACGCAAGCTGGAATCTTCTTTATGGATTCAACGGGAACGAATGCATTTTCCACCTCGCCGGTGCCCGACTGGGATAAGATTATCAATGACGCTTGTAAGACCGCTGGGCTAACAAAGGCACTAGCTGATCTAAATAGAGAGTTGAGAGAACATGGACCTTTGGTCAGGCTCTACAATTGAAATCGCACTCGGGAGCTACGAGGACGTTGCACTGGAATACTACGATGCGACTAGACACCCTACATGTGCAAACTTTCGGGAAGCAACGAGGATTGGTCTTCGGCATCGACTAAGAACAGGCCGAACTGGGAATGAGACATATTTCGAGATTGGTGCTGGCAAATCGCTGTTGCTTGAAGAGCTTATCGGACAGAGTTTGCCACTGAAAAACGTCTCCCTTATCGATTCATCTCCCACCATGCTTAAGCATTCAGGACATGTACAAGGGAACCGGGCGCGCTGCTTAATCGGAGATGCAGCTCGCCTTGATGTGGAATCCAATTGCGTTGATTTTTTGGTTTCCTCTCTGGGCGATCCCTACAACACTACCCTGTTTTGGAAGGAGGCTCATAGGATTCTAAGACTTGGAGGATCGGTTTTTTATTCGACGCCTTCCCACGAATGGGCAACTGCCTTTCGGATTCGACAGGATCAGTCCTTGACTGCCGCTGAATTTATGCTGAAAGATGGACGGACAGTTCTCTTGCCGTCCTTCGTTCTTCCCGTCCAGGAACAAATCACCTTGATTGAAGAGAGCGGTCTGCATGTTACGGATGTTAATGAAATTCCCATCGCGGACCTACACGATCAGCCCTTGTCACCTAAACTGATGTTGGACCGAGGGCCGGGAGCTCCTGTCGTGACCTGCTATATTGCTGTTAAGAAAGCACATTAGCGCAGGCGGGTGGCCGCGCCTTAATTCCGAAAAACGCCTTGGGGTGGCTTACCCTTTGCGGTTCTCAAGGGGTGGGGTCTTTCTCTTTTCTCTTTTCTCTTTTCTCTTTTCCCTTTTCTAATTTCTATTTTCTAATCAAAGCACCCGAATCGTTCACTTCGCGGAAAGGAAGTGGAGGATCTCCCGCATCACGCGCTCTCCTTGATCCGTTTGAAAGAGAAACTGAGCGTGCGCAGAGCCATCCAGAACAATCAGCGCTTTTGGTTCGGGAGCTTTCTCGTACTGCGCCTGAATCCTGGGAAGGCGTGGCCCATCTCCGCTGGCATCGTCGCGGGCCACGATGAACAGTGTCGCGGACTTCAGCTTTTCGGCCGGACCGTTGGGCGCTCCTCCAAGCAACACCAGGCGATCGATCTCACCTGGTCGCGAAGCGATCGAGGCATCGCCGGCGGCTCCCGCTCCCATGCTGCCCCCGACGACCGACACGCTCTTCGCCGTTTTGCGCAGATAGCGGACGGCCGCCAGTACATCCAAGTGGAGCGGCGCATCCATCGGGTCGGAGTCGCCTGGGCCATGCGACTTGCCGTAGCCGCGGAAGTCGAGCGCCAGCACTCGAAATCCTGGCGGGTGGCCGCCCCTTAATTCCGAAGAACGCCTTTGCGTGGCCCATCCTTGCGGGTTTGCTTCATGCAAGGGTGGGGTCTTTCTCTTCATCCCTTTTCCAATTTCTATTTTCTGATTTCATTTTGAGAGTACACGCTTCTTCCTTGCGCACCGCTTTGTTGACACGGTCAAACTGGCGCGAGGAAGGGACGCTGTGCCCTTGCCTCAATGCGAACTCCAAATCCCCTACCGCGGCAACTTTCGCCTCCGCGATGGCTTGCGCCGTGGACCTTCTTCAGCCAAGTGAGAAAGAAGGACCGGCGAGCGGTCGGGAAACTGGGCCACGATGTGCACGTCGCCACCCATAGCTTTGACTGTTTTTCGCAGCGTCGAGAGCAGCAGGTCGCTGCGTTTTTCCAGCCGAGAGACGCTGTCTTGGGTGATCCCCAGAGTCTTGGCAACGCGGGTCTGCGTTAGCTTGCGGGCCTTTCGCAGGTCGCGCAAGCTCATTTCCTCGGCAATGATCTCAGCCGCACGGTCCTCGACCCTCTTTCGCTCCGCTGGGCGGAGTTTCCGAATAATTTCATTCACATTCACGGGCATGGCTACGTCCCCTTTCCGATCCGGGCAAGATGGGCGTCAAAACGCTCGTCGGCCTTCCGTATCAGGTCACGGTAGAAGCGCTTTTCGCTCCCACCCGATTTGTCGCCCGCAACAAGTAGAATCGCCTTACGCCGGGGATCAAAGGCGAAGGCCACTCGCCATTCGCCACCTTCCGCGCTGAACCGCAATTCCTTCATGTTGGCGTGCCGCGAGCCATTGAGGGTATCAACACGAGGCCTGCCTAGCTGTGGCCCAAACTCCTGCAGCACGCGGGCCAACGCGAGAACCTCTGTGCGGACATCCTGGCCGAGCGTGTCAAATTCCGGTTTAAACTCATCGGCAATCTCGACGGCCCATTTCACTGCCATAGTATGATATGTAATCCATATGGAGTCAAGTCCATATCAATTGGCGTCCGCATTTTGGGCGGCGGGTGGCCGCGCCTTAATTCCGAAAAACGTCTCTGGCTGGCCCACCCTTGCGGGTTTGTTCTTTGCAAGGGTGGGGCCTTTGTCTTGTCCCTCTTCACTTCGCGGAAAGGAACTGGAGGATCTCCTGCATCACGCGCTCTCCTTGACCCGTTTGAAAGAGATACTGAGCGTGCGCGGAACCATCCAGAATAATCAGCGCTTTTGGTTCGGGAGCTTTCTCGTACTGCGCCTGAATCCCGGGAAGACGTGGTCCATCTTCGCTGGCATCGTCGCGGGCCACGATGAACAGCGAACGGCACTTGAGTTTCTCTGCCGGACCGTTCGGCGATGCCCCAAGAAACACCACGCGATCAATCTCCCCTGGCTGTGAAGCAATCGATGCATCACCAGCAGCTCCTCCACCCATGCTCCCTCCAACAACCGATACAGTCTTCGCACCCGTCTTTCGCAGATAGCGGACGGCCGCCAGTACATCCAGGTGCAACGGCGCATCCATCGGGTCGGAGTCGCCTGGGCCATGCGACTTGCCGTAGCCGCGGAAGTCGAGCGCCAGCACTCGAAATCCTGCCGACGCGAGCGTTCGCGCCTGCTTCTCCCAGCTTTCCTTGTTGAAGGGTCCCCCGTGCGCCAGCACCACGCCGCGTTCCCCTTTCCCATAGAGGTCGGCGTAGACTACGCCTCCGTCCTCAGTCGGAAAGGAGACGTGCTCTTGCGCCGCCACGAACCGCGCCAGCAGAAGAGCCGCCAGGAGCGCTCTAAGGACGAACATCCCGGAATTGTACCGCCACTGGGGATCGGATTTCTTTGCGAACTCTGGTTAGTCGGGGTTGGCTCGCGGGTTCCGTCGAAACTTGACCGACAGGCGCAGCCGCGGCGCGCCCCGGTCTTCTAATCGCCAGAATCGAAACCACTTATATTTACCTTGACAATCTTATACCATATGGTACACTATTTTTAGGTTCTACGGCACGATTCTTTCTGTGCCGGCTCGCTTATGCACTCTCGCCACGCGGTCTCCTCAGATTCCTCCACAAGCTGTCATCCAGTGAAATGGTCATACCTCTATACAGGTATATTGACCCGACGTAACTCCTTTGCTTGCCACTCTTACGAAAACACCGGGGGTGTGGGTGTATTCTTCCCATTCTGGAACGGTCCGATTCCAGCGGGCGTGAGTCAAACTAAGTTCCATGGAATCATATCGTTTGCAGACCCCCCTCACCTAACCACAATGGAATCATATCGTTTCAAAAACCATGGGGGGAGGGGTGGGCACCGCCGATTGTCATCCCGAGACTGCGTGCCGCAGGCAGGCGCAGCGAGGGATCTGCTTTTGCTCTTCCTCCGCGGAACACAGGTCACCTAACTCGGATCACGAGCACCTTGCTACACCGCGCGCACCAGCCTAAACTGAAAGAAATGATTCCCGCCAGCTTCCAAATTCGCGACCTGACCATCCGCCCTGCCGCGGTCCTCGCACCAATGGCCGGCGTGACGGACACGCTTTTCCGCCGCGTCATTCGCGGCCTCGGCAGCTGCGGCTTGCTCATGACCGAGTTCACCAGCTCCGAAGGTATCACCCGCAGCGCGAAAAAAACTCTGCGCTATCTCTACTTCCAGGAAGACGAGCATCCCATCACCGCGCAACTCTTCGGCGCCAATCCCGCCGTCATGGCCGAAGCCGCGAAAATGGTCGAAGACCTAGGCTACGACGCCGTGGACATCAATCTCGGCTGCCCCGCCAAAAAAGTCGTCAAGTGCGGCGGCTCCGGCTTGCTCCGCGATCTCCCGCTCCTCGAAGAAATTTTCAAAGCCGTTCGGACCGCCGTGAAAATTCCTCTCACCATCAAGCTGCGCGCCGGCTGGGACGAAAACTCCATCGTCGCCGTGGACGTCGCGAAAATGGCCGAATCCATCGGCGTCGAAGCCGTAGCGGTCCATCCGCGCACCCGCGAGCAAGGCTACACCGGCGCCGCCGACTGGACCATCATCGCCGCCGTCAAGCAAGCCGTGAAAATCCCCGTCATCGGCAACGGCGACATCAACAAGCCCGAAGACGCCGAGCGCATGCACCGCGAAACCGGCTGCGACGCCGTCATGATCGGCCGCGCCGCCGCCACCAATCCCTGGATTTTTTCGCAGATGCGCCAGTACGCGGAAACCGGCCGCTACGACACGCCCACCGAATCCGAGCGCTACCGTTTACTCATGGACTACTATAGGCAAATTAATGCTGCCCACCTGCCCGATGGTGTAGGCAAAATGAAGCAGTTCGCTTGCTGGTTTACTCATAGCGTGGGGAACGGCGGCGAACTTCGCAGAATTGTACACGCGGCGAAAACGCCCAGCGAAGTCCTCGAAAGCGTAGAAGGCTTTTTCGAGAACCGAGCCGCCGCAGTCGCCCGTCTTACGGGCGAGCTAAAAAAGTTGGAGGCATTGCGGTCGTGAACGAGCATGACCGCGTTGTTGCCAAAAGAAATGAGGACCCAGCCCATGGTCCCAGTGAGCACGTCCGCATCGAGGCAGCGCTCGGAACGTAGAATCGCCGTCCATCTCCCGCTCAAACTTCGCGGCCGCGACAAAAACGGCATCCTATTCGAAGAAGAAACTTCCAGCGAAAATCTTTGCCGCAATGGCGCCGCTTTCATGACCCGCTTCGATGTCGCCATCGGCTCCGATCTCGAAATCCGCATCCCTCTTTCTTACAGCGCCTCGCGCCGCGCCGCCCGCCCCACGGGTGGCAGAGGCAATGACGGCTTCGCCGCCGGAAACGGCGGCCGCTATGCGGGCGCCAGAAACTATGACCGCTTTGCGGGCGCGAGAGACAACGAAACCGACTTTGCCACTCAGGGCCGCGTCGTCCACGTTGCGGATGCCGAGTCCCGCGGCGAAAAACTCGTCGGCGTTCAGTTCACCGGCCCGCGCTTCCAGCGCGTCTTCCGCTCCGAATCCGCCGCCTAAGTTTGGAGCGCCCAGCTGCCGCTTTTCTTGCAGCCACGGAAGCAACTACTGCGCTTTTTCCTGAACTCGCTTCCTTCCCATTCGATCGCCAGTTTTTCTAATCACCGATAGATTCTTATTTTCCCAGCCACGTCGCAATAAACCAGCTGTTCCCCCACATATCTTTCACTCCCGCCGACCGGTCCCCGTATGGCTTGTCCTGCGGCACCTCAATCGACGTCGCGCCCGCGCTCATCGCTCGCGCATAACAAGCATCTGTATCCGGGACATACACATGCAAATGGCAAGGCATCGGCTGGAATTCTCCCTGCGCTTCGTCAATCTCCAGCGTCGCGTTTCCGATTCGAATCGTGCCATGCAGCACGGTACCCTCCGGCGACTTGTGCACTCCCATCGCCTCCGCCCCGAACGCCGCCTCCATAAACGGAATCATCTTGTGAGCTTCCCGCAAATGCAGATACGGCTGTACCGAGCGCAGCCCCTCCGGCCCCGGCGTCCATCCACGAGGCTTGGCAATGTACCAGTGATTCCCGAAGGGGTCTTTGACGGCGCCCCAGCGGTCGCCGGAAGGATGGTCGTCGGTCGGCGCGTAGAAGGAGGTGGCGCCGGCTTGCAGGGTCCGCGCATAGGTGGCGTCAGGGTCATCCACATACAAATGGACGGCCTGTGGCGCCGTTGGATATTGTTCGTTCCCATCGCTTACTTCGATCGCGCCGTTGCCTATCGCCATCTCCGCGTGCATGATCGATCCGTCTGGAGCCGGCATGCGCATCTGCTCTATTCCACTGAGTGCCGTTTTCACAAAGTCGATGAACTTCGCTGCGGGCCGCACGATGATGTACGGAGTGATCGCCGTCAGCCCCGGCCGTTGATAACCAACGGGTTTGGCTTTTGCCTCTCCCGCTTTTGCTGCTGATGGTGCCGTGCCTTCGTTCATGGACGCTCTCCTTTGCGACCTGGATTCTAGCGCAGCCGGGTTGACTTTACACCTTTCCCGGCCTAATCTCTCTTCCCCCAGCGGGATACGCGGGTTTAGCTCGTCCAGCTAGTCCCGTTCCGCCCAGCCCCCGGAGACATAGACATGGTGTGTCGTATTTCCGACCTGAAGGCGGCCACGTCCCTCAACGGAATGCTTCTCACAAGCCACGCCGAAATCCCTCGGAATCTGCACTTTGAAGGGGCGTGGACGGAAGGTTGGACCCATCGCCGCTGCCACCATCAGCACCGTACCCTTAAAGAGGCAGCCGAATGTGTTTCTCGCCAGGGACCCGCTTGGTATGTCTTCGCGATTCAAGACGGTAAACCGCGCCAGCTTACGGCCCCGGAAGAAAGAAGCCTCCAGGAGTTCCGCCGTCTCCGCGATCCTCTCAGTCACGCCCACGGCCTGAGCGGAAGCGACTCGCATTCCTGACATGCTTGCTACAGGTGCTTGCCTGTTCTCCTTATGACGGAGAGTTCACTCTTCGCCACTCACCTCGGCGCCCCGCTCGTTCACTAGCGCGTCGTAGGCGGCGCGACGTGTCAACCCGCGCTCCTTGGCCGCCAGTTTCAAAGCTTCTTTGCGATCGAGCTTGGCTTGATGCATCAGTTCCTCGACGCGGGCGGCCAGCGATTGGGCGGAGTCGCCGCGCAAACTCACATCCGACGCCTCGGCCGCTCCGATCAATAAAGTAATTTCGCCGCGCGCCGGGCGTTTTTCGAGAGAGGCGGCGATCTCAGAAAGTTTGCCGCGCAGAAATTCTTCGTGCAACTTGGTGACTTCCCGTGCGAGGCAAGCGGGCCGGTCGCCGAGAATCTCGCGCGCATCAGCAACCGTTTCCGCGATGCGATGCGGCGCTTCGTAAAAAATCAGCGTGCGATCCTCAATCCGCAGTTGCTCCAAAGCGCGACGCCGTTCCCCGCCGCGCGCCGGCAAGAAACCAATGAACAGGAATTCTTCGTTGGGCAGCCCCGAAGCGGAAAGGGAAGCGAGCAGCGCCGAGGGACCAGGAATCGGCACAACGGGAATCTTGTGCCGCAGGCAGAGCGTGACGAGTCGGTGTCCCGGGTCCGAAACCAGCGGCATTCCGGCATCGCTGACCAGCGCGATTTTCGCGCCTTGCTCCATCTCCAGGACCAATTCCGGCGCGCGCGTCATTTCGTTGTGCTCGTGGTAGCTGACCAGCGGCTTGTGAATGTCGTAGTGCGTTAGCAGCTTTTGCGTATGCCGGGTATCTTCGCAGGCGATTTGGTCCGCTTCTTTCAGGATACGCAGCGCGCGCAGGGTAATGTCCTCGAGGTTGCCGATTGGTGTGCCAACTAGGTAGAGGCAGCCGCCCGCCGCTTGCTCCACATTTTCCGGATTTGCCGCAGCATTCTTCGCGCTCATGCCGAAGAGTCTAGCACGCGTACGGAAACGCCGCGGGGCGCCGGGCAGCGGGAGCAATGCTATACTTTGAGTTTTGAAGAATTATTGGGAGGAGTGTCTGTGCCCCTGTACGAGTACAAATGTCTGAAGTGCGGCCGCCACACGGAAAAAATCGAGAGTGTCTCCGGGCCGCATCTAAAAAAGTGCCCGCACTGTGGCGGCAAAGTGGAATCGGTGATTACGGCGCCATCGATCCAATTCAAGGGCTCGGGCTGGTATGTGAACGACTATGGCGGTAAGAAATCCGGCAGTGATGGCGATAAGAGCGAAAAGCCCGCGGAAACCAAAGAAACCACGAACAAAGAGAAGGACAGCGCGGCGAAAGAGGCGACTACGAAGGAATCGGCCTCGAAAGATTCAAAGGACAAGAAGCCGGCGAAAAAGAAGTAATTCGGACTTTACAGATTTAGCGGATTACAGCTTCAACGTCTTCAAGTATTCGCGGAAAGCCGCGCCGAACTCGGGGTTTTGCAGCGCGATTTCGACGGTCGCCTTCAAAAAGCCGAGCTTGTCTCCCGCATCGTAAGAAATGCCTTCATAGATGTAGGCCCACAGGCCCAGCTCGCGCGCGAGGATGCGCAGCGCATCCGTGAGTTGGATCTCATTTCCCGCGCCCGGCTCTGTGCGCTGCAGGCAATCGAAAATGGCCGGTGGCAAGACGTAGCGCCCGGTGATCGCAAGATTTGACGGCGCGTTTTCCGGTCTCGGTTTTTCCACCAGATCGCGAATGCGCAGCAAACGTTCCCCGAATGGCGGCTGCGGCGCCGGTGAGGCATCCACAATCCCGTAAAGATTGGTTTTGTCCTTAGGGACTTCTTCGACGGCGATGGCCCCAACTCCGGTGGCTTCGTATACATCAATGAGCTGTTTCGTCGCGGGATTCGGGCCGGGAATCAACACGTCCCCCAGCAAAACCGCGAAGGGCTCGTCGCCCACGAGATCGCGCGCGACGAGCACAGCATGGCCCAGTCCGAGCGGTTCTTTCTGCCGTGTATAACTGACCTGCACCATGTTGCTAATCTTCCGAACCATCTCTGCCTGATCTTTTTTTCCCTTTTCTTCCAGAAAACGCTCCAGCGCCGGCGCCGAATCGAAGTGGTCCTCGATCGAATTCTTCCCTTTGCCGGTAACAATAATGATGTGTTCAATTCCGGAGGCCACGCACTCTTCCGTCACGTATTGAATCTGCGGCTTGTCCACGACGGTGAGCATCTCTTTCGGCTGGGCTTTGGTGGCTGGCAAAAATCGCGTGCCGAGCCCTGCGGCAGGGAGTACGGCCTTGCGAACTTTGATCTTTGTGACCGCGGAGCGGTCTGCGGGCGTGTGGTTGGTCATAGGCTCAATTCGCTGCTCATCCTGAGAGGACGAACCCATTCTTCGATGCGGCTGCAAATCCGTCAACGGATTTGCGTATAAACCGTGCTCGTTAGGTTAGTCGGTTCCCTTGGGGATGCGCGGCCGGGCGTATGCTAGCATTAATTGAGAGGAAGGAAGAGCTGTTCGCGGAAAAAGAGAATGAGAATCCTGGGCATTGAATCTTCGTGCGATGAGACGGCGGCGGCGGTGGTCGCCGACGGGCGGGAGATACTGTCCAGCGTTGTCGCCTCGCAGATTGACATTCACCGGAAATACGGAGGCGTGGTGCCGGAACTGGCCTCGCGCGAACATCTGCGGCAAATCGTTCCGGTGGTGCGCGAAGCGCTCTCCCAAGCAGGCTTGCAACTCTCCGATGTGGACGCCATCGGCGTTACGCAAGGACCAGGACTCGTCGGCGCTCTTCTCGTTGGAATTACCTACGGAAAAACACTGGCGCAATCTCTCGGCAAACCGCTGGTGCCGGTGAATCACCTCGAAGGCCACGTTCGCGCCGTTTTTCTTGAAGCACATAAAACCAGCCGCGTCCCGAAACTTCCGGCGGTGTGTTTGATTGTGTCGGGCGGGCATACCGTTTTGTATGAAGTGAAGCCGGTTGATTCGAATGTGCAGGATGGGAGCGGGCTGTTGCGTTACCGCAAGTTGGGGCAAACGCGCGATGATGCCGCGGGAGAAGCGTACGACAAAGTGGCAAAACTTTTGGGGCTGGGGTATCCGGGAGGACCAATCCTCGATCGTCTGGCCGCAGTGGCAAACACCGCGCCGCCGGTGAAGTTTGGCCCCACGAAAATGAAAGGGAACGCGCTGGACTTCAGCTTCAGCGGGCTAAAGACGGCGGTGCTGTATCACGTGCGTGAGCATACGGAATATGCGGCGGAAATTCGAGCGCGCGAGGAAGCATTGCAGCGTGGGGAAAGAAAATTCGAGCAGTTGCTGCCGTTGTGCGGCCCGCAAACGCTGGCGCTGGTGCGGGAGTTTCAGAATGCGGTGGTGCGCGATCTGGTCGAGCGAACCATGCGCGCCGCTGGAGAGCTGGCCGTCGAAAGCGTTCTGGTCTCAGGCGGCGTGGCCGCGAACAGCCAGTTGCACGCGACATTTGAGCAGCGCGCGAAATCCGCCGGCATCGAAGTGTTTTTCCCCAGCCGCGCGCTCTCGACCGATAACGCCGCCATGATTGCCGCGGCGGCCTATTCGCGCTTTCGAAACGGCATCCTCGCCGACGTCACGTTGAACGCTGACCCCAGCCTAGCCCTTGCTTGAACGTGCAATCTTGCGGTTGTTCAAGGGGGGATTTAACACAGAGTTCACAGAGAGCACAGAGGAGGGAAGGTTGAGATTGCTAGGGCAACACTCCTCGTTTTATGGAGGCTAGATATCGCCAGAACTCCCGTCATATTCCATCCTAACTGACAGGTGCCAGAGGGTTTAGCTCGTCACCCGGATATAGGTAGCTCGTCATCGCTGGAGCATTGAGGTAGCGGCTCGCGAAGCGCAGAGTCGGCGTCGCCATTGAGGTGATGCCGTGAAAATGCTCCTAATTTGTACCGCACCGGCTTTCCTCGCTGCGGCTTCCTCCGTTTTTGCCCAGAGCCCACCTTCGTTAACGCCATTGCGTGCGGAAGTGAGTATCTCCGTACACGACTACGCCCGCGTTTCCACCTCCGTGCTGGTTGCCGCGGAGGACCAGGCGAGAGAGATCTTCCGGCGAGCGGGATTGGAGACGGTTTGGCGGAACTGCTCTCCGAAACTGGAAAAACACGAGCCCGAGAGCTGCTACTTTGCGGATGCCACGCATTTGACGCTTAAGATCAGTCCGCATGCGATGAATGCGCAAGTTCGGGATCGTATCGATGTGCTCGGTACCTCTTATCCGGATGAGAAAGGAGCCGGTTATTTTGCGTACGTTTTCTATGACCGCGTTCGAGAACTTGCGGAGCGGCGAACTCTAGGGCATGGGCTTTTGGCCGATGTGATGGCGCACGAAATTGGGCATTTGCTGCTGGGATCGAATTCTCATTCCCGGAGTGGAATTATGTGCGGACGTTGGGAGGCTGAACAGTTGCGAAGCGTGGCGGAAGGACTGATGTCGTTTGCTCCCTCCGAATCAAGGCTGATGCGCGAACGGCTGCGCGCTCGCCAAAGTGCGCAGGCGAAACTGGCGCCCGGCGCACCACAAGAGGAAACTCTGACGGCTGTTTCTGCCGAGCCGCAATAAGAAGCGCCCACGCTGGTTTGGGGGGCGTGCGGTATACTCTCGCGAGCATGGACACGTCTGCGGCCGAAGGCGCGCGATTCCAATTTGCTAGCGACCAATCGCTGCTGGTTTATTTTGGTCACCGGATTACCCTTCAGGCGCACGAACGAGTCAGGAAGCTGCTGCGGCTGCTCGAATTAGAACCCGTCGAAGGCATCCGCAACCTTCATCCCGCGTATTGTTCACTGCTGGTCAAGTTCGACGCGCTTCGAATGGGGCACGACGAGCTTGAAGCGATCCTCAGGAAATATCTCGATCGGCTGGAAGAAGTAACTCTTCCCAGCCCGCGCCATCTCGAAATCCAGGTGTGCTACGGGGGAGAGTTCGGTCCGGACCTCGGCGAAGTGGCTGCCATGCACGGCTTGACGCCCGAGCAAGTCATCGAGCTGCATGCTTCGGTCGAGTATCTGGTCTACTTTTTGGGATTTGTTCCGGGCTATGCCTATCTCGGGGAACTGCCTGAAGCGCTGGTGACGCCGCGTCTGGCGGCGCCGCGGCGAATAGTGCCGGCCGGCAGCGTGGGAATTGCGGGAACGCAGACCGGTGTATATCCCTTTGCTACGCCCGGTGGCTGGAGACTGCTGGGGCGCACGCCGATCGCGATGTTTCGGCCCGATGGAGACAACTTGAGCTTTTTATCAATAGGAGATCGCGTGCGATTTGTGCCCATATCGCCGGCGGAATTCGCAGCGCTGGAGAGGAAATGAAGGTGATTCAGGTGCAAGCGCCGGGGCTGCTGACTACGGTGCAGGATCTAGGGCGAGAGGGATTCGGCCCTATGGGCGTTTCGCCGTCGGGAGCGGCAGATCCGATTGCGCTGCGCATTGGAAATCGACTGGTTGGCAACGCAGAGGGCGCGGCTGCGCTGGAGATGACTCTGCTCGGAGCGACATTCGTGTTTCCTGAAGGCGCGGTGCTGGCGCTGACGGGTTCGGATTTTGGGGCGACGCTGGATGAAAA
>Ga0207061_1140_pt1 | contig 17623 bp, 11 predicted proteins | sample Alteio_BWMinCont_31_FD_153275 | JGI IMG/M metagenome (GOLD analysis project Ga0207061, IMG submission 153275) | Enriched cells from forest soil in Barre Woods Harvard Forest LTER site, Petersham, Massachusetts, United States -... | ecosystem: Environmental > Terrestrial > Soil > Temperate forest >... | reverse complement strand
TACGCTCTATAATTCCGGGCTGAACGTCTCTGCTGCCGTCAAAGCCATCTCGGGAGGACCGGACGCCGCACTCTCCGAGATTCAACAAATTCTCCAGTTTATTTCACTCTCGAAACGCGGCATTATCGGAGCGGCCTAAGGACCCCATCTGCGTGCGTCCTGGAAACACAACGCAATCATCTCAAACAAAAAGGCCCCCGCGATGAATCGCGGGGACCTTTTCGAATTAAACTGATGAAGCTTACTTGCTGACGGTCATCTTGATCATCGCAGTATGCTCGCCATTCGAGAGTTTGCAGACGTACGTACCGGAAGCGACTTCGTTGCCGCTTTGGTCCTTACCGTCCCATCGCACGGTGTGGACACCGGCATCGACATTACCATCGACAAGACTGCGCACGATCTGACCAAGCTGGTTATAGATCACCAAATTGGCCGGACCTTCGACAGGCACCGTATAAGTAAGGTCAGTCGAACTTACGACCGGTGTGAACGGGTTCGGGTAATTCTGCGAAAGGTTGAAGTCCTTCGGCGCATCGATACCAATCTCTACCGAATTCGAAACATGCTCGGCACCATTCACATCCATCTGGATCAGACGGTAGGTGTAGTTGCCCGGTGCGACATTACGATCGGCATAGCCGTATCCGGTCTCAGTCGAAGAATTCTGCTCCTTCGCTGCAACGAATCCGATTCTGCCAAACATATCGTCGCCGATCGCATTGTTCTTGCGCTCGATGTAGAATCCGGCATTGTCCTTTGCGCTTGAAGTCGCCCAGGTGAGCAACGCCGAGCCATTGTCGTTCTGTCCGTGCAGATAGACAAGTTCGATCGGCAGCATAATACTCTTGCTGACCATCGGACGGATCATCGGGGTGTAGCTTCCACCTTCGATGTAGTATGGTGCCGCAATCACTCCTGTCGGCACTGCGACAGGATTGCCAGCATTGGCCATCGTCGGCCACCATCCAGCGGACGGCGTCCAACGACCCCATTGACCACTACCCGCCGTGACTTCAAGAGCCCAGACGCAGCTTACATCACCGTTATTCTCATTTGGCGAGTCCTGCGTGCCATACGGACTCGAATACAACGGAGGAATCTGGGGGGTCTGCAAGTTCGGATCCCACACCTTAATATAACCACCGCCACGCGAGAAATCCCCGCCATTTTCGAAGTTATCGAGTGATAACTGGCTGACGCTGATCCAGTATATTCCCTTGGTCGCGGGAGCGTCCGCACCGCCCGCAAGCACGATCGGCTTCGGGAAGAAATACGGCCAGAACTGATTGAAATACCCACCTTTACGAAAATCCGAGAACGTGGCCTGAACGCCATTCTGGATTACAGTATCGCCAGGCGTACATGACGTTGGGTCGCCGTTGAGCAGCGAGATGCGGATATCATCGCGCGCTTGGTTCGCATTCGCAAAATAGACGTTCACACCGTAGACCGTGTCCTTGGTCGCCAGTTTGAACTTCGTTGCAAAGCTTCCATTGTATCGGTTGAACCCGACACCCGCTCCACTAACGAGCACGAAGTTCGGGATCGCATTGCCAACACCAGGGGCCGGCGTGAGGCCGCCGTCATCATAGGCGAATTCCTGCACAGCGTTCGGACCTTGTTCGACATTAAGAACGAACTTGGTATAGGTGCCCTCGATGTCAGGGAATGAGCCATAGCCGGGTTGGTCAAGCCACGCGTTTACAATATACGTGGCGCTCGAGCCTGTGCTCGCATTCTGCGCGTTCCAGTTCGGCATTTGGATAACCGAATCGGTACCGCCCTGTAGGGAGTTGACTGTGACTGTCTGCCAATAGATCGTATTGCCGCCTGGATCGAGGATCTGGACCTTGATCGGGAATGCAATCGCTACATCGGAAGACATGTTCTTCACCTTGACATATACAGGAAGCGTCACAGCCTGCGAAGCGGGTATCTTCGTGTATGGATTAACGACTCGGACCCACATAACCTCGATCTCGGGTTTGCGCGGCACGAGAACTGTGGGGTTGTCAATAAACCATGGATCGTCGTCATCCGCCGGCGGCGGGTTGAGCGCGTTACCATCATACTTCGCTAACAACCGCAGACGGAACCGGAAATCCGCAGTAAAATAATTCGCCGTCTTGATGTTTTGCAGCGATATGAAAAACTTCTGGAATTCGAAATCACGACCTCCGTCGATCGAGGTAATCCTGCTCCAGCCGCTTGTAGCAGGATTACATCCGGGCTCGGTCGGTTTCTTGAACTCGATCGTGAGCGAATCGCCACGACGGAGTACGTTGCCGAGTACGTCGAGCACGGTATGTTCCGGTCCGAGCATGACGTCCACATCCCATTGGAATGGATATGCTTGTTTGCCCGACCGCATATAATCGAATGTAAGATTAGCTTTGGTCTGGCCCTGCAAATTGATCGGGAAACTGACGAGTGTATCGCCTACACCCGATCCTGCATAGCCATTACCATCGACGTCCGTTCTATCCATCCGTATGACGGGCGAATGGAAGTTATCTGGTCCATAGCCAGCGCCGTTCAGATCGCGTGGCGGGGGCGGATCCCACGTAGCATCTTCTCCCTCAACTACTTGAGCACCGATGGAAATCCAGAGCGTTTGATCTGGAATGTCGGCAGAGGTAGTCTTGCTATAGTTATTGGATGCATCGCGGAATGGCTGAGTCGTGCGCCGAACACCAAACACACGCGTGCAGACGGTGTCATCGAATGGCCACTGATCGCCAATATTCACATCGGCCGTATCGTATGTCGTTGCGACCGCACAGGCGTTAAATGTTCCAAGCTGACTGAGAATGTTTGGATTCGTCGAATAAGGAGCGAATGACGTATCGGTCGACTTCCCGGGAAGCATATTAATAAGGGAAACGACGCGGCTATAGACAGCCTGGCCCGTTACGACATTGCGGATCTGGAAGCGGACTTTAAAGGTCTGTGTAAGTGAATCGACGTTCTTAAAGCCGGCTTTCGGCGTAACCGATGTGCCAAGACATATTTCAAAATTTCTTGGTGGATAGTCCACTGTAAGAGCGCGAACGATATTATGCCACCGCTTGAACTTAACTGCCCACTGACCAGACTGCTTAAAGTCCTTGTTACAGCTTCGGCAATTCGGGTTCTTGGCATCCCAGCGTGTAGACGCACCACGAGGTCCGTAGAGCACCGACGTGGCCTGCGTACCCGTCTCATTGACGAGGCCAATTGCAGAATTGGCTTCGAAGAGGCTCCACGCAAGCACGGGTGGGAAGCTATTGACCGATCCGGTGAACGGCCCATAATTGATCTGGATGCTGGAGTCAGAATTCGCCAGAATGATCTGGAATTTCTTGATAAAAATCCGGTCGGCTCCGCCATTCGAAAAACCTGCGGGTGCGAAGTTATTCGGGCTACCCGGACGCATCCGGAAATTATAATAGTTGACCATGAACGTGTCGAGCGTGGTCGCCGTCCGATAATAAACGAGCGACGTATCGATCGATCCGCCATGCCGCATGTCCAAGTCGGCCCAGAGTGCCGCAATGATCGCGTGCGGAGCGGCCGAAAAATTGGTCTTCAGGTCGACATTGTTGCCACGGGTATAGGACGGTGGGTTCCCGGCGGTCGCTTCGGCGTATGGACGGAATCCGATGAACCCGTTCGTCGAAACGTACACACTGTCGTAATTCCCACTGTAGAAATTCCATGAATGACCCAGACCCATGTAGATCGGTCCGGCCATGGCATTATTTGACGTGTCCATTTGCGAGTACGTCGAATACGCCGGGTTGAAGAAATAGACACCTGTTGGTTGCGGTGCGCCAGTTCCTCCCGGCGGAACGACGAATGGATTTTGCTGTGGACCCGTCAGAATCAGGTTCCATTCGGTCCTGTTGTACGTTGTGTCCACAAAGAAATAATTCGGACGCCACGGGGTCGGAGCGTTATCATCGGAATCGACTACATAATAGCCGGTCGATAGACTGCTCGGCTCACCGCGACGGTCCTTCGACTGCGCCAGCACCGTGCTCGTAAGCATCATCGATGCTGCGAGTAACGAGAGGCACGCCAGTACCGACACGTAGTAAACACGTCTCATGATCGTATTAGAAATAAGTTAATTGAACAGATTAGGAATTCTCAGAAAAGAAAACCATCCAGTTAAAAAATGAAAACAACTCCTGTAGACCTCACACATCAAAATGCCGTGGCATCCTGAATGTAGATCCGAAACACTTTGCATAAGGAAGCACCTTGATTTCTTCGCACCTTCTTAGTTTCAGCCCGAAGAAATTACTGTAAAGATAATACATGAATACCTCTCTTACCACAAAAAGCATCTATTTTAAGGTCTTATCGAATCCGAAACTTCCCAAGATCCATTTTCCCGTTATTTATAAGACCATTGTCCACTTAAGAAGACCAACGAACGTGAAAAAGGTAACAGCTTTTTCATAAGATTTTTAAAATAATTTAGAAATCTATCAAAATAGCTTTGAAATTGCTGAATACTCGCCTTTCTATAAGACACATCGGTCATGCCGTGATTATTCCCTATAATAGGTGTTCATTTGACTGACGCCACCGCAATTATTCTTAATTTTTCAATGAATATCCCGAATTCTTCAATTATCCGAACTCTGCGCTTTCTCTCTCTTTGTCTCGTTTTTGCCGCTTGTTCCCATCAAGCACCCACAGCCCCTCAACCCGCAGTGAATTCCATTAGCGGCGTTATAGAAAACAATCAAGGATATACGGTCCCGGACGCGACCATTCAGGCGTTCGACGCTTCCAATACAGTCCTCGATGCCGAGACGACCGATTCGACCGGCGCCTTCACCCTTCATAAATTGCCAGACGATCTTTCGAAAGTCAATCTTCGGGTAACCCATCCTGATTACACGCAAACGAGCATCGATCTGCAGTCTCTCGACGCGCAGACCGGAGGCGGAACGGCGGAACCGGGCATCGCAATCACGGTACAGTCGGATGACAGTTGCTGCGGCACGCTCGATCTTACCGTATTGCATTCCGGCCTTGGACTGCGTAACGCACAAGTGCTGATCCGCCGTAACGATCACTTGGTCGAAAGCGCCTATACAGACAGCACGGGATACCTGACCTTTCACCACCTCTGTTCGGGCAACTTCAACATTCGAATCTCTAAAGACGGCTATCAGGTTTCCGAGCGGAATTTTACAATTCAACATTGCGACTCCGCCACGATTGTCGATACGATGGCAACATCGTCGAATGGGCAAGACCATGCCGATTCCTGCTGCAACGGACTGCTGACGATCGTTGCTGAAGATTCTGCGACCGGCCATGGTGTAAGCGGAGCGACAGTCACCGTCACCCGATCGGGCCTTACAAGGACCGAGACGACCGCCGATAACGGTCACGCGGGCATCCACGAGCTTTGTGCCGGAACGTATATCGTCCATATTGCCGACACACATTACCGCAGCATTGACTTCTCGGTGACACTAACATGTAATGACACCCTGATTGTCACACGATTGCTGTCGCTCATTACATCGGGCGGTGCGGATTCCTGTTGCGCGGGATCCATCACGTTGACGGTTCGAGACTCCGCTACCAATGCGCTGCTGGATGGCGGGAGCGCAAGCCTTTGGCATGGGGGATCGCTCGTGGCCACGAAGTCCATGAGCACATCGGGTGTAACGTTCGATCATCTGTGTACAGGAGAATATTCGTTCAGTCTATCGAAAGATGGGTACACTCCTGTAGAGTTTACAGTCCAACTCATATGCAACCAGGCCTCAAGTGTTTCACACATCCTCACACATGTAACGGCAGGCCATGATACCTGTTGCAATGGCGTTGCCGAAGTAACCGTGCGCGACTCTGCAACACAATCCGTCATTGCAGGCGCCAGCGTGGCACTGTATAAATCGGGGACGTTACTGCGAACGCTCACGTCCGGCTCCGATGGTAGCGTTCGCTTCGGAGATCTTTGCACCGGCGGTTATAGTATTACGATTAGTCGCGACGGATATCACGCCACAACGTTCGATTTCGGCGAAGACTGCAACACGACCCATGGTTTTGTAAAGAGCCTGCTCGCGGCGTCACAGGATGGCTGCGATACCGCATCCCTCACTATTCGCCTTCAGGACTCGACTCATCAGGATACTTATATCACCGGTGCTGCCGTTACGATACGAATCGACGGCCACAGTGATACTATTGCGAACGGCACAACAACCGATGGCGGCTATTTTTATACGCATAACAATCTGCCCGGTCACGCAACCTATATCCTAACCTTCACGAAAGACGGTTACAACACCAAGACCGTAGTGTGGCAGATAACCGACTGTCACAATTATCACGAGACGTTTCTATTGAGTCATCATTAGACGGCCTGAACCGGGAGGGGGACTATCCGCAAAAAGAAAACACTCGCGAGTGGCGGGAGTTACAGTTCCTTTTTGATGCGGTCCCAGATAGCATCGAGTTCTTCGAGCGTGAACGATTGTATCGGCCGTCCGGATGCCTCCACCTCTCGCTCGACGAGCCGAAAACGGCGATCGAACTTTTGAGTTGATTGCCGCAGAGCCTGTTCGGAATCCAGCCCTTCATGACGTGCAAGATTGACGAGAGAGAAAAGCAAATCGCCGAACTCCTCTTCCTTCCGGTGCTCGATTTTCCCGAGCTCGGCCTCAAACTCCTCGATCTCCTCGCGTACTTTTTTCCAGACACTACGCGAATTGGTCCAGTCGAACCCAACTTTGGATGCCCTTTCCTGAATACGCGTGGCGCGCTGCAAGGCTGGCAACGACGCCGGAACACCATCGAGGACGCTATTTCTGCCTTTTTCACGCCGTTTTAGCTGTTCCCAGTTGCGGCTTACATGTGCCGCATCTTCGACTTTGGTATCCCCAAATACATGTGGATGGCGGTAAATAAGCTTTTCGGATTCCGTCTCTATGACCTCCTGAAGCGTGAAATGACCCTCTTCTCGGGCTAATTCGGAATGGAACAGGATATGTAAGAGAAGGTCTCCGAGTTCTTTTTTTAGTTCAGTGTAGTCTCCTGTATCTACTGCGAGATCGATGGCTTCGACTGTTTCATAGGCTTCTTCGATCAGCATGGGACGAAGCGTTTCGTGGGTCTGCTGACGGTCCCACGGGCAGTCCGTCCGGAGACGTCTGAGTATCTGGATAAAGTCAGTCAGCGATCTAAGCATCGCCGACGATCCGAGCGCCCCCTCGTCCACCGTCATAAAAGATGTATGGTCGAGTGCCGGTGGTAAAGTTTTATTCGTTTGGAGGTTCTGTTCGATCGGGCGGTCTGCTTCCATAGGACCTCCAACAGTCCAACCAGCCAAGGAGTGTCAGAGGAGCGGGTATCGGATAGAATAGAAAAAAACAAGTGTAAGAAAGCAGTGCGAATACGCTTCGAAACCAAGAAATCGGAGCAGAACTTCGCAGGAATCAGAAACGAAACGAAAGAAGAAGGTTAATTCCATGGCAACACCAGACGTCGCCCCAGCAACCGGCTTTACCGGAAGCGGCACGAACCGACCCGCAAAAGCGCCGGTCAAACCCGTTAGCCGCAAGACAAAAAAACCGAGCGCTACACCTGTCATTATCCTGACCGTCGTGGCTGCTATTGGGATCCATGTGCTATTCTGCCTCATGCTTGCGAATCTTGCCGATAGCGTTCGCTGGCATCCTTTCGGAGTCGATTCGGACGTTCGTTTTGGTGAAGCGCAGTTCTTCGTGAACCCGATCCTGAGCTTTCTGCCGTTCGACATCTTATTCGGATTCGCAATAGCCACGTTTATCGGCTTCATCATTCGGCTGCCGTTCTTCCGCGACCGTGTCCATCACACCGTGCTCGACATCAAGAAGCGTCTCATGCTCCAGCTTTCGGCATCGACCGAAGAGGTCGAGTCGATCCTCCGTAATGATCCGGAGAACAACGCACGGCTTCTGGCCCGACGCGACGACATCAATCTCGACAGCATTCAGGCCGAGATCCAGGCGATCAATTCCGCCCAGGCCTACCTGGCCGGAAAAGGATCGTGGACATCGGGTATGAACACGTATATGCGATTCCACTTTACGGAGGAATATTCGAACCGCGTAACGGGCCTTGCGTATGGCGGAGCGGCCTTCCTGATCTTCGTCGTCGGTATTCGCGGCCTCAAATTTATTCCGGCCACGAAGCCATCGTTTATCCTTTTCGCACTCGGTATCGAGTTCTCCATGCTCGTGCTGCTTGCAACGACCATGATCTTCACCGAAGAAGAAGAGCGTACGGACCGCATCTTAAAACAGATGGTCGATGCCGTCAAGGGTGGCAAAAAGCAGGCACTCATCGAGCCCGAACCCGAGCCGCAGCTCCAGCTTACCCGTGGCGACTACGAGCGAATCGTTCGCGAACAGATGGACAAGAAGATCCTCGAAGTCATGTCCGACAAGGACGACGACGCGCTGCGCCGCATCGCGCTGGACCTGGTCCAAAAGGGTTAATCATCTATTCTCACTTGGTGAGATGGATGAGTCCTTCGGGACAGCTAAAGTTGGTGAGTCCATAGTTTACCCGCATGATACCCATGCGTCAGGCCGGAAGCACAATGCTTCCGGCCTTTTTTATATTCTTGTGATTTATATTCTTGTGATGTAGAGTGGCTTGAAGTAGTGGGTGCTCCGCAGAATTCGGGATGTGCTATACCCCTAAACCCTATCCCCTAAATCCTTGTTTACCGGGAGCCAATATTTAACATACTGTACGCTATTTAGGGAATGATCATTGTTATGCAACGGGGCGCGACGGAGCGCGAGATTCAGGATGTAACGAAGTACCTCACCAGCCGGGGCATTAGTGCTAATCGCATGACCGGGCAGCAGCAGACGGTGCTCGGGATCGTCGGCACAACCCAGGGCTACGATGTCAGCGCGATGTCGTCGATGCCGGGTGTGCAAGAGGTCATTCGAGTGTCGTCGCCTTATAAACTCAGTTCGCGAAGCGGGCATCCGGCCGATACGGTCGTCACGATGCCGGATGGCACGGCGATCGGCGGCACAGCGCCTTCGATCGTGATCGCGGGACCGTGTTCCGTCGAATCCGAAGACCAGCTTCGACGGACGGCGGAAGTCATTCGCAAAACAGGTGTTCGCTTCATGCGCGGTGGTGCTTTCAAGCCACGTACATCTCCCTATAGTTTTCAGGGACTCGGTTTCGACGGACTCGAACTGCTCAAAAAAGTAAGCGAGGAGTTTGGACTTTTTATCGTCACGGAAGTGATGGAGCCAGCACATGTACCGGCGATTGCGGAGTTTACGGACATCGTGCAAGTCGGCTCGCGCAACATGCAAAACTACCCGCTCCTCAGGCAAATCGGAAATATTCGGAAGCCGGTGCTGCTCAAGCGCGGTGCGGCTGCGACGATTGAAGAGTGGCTCATGGCCGCGGAGTACATCCTCTCGGGTGGCAACGAAAATGTAATACTCTGCGAGCGCGGTATTCGCTCGTTCGAACCGGCGGTTAGGTTTACAACAGATATCAGCGCCATCCCCATCGTAAAAAGACTCTCGCATTTGCCGGTTATTGTCGATCCTTCACATGGGACGGGCAAGCGCGAGTATGTCAATAGTCTGGCAAGAGCGGCGATTGCAGCCGGGGCGGACGGCGTGATGGTTGAAGTACACCCCGATCCCGACCGCGCGCTCTCGGATGGTGCCCAAAGCCTGACCTTCGAACTCTTCGAAGAATTGATGGGTGAGCTTGTCCGTATTGCGGATGCCGTGAACCGGCCGTTGCTTGTGGAATCCTACAATCACTCCTCCTCCTTAAAGAGAAGAGGGCAGGGCGTAGTCGAGAATAGCGATGGGCAGCAACCACCCCCCAACCCCCGCCTTGAAAAGGCGGGGGAGAACTGAATTATGACCATTCCCGAACTTCTCCGCACATCAAAGACAATCGCTGTTGTTGGTATCAGCGACGATCCAGAACGTCCGAGCTTTCAGGTAGCGTCCCAGTTAATGAGACGCGGCTATACGATTGTGCCGATCAACCCGCGACTTCGGGAATGGAGGGGAATACAGGCCTATCCTTATGTCTCCTCGATACCCGAAGAGATCGAAGTCGATATCGTGGATATTTTTCGCCGTAGCGAGGCTACCCCCGATACCGTGCGCGATGTTCTGAAACGTCCGCGTAAGCCGCGCGGCATCTGGCTCCAGCAGTCCATTATCAATACAGAAGCAAGACAGCTCGCCGAAGATGCTAGTATCTTTTTCGTAGAAGATCATTGCACGGCCGTGGAAGCTGCGCTGGCACGAGCCAGGGTTTAGGGTGTAGGGTGTAGGGTATAGTGGAATTATTTCCAATGGCAAGTATTACCCTAAACCCTAAACCCTAAACCCTAAACCCTAAACCCTAAACCCTATACCCTAAACCCTATACCCTAAACCCTATACCCTATACCCTAAACCCTAAAACCCTAAACCCTAAAACCCTAAACCCTAAAACCCTAAACCCTATACCCTAAACCTAAACCCTATACCCTATACCCTATACCATGGAATGCTTCATCGTCGAACCCACCGACGTTCACGCGCAACGCAAAGAGTTGCTACTTCGAGGCGATGAGGCACACCATGCCCTGAAATCGATCCGGCTTCGGGCGGGCGATCGACTGCTCGCTACTAACTTAATTGGGACGTGCTACGAGTGCCGAGTGGAGCTTGTTGAAGCAGACACGCTAAGCTGCTACATCGAAAAAGTCCTGCATGGTTATGGAGAATCCCGGCTGCACGTCACGCTCGTTCAGGGTATGATCGCGCAGCCAGGACGCTGGGAATTTCTGTTGGAGAAAGCAACCGAACTTGGCGTAAAAGTCATTCAGCCGGTTATTACCGAACGGACCGAACGTTCGCATTTCAAACTTGACCGCGCGGAGCGTATCCTGCGTGCCGCCGTAAAGCAGACCAAGCGCGCGAACAAACCCTGGCTTCGCATGGCAACCAGGGATGCTTCAAAAAAAGGAATGAGCGATGAAGTCTCCACGCTCCGGGAAGCGCTTTCCGAAGCGGTCCGAGAAAAATGTGAGATCGTACTATTGCACGAATCCGCGCCCGCGGAAACCAGCCTCGGGAGTCTCGCACCGCATTTCGGAGACAAACCAATTGCAATTGTCATCGGTCCTGAAGGCGGCTTTAGCGGTGAAGAAGTAGACATGGCCCGAAACGAATTCGGCGCAAACATTGCGTCGCTGGGCGCGCGAAGACTGCGTGCTGAGACGGCGGCAATCGCTGCGTTAGCAATAGCAATCACTGAATCATGATCCGTTCGAATCCAAGCCGGGCGGCTTCCATCGCTTTTGAGCTATCGCTGGATATGGCGGCCTGGAAAAAGAGTCGCACGGCGGCTATCTGGGCTTGTACCCTCGTGAGGTCTGGCGTCGTTAGCGCCACGAGAGGAAGATATGCATAGAGCAGAGGGCTCTCCTCTTCCCAAATCGAAATACCATACACCGATAACGTACTTCGAATTACGTCCACGTATTCGGGTGCGTAGCCAAGGGGGACTTTTACTTCGAATCTGTCATTCGTTGTGTCGATGTTCAATTCCTCGCGGAAGCCGGTAACGGTCGCCATCTCCGGAAGCGGAGAAAGTTGCTCCACGAGGGGCAACAGAAGATGCTCTTCTTCGTAACTGGAAAAATTTGCTCGCTGTACGAGCCGTTTGTTCCATACACGGTACCATGCGTATGGCGTCGAATGAAACGTATGCCAGAGGCCGTCATAGTCCAGCTTTCGAGCAGCCCTGGAAAGCCGCGCGGTGGTTATTTGCCAATAACGCAGACACACCCCTCTTTCTACTGCTCTGGTTTTAGCTTCATCGCGTTCGATTCGTTGAGCACGACTATGGAACGGACATCTTCAAAATCGGTAAACGGGGTTGCGCTCGATACTTCGACGTGTACCGGAATAGCCATTCTGAGCGTGCGCATCAGCACGCGCCCGGAGAAAAGATCGAGATAGGTCGTGTCGGCTCCAGTGATTGGACCGTTGATTTTAATGAGAACGCCCGTCACGGAATTGCTTTGAAATCCGGCGAAGGATCCACTATCCGTGGCGACGACCACGGCAAGATAACTTTGGAGTGTATCGAGCAGACGGTCGAGTTTGTAGGTTCGAAATACATCGTAGGTATATTGTCCGCTGGTGATACCGATATTCACGGTATCGCGGACCGAGACGGTGTCCCTTCGATGCTCGTTCCAGGAATCGCCGTAGGTAACGGAACGGTCGGGCAATGGAATGAGTAAGCGAGGTGGTTGCAAAAAATACGAATTTGCCTGCGCTTCCGCGTTCAGTAGCTTAATGCTATCGACAACTACTTTACTGAGTTCATGACCCTTCATTTCATACGTGAGTCGTGTCATCTTATCGACCGCCTCGTTCTCTCGGAGTGACAGGGAATCCCCCGAAAGCTCGCGGCCCGCAAGCTGGAATCTGGTAAAGTATTGGTCGAACGACCACAGACCCTTCTTATAGTCGATCGCGACATTATGAAATGCGAGCTGCGCCGTGCTCACGAGTGTACCCATAAGGTCGTCGCGGTCGGTACGAACGTGCTGATCGACCTCGGTCCGGATGTCGTAGAGCAGGGTGCCGGCCTGCGGCTTGTAGCGGAGCGTCAGCATGTCCTTCTTGATTTGAGGAGTTTTGGTCGAACCAAAATGAGGTTTTGCCAAACGTGGACGACGATGCTGGGCCGCGGCATCAGGAACGGTTGGTTGTCCAGTGAAGCCGCACATGAAAAGGATAATGCATGTGACGCGAATGCTTATCACTACTTCTTCAAATGGGCAGGTTATTGTACGATCGAAACCCTACCCTCCGCAAGCACGCCGTAGTCCCCTAATAACTGAATGAAATATGCGCCGGGCCCTATGCCCGGGCTACGTGTAATCGTATAGCGCCCCTGACTCTCTTCTTCGAAGGGAAGATTGAACTGATGGCCATTCGATTCCTGGACCAGGCGACACCAACGGACAGACGAATTCAACGGAACTTCTACCTGCATGTGAAACACAGATTGCGAAATAACCGGATTTGGAAATACGTTTATCGTTGGAAGAAGGCTGCCGCCGCTGCCCGCCTGAACATCGAACGTGGCAGGATCGAGGTTGCGTATGTCCATCGCATACAGCGAGCGTCCGTGTGTTGCCGCGATCAGCATGTTCTTGTATATCTTCAAGTCGTTCACAATAATGTGCGGCATTCCCGACCCAAATGCGCTCCAACTTGTGCCTCCGTTGACCGTGACATAAACACCAACATCCGTCCCAACAATCAAGATCTGATTCTTCAGCGCCGGATTTCCCCGTTCGGCCAGGCTGTCTATGACCATCGCGCTGATCGGAGCATGTGGAAGGTTGCCGGAAATATTGGTCCAATGCGCTCCACCATCCGTCGTTCGAAGGACATGCTGTCCATCACTTGAAGACGACCCCATGGTTGTTATGAACGCCGTCAATGAATCGGTGCGGTCCGGCACGATGCACGATATGGTTGTACCCGGCAGACCACTATTGATGGGTATCCACTTCGGTTGAGTGGTATCTCGTCGTGTTGGATCGAGTACCGTCCTCCAGAGGGCCGACGACGGGGTTGCATAGATATAACCACCTGCCCATAACATGGGATGTCCTGCCACATCGCGGGGTCCGATTGCAATTGTTTCCAGATCGCCATAATACCATTGGGAATCATTGGCCGGATTTCCAGCAAGCTGCGGCGACCACCGATACCACTTCGTGTTTTCGAGGTCATTCCAGTCGAGCACGGCTCGATAGACATGGCATCGTCCGGTGTAGAGATCCGTCGGGTGTTGATTGTCGAGCACGACTGGTGCTATAAACGCGCAAGACTCCGTGGTATCCGTTTGGGATTGCTGTCCGCGAAGCAGCCGGTACGAAAGGGTGTGCCAGCGTGGCCGGGCATCGTGCGTAGTATCACGCATAGCGAGTGGCGCCGGAACGAGCGAGTCGAGTGAATTGCGAGCGAAGATAACACCGAGCTGCAACGACGTTACTACCTCAGTCGAATCATCTGGATTCGATGCGGCAACACCACCATCTCCAGCATTGATCCAGGCAAAATTGGTGTCGGGCGTGAGTCCGTGCGCGACGGTACCATTGTCCTGCGTTCCACCAAAGACCTTCAGATCGCTGGCATTGATTAACGATGCCGTATTTTGCATTCCGCCTTTCCATGGTTCTATTGCGTAGAACATCGTGATCGGAAGACCTGTCGTCTGGTTCCATGTCGAGCCAAAGTCATTGGTGTGGAATACACCGCCATCGGAGACAACGATCATATCCGTTCCCGAAGGCGCCGCTGTAAAGGCAAGCCCATGCTGATCGGAATGCTGTTGCCGGTTGTCTTTTACATAATATTGACTGTAAGAATTCGTGATGTCTTTGAAGGAGAGGCCGAAATCGGTCGAACGAAATACATCGATTCCCCCAAGATAAACTTCACCGGGACGTGCCGGATTTGCTGCAAGATACAAATCGTATCCGCCCTGAGCATTCGTGATATTCGCGCTATCTTTGCCCTGCACGCCTCCCATCGGAATGCGAAGTGTCGAATCAATAACTTTGGTCCATGTCAATCCTTCGTCGCCAGAGCGATAAAGCCCCTCGAAATTATCATCGGTCATGTAATGAGTGACAATATTGGTATCTGCCCTCGTGTAGGCAGCAAAGACATACGTCTGCGGTAGCTTGCCGTGGCCGCCTACCGTCCAGAGGACCGCGCCACGTCCGAGCACTTTCGTCTTGACACCATTGGGAAGGCCACTTCCCGCGACCGTGTCGATTCTCGACCAGGTCTTTCCAGTATCGACCGTTCGCCAAACGCCGGAGTTCGGGCCCGTCGAGCCAGTCGAAAAGCCAGAACCAAGCGATGTGAGATGATCCCAGGCAAACGCAACAAGCTCGCCGGAATTCGTCGGATTCATTGCAACATCGATGAAGCCAACGGAATTGGACGTTTTCGCTTTCCCGAGACGAACGAAGAGTGAGCGAGACCATGTCAATCCTCCGTCGAACGATCGGAATACCCCACGGTTGGAATCGCTGAGGGCACTCGGGCCCGGGACTGCTATGAAAATAGTATTGTGGTTGTTTGGATCGATAATGATTTTCCCAATGTATTGCGATTTGGCAAATCCCAGATAGGTCCAGGAATCTCCGCCATCCGTCGATTTCCACAGCCCGTTTCCGGGATAGGAGTCACCACTCTGGTTTGGCTCGCCCTGGCCCAAATAGATTGTTTCCGGCTGTACGGGATCGATCGCAACGCAACCACTTGCGAGCATCCCAAATGTGTCGGTCACACACCGCCAGGACGTACCGTGATTCGTCGTTTTCCATAGTCCACCCGCTGCTGCACCAATGTAAAAAGTATTCGAATCGATCGGATGCGTCGCGATACAACTGACGCGGCCATCGATGGAATAGGGCCCAATGTTCTGCCAGGAAAACGTTTCGAGGGTACCGTGCTTACCAGTTGCCGGGTGAGAAAGCACAGGCATCTTAGCGGCTTCGGCGAGCGCATTCGGATAGGCTTCGGGATCGATCGCTTCGTTCGGCCAGGCACGACGGCGATAGAACCAATCGTTGACTTCTTCGCCATCGTGACCCGGCGTAGGCATATGGAGTTTCACTTCCGGTGGCGAAGGCGAGAGCTTCTTCGATTTCGCGATCGAAGTCGAGTCCTTCCGGCGAAGTTTATGATGACGAATTCTGTGGTGCACAGGCTTTCCGTTCGGCATCGTATGGCCATGACCCCATTGGGGCAGGATGGTTAGTACGAGTGCAGCAAAAAGCAGGAAACGTAGAAAATAATGGGATAATGAGCGAAGTCGCATGCTCGGAAAGTTCATAGATGAAAACATTGGGGAAAATCCTATTCCGGAATTTCCTGACAGCGCCCGTTCTATGCAATGCTGTCAGGAGCCTAACTGGACATGCCCGCATAAAGTTTGAGTCCCCAATAAAGGCATGACCGCTTCCGAACTCCATCGTTAGAAGCCGGGTTACCCACTGACTGCAAGAAAAATCTTATGACCCGGCATTTTTCCATCTCCCTACCCCTGCTTCTGGTTGCCATCACCTCTTACGCGCAACCCCGTTTCGAAATACTTCCTCTGTCGATCGATACACCAGACCAAAGCGAACTACTACCCGTCATTTCTTCCGATGCCAACACGCTCTATTTTACTCGAACGCGTACCGGCCTCGACGGCACCACAGTCTTCGATATATGGCGCAGCCAAATCACCGGGGACACAGGCTTCTCACAACCGGAGTTCATCGGCGGCAATCTCGCCAGCTCCTACGGCATCGCCGTCACGTCGGTCGCACCGGACAATAACACGCTCTATCTCGTAGGCAAAATGCGTAGCGACGATCCACCGGACGCTCGCCTTTTTGTCACCCATAAGACTTCTGCCGGATGGTCGATTCCGGAGCCACTCCGCATTCGCAATCTTAATGCTCGAGGTGTTTACACCGACTATAGCTTCGGTCCCGATCAGAAAACGCTGCTCATGGCCGTCGAGCGCGATTCGACCCTCGGTGGGCGCGATTTGTATGTAAGCTTTTACGACGAGAATGCAAATAATGGCGACTCTCATGCGGTGTGGACTACGCCGCTCTGGCTCGGTCCTGCTATCAATACCGTATATAGCGAGATGACTCCCTATCTTGCTTCCGACAACAAGACCCTTTATTTTTCCAGCGACCGTCCCGGAGGAATTGGAGCCGTCGACGTGTATCGAAGCGTGCGGCTCGATGATACCTGGCAACACTGGACGGAGCCGGAGAACCTCGGACCTTCCGTCAACCGCATGGGCCGCACGTCGTATTACACCGAAGATGCCGCCGGTAAGCACGCGTATGCCTCGTGGAAACAAACGGTCGCCGAGCAGAGCGACATCTATCGTATGCGCGTGTCACACGCCCAGATCGTCGCCCTGTTACATGGAGTAGTTAAGGATGCCAAAGGGAAACCGATACTCGCGCGTATCCGGTACGAACGGCTCTCGGACGGCAAGCAGCTCGGCAGCGCACGTTCGGACCCCACGACCGGCGAATATCAAATCTCGCTGCCAGCCGGCGAGGACTATGCGGTGCACGCCGAAAAAGATGGTTACTTTCCAACCAGCGAACACCTCGATCTCAAAGCCCTCAAAGCATTCGAGTCGATCGAGCGGAACCTGACACTCTCGAAAATCGAGACTGGGACGGCTATTACCTTGAAAAATGTTTTCTTCGAAACGGATAAGGCAACCCTGCTCGCTGCCTCCTTTCCCGAACTCGATCGCGTCAAGGATTTACTAACTTCCCATCCGGAATATACACTTCAGATTGCCGGGCATACGGATAACACCGGTTCCGAGCCTCACAATCTAACCTTGGGGAAGGACCGGGCAGAAGCAGTCAAAGGATATCTTCTCGCCCATGGCGTCGGCCCCGAACGTCTTACGACCGTTTCCTACGGTTCGGCTAAACCTGTTGCATCCAACGATACCGAAGAGGGCCGGGCGCAAAACAGGAGAGTAGAGTTTGTGCTGC
>Ga0207061_1136_pt1 | contig 17924 bp, 16 predicted proteins | sample Alteio_BWMinCont_31_FD_153275 | JGI IMG/M metagenome (GOLD analysis project Ga0207061, IMG submission 153275) | Enriched cells from forest soil in Barre Woods Harvard Forest LTER site, Petersham, Massachusetts, United States -... | ecosystem: Environmental > Terrestrial > Soil > Temperate forest >... | reverse complement strand
AATGCCTTTTTATACTGCTCTGTAAAAGTGCCCCCAAGACCCTCTTTCCACTCAAAAATGTGAAGGCTGTCACCCATCATGTTTTTATTGCGTTTTGCTTTAAATATCGTGGACCCAGCTATCACAGTCAACTCGCTATTTTCCAAATCAGTATGTACCTGATTTAACCCGAGCTCTACATAAGCTTTTTTCACAACATCCGGATTATTTTGGGGCACAAGAGCGGTTTTTGCAAATTTTCGAGTCGCCCATAGACCATAATTTTGCTCTTTGAACTGATCATCAGAAGCTTTAAGAAAAGCGCTTGTAGTAACTACAAGAAAAAAGAGAAGGGAACGTTTCATATGAGACCTCACACTTATGAAATGATTAAAAATCTGGCAAAAATGCTCGATTACGATACACTCACAACAGAAGAACTTTACATATTACACATTTTAATTCATTTTGCAATGCCATGTTCAATTTCATCAAAAACAAGCTCAATAGTTTCTATGCCCAATTCAATAAAGCCCTTAATGCTCTCCTGGGTCGCACAAGCCTCGATCCGGCAACTCTCAAAGAGCTGGAAATCCTCTTGCTTTCAGCCGATACGGGCGTTACAACCACCCAATCGATCATCAAAAAATTGGAGGCAGAAAGCTCCCAAAAACCGCTCCATGAATCGCTCGCTGAAATCCTCACCCAGACACTTGATATGCCAAGGCCCTCACTTGCAGAAAAACGGATCTTTTTATTAGTTGGGATCAATGGGAGCGGCAAAACAACTGCCATTGGCAAACTTGCTTATCGCTTTAAAAAAGAGGGCAAGCGCGTGCTGGTGGTGGCAGCAGACACCTTCCGCGCAGCAGCTCCGGAGCAGGTTGCCACGTGGGCCACTCGGATGGGTGTTGGGTGTGTGATGGGTACCCCCGGCCAAGATAGCGCTTCAGTGGTGTATAAAGGATGTGAACAGTTTTTAAAAGAACAGTTCGACATTCTCCTCATTGACACCGCAGGCCGCTTGCAAACAAAAACCAATCTCATGAACGAGCTTGCCAAAATACGCCGCACAATCGGTAAATTTATCCCTGATTTGCAGGTTATGACACTTTTAACGATCGATAGTATGCTCGGACAAAACTCGCTCGAGCAGGCTACTCTTTTTAAAGAATGTGCCACCGTCGACGGCATTATTTTGACCAAACTTGATGGCACGGGCAAAGGGGGCATTGTATTTGCCATTGCACACACCACTGGCATCCCCATTATTTTTGCCTCCTATGGTGAATCTGCCGAACAGTTTGATCTCTTCGACCCAAAAAGTTTTGTACACCAATTGGTATATGAGAAATTATGATGCACACCGTTCATAGAATAGTCCAAAAACTTGTCACAACACTTAAAACTCAATACTCGCTCGAAGAAGCACAATCAATTGCGTGGGAACTGTTCAGGCACGTCACGCAAAAATCGCGCATTCAATTATTGATGGAAAAAGAAGGTGTGCCAGATGAACAGATAGAAATGCTGATGCAGTTGGTCCAAAAACATCTCAACGAACAGGTTCCCATCGCATATTTGACCGGTGAAATAGTTTTTGGTGATCTTATGCTTATGATTAAACCTCCTATTTTGATACCACGCTCAGAAACAGAATCCTGGTGTTACGAGCTCATTGAACGGCTCGAGCAGTTCCAAAACGAACCTCTGCGCATCTTAGATCTCTGCACCGGCTCTGGGTGTATTGCACTTGCCTTGGCTCATGCATTGCCGCAGGCACACATTACCGGCATTGATATAGATCCTCGTGCCATCGCACTTGCAGAAGAAAATAGGAAAAAGCTCGACATAAAAAATTGCACCTTCATAGAATCTAACCTTTTTGAACAATTACACGGTGAGACTTTTGATCTTATCGTCTCTAACCCGCCGTATATTGGCGAAAAAGAACTTCCATCACTTGCACCAAGTGTACGTAATTTTGAATCGCCTCAGGCACTCTTTGCAGAAGATGATGGTTGTGCAATCATCAACAAGATAATTACCCAAGCTCCTCGCCATCTGCATCATAATGATAAAGTTGCGGTAAATCAGGTACCACAACTGCTCATTGAAATTGGCTACACCCAAGGCGAGACTATAAAAGCTTTTATGCAACACCACAACTATGTCACCATACAACTATGGAAAGATTATCAAGGCCATAATCGCGTTGTATGCGCACGAGTGTCTGCAGATGATGCCCAGAAAAATACAAAATCGTGAATTGGTTATCGTTATCATTGAACAACATCGGTTGATCTGCGCCGCACTGCGCCCTGGCACTCATAAACCATACACACTTGCTCACAGCGCTACGGTAGCAATACCATCCCTTGCACAAACTGGTTCTTTGATCAATACCACTATCATCGGCACACAGATCGCTGCATTCATCCGCAAATATAGCCTTCAGCATAGTTTTATCTCAGTTATTTGCGCCGATCCGATCATCCAAGAGGGCTTTGCTACCACCGTCACCGCCTCTGCACATACCTATCTGCAACATAATCTCGCGCTTCCGCATACCCAGCTCCACACACTCTATCTTGGCCCGCATCAGGAACGTTTTTTGCACTGGTGGCACCGAATTAGCTATCCGCTCATTTTGCAACTGCATCTGATTGCCTACCGCCATAAACTCAACATCGTGCGCGTTATTTCTCCATTGCCCGTGCTGCTTGAACTCTATAAAAAAATACGTGGCGCCACCTTTCACCCGGTGCAGCTGATTATTGATCTTGAAAACAATAACTTTGACCTGAGAAACTTTTTTGACACTTCTCTGCTTAAAAACTTTTTGTATTATGATGCGGCAATGATCGATGCAACAGCGCTTCCTATTTTGATCGGCACTGCATTATACGAGGAACTCTGATGATGAAAAAACTGAACGGCGTAGAAACTATCTCCACTCAGCAACAGCAAGCAATTTTATTGTGGTACACGATCTCAAAACGATTGCTACTTGTGTGCACCATGCTTCTTATCGCAGCAACAGCCACACAATGGTATATCCATCGCCGCTATGCACCGACCTGCAAACCCTGCATCACAAAAGCCTATGCCGATGAAATCAACAAAAAACATACCACGTTAAAAAATTGCACGCAAAACAAAAAAATGATCGAAGCTGAACGTGCTCGCGGCACCGCGTTACTCACGCACTATGCCACTGCACTGACGCTGCATCACGATCAACTGCACACTACACAACTGACTGATCTCAAACTTACATCGCAAGGCCTTACGGCACGCTATACCATTACTAATCGCACTGCAGTACAACAACTGCTTGATCGGTTAACCGCAAATACCGAGATTCAAAAATCATCACTGGAATCGATTGAACAGAAAAATAATGTGAGCATGTGCACAATACAGGCGGTGTGGGGAAAGTAAAATCTATTGTTTTACTTTGCAACAAAGATCATCGTCCTCATAAACCACATTATATTCACTATATTCATCGGTCCCTGGTGATTGGTTAACTTTGTTGACCACTATAGATAAAACACCATCGGTATTAAAAGATGGTTTTTTTATACAATAGCGATTCCCCGCATCATTAAATTCAAATGACTTCATTGAAAAAAGATCCTTGAGGTCTTTATTTTTATTACATGAAGATCCATCCCAGAAACTGTACCAGAAAATGTCAGACCAAAAACAACATCTACCCGCCACGTAAGTAACACCTTCGCTAGAATCATACTCTATTTTACCATGCCATAAAAAAACCATATTCAACTCGTTCTTGCTCCCCTCAACACTTTCTTTCTTTACCTCTAGATGAGCATACTCACGCCTATCTTTGCGCAATGTTACTAATAACATAAAAGCGTAATTCTTCTTTAGATGATGCTGTTCGCAATATTCTTCTAAAAGTTTCTCTCTTTCTGCAGCATCACCCAAAATCATGGTCCTAATCTTCTTACGCACTAGTGCCATTGAGCATAAAGAATCAAATTCAAGGCTACCAAAACGATATACAAGCTCTAAAAACTCATTATCCAAATCTGGATCATGACCCACTATTTCTGAGTTAGCTTTCAAACCTTCATGATCGCGTTTCATAGCTTGTGCAGCACCAGCCATTAACCCAACCATAATCCACACACAGTAAAAAAATTTCATGACAAAAACCCTTTGCATACACATCTTTTTCATGCTCACTATGATACACTTTATTTTTTACTCTGCTATGCAAAAGAATGGGATGCGGTATACTCGGTACCAATAATATGTCACACCATATTTGCAGGAAAACATCATGATGATCAAAAACTTTTTATTCTTTTTACTCATCGCATACACAGCACACATAACTGCACCATTAGTTGCTATGGAGCAAATGACTTTTGATTCGTGGAAATCAATTTTGGCCTTTGTTTCCGCAAGAGATCAACTTAATTTTGCGAGTACCTGCAAAGCATTTAATACATTTTATAACGAATATGGATATGATATGCCCTGCTCTGAGTGCGTTATTAATGTAGCTAATATCAAATATGATCAAACAGGAATACATCTCGATCAGAGAGTTGTATCGAATATTTCTAAAAAAACCAAGGTAATACAAAATTATCTCGTAGTCAAAGCGTTCTCCAGGGATGGGATTTTTGAAAAAATAAGTGCAGCGTTAACTCAAAATACACAGCTCTCTACATTACATACCTATCCCAATGCATCCTATTTACTTGAAGCACTTACTGCTACATACCCTTCAGCACAACTCCCACTCAAAAAATTAATTATAGACAGAGATCCAATGGTCCTTTTGATCTCAAATGGTATGGAGATTCTCCGACTCAACTCTTTATTAAAGCAAATGCCTCGGCTTCGAAAATTTAAATGTTGGGGAGAGTATGTTTATTGCTATCCACAAAGAAGCAGCTTTAAGATTCTCAATCAACTCGAACCACTTTTTAAATTAAAAAAAGTAGCTTTTAATAATTGCATTTTTGATAAAGAAACATTCGATGGGTTTACTGATGCACTGCAAAAAAATGTACATATAGAAGAGTGCATACTGAAAAAAATAACATTTCCCAATGGTTTAGGAATTCGGTGTCCATTACCCCTCAATGCAGCAATTGCACTGGCACAAGCAGCAAATACGCCAGGAAACCCTCTTATCGTGCTCGATCTTTCGGATAATGGTATAGATTCAAAAGCATTGTGTATCGCACTTAGAGACGGTTTGACGATCCGTTTGTAAAAACCCTTTGCGACACATCTTTTTCATGTTCAACAGAAAAATAATGTGAGCACGTGCACTATACAGGCGGTGTGGAGAAAATAAAATCTATTGTTTTTCTCCATCCCTGAACTTATGCCCATCTCGACGTATTAGATACTCATGTTTTTTATTTGTATTCGCACTATAAACTAATGCTTTCAAATCACCTTCTGCGTTAAAAAAAGGTTTTTCGAGTTTGATACGATACCACTCTCCTTGTAGAGTTGCACCAGCCTGCTCATACTCTAATGGTCTAATCGTAGAATTCTTGAAGTTCTCGATCCATGGATACTTTTGCCATCTTGGTTCAGGATTGCACCAGGTTTTATTGATTTTAAAAGTGTTAAATGAGTAGATCGGTTCGGAACCACTATAAAGTAATTTTAAGCACCATAAAGAAACTTCACAATTATCGTCATGAGCGCAACTTCCTTCAAGAAGAACTTTTACTCCTATAAAACCACACGCACAACCAGTACTGTGTACTGTTAACAATGCGCCATAATCAAACTCATGCTTCTTTATTAAAGAATCATACGAAGCCTTCAATTCTACTCTTCTCTTTTCAGAAAAACTCAAAATACTATTTCTAACAACTTTGCATGCCAATGATAAAGAGCACATCGAACCAAAATCAACTTTGCCGAAGCGCCATAAAAGATCCAAAATTAAACCTGGTTCTTGGTCCATAGCTTGTGCACTGCCAACTATCAATCCAAAAACAATCCACACACAGTAAAAATTTTTCATGATAAAAACCCTTTGCATACACATCTTTTTCATGCTCACCATGATACACGTTATTTTTTTAGTCTGCTATGCAAAAGAATGGGATGCGGTATACTCGGTACCAACAATATGTCACGCCATACGCGCAGGAAAACATCATGATGATCAAAAACTTTTTATTCTTTTTACTTATCGTATACACAGCACACATAACTGCACCATTAGTTGCTATGGACATAATGCCTCTTGATATATGGAAACCAATCTTGGCCCATGTATCTGCAAGAAATCAACTTAATTTTGCAAGCACCTGCAAAACACTTAATAGATTTTATAACGAATATGGATATGATATACCCTGCTCTGAATGTGTGATTATAATGTGTAACATCATGTATGACCAAAAAGCTATATTGAATGTTGCTAAAAAAACCAAGGCCACACAGAGCTATCTCGAGGTCCAAAATCATGTTTCCACAATGTTGACAGTAATTGGTGAGGCGCTTACTCACAACACACGGCTCTCTGCATTGCGTGTCTCTAATTATGCATTTCCTTTACTTAAAATATCTACTACTACCTACGCTTCAGCGCAACTCCCACTCAAAACATTGATTATAGGAAACTATTCAACTCATCCTGGGCCAGATAGTTTCGAACAATTAATAGAAACTGGATGGCTAGACACCTTGCTCAAACAAATGCCTCAGCTTGAAGAATTTGAATGTTATCAAAAAGCTTTCTATCGTGCAGAAGTAACCAGTTCTCCCCCCATGTTCGCTCAATTCGAACAATTATTTGTCCAATTAAAAAAATTAGTTCTTGGTGGTTGTATTATTCATGAACGCGGTATCACAGACTTAACAAACGCATTACAAAAAAATACACGCACGGAAACCTGTGTACTTAACAAAATAAAGATCCCTCGTCTATTGGATTATCGCCAATTATCCAATGAAGAAGCAATTGCACTGGCACAAGCAGCAAATACGCCAGGAAATCCTCTTATCGTACTCGATCTTTCGGATAATGGTATAGATTCAAAAGCATTGTGTATCGCACCTAGAGACGGTTTGACGATCCGTTTGTAAAAACCTCTACACCAAAATACAACACAACTATGCCAAAGATTCATAAATTATCCCGCGAAGAGGCACAAAAGATCGCTGCAGGCGAGGTAGTCGAGCGGCCAGCAAGTGTGGTCAAAGAGTTGGTGGAAAACAGCATCGATGCAGATGCTACAAGCATCACCGTAACGATCGAAGATGGCGGGAAAAAGCTTATTGCATGCCATGATGATGGCTGTGGCATGGATCCGATTGATGCGCGGCTGTGCCTTGAAGAACATGCAACAAGCAAGATACAAAAACTTGATGATCTTTTTGCGTTGCACACCTTCGGATTTCGCGGTGAAGCACTTTCATCACTTGTTGCCGTAAGTGATTTGATCTTAACCACCAAAGATGCTTATCACGCCGAAGGATTACGATTAACCGTACAGAATAGCACGTTAGTGCAAAAAGAGGTGGTAGCCAATAAAACAGGCACGCTCATCGAGGTCAAAAACCTCTTCAAAACAGTACCAGTACGGCTTAAGTTTTTGAAAAAGAACGATACTGAACAACGCCACATCGCACAGCTTTTTGATGCACTTTTTTTAGCACATCCTGGCATCCATGCAAAACTGATTGTTGATGGCACCATAACCAAAAATTATCCAGCCACCAAAACACTCCAGCAGCGCGCCGAGCAGATTTTAATGCACAAAGCCCACAACCCGCTTATTACGCTTGCGTACACCAATAAAGGTGTTGCCATCGAAGGAGCGATCAGCAACCACCAGACCTACCGCTTTGATAAAAGCGCGATATACCTTTTTGTCAATCGCCGCTGGGTGAAAAATATTGGCTTAACACGCGCAGTGTTACGTGCATACACGGTGCTCCCAAAGGATAAATATCCTATCGTGAGCCTCCATATCACTCTTGACCCTGCAGTTATTGACGTCAACATTCATCCACGCAAAGAAGAGGTGGCATTTGCTGATAGCTTTGCAGTTGAACACGTTATAACTACGGCAATTAAAGAAGCGTTAGAAAAAGAATTGAGCGCAACCCTTGCACCAGCAATCTCCCCAATTATTGCGCCACAGAGTTGGAAGCCAGTTGCGTTCACTGTTGCTCATGATCACGCTGAAACGTGGCCAAACAAAACAACATTTTCCATGCCCACACAAAAAATTCACACACAACCACTCACCTCACACGACCTCGCTACCCAACTTCCACTCCACTCAGACGTATCTCAACCAGCACTCACTGAAAAAAAAGAACCATCAATCACCATCCTTGGTCAACTTGATGCAACCTACATCATTGCACAGACTCAAGAAGGGCTGACTATTATTGATCAACATGCAGCCCATGAACGAATTTTATATGAACAGTTTGCCGCGCGCTTTGGCACAATCGATACGGTGCAGCTTTTGTTTCCCGAAATTATTCATCTCGCTGCTGCAGATTATGAATTGATTATACGCTACCAAGAATTATTGGCGCACCATGGCATGCTCGCAGACCCCTTTGGCGCACAACAGATACGCGTCACCGCATTGCCCGTCTTTGCAAAACATATCAGCGCACAAGAGATCATTAATTCACTCGTCGCCACAATCCATGAGATGCCACCAAAAGCCGATGCGCACCAATTTTTAACCAATGCTCTCCGTGCGCAGATGGCGTGCAAAGCGGCAGTCAAGGCGGGAGACGTTCTGACAACGCTCCAAATGGAACAGTTGCTACGTGATTTGCATAAGGCACCACATAAACTCACCTGCCCTCACGGCAGACCAACCTATTGGACAATTACGATTGCCGAGTTAGAGAAAAAGTTCCAGCGAACTGTATAATTCAGAATCTGCGGAATAGATACCAATTATAGGCGCGCATGTACAAAGAACCTTGGCCGCGCAGCTTGAAGCCATAATTGATGAGCCACAAACCAAACAGTGCCACCAGCAAGCGCAAAATAAGCTCACCGAGTGCTAAAAAAATAAGTGCTGCGCCGCCAGCGATAGCCACTACGCTTAAAAAAATATCGAACATTATTGTCTCCAGAGTTAAAAGTAGGATTAGTATAGCAACAGAAAAAAAATAACAGTATGCTGGGGACAATGCATAACATGCATATACCAAAACTAAAAGGAATCGCATGAAACGTCTTATATTTTGCCTATTTTTCCTCACTGCAACATATAATATCGCAGCGGCCGATAATCAGTTTGGGACATATATCACCCAATTTGAAGGCGCAGAAGAAAAATGGCTAACGCTCATAAAGCCTTCTGGCTCTCTCCTTTCAGTCTACATACCAACGCTCCGTTACGAAAAGTTCCCCTATTGTACCGCGTTTGCTGTAAAAAGTCATAAAAAAAACGTTAAGTGTGACGTGCTTCAGGTGAGTTTTGACTACACAACGGCGAAAGCCTGTAACACTGGGACCATCGGTCTTGAAGTTGAAAGTTATGATTTCATTGCTCATCATAAAAAACTGGATTACAACACTGCAAATGTGGTCGTAAAGCAGCTTACAGAACTATTGCAATGGGAAGATGCATCTCGTGAATGTGAAAAAGGTCACCACTAAAATTTTCGTTAATAGTCCATCAAAAATACGATCGTTGTTTCGATTTGTTCTTTTGTTGGATGGTAACCAAGGTGCTCAGAATGATCAGTACGTTCAACGATCATAACACCATGGCGCTCGGTGTAAGCATCGATGAGTGCCTTGCCGGAAAGTTTATCGGGCATAAACTCGCCATACTGCAGATATAAATGCGGTATCACTGGCTGCGCACGCACAAGAGTATCGATATCAACCCAAATATCACGCAGCTTTTTGACCGAATAATACGTTACTGCGGCCTCCCACGTCACTTGTGGCCTGAAGACATAGATGGATCCTGCGCCAAGCAGCAACCCATAATAGAGCGCTGCGTAGCCACCCATGGAGTGGCCAATGGTGCACAGCTGTGATGGTTCAAGGCCAAGATCCCGCATCACCGTTGTGATAATGTCGAGATAAAGTTGTGTTTTTGGCTCATCAACTGAGCCAAGATACCAGCGAATATCATCATCCTTCAGAAAAAGATAGGCAACTTCATCCCAGTTCTCATCGTCACGCCAAAACCATGACCACATCGTATACTTTCCCGGCGTGGCACCATTGAATAATACCCAAAGTTGTTTTGGACTGCGCGCTGGATAAAAAAGATAGTCGATCCCATGCATTGTATCTTCATAGATACTTTTGACGTATGCGATATGCTCAGCCGTGGTACGATGCTCAACTACTGGATCTGCAGCTTGCACCAAAAAATTCATCAATGAGAGCAACACAATCAGCAGCATATCACATCATCCCCCATATTTACCGGCAGCAATCCACACATTTTGAACGCACATGCAATAATAACTCTTTTTGACCTTTGCAAAGATCTTGGCCATGTTCTTCATAAAGTTCGTCTACTGCCTTTATGAGACACGGCAGCGTACGCAAAAATTTGACGTGTGCAAAACTGCTATGCATCACTCCGTGACCATTGATTTTGACCCATGCCTGCCGCACACGCGATTTCGATTTAAAGCAACGATTAGAAAATGGTATCACACGCATACAAGAACCGATGATAGAATCATCATCGTTGCGCATTTTGTATGCAAATTCAGGCGCTAAAATTTGCACCATATCAAGAGATGAATAGAAGGCATAGACTTTATCGAAAAGAGCATGATCCGCAAGCGCCTCTGTTTCGTGCTGCACTGGACATGCAAGAAGCACGAGGGTATCGATTGCAAGCTGCGCTTTACGCACTTTATGTATACGGGCAAGGTTTAAGGCAATATTGCCGCCATGGCTATGCGTTACCAATTTGATTCGAGGCACTTTACCAAATTTTTGTTGATAAGACGCTGAAAGAGCGGTCAGCTTTTGATACAAAATAACGGCAGCCCAATATCGTTCATGGGTAGAAAGTCTTCCTGACCAGCCAAACAAGTATAAATCTTCATACTTAAATAATGTTGGTGCATCACGATCAAGGAGGCACATTTGGAATTGAATACCATGCTCAGAAGGAAACTCTTTAATGTGCTTAACATCAGGAATGCCGTTATAGACACGGCGATAGGTATCACTACGAGTAAATTTGGTACCATGGATCCACACGGTAATGATAGGCTCTTCACCATTAGCCTCTCTCGTTGTTTTTTTCGGGACAGAACACTGATCCGGACGCTCATAGGTCATCGATACTCTTTTTTTTATAACATAAGCACGATGATAACAACCAGCACAGAGAAGAGATAGACAGATTAAAAAAGTTTGAGACAGCTTAGAATAGAATCGTACCATCGCCCACCCCCCTTATAGAGATCCATTCTTCTTAAGGAATACGCTAGGAATGGGAAGAGTGTCAATGAGTACAAAAAAAGAGGGTAGCCGAAGCCACCCCTCTCGATTTTCAAATGATGTTATCTATTACTTAGCTCGCAACAATAACCAGAGCTCCACTGAGCAAATCAAAGGCGCCATTTAAGTTATACGCCGGATTAAGTGCCGTTGCAGCGCTATTTGATGATCGCGTATCTACAATGTAGGTTGACGCTGGGTAGTTAGCAATACCGTTATTGCTATTTTTTGCAGCTAAACAACCTGTAACTCCCGCATTTACATTTGTAGGGTCTATATGAAAGCCATCAACTCCATTATAGTGACCTAAACACTTATCAAATATACAATTAACATTACCTCCAATTGCCGCATCCAAATGAAATCCATGCGCTGCATTATCGCGTGAGATACATCCTTCATACAAAGTACTTACCGCTGCGCGTGAATGGAACCCTGAACCTGCACTGGTAGACTCAGCAATACAGTTTCTCAAAATAACATTGTTTATCTGCTCCATCCAAAAACCTGCCAAGGCACTATCTGTAGCAATACAATCTTCAAAAACAAGAGCACCCAACCCAGTAGGTGAATCATTAAAATTACCATCAGTTACAAATCCACGATTTGATCCCGCCGCAACACAACCGCGCAGGACGATACCGCCAGACGCTTCCATCAAAAAGGCGTCCCCTGTCACTGTATCAGCCGTGCAATTAGTAAGTTCAAGCGTAGTTGCTGGATTGATATTTTCAATAAAAAAACCAGTTGACGCTGTGTTATATACCGATACATTTTCGAGTCTTCCACCTACAATACTCTCTAATGCCACACAAACCAGAGCTGCACCATTCGCCGTTACATAACAATCTTCCATAACCAAATTAGTGATCGTTCCTAGAAAACACGTTGTTCCCGCTGATGAGCTTATATCAAGGTTTCTTAACGTTACATTAGTAAGCCCATCAAGCTCAATTCCTAGCGCCCCACTCACAGAACCATTTTCAATAGTAACATTATTAGCGTTACTAAATAAGGAAAAAATAGCTACATTGGCAGTGTTTGTTACCGTAAAACCATTTAAGTTGAGAAATACATCGCTCGCAATGATATTAATAGCAACACCTCCCGATGATGCTGTTACCGACCCACACAGATAATAATGTCCTGGCGCTGAAATAGTATACGGTATCATCGCTTGGGTAATCTGAGTTCCTAACATGCAATTACTGAGCGCATCAACTTCAGAACAGCATGTTGTTATAACAGAACAAATATCGCTTCCTTGACGCCATATCTGTTCATCCACACGTTGGGCACTCACTTTTGGACTAAGACCATAAACACCCACACAACTTAAGAGTAAGGAAAGAAGTAGTTTCATGTGACTCCTTTTAGGTTAAAGAAACTATCATGAGATATGTAATACTATGTCACCAAAAAAAATTGCAAGAAAAAAAGAGGATGACAAAAATCATCCTCTTAATTGCTATGTAAAATACACTTTAGCTGGTAATAATAACCGTATCAACTCCTGGAAACAATACATCCAAAGCAGTATTCAAGTTATATGCAGGATTCATCAACGTGGAAGTATATTGAGATCGAGAATCTACAATATACGTGTCAATAGATCCTACACTATCAAAAATACCACTACCTGCATTACCCGATGCTATGGAATGCAAAATTCTTGTGTGTGCATTTGAAGAAATAAAAAACCCCTCCCCACCATTATTCATCGAGAGGCAATAATTGAATACGCAGCCGATATTCGCTCCAATTGATGCATCAAGGGAAAAGCCATTCGCGCTATTATCTTGTGCTACACACTCTTCAAAAAGCAATCCGGTAGCCACTCGAGCCCGGAATCCTGAGCCTGAATTCTTAGCAATACAACCCCTTAAAACAACATCAGAAACTGACTCCATCCAGAATCCTGCAAGAGAGCAATTTGTTGCTACGCAATTTTCGAGCACATAAGGAGCAGTATCAGCGTATGTTAAAAATCCTCGATTAGCTGTAATTACCACACAATCTCGCAACACAACACCGCCAGAATTTGTTTGTAAAGAAAAAGCATCACCACCTATATTCTCAGCAACACAATTAATAAGCTCCACTACTGTGGAAGCAGCCGTACTTTGAATAAAAAAACCAGTTGCCGCTGTGTTATATACCGATACATTTTCGAGTCTTCCGCCTACAATACTACTTAATGACACACAAACCAGAGCTGCACCATTCGCCGTTACATAACAATCTTCCATAACCAAATTCGTGATCGCTCCTAGAAAACACCCTGTTCCCGCTGATGAGCTTATATCAAGGTTTCTTAACGTTACATTAGCAAGCCCATCAAGCTCAATGCCTAGCGCCCCACTCACAGAACCATTTTCAATAGTAACATTAGTAACGCCACTAAAGGAGAAAAGAGCCGCATTGGCGGTGTTTGCTACCGTAAAACCATTTAAGTTGAGGTATACATCGTTCGAAGCGATATTAATAGTAACGCCCCCCGCTGATGTTGTTACTGAACTGCATAAATAATAATGGCCTGGCGCTGAAATAGTATATGGTATCATCGCCTGGGTAATTTGGGTTCCTATGGTGCAATAAACCAAGTCGTTAAGGGTTGATGATACGCTATCCACGTCACTCTTAATTATCGTATCAAGCGTACTTAACGTGGCACAGCAAGAATCTAAATCACTCTTCACTTGTGATACTTGGCTGCCAATGCTATCTGTTTTTGTTGATACGCTATCTACATCGCTCTTTATGAGCGTGTCCATTACACTCAAACTGCTGCAACATGCATCTAAATCGCTTCTTGTTTGTGACACTTGGCTACCAATACTGTCGGTTTTTGTTGATACGCTATCTACATCACTCTTTATAATCACATCAAGCGTACTCAACGTGGCACAGCATGCATCCAGATCGCTTTTTACTTGCGATACCTGAGACCCCACACTATCAACTTTGCTTCCTATCGTATTGCAGCACGCATTTGAACTACCGGTGAGCTGTGATACTTGGCTGCCAATGCTATCTGTTTTTGTTGATACACTGTCCACATCACTCTTTATGATCACATCAAGCACACTCAAACTGCTGCAACACGCATTCGAGCTGTTTTGCAGTTGTGATACCTGGCTACCGATACTATCTGCTTTTGTTGATACGCTATCAATATCACTTTTAAGTATGACGTCGAACAAGCTCAAGCTTTGTGTTGCCGTTGCAATACAGCTACAAGTTCCCACTAAGATAGCTGATTCAAGAGCTTCAATTACGGTAATATCATTAAGAATGGTATCAAGTTGAGACGAAATAGTATTTACATCAGAAATGATGAGCTCAAGCTCTGAATTGGCAATCTCAAGATTTGATATAAGTTGTGCAGTTTCGGATACTATCAGATCTATCGATGAAGCTGTAAGCGTATTGATTTCGCCATCAATTTTACTCGTCATACAATAGACAATGTCCGTTAATTGCCACAAGTTCATTGCGGGAAACGGCGTGGAACACGCTGATTGAAGTGGGAGGTTATACGATAAAAGAAGCGTTAAAAGTAAAAAAAACACAGCAACTCCTTTTTTATAAAAGCTATAGAGTCTGTGTAGCACAAGGCTCTATGCCTGTGCAAGGCCTGGATCATATAACTTAAAGAAGCCCCTCTGTTTTAGTAATCTCTCCATTTTTATCCCCAATCAAGTACAAAAAAAGAGAGTGGTTTTTAGCCACCCTCTTTTTTTATCTCGCTTTACTATTTTGATTATTTCATACTTTAGCTGATAATAATTACTGTATCACCACCAAGGAGCACGTCAGGATTTGTATTTAAATTATAGGCAGGATTTGTCCCTGTCATAGCATGTTGTGACCTACAATCTACAATGAAGGTACCAATAGAACCTCCATTATCAAAAATGCCGCTCCCCGCATTCCCTGATGCAATTGAATTCAAAATTCTTGTATTTACACATGGATTACCACCGAGATCAAAACCATGCTGACCGTTATTGAGCGCTAGACAACGATCAAATACACAGTTGGTGTTGGCTCCATCAACTGGGTCAAGAAAAAAGCCATCCAGACTATTATTTTGCGATATGCATGCTTCACAGGTCATTCCATCAGTTGCTTGAGCCACGAAGCCTGAACCTGCCGTAGTAGACTGTGCATTACAACCCCTTAAAATAACATTACCCGGACCAATCAGAAACCCTGCCGTAGTACAATTCATTGCCGTGCAATTTTCAAATAAATAGTCTCCTTCATTGATTCCGCGGAATAACAGGCCCAATCCCACAAAGCCACAATTAATGCTCACACAATCTCGAAACACAAGACCACCGGCATTGTCTCCTACATCAAAACCTGTATTAATGCGCGCCGCAGTACAATTAACAAACTCCACAACCGTATCAACAGGCGTATTTTCCACAAAAAAGCCTTGCCTTCCGTTAATGGTAGGTGCGCTAAATACTGATACATTTTCAAGTCGACCCCCAGCTACAGCGATCAAGGAAACACCACTTGTAGAGTTGGAACCTGCTATAAGCTCACAATCTTCCATAATTAGGTTTGCAGAATTCGCTATAAAGCAAACTTCACCAATTCCTACTTGCCCGCTCATATCAAGATTTTTCAGTGTCAAATTTGTAATATTATTCATATTCACAGCTTGTTCAAGGCTATTAATAGAACCATTTTCGATAGTAATATTGGAAAGAGTGCCAGATGAAACAATACCATTGGCACCAAAAACTGGATCACTATTTGTCACGGTAAAACCGTTCAAATTTAAATAAACATTATTTGAGGAAATGGTAATAGCTCCCCCAACAGCGTTTGCCAAAACCGAACCGCATAAATAATAATGCCCTGGCGCTGAGATGGTATACGGCATCATCGCCTGTGTTATTTGCGTGCCTAATGTGCAACCACTCAGCACATCAATTTTCGTTGACACGCTATCCACATCGCTCTTAATTATCGTATCAAGCGTACTCAACGTGGCACAGCAAGAATCTAAATCACTCTTCACTTGTGATATTTGAGAACCAAAAAGATCAGATAATATATTATTGGTGGATAATACATCATTGGCGATGGCATTCAACTTATTTATCAAACAACAATATTTATTTTTTGAAAGAGCGAGAGCATTACACGTAGTCAAGAAAACTAACAACCCGCATAGATAGAAACGAAAACAAGGCATAAAGCATCCTTTCTTTAAAGAAAAATTATAAAACACTACTCTTTGTAAGCCACAACTATAACATGCTATTTTCACACCGCGTCCCACACAATCCGCCCCACTACGCCCTACGGAGCTTACTATTATATATTGATACGTCTACCCAATAATAGAATAATTATTCAAGAGATAAGTTTTTCTGAACAGTATCTCTGATTAATAAAGGGATATTCATTATTAAAAATCATGCTCTCCCCTTTTATCCATAATCAAGTACAATAAAAAACAGAGATTAAGAAAGATACTGAAGAAAGTAATATCTATGCATCATACCCTTTCCCTGTGGTCAGCCATCCGCATTAATATCAATATAATGCTCGGGACCGGCCTTTTTATTAATACCGTCAATCTAGCACGCATAGCAGGCCCTTTCGGCGCACTCAGCTACGCGGCAGTTGGCATTATTCTATTCCCCCTCATTATCACGATTGCACGGCTTGTTGAACTCCATCCGCAGGGAGGTTTTTATAAATTTGGCGCCGCAGAAATTAACCCATTCGCAGGTTTTTTGAGCGCTTGGATCTACTTTGCCGGCAAGCTCGCCTCTGCAACGCTCATGATCCATGCGAGTACCACACTCATGCGCATCTTAAGCCCAACATTGGCTCAGATGCCACACCTCATGGTTGATGCCTCTGTCATTGGTTTTTTTGCGCTTCTTAATCTTTGCAACATGAGAATGAGCAACACTATTCAAACGCTCTTCTTTAGCGCCAAAATGGTCCCGATTATCCTGATCCTCGGCATCGCTGCGCTCTGGTACGCCCCACATGATCAAGTCACAGTCCTAATAGGACTTGAAGAATTTATGGCCACTCTGCCACTCGTGCTCTATGCCGCAATAGGATTTGAAGCTGCCTGTTCATTGAGCTCTCATTTGGAAAATCCTCGAGTCAACGGCCCACGCGCAATTCTCATTTCGTATGGATCACTGATTATGGTCTACTGCCTCTTTCAAGCTGGTTTATATAGTCTCCTCGGCTCACAGCTCGGCTCACTCCATTCCTTCGCTGAAGTGTTCCAAGCAGTTACCAACGTTGTACCCACTTCTTTGCAACCATTTTTGAGCACTCTACTTATTCTCTGCGTTGCGCTCTCAGCGCTTGGCGGCGCATATGGGATCTTATTCTCTAATATGTGGAACCTTCATGCACTCGCAGAACACGAACATATCTGGGGCGCTTCGTGGCTCAAAAAGTTGAGCCGCCA
>Ga0207061_1019_pt1 | contig 18039 bp, 14 predicted proteins | sample Alteio_BWMinCont_31_FD_153275 | JGI IMG/M metagenome (GOLD analysis project Ga0207061, IMG submission 153275) | Enriched cells from forest soil in Barre Woods Harvard Forest LTER site, Petersham, Massachusetts, United States -... | ecosystem: Environmental > Terrestrial > Soil > Temperate forest >... | reverse complement strand
TTAAATCCATTTAAAAGTTTGACTTGAATAAACATGCTCTAATTGTATCACAGAGCAGAAGTGAGAGGGAGAAAATTTTACGCACAAAAAAAGGCGCCGATGTTACTCGACGCCTTTATCTGTTTTTCTGTAGAGTGTTAAGTTGTTACGATAAGCTGACAAAGTAATTCTGCGCTGCTGCACCGAAAGCTGCTGCTACGCCAACTCCCAAGATTGCGCATCCACCCATATGGTTGCCAATGCTAGCAGCTCGTGATCTCGTTGCTTTGTTAATTCCAAAAATATGGTCATAGTTGTCCATCCAATAAGCCCAAATCCATGAACATACAATTGAGCATGCAAATGGCACAGGACTTTGTAATGCGACAGCCTTAGCTAAGCCGTATGAAACTGCGCCAGCTGTTCCTGCTGCTCTTGTGAGCCCAAATGCCCATGCTGCAGCTGAATCAACGGCTTCTTTATTTTCTTGTTGTTCAATGGTGATGTGGACAGTCGGTTCATCAGCATACGCTGGAACCATTGTTACAGCTAACATGACAGCTGCCATCGTTTGTAATAGCGTTTTCATAAGAACCTCCTATTATTTGGTTTTTTTGAGCTATTATAATTAGCTTACATTATATATTCAGGTTGTCAAATCTATGCCTAGGGAGAGTTGGTGGCCGAGGCGCAAACTCTATGAAATTCATAAACTATAGTGTATGATTTTCATAACATATAATTCTTAAATAACAGGAGATTTCCATGTTTATACGCCGTAAAATAGCGAATTTAATTCGATCGGGGGCCGAGCAAGTGCCGGTAGTTGCCGTCATTGGGCCGCGGCAATCGGGCAAGAGTACGTTGGTCAAAGAGCTTTTTAGCGATTACGTCTATCTTGATATGCAGGATGACGATCTGTATAACTTTGCCAACACCGATCCGAAGGGCTTTTTAAATAGCTATAGCGATGCCAAGGGGGTGATTATCGATGAAGCGCAGTATGCCCCCAAGCTCTTTTCTCAGATCAAGGTGGAGGTTGATAAAGATCCGCGGCCGGGGCGGTATATTTTGTCGGGCTCGCAGAATTTTCTGCTCCATGAAAAGATCAGCGAATCGCTCGCAGGGCGGGTCTATTTTTATAAGTTGCTGCCATTTTCTATTGCTGAGCTCAAGGAGGTAAATCTACTGCTTGAACGGATAGAAGATCAGATTTGCAAGGGGTTTTATCCGCGCGTCTATCAACCACGGATTCAGGCGCAGGAATATTATGAGAACTATGTTCTGACTTATGTGGAGCGTGATATTCGGACGATAAAAAATATTGATAATATCTTAACATTCCAAAAATTTATGCAACTCTGCGCGCTCCGCATTGGCACGCCCCTGAATATGACCGATATTGCAACAAACTGTGGCATCAGTGTTGCAACGGCACGATCGTGGTTAGCTCTGTTGGAAACAAGCTTTGTGCTCTTTTTGCTACCATCCTATCATGAGAATCTAGGTAAGCGTGTTACCAAATCACCAAAACTCTATTTTTATGATGTTGGGCTTGCTGCAGCTTTAATCGGCATTAATCGTGATACGTTGATAAAAAAACGGGATCTTTTTGGGAGCCTCTTTGAAAATATGGTGATTGTTGATCTCATGAAACAGTTTTATGCGCGTGGCATTCATCACACCCTGACTTTTTTCAGAGATACTAATCAAAACGAAATAGATCTAATTATAGAAACAGGTGGCAAGACGATACCGGTGGAAATCAAGGCGTCAGAAACGATGCATAGTAATTTTTTTGATACCGCGCTCTGGTTTCAAGAGCAAGCACGAGATGTTGCAGAGCCGGTAGTGGTATATGGCGGCATGCAAAATCAGCAGCGATCTAAGGGTAAAGTTATTCCCTGGAAGCAACTTGATATGCTCATTGAGTAGCAGTTGTTGCCTATTGTAGAGTGTCACTGTGGTATACTATGCATATTCATTTTACTGTGGAGATTGAGCGTGAAAGAGATTTTACAAAGAATTGCGCAAAAGAAGGCAAAACTTGATTCATTGCGGCCTATACCCCCGGAACTTGAGAAAAATTTATACGAGTGGTTCCGGGTTGCCTTTACCTACTCTTCGAATGCGATCGAGGGAAATACACTGTCAATGGCAGAAACAGCGGAGGTGATTGAAAAGAATCTCACCGTTGCTGGTAAAACGATCACTGAACATCTGGAGGCACACAGCCATGCGGAGGCGATTGATCTGGTTAAAACTATCGGCGTAGTCAAAAAGCGGAACCAAATCAATCTTGATGACATTCTCGCCATTCATAAAATGGTGCTCCAAAAAATCAACATTGATCAGGCAGGACGTTTAAGAACCGTTGCAGTACGTGTTATAGGATCACCTATCCCGTGTCCAAATTATCTTAAAGTGCCAACACTGATGGATGAGCTTGTAACTTCTATAACAACGGCACATGAAGCGTTAGCAACAATTGCAGCACATGCGCATCTCCAGCTTGTCTATATTCATCCCTTTGTTGATGGCAATGGGCGCACTGCGCGTTTGCTTATGAACTTATTGCTGCTGCAGGAAGAATATCCGCCCGTCAGCATTGATGTTAAAGATCGCATAACGTATATCAATGCGATTCAGAAAGCGTTACAAGGGGATAGTGATGATTATTATCGATTTATCTATGAAAATATTGAACGCAGCTTGGATGAATATATAAAAATGGTGGAGGAATCAAAATAGCGCTGCGCTAGGCTATATATACTGCGTAAGAAACAAGATTATTTCTAAAGTTTTTTTCTTACGTTGGTTGATTTCTTTTTCATCATTATCAGTGAACTTTTTGCAGGGCGATGAATGCGCATCACCCTGCACCCACGCACAAACCCTACGGGTTTGATCCCCTTAAGCGAAAAAACAGCCTACTACCGCAAATGAGAATTTGCTCGAACGGCTGGTTTTTCTGCGCCAGGGACTTTTTATTAAAAAAAAGATTTTATTGCAATGAGTTGCTCCGTGACGCAGCTCAGAGAGAGAGACAAAGCATACCAAAAACGGGATGATCAAAGTTTTTTTTATTTGGTAAAAATCTTTTTCAGGCCGACGTGTTTGAGGAGGTCGATGCAGCGTAGCTGCGAGTGCCCCGAGTTGGGCCGTCTTAGCAGTCAAGCGGCACGCTTGCACGGGAGGGCGGAGGCGTCGTGCAACGCCTTCGCGAAAAAGTTTATTGATAATAGATAAACAAAAAAACTATCAACGTAAGTAAGTACTAAAAAACTTTAGAAATAATCTTATCCCCTTACGGGTAGCATGCATCTCTTTTTTATGTTATGGTCAAAACCACAACAACTAAAAAAAGGAGTTGGTATGTCTCCCTTCCGCCTCTCTCTTCTTTCTTTTTTCTTTTTCTCTTTTCCCCTCTTTTCATGGTATCATGTCACCTTCGATGTTGGTCTCAATACTTTCAGCAATCTTAATGCAATAGCACTGAGCAACCACTATATGGGTATCGATGGTGCTGATTTATATCGTTTTTTCAAAGAGCTTTACAATAACTATGCATTGGATCTCTATAAAGCAACGCCAACTCTCAAAATCCCAAAAATTATCCATCAAATTTGGCTCGGCTCTCCCGTGCCGCTGGTGTACGAACCGTTCATGCGCAGCTGGCAAGAAAAGCATCCCGATTGGGAATATATGCTCTGGACTGATGATAATGTGCATACCGTTTTTCCACTCTATAATCAGCAGTTTTATGATGAGGCGGAAAATTATGGCACCAAATCTGATATTCTGCGCTGGGAGCTTTTATACCGCTTTGGCGGATTGTATGTTGATATGGATTATGAGTGCCTTAATCCGATGAATGAGCTTCATTATGTTTATGATTTTTATACCGGTATTCAGCCGCTTGACGCGGTCTTTCTGCAACTGGGTGCTGCACTGGTTGGTTCTGTTCCTGGCCATCCGATTTTAAAACATTGTATCGAAACAGTAAAAGATGATTGGCACCACAAAGGTGCACCAACAAAGACGGGGCCTGTTCATTTTACGCGCTCATTTTATGCTTGTGCAGGGCGCGGCACGGTTGATATTGCATTGCCGCCGTTTTACGTCTATCCACTGGGCAGCACCGAAAAGCCTAACCAAGAATCGTATAACAGGTGGATTGCACAAGGTTCCTATGCGGTGCACTGGTGGTCAAAAAGTTGGATGCCCAAAAAATATCGGCCTGTTGCATTCAGAAGTATAGACAACGAAATTTCTGCAGCTGCGTGGAACGATTAAAAATGCGTATAAAGGATATAAAGTATGATGACCTGTTATACACCAACTCTTTTAACTCTATTTTCCAGTATCTTTTTTTTATCTACTGTTACTGCAGTAGATGAAAAAAAAATAGTTGTTGTTGTCCCCTCATACAACAACGCAGAATGGTATCTCCAGAATCTCTCCTCTATTTTTATGCAAGAGTATGACAATTATCGCGTGATCTACATTGATGATTGCTCCACTGATGGCACTGCAGATTTAGTTGAGCAGTATATGTATGAGGTGGGTCAGGCTGATCGTGTTACGCTCATACGCAACACAGAACATAAGGGCCATCTCTATAATCATATCTATGCGATCAATCTCATTCCTGATGATGCAATTGTGGTGCAGATCGATGGTGACGATTGGTTACGGCTTGATGAGGGTGTGCGTACCGATATCTTTTTGATGCTCAATGAAATCTACGATGATCCCAACGTGTGGCTCACCTATGGCAGTTACTATCGGTATCCCTATGGCAATCTTGGCACGTGTCAGGAGTTTCCCGACGATGTTGTAGCAAATGCGAGTTATCGCAACTATCAGTGGGTCAGCTCACATCTGCGCACCTTTTATGCCTGGCTTTTTAAATTAATAAATCCGCTCGATTTTATCTATACCGGCACTGATCCTGATTATGTGGGGAAATTCTGGCCCGCAGCTGCCGATCTTTCGTTTATGTTTCCGATGCTCGAGATGGCCGATGGACGGTATCAGTACGTGCCTGATGTGATTTATGCCTACAACAGAGCAAACCCCTTAAACTTGTGTATTGGTGATCGTCAAGCAGTGCAACGTGAATGTGCAGGGCTGGTTCGCGCAAAGCAACAATATAAACCATTATCGGATGAGATCTACACTTATTATATGAAGCGTGCTGCCCATGCGTAATCTTGTTGCACTTACGTGCATTATCTATGCCACATACGCTGCTGCATCGCAAAAACCGTTCATCATCGTGGTGCCATCCTACAACAACAGCTTGTGGTACGCGCAAAATTTAGACTCAATTCGCATGCAAGATTATCCTCACTATCACGTGCTTTATATCGATGATTGTTCCACCGATAACACCGCCGCATTGGTTGATGGTTATGTGGTGCGCCATGCGCTTGGCCATAAAATTACGCTTATCAAAAATAGTGAGCGGCATGGCATGCTCTATAACGTTTGCATGGCGGTCAACTGCTGCCCTGATAATGCGATTGTTCTGATCCTTGATGGCGATGATTGGTTTGCGGATCATGAGGTGCTCACCACGCTCAACACTATCTATCAAGATCCTGCAGTATGGATGACATACGGCCAGTTTCAGGAATACCCATCGGGCAAGCTCGGTTTTTGTGCGCCGATTCCCTCTGCTATCATGAACGCGCATGCATACCGCTTATATGATTGGGTCACTTCACATCTAAAAAGTTTTTATGCCGGGCTTTTCAAACAGATTCCCCGTGATTATTTTATGCGCAAGGGCGCATTCTTACGCTCGGCCGGTGATTGTGCCATTATGTTTTCGTTGCTTGAGCTTGCCGGAGAGCATGCCCTGTTTGTGGATGATATTTTGTATATCTATAATATGCAAAATGCCACGAGTGTTTTCCGTACCAGGCCGCTTGAACAGTTAAGAAATATGTATTGGGTGCGCAACTGCGATCCGCTTGCGCCGTTAGCACAGTTACCGCTCGTTAAAGTTAAATCTAAAAAGGAAAAACTATGATTTTTGGAGCCTTACTATCTATTGGCGCTTTGCTTTGCACGCACGTGCATGCTGAAGAAAAACTGATCATTGTGTCGGTGCCTTCATACAACAACATATCGTTTTACCAGAAAAATTTGGATTCCATCTTTGCACAAGTGTACGGCAACTATCATGTAATTTACATCGATGACTGTTCAACTGATGGCACTGCGCAGGCAGTTGCTGCGTATGTCCAAGAACGTAAACTTGAAAACAAGATCTCTATAGTACGTAATTCCGTGCGGCGTGGTGCCCTTTTTAACCATTACATCGTTGCGCATGCGGTGCCCGATCATGCTATCATCGTTACCGTTGATGGTGATGATTGGTTTCCCGATGGAAACCCAAATGTGCTTGCGCGGGTCAATGAAGTGTATCAAAATCCCAACGTCTGGATGACCTATGGACAGTTTGCAGAGTACCCATCAGGAAGAAGAGGCTTTTGCAGATCGCTTACCGCCTATGAAGGGCTCAAGCAGGCCTATCGCGATTATCCATTTGTCATGTCACACCTGCGCACTTATTATGCGGGGCTTCTCAAGCAAGTTCCGGTTGGTTATTTTATTCGCGATAATGATTTTCTTCAAGTGACGTGTGATCTTGCCATCATGTATGCATTACTCGAGCTTTCAAGCGGCCGTGCCCAGTGTATTGAAGATATAACGTATGTATACAATACCACCAATAGAAATAGTGATTGTTACGCGCGTCAGCCCGAGCAGATTCATAATGATCATTGGATCCGTGCACGCACACCGCTGCAACCACTTGCAGAAAATCCTGCGTACACAACAAAAAGAGGTATGCCAACCTTCTATAATTGGCACTTGAGCTGCGATCGTGAAGCATGCCAAGCCTATTGTAGCTCGCTTTCTTGGGGCGGTATTGCGGCTGAAGCAGTAGAGATTTTTTGTGATGATACTATTGGTGATGATAGCAAAGCACTGCTTCTTGCCCAGCTTGCCGAACTTTCTGATGAAACTTTTATTTTACTGACCATTGATGGCTGTACCTGGCATACCGCGATTGATTGGCATGAAGTTATGAAAACAATTACCAAAACAAAAGCGTTAGCATACCTGCCAACATGGGGCGTAGAAGATGCAGCGGTAACCAAAAAACCGAATATGGTATGGCTCTATAATAATTATTATCTCTGGAAACCAGCAGAAGCCCAGGGAGAGAGCCATCATCCCTATGCTGCACCGGCGGTATTGCTCTCCAAACCGCAGTTGTATCACGCGCTTTCACAGATTAATGGCGCAACGGTACGTGAACTGTTAGATAATCTTGCCTATCTTGCTTCTGAAAATAGTGATGATATTGTTTTATGCAGTGCACAACCTGCGTGCAGTTATAAAGGATAAACTATGCAAAAACTCTGTAGTATCGTAACGCTTATGGTGACCGTTTCTTGTTATGGCATCCCCAGTGCTGTTTCATACGCGCTCAATGAGGGGCGGCTTGGTGACAATATCCGTTCTTTTACGCAAGCCTATTGGGAGGCATACAAATATAATGTGCCTTTTTTATATGTGCCGTTTCCTGGTTCTGACCAGCTTAATCTGCACACGCAGTTTCAAGTATTAACTTCCGATCTGCAGGCAGCGTATCACGAAGTAAAAAAAATTCAGGAGGGCGAGCGCCTGGTGATGACAACTAACAACGACACGCTCTATATCACCACCTATTTTTGCAGAACCGATATTAACTGGAAAGATGAGCAGTTTGTGGAACAAGTACGCTGGCTCTTTTCACCCCGCACACCGTTTGCACTTCCTGAGGGCATAGAGAATGGCATCGCGATCCACGTCCGCCGCGGTGGCGGTTTTCATGTGGATACACAGTGGTTGTTTCGCGCAGAACCAGCGCACTTTCCCGATCTGAACTATTATGTCCGCACACTTGATTATCTGATTTCACACCTCGACGGCCATCAGGTGATCTTTTTGTGCACCGATGATCCTAATCCACGCGATATTGCACAACAGATCTTTAACGCTCTTGCACCAGAAATTGCAGCACGCGTTGAAATCCGCTTTCGTGGAGAGGGCAACTTCCATGATCGGAACGTGATCGAAGATTTTATGATGATGCGCTCTACCAAATATTTAATCCGCCCGATTTCGAATATGTCAGAATATGCGGATTTACTCGGTAACCATGCCTGTATCATTTTTCCGGCCCGCCATCGATCGGGAAAACCGTTTGGGATTATTGAAGCTGCAGTCTTTATGTATAAAGATAAACCTGCAGAAATGGTAATGATTTTGTGACGTTGCACTAGGCTTTATTGCGCTGCCGCGAGCTTTATTTGTGCTGCGCAGGCCTTTTTTTTATTGCATAGGCTTTTTGCTTACGGTGGTAGTTTTTTTTATTTCATATATCAAGGGTTTTTTTATGGGGTATTACCGCAAATACCCCAAACCCCTGCGGCAACGGTTCCTTTGCATCCCCGGGCGGCAGGACATTCTACTACAGCACATAGGAATGTGCCCGAACGACTGACCTGCCTGCGCCAGGGACTTTTACTAAATTATTTTCATACAGAGCCTGTTTACCCTTCGAAGCCGCAAGGCGCAGTAGGGCGCCAAGGATTTTTATTAAATTATTCAGAAAAAAGCCTGCTTGTCCGACGTAGCAAGCGAACGTCAGGGAGACGCGAAGTAGGAAGCTGCGTCACGGAGCAACTCATTGCAATAAAATCTTTTTTTTTAATAAAAAGTCCCTGGCGCAGAAAAACCAAGCGTTTGGGCACCGTCTTCGGTGCTGTAATAGCTTGTTTTTTCGCTTAAGGGGATCAAACCCGTAGGGTTTGTGTGCGTGGGGTGTGGGGAGTGTTCACAAGAACATTTCCCACGAAAATCACTGATATTAAAAACAAAAAAATATCAGCGTAAGCATTAATGATAAAACCGAAGGTTTTTCGCTGGTCGAAGGCATGCGATTAATGCCTTCACTCATGTCTTGTTGTTTGCGCCAGTCCGCCATAGTTCATTCCCTCCGTGTAGGAGGGGGAACAGCGGCGGAGCCAATTCCATCGTAATAAAACCCATGTTCTTGTACCTTATCAGCATGAAGCACATTGCGTGCATCAATGATAACAGCGCCGCGCATCAAATGGCGTACCTTTTCTAAGTTCAGATGTTTAAACTCATCCCATTCGGTCATAATGATCACTGCATCAGCACCGGTGACCGCTTCGTAGGCAGAATTGCAGTAGGTGATCTCCTCAAAATGGCGTGCAGTATTGGGCATCGCAGCTGGATCGTAGGCACAAATGGATGCACCTTCTTCTAAAAGTGCTGCAACCACGGTGAGTGCTGGTGAATAACGGATATCATCAGTGTTTGCTTTGAAGGCGAGCCCTAAGATACCGATCGTTTTATCAGCACATGAGGGGAGTATCGCATGGAGTTTCTGGATCGGCACCAACTGTTGTGTTGTGTTTGTCTCCATGCCGCCAATGACGGTATTGAGTGTAACGCCATGCTGATCTGCAATATGTACGAGCGCCTGCGTATCTTTTGGAAAGCAGGAACCGCCGTAGCCCGGGCCGGGGTTTAAAAATTTCGGGCTGATTCTGCTATCAAGCCCCATCGCATAGGCAACTGTTTTGACGTGTGCGCCGGTTGCATCACAGAGATTTGCAATTTCATTAATAAAACTTAACTTCGTTGCCAAAAATGCATTTGATGCATACTTAATAAGCTCCGCGGTAGGGATATTGGTCCAGACAAAGGGCACGCCATCTTCAATGAGCTGATGATACACGATGGCGAGCATATCAAAGCCGTCTTCATCATCGGTGCCGATTACTACGCGATCGGGGTTGAGGAAATCATAGACGGCTGAACCTTCACGTAAGAATTCAGGATTAGAAACTACCGTAAATAATTCCGGAGCGATATTATAGGTTTCAATCAGCAGCTCTTCCAGATTACGCCCCGTACCGACCGGCACGGTGCTTTTGGTGACGATCGTTTTATGACTATGCAGATGTGCTGCGATCGTTTCTGCTACTGCATTGAATGCGCGCATATCAGCAGCGCCGTCATCATCCATCGGCGTGCCGACGGCGATAAAAATTACTGATGCCTGCTCTATCGCAGCAGCAATATCGGTGGAAAATGAAAGTTGTTCTTGATCAACGCCGTATGCCACAAGCTCTTTCAGATCAGGTTCATAGATTGGAATAATCCCCTCATTGAGTTGGGCGATCTTTTCTGCAGCGATATCCACACAAATTACCGTGTTACCAAACGAGGCAAGCCCCGCACCAGTTACAAGGCCAACGTAGCCAGTGCCGATCACGGCAATCGTGGGATGTTTTATCGGAAGATCAGGATTATAATACGTATACGCGGATAAGGTAATGTATGATGCGACGATAAGATATAAACACAACACCATCAGAGCACGAACGGTACCCATAAATTCTCCCCATTTATTATTTTGGTACCTCTTACTCTACATGGTTGCGCATTCAAATTGCAATCTGAAATGTTTCAACGTCTGTTTTGCACGCTACTTCAGCATGCCAAATCATTCCGCACAAATAAGATGTTGCCAAAAAACCAGGTTGGTGGATTGGTAAAATCTTGTGCTATCGGCGTGAAGCCAGCGTTTTTAAGCCATTTAATAACCGTATCAGCATGAGCCTGGCCTTCGTAGGCCTCGGTAAAAGAAACTTCGGTATAGATCATGCGCACGCATGGGAGCAGAGAATTTTGAATCGATTGCAAAATCGTCATCTCATGGCCTTGCGTATCGAGCCATAAAAGATCAATGTTGTCTATTTCTTGTGCTGCGGCCCAGGTTGCAAGGTTGATCGTCGGTACCATGATTGCTTCAGGAAAGGTGATCGGCGAATGCGAAAGCCGTTCCTTTGGTTTTTGGAGCGAGCTTGCTTGTGTGGTTTTGCCATTCGGTTTGTGCGCCACATACAGCGGCATCATGCCATCATGATCACTGACTGCCGCTCTAACGGACGTTATAGTGGAATACAATTTGGTGGCCTCAACGAGCGTCTCAAATAATTCTGGCACTGGTTCAAAGGCGTAGATATGGCAGTGCGGAAATGCAGTGGCCAAGCGAACAGTGTCGTGCCCCTTGAATGCACCAACTTCAAGAATTATTGGCCGGTCAGAAAGGTAGGGTTTAATAATTGCGGGAAGGTCGGTTTGCTTGATGATTTTCATACTATTTTTATTCTTCATCATCCACGGTGTTATCGTCCACGGTTTTATTTTCATCATTTATCGCGATATGAACATCAACTGTAGGTTCACCAGTTTTGTCTGCAGGAATACCATATGCAGCTTGTGAATATTCGATCGCAGTACCATCAAAAGCTTTAAAGTTATACTCTTTTGGCCATTTGGTAACCAATCTCTCTGGTAATACTGGACTATCAAATAATATGAATGGATCATACATCAACTCACTATAATCTTCGGTTCCTCTAAAACTTTTAGGTTCTGCAGTAATCATATCAACTTCAACATAAAGTAGCCTTTTCTCTTCCACGAGCTTTTGCTTTTCAAGATCAAACTTCCGTTTCACCTGCCTCATATAGTGGGCAAGGGTCATTTGTGATTGATAAAATTTTTCGCGATCACAGCGACCCTCATCTGCAAAATAGCCATTGTAAACAACAACGCGCATGGGGTTTACCCATATTGCCACAGCAACAGGAGAAAATTCTGGATGATCAAAAGGTGATAGAGGTGGATTATAAAAAACACCTTTTTCCCTGATATCATATCTAACAAAATTCGGATGGATATATTGAAAACACACTTTTTTATTAACATCAGCCAATTCAACGTATCGATATGATTCTTTTCCCTGAGCTACGAGATCATCATAGGATAATAACTTTGTACTCAGTATATCTTCATTTTTTTCCTTCAATATCTCTTGATTGTCTTCATCAGCAATGTTTCCAGAGAGGCCTTCAAGGGCAAAAAAAACAAGCTCTGGTCTTACGTAACCTCTTTCTTTACAGATCGTCATGAAAAAGGGATTTTTAATTACGGCATGCCAGGATTTGGCAACACATGCGGAATTGGTGAACTCTTTGGGATGGTCATACCGAACATAGGCATGAGAGATTATCTTGGCCAGCACATCCTGAGGGAGGCTGTTAAAAGATTCTTGCTCTGCTGCATAACTTGTAACAGAAATAATAATTAATAGTACACTGGTCTTTTTCATGTCGCGTTCCGCCTATACTTTCTTAAAACGAATCAACATTTTCCTGTATGGTAGCCTATCAAAAAAGATTTCATAATAATACTATTGCAGTTTGTATAGCAAGCTCGGTAGGATGAGACCAACGTTGGTATCTAAATGCCCGCCTACGCGCGGAGCGCTATGGCGTGGCTATTACGCCGTAGCTCGTAAACGAGCGGTGGCGAATGGAGGAGTCTTATATGTCTCGTATCTTTTTTGCGATCGCATTACTATTCTCGTCTTTTGCATATGCCGACATGCAATTGCCCGCTGGTTTTGGTGTACCGTTCAGTCAAGGCATGAGCAACTTTGAATGGTATCGTGATTCGTGGACAAAAACACAACCAGGCTGGGCGCTCGCTGCAGAGTTATACACGCGTTATATTGTCGATGATCTTCAATACAGCGAAACGCCACGCATTCCAAAGATCATCCATCAGATCTGGATCGGATCACCGCTGCCGGAAAAGTATCTTCCGCTCATTGCAAGCTGGCAAGAGCAGCACCCTGATTGGGTCTACATCTTGTGGAGCGATGAGATGATCGAGGCGCTTGATCTTGTTAATAAAGATCAGTATGAAAAAAGCACCAACTGGGGCCAAAAGGCGGATATTGCGCGGTATGAGATTCTCTATCGCTTTGGTGGTTTGTATGCTGATATCGATTTTGAATGTTTACGTCCTTTTGATATTTTCCATCATGTTTGTGATTATTACACCGGTGCTGCTTACTCAGGCCGCTTTTCTATCTTCAACGGTTTGATTGGTTCTGTTCCTGCCAATCCGATTCTCAAGGAGTGTATCGATAGCCTCAATATTGATGCTTATTATGAAGGTACACCAGAACATAATATTCTTTTCACTTCGGGGCCGTTTCATCAGACGCGCTGCTTTGTAGCAAAAGCAAGCGAAGCGGGCAGGGCGGTAGCATTTCCCGTCAACTATTTCTATCCGTGGCCATTCTCTAAAAAAGAAAACCATGAAAATATTGCACAATGGTTCAAGCCGGAGACTTTTGCGATTCATTATTGGCATGCAGGCTGGCGCGAGGATAAGCCAAAAGTGACAGCAGAATCTCATATGGTGCATGCACGTACTTGGTATATCGCACAGCTCATGAATCAATTCAATAATAGTTGTTTTGAACAGTGCAGTTGGATATCAGAGGCGATAGCAGAGTTTTTTGCAGAGTTCTGGGAACCCTTTGGTGATTGTTGCCCTGACTATTACTATCCTGACTGTGATGATTATTGTGGCTCTGATGGGTGGTGAGGTTAAAATTATTTATTCTTTATGGAGGGTCGGTTATGAAGATGAAGATTATGGTTGTACTTGGATTGCTTTTCAGTAGCATTGCGGTGGTCGCTGTTGATCAAGCAGAGATATGTGAATATGTCATGCAGACCATGATAAATGAAGCAAGTGCAATAGGTACTGAATTATACGATTCTGTTATGAGTATAAATAACACGAGCAACACGCTTGCAGGGTTAGTCAATACGTTAGCACAAGGTTCAGCCAATAATGTGAATACACTCTCAAGCCAACTAGTAGCACTCAATGCACAACTTGATGCAGGCGCGCAAGGCACAGCGCAAACGCTTGCGTTGGTGCAACAAAATGGTGCACTTATAAATCAAATGATGCAAGAGATGACCGCACAACAGCAGGCTGCGGCGGTTGCATTAGATACTATCTCACAAGAGTTATCCAATGGTGATGATACAACGCTTTTGAATGCGATTGAAGCGGTGGATGGGCATGTTGGTGTGTTGTGTGCGGTGGTTGAAGCGGGCGGGTGCTGCTTGAATGCAAAAATGAACGCCCTTTCAAGCCAACTTGCAGAATGCTGTACCGAGCTTTCTGAGAATGATGCGACCATTTTGAATGCCGTTGCATCGGTTGATATGCACCTTGATGATGTAGAAACTACCGTCATCATAGGTGATATGATTCTCAATGCCAATATGAATGCACTGTCAAACCAACTTGCAGATTGTTGCACTGAGCTCTCTGAAGATGATGCAAAAATTTTTAGCGCTGTCGAATCTGTTGATGCTCATCTTGGTAATGTACAAACTACCGTTATAGTAGGTGATATGATTCTCAATGCCAACATGAATGCATTAGCAAACCAACTTGCAGATTGTTGCACCGAGCTCTCTGAAGACGATGCAAAAATTTTTAGCGCCATAGAATCAGTTGATGGCCATGTGGGCAATGTAGCAACTACCGTCATAGTAGGTGATATGATTCTCAATGCCAACATGAATGCCCTTTCAAACCAACTTGCAGATTGTTGCACAGAACTCTCTGAAGACGATGCAAAGATCTTTAGCGCCGTCGAATCGGTTGATGCTCATCTTGGTAATGTGCAAACTACCGTTATAGTAGGTGATATGATTCTCAATGCCAATATAAATGCACTGTCAAATCAATTGGCTGATTGTTGCACCGAGCTCTCTGAAGATGATGCAAAAATTTTTAGCGCGGTGGAACGCATAGAAAATACGCTTGACGCGGTATTTTGTGCAGCAAATCGAGAGCGTGAAGCAGAGATCATTGAATCACCAGTTTCACGTAATCAGGTACGCTTTATCAAAAACAAGCAATTAACCCGCGCCGGTGGCATTGTTATCACAGAACCGGGCCTTTATATGCTTACCGAATCACTGACGATCGATGGCCAATCTGGCATCACCATCCAAGCAGATAATGTGACGTTTGATCTCAACAAATTTACCATTACTACCACCTCTGATGATGTCACGCCGCTTACGATTGCGCAAGCAGACACGGTATGCGCTAAAAATGGCACCTTCGTTGGTGGCCAAGGCATCGCTCTTACCGGAGCATCGGGAGTTAGCCTTGAAAATCTCGTTGTCACTTACCCAACAAGCGCTGGTATTCAGATGAGCAATGTGCAGTGCGTTACGCTTGATAATTGCACGGTGCGCAACGGTGCACAAGCAGGGATCACCGCTGATACCGGATCAACTGAGATTACCATTCGCGATACCACCGCATCCGATTGCCAAGGAAATGGTTTTGATCTGCAAGCGCAAGGGTTACTGATCCAAAATAGTATCGCACATTACAATGGCGGTATTGGCGTCAATATCAGCAACAGTGCAAATGCACATCTTCAGCGGCTGGTGGTGGATAATAATAGCAACAATGGCATCTTTGTTGATAGCTCAGTGGACCGTGTGCAGGTGGAAAGCTGCCGTGTGATGGGCAATGGTGCAATCGGCTGTGTTGATAATGGCGCAACGCTTGCAACCTGGATGAACAACCTTGCCTCTGGTAATGCGCAGGATGATTACCAGAATATTAAAGCGGTGCTTGTCGGCAAAGCAACCAGCTTCTGGCATAATGTGTATGGAAATTAATATGAAAAAACTCACATTTATATTTGTTGCACTGTGTATAGTAGCCTGTGCAATACGCGCACAAGACAAGCTGCCAATCGTATATTCGAATGATTATAATATTTCATTCTATGGATTGGAGAAAACAACCCCATTTGATACTGCAAAATATGGTAAGGTTGCAGCTGCTCTTAAAAAAAGATTTGGTAAAGATTTTTACACTCCAACAAGAGCGATTACTGATGCAGAGCTCCTTACGGTGCACGATGCTGCGTATTTAAAAACTCTTAGAGATCGATTTATCGTGGCGCGCATCGCTGAAAATTCGTTGCTCATAGCTTTTCCAATCAGTGTAATCGAAAAAAAACTACTCTATCCGATGAAACTTGCTACGCGTGGTACCATAGAAGCTGCTGAGCTTGCATACGGTAATAAGCGGTGGGCCATTAATCTCAGTGGTGGTTATCATCATGCAGAACGAGAAACAGGTGATGGTTTTTGCTTTTTTGCTGATATACCATTGGCTATGAATGTGTTGTGGGCAAAAGATCCTAATTTACGTATCTTTTACATTGATACTGATGCGCACCAGGGAAATGGCGTGGAAACTATTTTTAAAGATAAACTTAAGCACGCACAAGCCTCTCCGAAAGATACCCAACTAGTGGTATTCGATATTTTCAGCGATAAAGATTATCCTGAAGAGCCAGTAGAACGATCATATTTTGACGTGATGCTTGTCAAGCTGTTTAAACAAATTGGATATCATGACCCTACTGAAGATATTAAAAAGCGAGTTGCAGAAATTAGACCATTCATTCAATACAAATATCCACTTCATGTAAGCAAAAGTAGACCGACAAACACTGAGACTTATTTGAATTCTACATATATCCTGATCAGTGATCTTATGCTTGAGTATCAAAAAGCACAAAAAGATGAAAAGCCGTTGGTTATATTTTACAATGCAGGAACTGATCCATTTAGTGGCGATCCAGTTGCGTGGCTTGGCGTTTCCAAAGAAGGCATTATAGAACGTGACTATCAAATATGGAAATTTGCGCATGATCATAAAATTCCCATAATCATGACATTGTCTGGTGGTTATTCATATGAAAGTGCAGATATTATTGCCGATTCCATAACCAATATCTTGACCAAAGTATGGGGATACGAACAACTTGAACAACCTGCTCAAACGCCAAAACCTAGCATGTGGAATTGGTTGTTCTGGTGGCGTAAATAAATGTCCTGTGCAAAGGGTGCCTCCATGGCGCCCTTTTTTATTCAAGCTTGTTCAGTTCCGGAAAAAAGATGTTTATACTCATGGGGATAAGCTACAATTTTAAAGGATATACCATGAGTTACAGTGGAATTCAGTGCAGAGCTCTTTTGCTAAATGTATTATTATGCAGTTTTATATTTAGCGCAGAAAGATTACCAATCGTATATTCTAGCGACTACAACATACATTTTTTTGGACTTGAGAAACTTCATCCCTTTGATAGTAAAAAATACGGCCATGTTGCTGATTATCTAAGCAAACAATTCAACACCTCAATTGATAATTTGTCCTATAAACCTTTAAAACCTGCTGATGATACTGTCTTAAAACAATTTCATACAGAGAATTATCTACAAAGCCTTAAAACTTCATCTGTAGTTGCTCGCATCACAGAGATTCTTCCCCTCGCGTGGCTTCCTAATTGGATTGTGCAATGGCGCGTACTCAACCCTATGCGCTCAGCAACCGCAGGCACTATTCTTGCATCTAATCTTGCAATGAATAATAAGCAGTATGCCATAAATCTTGGAGGCGGCTTTCATCATGCAAGTAGAAACAAAGGCGAAGGCTTTTGTGTTTTTGGTGACATCCAGCTTGCAATGCTCAATATTTGGAAATTTAAACAAGATGCGAAGATTTTATACATTGATCTCGATGCACATCAGGGGAATGGAATTGAGTTAGGACTTGAAGGTTACATGAAAGAAAAAGATTCATCAAAACCGCGACTGGTAGTATTTGATATTTATGGCAAAAACAATTATCCACGGGACTATGCTTCTGTAACCATAAGGTCAAGTATACAGTATGATAGACCTGTTCAAATCTTCAGGACTGATGATAACAAAATAAAAGACGATACATATCTAAATATGGTTCGCGAATTAGAAACAGTAATTCTGAACGAAAAACCTGACTTTATTTTTTACAATGCTGGTACCGATGTATATGCAGCTGATCCTCTGGGAGGTATGGGCATAACTAAAGAAGGCATTAAACAACGTGATGAGATGGTATTCCAATATGCAAAAAATAATAAGATACCACTCGTAATGACTCTCTCAGGCGGATATACCAAAGCAAGTGCTGGCATAATCGGCGAATCGA
>Ga0207061_1016_pt1 | contig 18099 bp, 15 predicted proteins | sample Alteio_BWMinCont_31_FD_153275 | JGI IMG/M metagenome (GOLD analysis project Ga0207061, IMG submission 153275) | Enriched cells from forest soil in Barre Woods Harvard Forest LTER site, Petersham, Massachusetts, United States -... | ecosystem: Environmental > Terrestrial > Soil > Temperate forest >... | reverse complement strand
TTTTTCTTGTGTTTGTCGTTGCGGTAACGCCTGCAATATGCGAGGAGTTTTTTTTTCGAGGGTACATTCAGAGAACGTTCGAGCGTTCGATGGGTGTAAACAGTATAGTGTTTGTAGGGGTGATTTTCGGATTGTTTCACTTCGAGCCGTTAGGGTTGATAACATTATCTCTTATCGGCATTTGGCTTGGATATATATATTACAGAAGCAAATCCCTTTTGCCAAATATGGCAGCACATTTTACGAACAATTTTATTGCCTTATGGCTCGCATATAGATCACCTGTAATTTTCGGAGTTGACGCGCAAAACGATCAACAAATACCGTTTGTATGGGTAGCCGCAACCTTGCCTCTTTTTGCGTTTGTTGTTTGGATTTACCATCGTTATACAGCTACTCGTATAGACTTTTCACTCGATTTGCCCGCGTAAATCATTAGATTTCCCTTGAAAATTAACTTTAAATGAATTTGGGGGTTACTGTTATCCCTTGATTTTACGAGCGAACGCGGTTAGTTTTGTTTAGAATGTATGTTAATTTATTGCCAAACTCTGGTATACGAATTCAATATATCGTTGTTTTATTGATATTTGTTATAATAGGTGGTTTCCCTTTGCAGTTACTCCGTGCGCAGCCCCATGCAAACGCTGATCGATACCGCATGATGCTGCAATCCGTTGGAAGATCAGATACAACGCGGAATAAGCAACAGTCGGGGTATTTGCCTGAGCAACAGAGCAGATCGGACGTTCAGGAAGGACCTGTAGATCCAAAAGTATATGTTCTTGGTGCAGGTGACCAATTAATATTAACAATATGGGGGAACGAATTTATTTCGGATGATCTGACGGTTATGCCCGAAGGGGACGTTGTTATTCCTAATATTGGTGAGAAACCAGTCGCGGGACTGACAATCAGCGAAGCAGAAGATGCAATTATGAAAATTGTGTCTCCGGTATATCGGAATGCCCGTGTTTCCATTTCGCTCTCTCACATGAGACATTTTAAAGTGTATTGTTCAGGGTGGATTGAACAACGAACGGCAATTATAGCTTCACCAACAGATCGCATCTCAGATATTATTGAGCGGGCAGGAGGATTATCTCAGAAAGGGGCGGCATATTTACGCCGGGTCCAGGTTACACACAGCGATGGAACGGCGACGTCTGTTGATTTGTATCCTTACTATCTGTGGGGTAACATTGCTTCAGATCCTCATGTCCGTGACGGGGATGTTATATACGCGTCAGGGATGAATCCCGCAAATACAGTTACGATATACGGTGAAGTTGGGACTCCAGGTGAATACCAGTATGCCGAGCGTGATTCTTTGTCTACAGTTTTACTTATGGCACAAGGTCTTCTCCCTTCGGCGGATGTTGATTCGATTGAAATTTCACGATTCCGCAAAGACGGGGTAACGACTGAGATTTTTTTTGTCAGCTTTACAAAAGACTGGCACGAAGGCAAAGGCGACTTTGATCATATCGCGCCTGATTTTCCCGTTCAGAGAGGCGACCAAATATTCATCCGTGCTATTCCACATTGGCATGTCGAACGGACTGTTGCAATTGCCGGCGAAATAACATTTCCCGGAAGGTATCCAATTGAAAAAGATTCGACGACCCTGATTAATTTGGTGAAAAGAGCAAAAGGATTTACATCTGATGCCGATTTGGATAACGCGGAATTGATTCGCAGGTCCTCTATGTATATTGACGACCGAGAATTCGACCGTTTGCAAAAGATGTTGCCGTCTGAAATGACGAAGGACGAATATGAATATTTTAAAGCAAAATCACGCGAGCGACCAGGACTTGTAACTGTGAATTTCCCTGAATTATTCGTCAAGCATAATATGAATGAGAACGTCGTTCTTCATGCAGACGATTCCGTGTATATACCTTCAGGTCGAAATTATATAACTATGCTGGGAAGCGTCAACAACCCCGGGCGGATTTCATATGCGGCAAATTTTACTTTAAGCGATTATATACGTGAAGCCGGTGGATATGGATTTCGCGCTGACGAATCAGGTGTAAGAGCTATTAAACCTCGTAATAGCGAGGAGTTTGATCCGCGAAGTAGCTCTGTCAAGATAGAAGCTGGTGATACGATATTCGTTCCAGAGACACAGGAAACGAATATTTGGCCCGTTCTATTGCAAACGATTCAAGTTGTTACATCCGTCTTCGGAATTTTCTTCGGAGTGTATGCAATCACCCATCACTAATCATTAGCGATGATTGACAGGATAATCCAAATACATGACTGAAAAATCTGTAGAAAAACCTAATTCTACCATTACTTACAACACAGATCGGTCAAATGATTCAAAAGAGGTTCATCTCTTGGATATTTTGTCGGTTCTTGCGCGACGGAAAAAATCTATTATCATCGCTACTGTTGCAAGCGTTGTTGTCGTGATCGCTATTAGTTTTTTTATGCGTTATACCTATACTACGAGTTTAACGCTTTTACCGCCTGAGAAAAGCCAAACTAATCCTTTGGCTGCTCTTCTGGGAGGAACAACTGGATTGACTTCTACTTTTGATCTCGGGGATGTGGGTGAGAATCATTCATCTGATTTTTACGTAGATATGCTGAAGAGTCGTACTCTTGCTGAAAGCCTTCTTGTCGATTTTCCGGAAATACGCCGGTATTTTGCAAATAATGGCGTCTTCGGTTCACAACAAATTGCCTCGCTTCAGGAATGTCTTACGCTCGAAGTTGAACGCGATGGACTTGTAAAAGCAACAGTAGAAACCACTACAGGAAACATGCCATCACAAGCCGAGCAGCAAATATCAGCACATAGTGCAGCTGACATCGCAAACGCCTATGCAAAAGAATTAGATAAACTTAGTCAGTTAAAAGTTATTTCCCGTGCGCATAATTCTCGCATATTTATCGAATCACAATTACAGGCGACTAATACTCAACTTGATTCGCTGTATAATGAAATGACTGCTTTCCAAAAGCAGTATAAAATTGTGGCGTTGGATAAACAAGTTGAAAGTGAAATTGGTACGGCTGTAGATTTGAAATCCCAAATCAACGAATTGGAATTGCGACGCGCGTATTTATTGCATGTACAATCACCTGCAAGCATGGAGGTAAAACAGATTGAAACGCACTTATCCGAACTTCAGGATCAATATAATAAAATGAGTTTTGGAGGAGACACGAGCGATTATTATATTCCCTTTCCAAAAGTTCCTGAATTGCAAAAGCAATACGCCAATATGGTGCGCGATCTGAAAGTGCTTGAGCAGGTTGACGCGTATTTGCAAAATCAATATTATCAGGAACGTGTACAAGAGGAGAGAGATACCCCCATCGTTCAAGTATTGGATTCTGCTCCTGTACCTGAGCAGCGTTCAAGTCCGCGCCGCGCAATGATGGCGATAATGACGTGTATTGTAGGTCTTTTGCTTGCATGTATTTGGATGTTTATCGTTGAATATTTCCGCGCAATTCCGAATATCCCCGGCGAGCGGGAACGTATGCGGCGGCTTATGGGATATATTGCGCCTCGATCACGGTATGCGCGGCTTCTTGCAAATGAAAGCGGGATGAGCAACGGCAACGGAGCACGATATACTGAGAAAATAAAGCACGAGCACGAAACGACCCCGCATTCTTAATTATCTATAACGAGAGTGTTAAACATTGAAGGGGAGATTTATCTACTTCCGTAATATCACCGTGTTCGTTGAATGATCAAAGCGCATCAAGCAATTAAAGGTGCAACGTGGAATTACCTAAATCGTACCACAGAATTAGGACTCTTGTTTCTCGCCAGTGCCCTAATCGCACGCACTCTTGGACCTGAAAAAGACAGCATATTTACTCTGTTTTCAAGTCTCGTCGGCGTAACGGTATCATTCACCGGATTAGGCATCGATTGGATTGTATATAAATACATTCCTCAATTTACCAGCATTGGAAAATCGACAGAAGCATCAGCATTGTTGAGGAGAACATTTATAATTCGTCTGCTTTCAGCATTTGCAGGTGCGTTAACTATTTATGCTTTAATCGCTACATTTAATTTCACTTTTCTGTCTCCATATAAATTATTACTTCCATATTTAGTTTTTACTGTCCTATACATCATCGGGCAGAATATCGCTTTGTTCGGCACAGCAGTATTGACCTCGACTCTACGGACCAAAGAAGTACTATTCATCAATAGTACTGTTAAATTATTCTTAATCGCGTTGCTTGCGTGGGCTGCCTATTCGTCTCTCCTTTCCCCTAATATCGCAATAATTTCAGTTACTGGTGCCGCATGTGTTACCGGGATGATTTATATTTATTATCTAATTCCAATAATACGTGGAAACAGAGTACCGGTAGAGTATGCTCCAATCATTATGTTTGGAGCGGTTTTATTGGGGAATGATGTTTTGTCGTTTTTGTTGGGAAGATATTCGGATATTCTTGTTTTATCGTACTGGTTTCCTGGATCGCCACAGGTTAGTATTTATGATAAGGCATTTCAAGCGGGAATTGTCGTTGAATTTTCCGTGATGGCAGGATTAAGTGGAGTGCTGTTCACAGTATTCGCTGAATTAGCTGTTCGCGCAAGGGAAAGGCTCAATGAGGCGCATCAACGCGTACTTGCAATAACGCAAATGGTTTTTATTCCTGTGGCAGTGTTTGTGGTTTTTTTTGCTCCAGCAATTATTGGGCTGATTTATGGTAGTAATTATGCTCCGGCGGTTCTTTTGTTTCGTATTTTTTTGATTCTTGATGTTATTGATGTAGGCGTTTTCGGGGGCGGGATGAATATTACGCTTTTAAATACGATAAGTTTGGAAAAAACGGCGTTTAGGAACCGATGCCTGTGGGGAATAACAAATCTCGCAGTTAACCTGTATCTTATACCGCACTATGGCATACTTTCCGCATTGGTAACAACACGTGGATGCAATTTATGTGCAGTTGCGGTTGAATATTTCATTGTCAGGCGAGCTATTGGTGGAACGTATATGTTTCGTTGGTTGGTCACGGCAATTATTGCAGCGGGTATTGGGCTGGCGGGGATTTCGCTTTTGAGCGGTGATTCGCTTTTCAATTGCTTGATCGGGGGATTTATTTTTGTTTTGTTGGTTGTAGCATTATATTTCGTGATGAAACCGGCCCCTATGAAGTGGGCGTTACAGGTAATTCGCATTAGGCAAACAAATAATGCCAGCGTGTAAATGTTTATAGTATGCTTCCTACACACAGTGAATGCCCATTCTGTGTATCGCAAGTATAAAACGATAGCATGAACATCCTTCAATTAAGCCCTCGTTTCCCCTACCCGCTGATTGACGGCGGGAGAATCAGCATTTACAATATAACGAAACAATTAGCTCTTCGGGGGCACTCCATAGATTTGATCGCATTCGCTGAAGACGATACTGGAGACGATGCAATCCGGGAAATGGAGCAATATTGCACTGTTTGCCCGATTCGTGATAATACGAAAACCAGCTATAAAAATTTTATTCGTAGCGTGATCCGCAACGAGCCGATGTATATTACACGTCATCGTTCAAAGAAATTTACTGCAGCGATAGAAGATTATCTACAAACTCGGACGTATGATATTATTTATGGCGACCATTCGGCAATGTTTCCATACCTTATCAATTTAAAGAGATCGAATGGTTTTCCTGTAGCAGTGCGTATGCATAATATTGAAAGCACGATATGGCATCGTTACGCCGAAAGCGAGAAAAGTCATTTAAAAAAAATTATTGCTGCACGTCAAGCAACGATGCTTGAACGCTTTGAGGCAAATTCAGCGAAGATCGTTGACGTGAATTTTACCATTACGGATGTGGATAATGAGATGCTCAGACGGCTGTCACCGCATGCCAATGTTGTCACAGTATACCCAGGTGTCGATATTGAATATTGGTGTGAACAGAAATACGCTAAAGGTTCAACCATTGGAATTCTTGCCACCACGTTCTCATGGATTCATAATGTGAATGGGGTAATGTGGTTTCTGGATGATGTAATGCCGCAAATATTAAAACGAATCCCAGGGTTTAAATTACAACTTCTTGGAATGAATCCTCCGCCTGAGCTTATGAATCGGGCGAATGATCATGTAAAGATTTTAGGGTTTGTAAAGGATATCCGTCCTTATGCAGCACAATCTAGTGTTTATATTGTCCCTCTACACGTTGGGAGCGGAATACGTATAAAAATTCTTGAGGCAATGGCAATGGGGATGCCTGTAGTATCAACTTCCGTTGGTGCTGAAGGAATTGGTGGAACGAATGGTGTACATTACTTGATTGCGGATTCTGCTGCAGAATTTGCCGATGCCATTGCGATGATTATTTCAGATTCTTCGTTTGGGCAACGCATTGGTATTGCAGCGCGACAGTTTGTCGAATCTCGCTTTCGATGGGAGCAAGTCGGAGCCAGTATTGAATCGGAAATGGAACGAATCATTACTTTTCAGAAATCAAAACGTATCTTCCAAGATATTAAATGAACGGAGAACCCTTCGCAAACATTGGTGATACAAGTTGGATACGTATTCCAACATTACGATCGATTCTTCAATTTCTGTTCATTGTCGTGATTTGGTACGGGAGTGATGGAGCCTCCGCATCATATATGTTTTATCCGGAGGCCTTAGAACGATTCGGAAGCATGAATTTCAATGAAGTTTTATTGATTGTTGTTGCAGTTGGTTGTATTATCCTTTTTCTTTTACGGCGTGATGTAAGTTTTCCTGCATCCCGGCTTCATATTCCGGTACTGATATTTTTTGCTACTTTGTTTGTACCATGGTTGCGAATGTCTTACAATGAAGGGACATTCCGTATCCCGTACGAAATGCACCGTGCCCTCGGATTTTTTATTGCGTATCTTGTTTCTTTTGTTCTCTTTAAGCCTTCGGAATCAAAAAAACTATATATTTTTGTATTAATTATTGGAGTTGCAAAAGGCGTTGAAGCATGTATATCCTATTTTCTTCAACCTTCCGCTGAATCCACATGGGCTGCACTAGCAGAGTGGCGCGATGGACTTGTTTTGGGTATGTTGCTGATTAGTTGGCTGGCTATTTTCTGTTTCCGAAATGAGATATCTAAGCGCAATTACATGATTGTTACATTAGGATTCATTATAACCTCAGCAGGTTTTATCGTCTCTATTCGCAGGTCATTCATTTATGCACTGCCATTGGCAGGGTTGTCTTTATTATATGGATTGGACAAAAAACATAAGCGCCGTCTGCTTCAAGCGTTTGCGCTGATGATTATTGTTGCGGCAGGATGCATCTTTTTGATCAATCCGACGCGATTTCTTACCCGGCTTGCCGTTGTTGGCAACCCGCTGGAAGAATGGTCCGCCGCGTATCGAATCTACGAATATAAGAACGTATTGCTTACAATTGCAGACTCTCCATGGTTTGGATATCCAATGGGCGTGCCGTGGAAGATTCATACCCTCTTTCCGTTGGGAGGAATATTAAGCCCCCTTGCAGCGCATGACATGTATCTGAACATCTTATTGCGAAACGGCGCTGTCGGGTTTGTGATATTAATTTATTTCGTTATTGCGACTTGGCGGAGCATTTTATATTGTATTCGGAATGCCGGAACTGGATTTGAGAAGATATGCGCGTCTTCTTTAGCGGGTTGGTGGACGATGTTTCTTGTTTCTGCGTTCACTGCTCCCTTGCTAACGGTAACTCGCTCTGCCGTTGTCGGGGGTGTCATTATTGCACAACTCGGGCTGTTGGAAGGATTATTGATCCAGTCGCAAATGCGAAATCAATTATCCTCTGAACTGTCTGCAACTCTGCAATGAAAAAAATAATTATTATTCTCTTCCCCATCTGCATCATCGCTGTTGGGGGGTACTTTTTGTACGATGCGGTATTTAAACCGAATGATTATAATGTAAATCGCATCATTATTATTCCTCCAAGAAGTTCTGCTGCTGTCATTACCGATTCCTTATACAGTGCCGGTATAATCCGTAACAAATATGAGTTTTGGATAGCGTTGAAAGTACTGGGAAATGAAAACGAATTATATCCCGGCATATACGAATTCAACCCGCATGAGTCGAATAAAGATATAATTTCGGATCTGAATCATGTCCACAATTCGCGGCATTATTTTGTTACGTTTCCCGAAGGTAAAACATCATTTGAGATTGCGCACATTGCTCACGAGCAACTTGGCATAGATTCTGGGCGTTTTATTGCATTCGTTCGTGATACTCTGTTCATTCATTCACTCGGTGTCAGGGTTAATTCGTTGGAAGGTTATTTGTTCCCGGAAACCTATGAATTCGACCTTCCTGTTGCTGAAAAAGAAATTATTGCGCGCATGGTGTTTGCACTACAGCATTTCTTTTCGGATTCGCTGAGACAGCGTTGTCGTGTTCTTGGCGTACACCAAGAACAAATACTGACGCTTGCGTCCATCGTCGAAGGTGAAGCGGCCCGGGACTCCGAGCGTGCCCGTATTGCAGGTGTGTATTGGAACCGCTTACGTATTGGTATGAAATTGGAAGCTGATCCGACGATTCAGTATGTGATCGGAGAGCCACGCCATTTATATTATAAGGATCTTGCAATCGAATCCCCTTACAATACATATCTTCATCCCGGTTTGCCTCCGACGCCCATCAACAATCCCGGCAGAGCTTCAATCTTGGCTGCGCTTTACCCTGAAAGCAATTCCTATTTGTATTTCGTTGCGCGCGGTGACAGCTCACGGCTACATCGCTTTTCCCAAACATTTGAGCAACACGCAAAAGCAGTAAAAACATATCACCACAAATTCAAAAAATCGAAAATCCTCTCAAACAACAATTAAGTAATTTTATGCACGGTAGACGATCAAATGATTTATTGTATTGGATTATTGCCGGTTTATTCCTTGCAGGATATGCTGTGCGTCATATAATAGCGGGGTTGACGTTCCCAGTTCCGTGGGTGGACGAATCCCATTTTCTCTGGCAGGCGATCGCGTTTCAACGAACAAACACGTTATTTACACCCGAGTTGAATCCTTTACGTGATATTCTTTGGATGCCGCCAGGATATATGGTAATTGTCGGGATATTTTTTAAAATATTCGGCGCATCGCTCATGGTTGCGCGATCTATTTCATTTGCATGCATGGCTGCGTCGTTTGTTTTGCTTGCAATAATATTAAGGAAGCGGGCCTATTCGTATGTGATGATTATCCTTCTTGGTGCTATGTTTCTAGCCACACCTTTTGTCGCGGCTGGAAACGTTGCGCGGATGGATGCGATGCTTCTGTTGATTGTATCGCTATCATTGCTTTTATTTGATTATCACCGTGAATATGCTGCATGCGCACTCATGGCAATAGCTCCGTTGATTCATCCGAATGGGTTTTATTTCTGTTTTGCTGTTTCCGGGTATATGATTTTCACAAAGACGCGGAGCAACATGAGGTCATTAAATTACGCGGATTATTGGTTCATGGTTGTCGTGGCGCTCACATGGTTTGCATATACTTTTTATATTGGCAATCATTGGCATGATTTTATCAGCGATATGAGATTCCAATTTCAAAGAAAAGGGGAGCGACGACCATTTCTTATTGATTTCAACGGCATCGTGTTTCTTTTGTTTTTCTTTGCAGTTATAATATATGGGATATATCATAAAACCATATCTTCACTACTTGCATGGTTTGGCATTGCGATGTGGTTTCTATGCAATGTCGGAAGCGAAATCTGGTATGATTTTTTTTACCCAATATCATACGTATTGATATTTGCAGCAGTCTTCCCTTCGATAATTTTTTTTTCGCGAAGTCTTAATTCGGCAAAAATGTCAAGAATACCAGAAATTGGTATCATTGCATTGTTGCTTTGTATTGGGGGATACGCTGCCATAAAAACCATATATATACAACAGTCATTGCTTGATGTGTGGACGGGTAAATGGGCAGACATGAAAATCGAACGAAGCAGTGTATCCTATATTACAGATAAAGAAATAAATGAGATTGGGGATTTCTTGTCCAGCATCGGGGTATCTTCATCCGTCAATACTCATCCATTTATGGTGAAATTTATACCGGAAGCGGACGCACTTTTTTTTACAGAGAAAGAAACGCCTGCACTTCATTTTTGTGAAGGGTTGTTTTATCAATGCCCCCCGGATATAATTATTGGACATCATTCCCGTTATTTACGCGATTCGTCTTTTCCGGATACAATTGATGTGATCGCAAGGCAGGATTCTACAGATTATTTTTATTTTTACAAACCCTCAATTGCTCGTTGAATCGATAGTGAGCAAAAATAATTTATTTCACAAATTGGTAATCTACAATTTTTAAGTCGTCACTGATGAGAGCCTGAGATACAAGTAATTCTCGCGTAAAGGATGGGGCGTCTTTTTCCTCAATAGTGAGCATCAAATCGTAGACGGTTGTATCCGCTTCGTTGTGTGTTGAAAACACCTTATATGATATGTCTGGTAATTCGAGCGGGCGTGGCTGACCAGCGACTTGCGCAATCTCATCTTCTAATTTTTGGCGGGCTGCCCCTGCACTCCATTGCAATGCCGCTTTTGCGTCGGCTCGTTTGATGTAATCACGAAAAAAATTATCTAATAACGCGTGTTGCGGATCTTTTTTGGCGCAACTTATTAGAATCAACACTACGAAAATAGACGAAATGAAAACAAATGTTTTCATTATCCAGATTTTACTGCTGAATCCCCAAAAACGTTGCTACGGCTTTTTGCGCGAAATTAACGATTGGTGTGAACCACACGCCGAAGACAATCGTCGGTATCGCCATCATCAACGTCAGCACGACGGGTGTAACGCCGATTGGTATGCTACTCGTTTCATCTTCATCGCTTTTATCCAAATACATTGCACGAATGACTTTAAGGTAATAGTATAATGCAATGACGGAATTGAGCGCTGCAATCGCAACGAGCCAGTACATTTTTCTTTGCAGAACAGCGGCAAACAGAAAAAACTTGCCGATGAATCCCGCCGTCAGCGGAATGCCTGTCAACGACATCATGAAAATTGTTATCATTGCTGCGAGGAAAGGCATGCGCTTTGCCAGCCCTTTGAAGTCTTCAATCTCTTCACTGCCGATTTTTTCCGCAATAACCTGCACGACATAAAACGCACCGAAATTCATAAACAAATACATAACAAAATATATCATCACTGCCGATACTCCCTGAGTGGAAAGCGCCACGACACCCATCAGGAGATATCCCGCCTGTGCAATACTACTATACGCCAAAAGACGTTTCATGTTTGTCTGTTGTATCGCAACCATGTTACCGATCGTCATTGTTGCAATGCACAAAACATTTAGTATTATGTTCCACTCGAAACCTGCATCTTTTGTGATATTTGGATACGTGATGAGTAAGAATCGCAGGAACATGATAAATCCTGCCGCTTTCGACGCGACCGAGAGGAAGGCAGTAATCGTTATCGGTGCGCCCTCATACACATCCGGCGTCCAGAATTGGAAGGGCACTGCTGAGATTTTATAACCGAATCCAGCAAAAATTAAGACTCCTGAGAGCAACAACATTACGGTGTTGACGGAGTGGGTAGAAAGATATTGGTTAATCTCGAAAATATTCGTTGTCCCTGTCAAACCAAACAACAGAGAGAAACCATAAAGCATTAACCCCGACGCAGCTGCACCAAAGATGACGTATTTCAAGGCGGCTTCTGCGGAACGATAATAATTTTTTAAGAATCCGGTTAAGATATACGATGAGATGGAAACCAACTCGAGTGCTATATACATCATTAGGATGTCCGTTACACCCGCCATAAGGAACATCCCGACCATCATCGCGGTCAGAAGTGCGTAATACTCCCCGATATGCGATGAACTTTCTTCAGCCAGTTCCCGGGAATTCATCGAGTATATTACGATAATCGCACCGGCAAGCGAGAGTAACAATTTGAAAAATGCCGATAAAGAATCTACAGTGAACATACCCACGGGTGGATGATAAACGTATGTGCCGGTGAAGATATACGTCAGTTGCATGTTCGTCTGAGGAATGACGTACCATCCCGCGGCGCAGATCCCAAGCAGAACGATAACGGCGACAGCCATCTTTCTCTTGAGGATCAAATCGGCGAGCAGCGCGACGATAAACGTTCCAATGAGGATCGTCTCCGGCACGAAATTCTTTAGCGCTATATTGACGAATTGAAAGTTCATTAGGTCTTTTGACTCAGGTGTGCTTTGCTGGACGTCATTTAATAACTGCGCTTACTGCGGGTACAACGTTTGCGCTATGTGTTACGAAATCGACTAAATGATTAACTGACGTTGACATCATATTGATCATCGGTGCGGGATAAACGCCGAGCGCGATGATGATAACGGCCAAAATGCCGAGGGCAAATCCCTCGCGCATATTGATATCAGGCAGCACGTCTGTCCATTTTTCTTTCAGCGTTCCCAAAAACACGCGTTGGAAGAGCCATAACATGTACGCTGCGCCTAAGATAATGCCGAGCGTTGAAAGTGCAGTCCACATCCGTATATCTACGACCCCTTGGAATGCGCCGACGAACACGAACGCTTCGCTGACGAACCCGCTCAAACTTGGTAATCCCATCGCGGCAAAAAATGCAATAATGACCAAGCCCGTGTAGCGCGGCATCTTATTCCACAGCCCACCGAAATCGTTCACTCCTCGGACGTGCGCTCTATCGTACACCACGCCGACAATCATGAAGAGCATGCTTGTTATAACGCCGTGGTTGAACATTTGGAAGACACATCCCGTAACGCCAATTGTGTTTACCGCAGCCAAACCCAGGAGGCAGTATCCCATGTGGCTCACCGAAGAATATGCGATCAACTTTTTCATGTCAGTCTGTGCCATCGCGACCAGCGCGCCATAAACAATGTTGATGAATCCAAACGCCGCGATGGTATTGAGAATCCATGGAAGCATCGCCACGTCGGGAAAAATAGAGAAACAGATACGGATCATGCCGTATATTCCCATTTTCAGCAGCACTCCTGCTAGAATGACACTGATAGCTGTTGGTGCTTCTACATGCGCGTCGGGCAGCCATGTGTGGAACGGGAACATCGGCACTTTGATTGCAAAGCCGATGAAGAGCGCTATAAAGGCAACCGTTCGCCAATATGTCGCCGCACCGGCGAAAATGCTGCCTGCGTCATAATTCGCTGGATTCATCATTGCCAGCATATTGAACGCATGCCAATTATTGGCGGGGTTTGCAATATCTTTTACCGCTGTTGTTAGTCCGTTTGAATCAACTCCAGTCTGCACGCTGAAATACAATCCGATCATCGCAAGCAGCATGAAGATGGATCCAAAGAGCGTATAAAGGAAAAATTTAATTGCGGCATACTCTCGTCGTGGTCCGCCCCAAATGCCAATGAGAAAATACATGGGCAAGAGCATCAACTCCCAGAACAAGTAGAAGAGAAAAAAATCAAGCGATACGAACACGCCCACCATCGCAGCGTCCAACAGGAGGAACATCATGAAATATCCCTTGTACGAGTGGTTGATAGAGAATGATGCGAATGCTGCAACGAAACTAACAAGCGTCGTAAGAATGATCATCGGCATCGAAATGCCGTCAATTCCGATGAAATAATCAATGGCGACTTTCCCAAGAATGGGACCCGCATCTAGTCGTATCCATTTGAATTGCTCCTTGAATTGGTATGTACCTGCATCGTTCACGCCGTTCATGCCGGAATTGAAATTCATATACAAATAAAGCGCGATGACGAGTTGCAAACCCGTAACGATTACCGTCAGCATCCGTAGCGCTTTTACGTTCTCCTTCGGAACGAAAAGTAACAGCGCCATGGCTGCAATAGGGAGGAAAATGAGTGCAGAAAGAAACATCAGATTAAATGAAAATTCAAATGTATGCGATTAAAAAATTGCTTATTCGTAAGAATCACCTGAAACATAAAAAGAGTACCAGCACGCCGAAGACGACGAATGCCAAGTAAGTTTGTACTTTGCCGGTTTGCATCAGGCGGAATACGATACCAAAAAATTGAGTGATAATTGCGGTCAGATTCACCAACCCGTCAACGACATATTTATCGAACCAGCCGCTCCAGTGCGAAGCAAAGGTTGTTATCCATGCCGTGCCGTTCACTGCACCGTCAATGATATATTTATCGAACCAATTCAGTGTTTTGGAAAGGAGCAGCGTGAACGCGACAGGGAAGACTTTTTCATAAAGATCGTCGAAATACCATTTATTATATAAGAACGTATGTACCGGCTTAAATCGCGCCATTAACTTGTCAGGGTCAACCCATCCGAACATATACGTGCCGAATGCAAGAAGAATCCCAAGACCAGCAACGGCGATTGAAGTTCCCATTCCCGTCCAATGCAATTCTTCAGCCTGATGTTCAACAGCTTCTTGGAACGGTGCAAGTGTGCCGGGTTCTTTTTGTATTTCAGGCATACTTGTGGATGAACTCACATCCGCGATCTGGGGTTGTGCTGATAGCGGAGTGACATTTAATGGAGTGTGAATCCAATTTTTGAGGAACCATCCGTCTGTTGGCGAGATTGGTTTAGCGCCGAACCAAATAAAAATAGAGAGCGTAGCAAGCACTACCAAAGGAATAGTCATTGCTCGCGGAGACTCGTGAATGTGCTCGAAAATTGCTGGCTTCTTCGATTCGCCTTTGAAGATTTGTATCCACAACCTGAACATATAAAACGCCGTCAATCCGGCAACCAGAAAACCGACCCACGGCAATAGCGCCGCGATGCCACCGCGCAATGTTCCATACGCCAGGGCATTGCCGAGAATTTCATCTTTGCTCATAAACCCGGAAGTCAGCGGTACGCCGGAAATGGCGAGACAGGCGATCAAAAACGTCAACGATGTGATCTTCATCTTTTTGCCCAACCCGCCCATGTTGCGCATATCCTGCGGATCTGTTTCGTGATCGTGATTGTGATCCAGCGAATGATGCATCGCATGGATGACCGAGCCGCTGCCGAGGAAAAGACAGGCTTTAAACATCGCGTGCGTACACAGATGGAAAAAACCTGCACCAACTGCACCCACACCCATTGCCATTATCATGTATCCAAGCTGGCTAATGGTCGAATACGCCAAAACCTTTTTTATGTCGTTCTGCACAAGGGCAATAGTTGCGCCGATTAATGCGGTGATGCACCCAATGCATTCGACGAAAAGCATTGAGCCGTCGGTAAGAATCGGGAAAATGCGGGCGGTAAGATACACCCCCGCCGCGACCATTGTTGCGGCGTGAATTAGAGCGCTGACGGGGGTCGGACCTTCCATGGCGTCCGGCAGCCATACGTGAAGCGGGAATTGCGCTGACTTGCCAATCGCGCCGCAGAATAAAAGTATGCCTGCGACCGTCAGCCACCACACGCTATTGAATGGTAGCGCTCCGCTTGCGACATTCGCATAAATCGCGTCGAATTTCGTCGTGTGATACGCAAGAAAGAGCATGAGAATGCCAAGCCACATGCCGGCGTCGCCAATGCGGTTGGTGATGAATGCTTTCTTGCTTGCATATTGGGGCATCGGTTTCTCGTACCAATGTCCGATTAATAGGTATGAACTCAATCCGACAAGCTCCCAAAATATGTACATCATAAAGAGGGAGTTAGTGAGCACAATGCCGAGCATAGAGAAGGTGAAAATACCGAGATACGCAAAATACCGCCGGTATCTGATATCGCCTTCCATGTATTTTGTGGAGAACAGATGCACGAGCGAACTGATGAGCATCACGACGACGAGCATTATCGCAGTGTAGTTGTCAATCATGATGCCGAGATCTACAGTCGTGTGTCCCAAACCCGGAACGATGCCCAAATCTATCCATTGAATAGTCGCGTCAATCTTGCCGGGCATCCCCAGCTTAGCAACAGCAATAATTGCGGCGAGAATCAACCCGATGAATATCAACGACGTGCCGAGCCAGTCGCCCCCACGGGGCAATTTTTTGCCGATTGTAATAAGAAGGAGATATGATAGCAACGGCAGCGCGAATATTATCAGCGCAAGTTGTATCAATGATTGGTCAGACATAAAAAAATATCAAAGTTATACTTCAGAAGAATCAACACGTTCAATGCTGTGCGTACAAACAAATAAGAATTACCGAAACCGAAGCAATCTCCGGGGTCTGCCGCTCGGCTCAATCTCGCAACGCGTCAATCTCGTCAACATTTACCGTGTTGAACATTTTAAATATATTCAGCACGATTGCCAGCGCTACCGCCGCCTCGCACGCAGCGAGTATGATGACGAAAATCGCGACCGCTTGTCCGGCAATGGTCACTCCACCGTACTTCGTGAACGCAAGAAAATTGATGTTCGCGGCATTCAACACAAGCTCAATACCCATCAGTACCATTACGGCGTTTTTGCGCGACACGATGCCGTATAATCCGAGGCAGAACAATATCGCGCTCACAACCAAAAAATGCGAGAGATCGACATTCATAACATGTTTCAAAATATCGGAATTCATTTATGTATTGGCTTATTGGCTTTCAGTTGTTTCTGCTGGTTTTTCTTTCCGCGCAATTAGCGCAGCGCCGACGATTGCGACGAGCAGCACGACCGATGAGATTTCAAACGGAAGCAAAAAGTCCGTCAGTAGAAGTTGCCCGAGTGTCTTTGCAGTCGTGTCTATCTGCTGTTTTTGGATGCCGTTGTTGAACCATTGGGTGCTCCAAAATAGTCCGAGCATCGTTCCAAGTAACGCCGCGACAATAATCGAAGACGGGAGAGTTGACATCACGCTTGTCTTTATGTCCACTTTCGTCATCTTGTTTGTAAGCATAACGCCGAACACCAGCAGAACAAGAATGCCGCCAACGTACACGAGTATTTGTGTTACCGCGAGGAAATCTGCATTAAGCAGCACGTAAATCCCAGCAACGCCGAAGAATGCGAACATCAAAGCGAATGATGCATACATGATATTCCGAGTCGTAACCGTTATGAATGCGGAAACGACCGTCAAAAGCGCAAAACCGTAAAATACTATATCGAACAGGCTCATTGCGCCTTGCCTTCTGTCGTTTGTACTGTCGGAACCGGTGCCGCCGGTTTTGGCGCGGTGTGAGTAGCAGGCTTTGCCGCTGCTTTTTTAGCAGCCGCTTCCGCAGCCAATTTATCGGCGTTTGCTTTATGCAAGATTATCTCTTCCGGCGTCAGTGTAATATAATTGTATATCAGATTATTCCGCTCGGTTTCGGAAAATTCATATACGTCCGTCATTTTGATGCATTCCGTCGGGCAGGGCCATACGCAGAGCGAGCAATAGCAACATTTGGCAATATCAATGTCGAATTTCGTTACCCAGAGGACTTTTTTCCTGCCATCGCTTGTAATGCCGAGATTTTCGCCCGGGACCATTTTTGCAGTCTCGATGTCGATGCAATTCACGGGACATGCGCGCGCGCATTGGTCGCAACCGATACAATCGTCCATGTTGACGTACAATCTGTTGCGGACGCGGTCAGGAAGCTGGTACCGAACGCTTGGATACTGGCGCGTTACTTTTTTTGTGAGCAGATGGCTGAGCGTAATGCGCATCCCGACGAGCACCGTCCAGACGCCCGCCCATGCGCTGCTGAAATATTTGCTTGCTGAAGTCATGGAATTAGTATGCACATAAAACTACAAAATGCAATCTTCGTCGTTCAAAATTTTACCACTATATACGCCGTTGCGATAACGCACGCCAGCGTGAACGGCAATAAGAATTTCCAACACAACGTCATCAGTTGGTCAACCCGCAGGCGGGGGAGTGTCCACCTGAGCCAGATTTGCACAGAAACAAAAAAGCACCCTTTCAGTATGAACCATACAACACCCAAAATCGGTCCGCCAAGAAATTCACCGAAAGGACTTTGCCATCCGCCGAAGAAAAGTGCCGCGGCAATTGCCGATACGGCGAACATATTGGCATATTCCGCCATGAAAAAAACCGCAAACTTCATCGCCGAATATTCCGTGTGATAACCCGCAACGAGTTCCGATTCTCCTTCAGCAATATCAAACGGCGTAC
>Ga0207061_1095_pt3 | contig 18201 bp, 15 predicted proteins | sample Alteio_BWMinCont_31_FD_153275 | JGI IMG/M metagenome (GOLD analysis project Ga0207061, IMG submission 153275) | Enriched cells from forest soil in Barre Woods Harvard Forest LTER site, Petersham, Massachusetts, United States -... | ecosystem: Environmental > Terrestrial > Soil > Temperate forest >... | reverse complement strand
GCGAGTGGCCGGATCCGGCATTCGGTTTATTACAGCATTCTTGATTCAGAATGGCCGGCGGTGAAGGCGCGACTGGAAAGCATGTTGAATTTCCCGGCGCGTTGAATTCTCCCGAGGCCTTCTCCGACTGCCTCTACTCTTTGCGCAACCGCCAATCCATTGATGGGCGCTGCGCACCAGCCAACCAAGGTAAACTTCATCTGATTCAGGAGAGCGGCTTGGCCAGTACCCCAAATCCGGCAGATCGTCGAAGAAGCGAACGCGTGATGCTGCAGATGAGGCTCACGGTGATCGCCGAAGACCTCGAACGCAAGGAGCATCAAGAAGAGGCGCTGACGCTGATCGTGAATGCGCACGGCGGCTTGATGAAGATGAAGATGGAGCTGCACGTGGGACAACCGATGCGCCTAGTGAATCCGAAAAACAAAGTGGAGCAGAACTGCCGGGTTGTCCGCATCGATGACAGAGCGGAAGGAGATTTTTCCGTAGCCTTCGAATTCGATCAACCGAATCCCAAGTTCTGGCCGGTGATTTTTCCACCGGAAGACTGGCATGCTCCGCGCCCCTGATCCGGCACCCTCCACGCGGCCAAGATTGGATGAGGATCGGGCCCCGGCAAACGTCATTTACGCAACCTCTCTCCGACCGCAACTCTTCCAATAAACCAGGGTTTAAAACAAATGGGGACAAATTTCGATTGGAGAACGCTCCTATGGCGCATGTGTTGAAAGGCCACAAGAAAGCAATATTGCTGGCGGTTCCGGTCTTACTTTGCGGGTTGCTTGCCACGGGCTGCGATGAACGTGTGGAGATTATGCGCAACCGGGACATCCCAGTCCTGAAACATCAGACCTGGGCGTGGCGGCCGGCGCCCGCCAAAGCAGAAGCGAAGAATGAACGCCCGGTGGTTTCGCGGGACGTGATCGGCAGCCGCACGGCAGCGGTCGCACCAGAGCCCAATCCTGCTTATGAAACGGTGCGGCAAGAGCTGCGCACGGCGATCGAGCGGCAGTTGACGGAAAAAGGATTGGCGCAGGTGAGCGATCCGGCAGCGGCGGATTTCCTGGTGGATTACCACTTCGCGATGCGCGGGCACAATGCCACGGTCGCGCGCGTCTATCCCGGAGCCTATCCGGGGCTGGTTTGCGGACCCTTTGGATGCTGGCGCGAATGGGGCTACGGACCGGCGGCAGTCGGCTACGAAAATGTACGGTTCCGCGAAGGAACGTTTGTGTTTGACCTCTTTCAGCGTGAGCCGAAGGGCCTGGCTTACCGGGCTAAGGGGCTGGAGCCGCCTTACCGCAGCATGTTTACGCAAGATCAGGTGAACGACATGGTGCATGCCCTGCTGAAGGGGCTCAAACCCAAGGGCAAGTGAAGAACTAAAAGTTAATCGAGAGCCCGCTCGACCTGGTCGAGGCGGGCTTTTTTCGCTTGCGCCGGGAAGAATAACTTCTATTTACGTTGGGGCGCTTCCTCTCTATCCTCTTACCCCATGTCGAATCCACGGCAGGTTGTGATGGTGACGGGAGCGAGCAGCGGCTTCGGGCGGCTCATCGCGGAAACGCTGGCGCGCAACAATTTTCGGGCATTCGCGACGATGCGCAACGTGAGCGGGCGCAACGCGGCAGTGGCGCGCGAAATCCAGGAACTCGCCGAACGCGAGTCACTGCCATTGGAAGTATTGGAACTCGATGTCACGGAAGACAGATCGGTCGTGCGAGCGGTGAGCGACGTGATGGCCCTGGCGGGGCGCATCGACGTACTGGTGAACAACGCCGGACACGGGATCATGGACTTGGCGGAGACGGTGACTTTGGAGCAGGCGCAGCGGCAATTCGAGACAAATTTTTTCGGAGTGCTGCGGATGAACCGGGCAGTTTTGCCGGTGATGAAGCGCCAGGGAAGCGGATTGCTGTTGCACGTGAGCAGTGGAGCGGGACGCCTGGCGATCCCTGGGATGGGCTTGTACTGCGCGAGCAAGTTTGCGATGGAAGCGCTGGCGGAAGTGTATCGCTACGAACTGGCTTCGCAAGGGATCGACTCGGTGGTGATCGAGCCGGGCGCTTATGCCACGAGTATTATGGACAAGCTGGAGCCAGGAGAAGATCCGGAGCGCCGCGCGGGTTACGGCGAAATGGCGCAGGTTCCTGAGAGCATTCGGGACCGGCTTCGCGGTGCGCGAGGCAATCCGCAGGAAATCGCGGATGCGGTGCTGCAAATCATCGAGACGCCGGCGGGCCAGCGGAAAATGCGATATCGCGTGGGGCCGGGCGGGCCGGGAGTGGAACGCATCAACGCGCTGACGGACGAAGTGCAGGCGCAACTGCTGGAAGCGTTCGGCATCACAACGCTTACGAGATTCAAGACACGCGCTGGTGGAGCGGCTGAAAGCTAAGCGGCACCAACGCGCGGAAACTTCCCGCTGGAAATTTCGAAGGCGTCAGATACTATGGCGCTCAGGATGAGCCTTCCCGCAGCCATTTCAAACAAACTTCGCTGCTGGTCTTTCTACGTGTTCGGCTGTTACCGGGGAACGGGCGGCCGGCCGAAATACATCGCGGAAGACTGGAGCGAAGTACGGCTGGAGCTTCCGCTCTCCTGGCGCACGCGAAATTATGTCGGGACGATCTTCGGAGGCAGCCTGTACTCCGCGGTGGACCCCATCTACATGCTGATGCTGATTCACCGTTTGGGACCGGAGTTCGTCGTGTGGGACAAAGCGGCCGGCATCCAATTCAAGAAGCCGGGCCGCGAGACATTGCACGCGCGATTCGCGGTGGGGGACGATGAGCTTGCGGCGATTCGCTCGGCGCTGGAATCGCAGCGCTCAGTCGACCGCACGTACGTCATTGATCTGGTGGATGGATCAGGAACAGTCTGCGCCACGGTGGAAAAAATTATCTACATCCGGCGGCGCGAACAGCCAAATTCAAAGAGCTAAGGCAGCAAACCGAAGACGGCGACGCTCGTTGTCGTGCCGACGTAGACTTTTCCGTTGACGACCATGGGGGTGATGAATTTGTTGCCGCTGAAGTGGTCGCGATTATTGGCGGCTTGATTGGAATCGTAGAGTTCCTTGGTGAGATTCGAGGCATCGTAGGCGAAAAGGATTGCGCCACTGTTTTCGATGGCCCAGACGATTCCGTTGGTGGAGCCGTTGGCGGAGACGCTCGGAGTCGTTCCGGGATAGCTAAAACTGTGAGTGGATTGCGACGAAGGAGTGCTCGCAAGTTTTGCGGTCGTCACCGGGAAGGCCTTCAGCGCGTCGCCCACGGCGCCGTAGTAAACGGTGCCATTGAAAAAGGCGGGCATGGAAAAGACGCCGCCGCCCAACTGGCCGGAAATTTCCTGATAGATCTGATCGGTGTTCGCATTGAACTTGCCCATAGAGTCGCGGTCCACGACGTAGATGAGGGCGTCTTTGCCCGCGCCGACGGAAAGATGGCGCGTCTTGCCTCCGGAATCCGTGACGTCCACCAGGAGGATTCCGCCACCGGAACCAAAGTCCACATCGCCGTTCGACTCGGAAACGGTATTGTGCGGCGTGAAGTAATCGGCGAGCTTGAGGCCGCCGGAAGTGGATAGCTTGACGAAACAGTTGCCGCAATTTCCGTTGGCGGGGAAGCCGTTGGCATTGAGCGTGGTGTCAAAGGTTCCGTTGCCGATGATGAAAAACATATTCCCGGACGAATCGGCGGCGGGGGCGGTGCCTGCCATCCAGATGCCGCCGTCGTTGCCATTGGGCGTGAGGTTCAGGACGCTGGTCTGGGCAAGCGTGTCCGCGCTGAAAGCCATGACCCAGGATGTGTAGGGGCGAGCATCGCAGTGGGAAGACCAGGTGGTATAAATCGTGCCGTTGATCTGCAGCAGGCCGGGCCGTTCCTTATATTGTTTGGGGTCGAAGATCACGTTGCCGCCAGAGCTGTTGTCGCCGGTGCCGGGATAGGTGGCGGTGATGGTTTGAGGACCGCTGAAAAGCTCCGCGCCCGTGGACAAGTTCAGTGCATGCAGGCGCTGGAAGTAATTCCCGCTGGAGTTTTTCGACATGGCTACGACGTAGATGGCGTTGCGGGTGCGATCGATGACGGGTGTCGAAGTGATGCCGATCTCCGGGGAGACCTGGCCGCAGCCACGATTGTCGCTGGTGGTTTCGCCGCTGGCGAGCGTCGAAGTTTTCCAGAGGAAACCGGAAGTGGTGCCGTTGATGGAGTCGGCGTCAATGGCGTAGACGGAGCCGTGCTCGGTGGCCACGTAAAGGACATTTTTCTTTTGCCCGCCAATGGTGACCTGGGAAAGATAGAGCGGCTGGGCGTCCACTTTGCCATCCACGCTGAATTCGCCCTTCTTTCCGAACGTCGTGGAATTCACGTTCGCAAGCGTGAGCGTTGTCTCATTCAGATTCTGGCCCGAGCGCCCGTTGTCGTAGTGATAGGTAGTGACGTCGACGCTTGAGTTGCTCGTGCCGGGATTAACGGTGAGCGTGGCGGAATTGCTCGTTACGTTTCCCGCTGAGTTGCTGACAACCACGCGGAACAGTTCTCCGTTGTCGGCAGTAGTTGTAACTGGCGTCGTGTAACTCGCCGCGTTGGCGTTGGGAATGTCGGCGGCGTTTTTCTGCCATTGATAGCTGAGCGGCGCGGTGCCACTGGCGGTGACGCTGAACGTCGCGGTCTGGCCTGCGGTGACGGAGGCACTTGCAGGCTCGGCGGTGAGCGAAGGCGCAACGGGAGTGGTATTCGCGTTGCTTGAGCAACCAGCCACACTAAAGATGACCAGGACGGCGATCAGTGGGGAAGCGAGAATCGTTCGGCGCACGAGCTAACCCCCAGTTTAAATCGAGCGGCTACACTTGGGGAGGCCGCAACTTCGGGAAGGGCAATCGGTGCACCGGTGTTATCGGCACAGGGAATGTCCTGTCATAACTTAGAGATTACTCATCTGAAACCGGAATTTCACCTGACCTAGAGGACAGTTGTTGGCCAGCAAGCAATGCCAACCCTCAGCGAATTTCGAGCTGCCTGGCTTGCCTCCATCCGCGGTTCACTCTATCCTCATTTTCTCTATGGAACTCCAAAATCGAGTTGCTTTGATTACCGGCTCGGGCCGTGGAATTGGCCGGGCCATCGCGAAACTGTTTGCGAAGGAAGGCGCGGCGGTGTTTCTGACGGCCCGTACGGAGAAAGAACTGGCGTCCACGGCGGCGGAAATTTCCAGCAGCGGCGGACAGACGGGATACGCAGCGGCGGATATGTCGCGAGAAGCTGATTGCGGGCATGTGGTTGCGGCGGCACGAGGAAAGTTCGGCCGGATCGACATCCTTGTCAACAATGCGGGGCATTATGGGCCAGTGGTTCCGGTGGAGGATTATCCGCTAGCGGAATTCGACAAAGTGATCGCGGTACATTTGCGGGCGGCATTTCTATTGACGAAGCTGGTGCTGCCGGAAATGTACGCGAGGCAGTCCGGCGTAATCCTTAATATATCGAGCCTGTCGGCGAAGGCGGCTTACGCGTGGGGCTCGGCGTATGCAGCGGCGAAAGCGGGGATGCTCGGCTTGACGCGCGTCACGGCGGCGGAAGGTGCGCGAAAGGGCGTGCGCGTGAACGCCATCTGCCCCGGACCGGTGACAGAAACGCAAATGTCGAAAGAGTTGGGCGCGGTGCTGGCAAAAGAAATGGGCGTGAACGAAGAAGAACAGCTGGCGGGCTTTCTGAACGGCCTGCTGCAAGGCCGTGCGCAAACGGCGGAAGAGATTGCGCGAGCCGCCCTGTTTCTGTGCTCGGAGCAATCCAGCGCGATGACGGGCCAGTCGATCAACGTGGACGGCGGTGTGGCGTTTTACTGATTCGAAGCGGCTTTTTGCGGGGTGCAATCCGAACTTCGATGTGTTAGAAGCAACAGCGCGATGGCGTCTTCCACTTTCCCTACCGAACTTGAGCTCAACGCGCGCCGGAAAATTGCGCGGCGCCTCCTGCCATTTCTTTTTCTGCTGTTCGTGATCGCGTTTCTCGACCGCGTCAATGTGGGCTACGCGGCGCTGGAGATGACTCGCGACTTGTCGTTCAGCAATAGCGTGTTTGGTTGGGGCTCAGGGATATTTTTCATCGGTTATCTGGCGTTTGAAATTCCCGGCTGTTTGATCGTGGAGCGTTGGAGCGCGCGGAAATGGTTTGCGCGGATCATGGTGTCGTGGGGAATCACGACCATGGTGATGGGGTTTATCCACACTAAGGGACAGTTCTATGCCGTGCGCGTGTTACTGGGCGTGGCAGAGGCAGGGTTTTTCCCAGGCATCATTGTTTACATGACACACTGGTTCCGCGCGGAAGACCGCGCCAAAGCCGGAGCGTTTTTCATGGCGGCCCTCCCGGTGGCCAATATTATTGGTTCGCCGATGGCGGGGTGGCTCCTGGGAGTTCATTGGCTTGGAATGCAAGGGTGGCGGTGGTTGTTCATCGTCGAAGGAATCCCCGCCGTGGTGTTTGGAGTTGTCACTTATTTTTACCTCACCGATTGGCCGCGGGAAGCACGCTGGCTCTCCGGCGAGGAACGCGATTGGATCACAGGGCAGCTTGAGCGGGAATTGCAGGCGAAGAAAGCGGTGCGCACCTACTCCATCTGGGAATCCATGTGGCAGCGCGAAGTGATTCAACTGACGTTCGTCTATTTTTTTGCGGTTAGCAGCATCTATGCGCTGACCATCTGGCTTCCTACCTACTTGAAAAAATCTTCCGGCATGTCGGACCTGGCGGTTACCTGGCTCTCAATGATTGCGTATGTTTTCGTGCTCTTCGCCATGCTGCTCAACGGGTGGCACTCCGACCGCACCGGCGAGCGCCGCTGGCACACCGCGTTTCCGCTGATGCTGAGCGCAGCGGCTTTTCTGCTCGCGATTCTCTACGGCTCGCATTTTTGGGTGGCGTTTGCTTGCCTGACGGTCGCGTCAACGGCCAACGCTTTTCTTCCCGCGTTCTGGGCAATGCCGTCGGCCTTTTTAGGCGAATCCGGAGCGGCCGCGTCAATCGGGCTGATCAATTCGATCGGTAATCTGGGGAGTTTTGCAACGCCTGCAGTGATTGGTTACTTTCTGGACCGCACGCAATCCTTCACGCTGGGGTTTGCCTATGTGATCGCAAGCCTGATCATCGCGATCTTACTGGTTTTGTCGATCCGTGCGCCAAAGTGGGCCAATCGAGCGGCGGATTAATTTCGCGCTCTTCGCCAAAGTCACAACGAGAGATTTCACTCAGAGGGAACAGCCGATTGCTTTGCTTTCCCGGATGACGCCACGCTCGTCGGTGACTGTGGCGTAGCCGCAGTTTTTGTCCGTAGTGTCTTCCAGCATGACGTCGTAGCTCTGTCCGTCCGCCGAGATATTCAAGCGCAAGGCCCACCCGGGCAGGATTTCGGGACCGTTCGAAAGATGTGCACCAGCGAGCTGCGGATTGTTCCTTGCGGCCCTCGTCATGTAGCTAGAAAACTCCTCACTGGCGAGGAGGTCATCTTTTGATAAGAAGGCGCCATGTTGCATTTTGTGAGTTACTTCCACGGTGTTGATCGCGCGCAGCAGATTGACCGCGAGGCTGCGCTTGGCGTGATCAGTGTCTGAAGGTTTTGCTGGTGCGTCCTGGCTGCGAAGCGAATTAGCAATTCCCAATGTCACAACAAGCAGGACAACGATTGCAGCGATAGCCTTATACCGCATATTTAGACCTCCCTAGAAGGCGGGCTATCGGACAACATACTCCTCTCCTTGGTTGCAGTCTATGGACTTACGCCTTGCGCCAACTAATGCGCCTCATTCTTGTAGACGACGCCGCCTTTCATCACGAACTTCACGCGCTGCAATTCCGTGATGTCCTTCAGCGGATCGCCGCTGACGGCGACGATGTCGGCCCACTTCCCTGCTTCGATGGTGCCGACTTTGTCGCTCCAGCCGAGCAGCTCGGCGGCGACGGTGGTGCCGGTGCGGATAGCTTGCATCGGCGTCATTCCATACTGAACGTAGTATTCAAATTCCTTGGCTTGATTTAACTGTTTCCAGTCGAACCCGCCAGCGTCCGTACCGAGCGCAATCTTGACGCCTTTCTTGATGGCTTTCGGAAAATTCTCGCGCTGCAGGTCGGCCATCTTCTGCCAATTGCCGCCGCGTCCCGGCGCGACGTACATACCCACGGTAATTGTGGGCACCCAGTAGACGCCCTTCTTCGCCATCTCGTCCATGAGCGCGTCGGTCAGACCGTCGCCGTGCTCGATGGTGTCCACGCCGGCGCGCAACGCGGCGGCGATTCCGTCGCTGCCGATGGCGTGCGCGGCCGCTTTCTTGCCCAGACGATGCGCTTCATCGACGATGGCCTTGGCTTCTTCGTCCGTGAAATTCACCATAGAGTGCAGAACGCCGTCCGCTTCGAAGTGATACCGCCGGTCAGAGTAATACTTGATCCAATCGGCGCCGTACATCGCCTGTTCGCGGACCGCTTTACGCACTCCATCCACACCGTCGGCGTACTGCACGCCGGTGGGAACTTTGAGCTCCCAGGAATAGCCGAGCAGCGGATAGAGGCCGGTCGGCGTCAGGGCGCGAGTGGCGACTTGCATGCGCGGGCCGGGGACTTCGTCACGTGCAATCGCCATTTTTACGTCCACATCGGCGTACATGGCCCCTTCGGTTTCGAGGTCGCGCATCGCCGTGAAGCCATGAGAGAGTGCGATGTGCGCGTTGCGAGCGGCGAGAATCGCGCGATAGGGGATGGATTCCTTGAGCAACTGCGCGTCGTACTCCTCGGCAGTGATGTCGCCATTGAGCAGGACGTGCGTGTGGGTATCGATGAAGCCGGGCAACACCGTCGATTTCGAGAGATCCACGACCTCCACACCCGCGGGCGCGGTTCCGCCGGCCGTCACAGACACAATCTTGTCCCCTTCGATGAGAATCAATGCATTCTCGATCGGCTTATCGCTCTTTCCATCGATCAACTTGCCAGCCCGGATGGCCACGCGGTGCGGGGCCTGGGCGGCGGCAAGTATCGGCATCAATAAAGTAGACAAAACAACGGTGGCGAATCGGCGCATGAAAGACTCCTCTCGAGGACGCAAGCCTATCAGAGACCAACGGATTCGTCGCCACCTGGCGACAATCCCGGGCTTTGCCTTTGGCCAAAAACTGGAAAAGTCTACGGAAATATCGACAATGGAGCGGGCTTCGGCTAACATGCCGCGAGGGTCGGGGGAGCAGGTAACTCCTCGGCGACTTGCCGCGGATGGTTTTGTCGCGCGGCCGGGATTCGAAACGGATTTTTTGGGAGAAGACGTGAGTCATTCTCTGATGAGTACTCCTCGGAGTTCCGAAGGCGAAGAAGCGCGGCGCAGCACGCGCATCGAGCGGTCCGTTCCGCTGATTATCTTCGGGCAAAACCGCCGGGGAGAACCGTTTGTGGAACGAACGGTTTCGACCAGCATTAATCTGCATGGCTGCCGGTATCCTTCGCGGCACGATTACGGAGTCGGTAGTTGGATCACACTGCAAGTGGTGGGCTTGAACGTCGAACCCAAGCCGCCGGCGATGCGGGCCCGCGTGCGCTCGGTCCACACATCGCAGAGTCCGCGCGAACTGCAGCAAGTCGGCGTGGAATTGGAAAGCCCGGGGAATGTCTGGGGGATTGCCACGCCGCCGCAGGATTGGCTGAGGCATGGAGATTCGCATACCTCGATGGCGCAATTCGGCGCGGCAGTGGCACCGGCCAAGGAACCGCCGGCGGCGGCCGCGGAACTCACCGAGCCACCGCCTAAGGTCGAGCATAAACTGGCCGAAGTTGCGACATTTCCCTCACCGTCACCGACAGTCGTGAAAGCCCAGGGTCCCAAGATCACGGAGCCCGCGAAGCCGCAACGCGTGGTGGTCACACCCGACGGGCTGATCACGGCACTCCAGGGAAAATTGCAACAAGCTGCCGAGAAAGCGGCGCAAGCGGCAGTCGCGAAACAAGTGGACGAAGCGGTGCGGAAAGCGTTGGACACGATTGACGACATCCGCCAATCGAGCGTTCGCGAGGTGCAGGAACTCTTTCCGACTCGTGTAGAGACGATGAGGCCCTCTTCCAGGGACGAAATCGCCGCCGAGGTCGCCACGCAGTGGAAAGAACAGATGGAAAAATACCGCGCCCAAGCGGAGGAAATGGCGCAACGCCTGGAGAAACAGGCTGCAGACTTGCGGCGAGAGCTGGCGCGATCGCAGGAATTCGTGGAAAGAATGACCCGCGAAACGGAGCCTCAGGTGCACGCGCGCCTGGACGAAGCGGTCGCCCGCGCGACGTCGGAATTTGAGGGGGCTACCGCCCGCGCGGCGGAGCGGCGCTACGAGCGGCTGCTCGAGAATACGCAGGCGGTAACTCAGGAGGCGCTGCTCAAGCTGGACGCGCGCTCCGCGGAAGTGCAAGCGCTGGTGCAGAACGCGGTGAATTCCGCCGTCGGCGCACTCCAACGCCAGACCGAGCGGCATGTGAATGCCGTGCTCTCGGAGACCAGAGAACGTGCGGTCTCGGCGCTCACCTCGCTCGATGCGGAAAGCCGTGCTACCTGCGAAGCCCGCCGCCAGGCCCTGGAAGCAGAAGTGGCCCGTTCCGCGGAGCGCTCCACGGATCAATTTCGCAAGGGCATGAAAGCCTTCCTGTACTCTTGCCTGGTGGCAGCGGTCAGCGCCGTGGATGAACATTCGAAGTCAACGCTGGACGGCCTCCTCAAGGACAATGGGAAAACTCTGCGTGAGGCGGACGGCGAATCGGGTTCCCACGACGAACCGGAAATTATTCCCGGCGCCGACAGCGATCCCTTCACCCATTAGAAAAATCGGACCAGCAGGATTGATCTCATCTGTTGTGAAGCAAACGTGTGTCAGTGAAAGGCGCGTTGACTCAAGTGCAGCCGCAGCCTAAGATTCGCGCGCAAGAGAGGTTGCCACTTCCTTGATTGGCGAGACGATTTCACATTACCGGGTGATCGCAAAGCTCGGCGAGGGCGGCATGGGCGAGGTGTACCGCGCCACCGATACCAAGCTGCGGCGCGAGGTTGCCCTCAAAGTTCTCCCTCGAGCCGTCGCCGCGGACCCGCAGCGCATGGCGCGCTTCGAACGGGAGGCGCAACTGCTTGCTGCCCTGAACCACCCCAACATCGCGGCGATCTACGGCCTCGAGGATTCCGGCGCCACTCGTGCGCTGGTTATGGAATTGGTGGAAGGGCCGACGCTGGCCGACCGCATCGCGCAAGGCGCCATTCCTCTCGAGGAAGCCTTGCCGGTTGCCAGGCAAATCGCGGAAGCCCTCGAATACGCACATGAGCGCGGCATCGTCCATCGCGACCTGAAGCCTGCCAACGTGAAGATCAAACCCGACGGAACCGTCAAAGTCCTGGACTTCGGACTCGCGAAGGCCCTCGATGAAGATTCCGCGAATATCGACATGAACAACTCCCCCACGCTGACCGCGGCGGCCACGAAAGCGGGCCTCATTCTTGGCACGGCGGCTTACATGTCTCCCGAACAAGCCAGGGGCAAACCGGTGGATCGCCGGTCGGACATCTGGTCGTTCGGCACAGTGCTTTTCGAAATGCTTACAGGAAAGATCGCGTTTCATGGCGAGACCATCTCGGACACGCTCGCCGCAGTGATTCGCTCTGAACCGGACTGGCTCCTTCTTCCGGCCAGCGTCCCGCGCGGGATTCGAATGCTCTTGCTGCGCTGCCTCAACAAAGATGCGCGCCAGCGGCTCCAGTCCGTCGGTGAAGCACGCATTGCGATTGAAAATGTGATGTCAGGCGCGGGCTCTTCCGACTTGCAGTCATCGGCTCCCCTCCCGGCTCCCGGTCACTCCCAAGGAAATCTTCTCCGGCGAATCGCCGGCGCCGCCCTGGGGGCGCTGCTTCTCGCCCTGGGTTTTGCTCTCGCGAGTTTGACCAGTCGAGCTCCAGCGCGGTCCGCCAACGTCGTCCGCTTTACCATCGGTCCGCCGCAGGGAACTTCCCTTAATCTCATCGGTTCGCACGCTCTGGCTATCTCTCCGGATGGGGCTCGACTCGTGCTTCGCGCCACCACTGCTGATGGTTCGCGCCTCTTTCTGCGCGCGATGAACTCAACGGACATGGCTTTCATCCCTGGGAGTGAAGGCGCGCGCGGCCCCATAGTTTCCCCTGACGGCCAATGGGTCGCTTTCGCAATTCCGGGGATGATCAAGAAAGCCCCACTCTCTGGCGGCGCTCCCGTGTCCATCTTGGATAATGCCGGCATTGTGACCGAAGCAGTATGGGGAGAAGATCAGTACATTTACTATGCCTTGGTCACCAATTCTCCCATCCTGCGTGTTCCTGTCGCGGGTGGCTCTCCACAGCCGGTGACTCAACTTCAGCCAGACAAGGGCGAACTTGGCCACGTTTCTCCGCGCCTGCTCCCCGGTGGAAAGACGCTTTTATTCACGGTGCGGACGAGCGGTACTTTTAGCGACGGCCCTCTGGTAGCCCAGAATTTGGCCACCGGCGAGCGGAAAGAACTGGTTGCCAACGGTTTCGATCCACGGTTTCTCCCTCCCGGTTACCTCCTCTACTCTCACGCCGGCAATGTCCTTGCCGTGAGATTTGACCCTGTGAAATTGACGGTCACCGGTGATCCCATTCCCGTTGCGCAAGGCATCGTGACGAACTCGGTTTTTGGCACCGCCCAATACGACGTTTCCACCAACGGAATTTTCGTTTTCATTCCCGGAGGCAGGCAAAGCACCGAAAATAATCTGGTCTGGGCCGAGCATGATGTCAAACCGCAGCCCTTCCCTGTCAAAACCAATCTCTATGAGTCGCCCCGCTTCTCCCCGGACGGGAGACAACTTGCCCTCACTGTTCGTTTCCCCGATCCTGACGTTTGGATTTACGACCTCGAACGCGGCGCTTTGCGGCGCATCACCTTCGCTCCGGGCGAAGACGAGCTTCCTGTCTGGTCACCCGACGGAAAACGCATCGCCTTCGCTTCCAATGGACGCCAGCAAGCCTTCGTCATTCCTGCCGACGGCAGCGGCCAGGAAGAACCACTGCTAAAAAACGATTCTCATTTTCATCTGCAATCCTGGTCTCCCGACGGGAAGCTGATCGCCTACGAGCGGCTCGGTTCCACCGCCAGATGGGAAATCTGGATGCTGCCTATGGAGGGAGAGCACAAACCCTATCCTTACCTCCAGGGCCAGTTTTCGGAGCTTCATCCTTCCTTTTCGCCGGATGGAAAATGGCTCGCCTACACTTCCGGCGAGTCCGGTCGCGCCGAAGTCTATGTTCAGCGCTTCCCCGGACCTGGCGAGAAGATACAAGTCTCGACCGATGGTGGCATCTACCCGGTTTGGTCCAGGGACGGTCGCCGTCTTATCTACGAGAACTCCGACACCCTCTGGGCTGTAGATGTGACTGGCTCTCCCACGTTCAGCGTCGGGAAGACGCACGTCCTTTATCAAGGCGAAATCTGGAATGATGCGGCCGGCCCCAACTACGCACTTTCTCCGGACGGCAAACGCATCGTCGTCGTGGAGCGCAGCAAGGACGCTGCAGAAAGCAATATCAACGTGATTCTCAATTGGAATGAGGAATTGCTGCGGCTGACAGGTTCCGGAAGTAAATAACTCCATCGCAAAGAAAAAGGCCAACCGCTCTCTCAGGACGGCTGGCCTTTCCTTATCTTCTCGCCGCAGATCCCAATCACTCCTGAAGGAGGCAGGGTGACAGGCTCTGCGTGTGCTCTGACTCAAGCCAGAAGGTCGTCAACCAAATCAGCGGGCGGCTGCGGAACCCCGGAACGGCCGCCGAGCCATATCTTCGACGGCATACACTCCGTGCCGGGCGGCCACCACCACCGGGTGCTGGCTGTCGGCCATGCGCCCCACGGCCAAGGCCCATGTCTTGTGTAGCATGTACAGGCTGCCGATCACCATGGCAATCCCTGCAAATCCCAGTGCAAACAGGACGAACGCGGCCACCAACTCCTGCACGAAATAAATCTGCATCCCCGCGATGATCCCCAGGAACCACCACATCCACTTCCGGCCCTTGTCTACGTTTTTCATCTTTCCAGCTTCCACAATCCCCATTGATCTCAACACTTTCCGGTTCACAATGTTGTTCGTGCTCAAAACCTTTTCCACTGCTTTAGATGCTCCAACCTGTCCGAAGGGTCCATTGCGCTCCGAACCTGTCCTATTTGACACTACTCCCTGCATAAAACCGATGGTACGCAAGTCACATTTTTGACCTCAAACCAGTCACCTAGTACCAGTCGTACGCCCTCCAAATCCATCCAAGTTACAGAAAACAAATATGTTAAGTCGATTTCGACTTTCGCCACAGTTTTCGCCTCTTTTTCCCTGTACTAGCTGTGGAAAACCTGTACTTTCGTACAGGCGATTTTGCCTACTTTCGGTAGTGATACCGGCACGTCCGACGTTTCAGTTCGGCTTGAGCACCCTGCCTTTGAAACCGCTTCCCTGTCTTGAGCGGCTTCCCCAAAGGCCGATAAAGCCTTACTGCACAACCACAACCCAACAAAAATGGTTCAATTTGGAACGATAAGTTCAGATCTTGGCAGGTTACCTGCGACGCATGGATTCGCTGCTTGAAGGAGAGGATTCGCGCCAGTTTGCTGGGGTCACACTGGCAAAAAGCGGGGTGTTGCAGGGGGCCTGCGGGTCGGTCTCTAATTCCCTTTCAAAGCATAGCCGATATCAAAGGGCAGCTTGCCATCCACACGGAGGACTTTCACTGAACTGTTGATCGAATAAACGTCGAGAATACCCACCGCGCCCGGCGTCGCTTCCACGGTCCGCAGCAGGTCCTCGTCGCTGGCCACAATCTTTACTGTCAGGTGAGACTCGTTGACCTTCGCAATTACTGCTCTTGGGTCGCTGCCGGCATCTCCAAAGAGTTTCTGCACCGCCGTGCGCATCTCCAGCGCTTCGGGGTTTTTGAGAACAAGCTGGAAGCTCTTTCCGTCCGGCCAGGTCTTTTGCGCGCCCTTGCACATTTTCACCAGGTCCGCCAAGGTCACGTCCGATACCTTGCTCCCGGCGGAAATGACCACCGCCATGTTCTTGATCGCGGCAAAGCTCGTCCCCCCCGCAATCGATCCTATGCAAATTAGGACCACGATTCGAATCCATTTCCGGCTGGCGTTCTGCTTCATAGCTCCCTTGCTCACCTTCAGTTAATCTCTTTGCAGTATCCGCATTCGTCACCGCGAGGAGCAAGCTCCCGTTTTTCGGCTTGTGTTCAACTGTGCGCCCTCCCTTCCCTAATCCCGCACACCTGAACTCCAGGCCAGTATCCCAGGACCCTTCTCCCAGGCTACGTTTCAATCTGGACTCATTTTTTTCCTTGGAAAGGGAGAGTGTTTCGTCATGAACCGATTTGCTGCGCGTTTCTTCTTGTTCCTTTTCCTGTCGCTCCTGGCATCGGCCGCCTGGGCACAAGCTCCGTCTCCACGCGTCGAAAATACCGCCGCCCGCGCCGACGCCGGCAAATCCCGCGTGGCGGGCGTAAACCAAATGCTCTTCGGGGGCGTTCCGCTCTCCACTCATTCCGAGCAAACACGCAAACTGCTGGAGCTGGCCGTCGACAATTATGAAAACGCCATCTACCGCGAATCCGCCGTCTTGGCGCGCCGGGCCGCCGAAGTGGATCCGCAATCCGCCCTCGCCCAGGCCATGCTCTCCTTCGCCTCCCGCCGGATCATGCCGGATGCCGCCGCCCTGGCCAAAGCCAAATCACTTCTCTCAAACGCCACTCCCGACGAACAACTCCTCGCCCGCTGGATGACCGGCATCCAGGACCGCGACCTTCTCCCCGCCATTTCCAGCATGAATGATCTCTTAAAGCGCTTTCCGCGTGACAAGCACATTCTCTACATGACCGCCGAATGGCTTTTCCTCCAACAGGATGACGACCGCGCCCGCTCCATGATGGAAACCGCTCTGCAAATCGATCCCGCGTTCCCCGCGGTTCTGAATCGTCTCGGCTATGTCTACATGAGCAGCGGCACGCCCGACCCTGTGAAGGCCATCGCCTCCCTGAAGCGCTATGCGGAAGTCGAGCCGTCCTCTCCCAATCCCCAGGACTCGCTCGGCGAGATCTCCCGTATGGCAGGCGACGATTCCGCTGCCCTTGAGCACTACGCTGCCGCACTCAAAATTGATCCCAAGTTTGTGAACTCGCAGCAAGGTCTGGGCGGCACACGCACGCTTATGGGCGATTTCAGCAACGCACGTAAGGAGTATGACCGCGCCATCCAGATGGCCGACAATCCCAACGACGAACTCGATGCCAGGTGCCAGCGAGCGCTCGTCTTTTTCTGGGAGGGCCACGCTGCCGAAGGCCGCAAAGCCCTCGCCGCTCTTGCCGAAGACGCGGCCCGGAAAAAAGAACCCAACGGGCAATTCGAAATCGCCCTAGCCGGCGCCATGCTCGCCGCCGATTCACGCAACGAACTCGTGCAGCTCGCCGCTCTTTCCTCATTTCTGGAAAAGCCGCTGAACGGCATGAGTGAAGCAGATCGCATTCTGAATCGCGCCACCGTTCTCCGCGAACGCGCGCGCGTTGCCTCGGTCAGCGGTCTCTTGAGCGAAGCATCCGCTGCCGTCTCCCAACTCGAGGTTCTGGCTGATTCCTCGCGCGACCTCGTCGTCGAAAACGCGTTTGAATCCGCACGCGGCTTTCTTCTCTTCCAGCAAGGCGAGCTTTCCAGTGCCGCCGATGAGCTCGCCGCCGACCCTCGCTCGCCGCTTGCCCTTCAGCAACTTGCTTTGGTCCAGGAAAAGCTCGGAAACACCGCCGCCGCGCAGTTAACGCGCACGCGCCTGAAGTATCAGCGCGCGCCCAGCGTCGAATGGTTTTTGGTGACGCAGCAAAACGCCGGCGCATCTCACTAGCCTTCCAACAAAAAACGCGTTGCCACGCGGATTCCACGCCGCAGCAACGCGTTTTTGATTTGTAAGAGCCCTCGCTACGCTTTCTTCAGTTGCCTCGAGATCCACACCAAGATGACAGCGCCAATAAACGACACGACAATCTCCCCGATCAATCCTCCCGCGTGCAGACCTATCAGCCCAAGTACAAAGCCGCCGATAACTCCGCCAAGAAGTCCGAGGAGAATGTCCACTAGCACGCCGTATCCTCCGCCCTTCATTACCTGCCCCGCCAGCCACCCTGCTATCAACCCGACGATAAGTGAATAAATCAATCCCATCATTTCCTCCTGTCTTCTCTTATGCGGCTTTGGATAGAGACCCTGCTTGGCGTCCCTTTTAGAACGCGCCTTCTTAAATGTCAACCGCCCGCCCAGCTCACTCTGCCCTTCTCTAACCGAGTGGAAGTTTGCGGAGGCAAACCTCGGGCGTTACACTGTTGCCCATCCGGCTCATTCAGTTTCAGGGGAGATTTCATGATTTCTCGTCGTCGACTGTTCGGCTTGCCGTTACTCGTATTCGCTTTGATCGCCGCCGCGTGTTCGAAAGTTCCGGCACAGAAAGACGCTGGCTCCACTTCCGGGACCAAGCCCACGATTGTGTTTATGACCGACTTTGGCACCGCCAACGACGCCGTGGCCATCTGCCGGGCCGTGATGGTTGGCATCGCTCCAGATGCGCGCATCATGGACATCACCCATCAGGTGACGCCGTTCCAAATCGAAGAAGGTGCGCGTTTCCTCGAGGGCGTAACGCCTTACCATCAGGCGGGAACGGTCTTCGTGGTCGTCGTTGATCCGGGAGTCGGCACGTCGCGCAAAGCCATCATCGTGAAATCCAAGAAAGGCCAATATTTCGTCCTGCCTGACAATGGCTTGATCACTCCGGTCATCGATCGCGATGGCCTGGATTCCGCGCGGGAAATCACCAACCAAAGCTGGATGATCCAGGCGCCGGTTTCTTCCACGTTTCATGGCCGCGATATTTTCTCTCCTGCGGCCGCCCACCTCGCCGCAGGTTGGGATTTCAATCTCGTCGGCCCCGTGGTTTCTGAGCTGGTTCGCCTGAATCCCAAGGCTTCCGTCACCACCGAGAAAGGCGTCCAGGGTGACATCATCGGGCTCGATGATCCCTTCGGCTCCCTCGTTACCGACATCCCCGGCGACGAATTCAAGAAGCTCGGTTACGTTCTCGGCGACAACCTCCGCATCGAGATCAACAA
>Ga0207061_1130_pt1 | contig 18350 bp, 15 predicted proteins | sample Alteio_BWMinCont_31_FD_153275 | JGI IMG/M metagenome (GOLD analysis project Ga0207061, IMG submission 153275) | Enriched cells from forest soil in Barre Woods Harvard Forest LTER site, Petersham, Massachusetts, United States -... | ecosystem: Environmental > Terrestrial > Soil > Temperate forest >... | reverse complement strand
ACCCAATCCACCAATCAATAAAACGCCGCCCACAGTCTCCATTAGTGCCCGACGTTCAGGATAGCGATCTGCCATAAATGCAATAGCCATCCCGAGCACTATGCTGATCGTACTGAGCCCCGTAATCATCACTGACTCAATCTATACCGAATTATTAATATTTGCAGAGATCGTGGCGCGGTTTTGTCTCTAGATTGTCTTGCTTGCGTTCGTTTGAAGGTCGCTGTCAAAAACTTAGAGGAATTAATCTTAAGTTGGCTGAACGTTCATCGGCTTCATCGGTACGTCCGCACAACAAAGAGCACGGCAGCAAGAAAACTCAGCGCTGCAATTCCGGCGAGAACGTAAAGGATTGGCGCTTGGAATCGATCATCCGGGATATACTCTACCAGCCTGCGTGACATCCGGCGCGGCACGTAGGTGCCTACATAGCCACAGTGCGGGCAGGCCAGGTTGGCGATCGTGCGATATTCAAGCGGGTCAGGCTTCTCGTCTGGTGAAGGCGCCTCCGCCAACGGAACGGGTTTCCTACAGACCGAACAATCGACCACGAAGTACCACTTCCTTGGCTCCGTTAACTTCAACATGGCCGACCCCCGTGGCTGTGATTTGGACAAGACTCCCTTGATGACGAATTTTGACGCAGCGCATCATGATTGCGCAGCGGTCGAGCCTCGCCAAGGCCCGACCGCCACATGCCACAGCACACTGGAACTACTTCAAGTCATAACCGATTCACCAGATATCATATCGCGTCGCAGCCTCGTAACAAGCGCAGCGCCGCGTTGCCGGCGCTCGCTGTGCCGGTTATTATCGCCGCAGCAATCCCGCTGCTGTCGCGGCAATCGCGACACGATCGCCGGCTAAGCCGCTAGGCCCGACCACAATTAGCAAGCTTGACGCAGAACTGCGGGCGATACGCCGGGGGCCAATGCAGTGCTAGCTAGATTGAGCGAATTGTCGCAACCGTGGTAGGACTTCACAGCGAACTGTGTGTCATCACCACAGCAGCGCGCAAGATGCGCGAATTTTCAAGACCTATGGCGGCGATGCCATCCAGGTCATGACCGAAACATCGACCAGCTTCCCTCGGTCGGGAACTAACCAAGTCACGTGATCGCCTGTCCGCAGCGCGGGCAGGCTGTGGGGTGGCAGGCGCGGCACCACGCTCTGCCACAGGATATGCAGGGAGACTGGCCGGCCGCATCGGTGATATGGAGATGATCATCACAGACGAGGCGCGTGCGCTCCAGTCCTAAGCCCCAGTCGGTTGGCGGCGACTCCATGAGACGTACCGTTGGGTGCCAGTCGATGCGTATGGGCCTTTCACCCTTACGGCGCTTGACCAGCACTTCGAAGCGCTGCACCGGAACAAACAACTCCAGTCCCTGCGCCCATGCGATCGTCACGCGAAGCGCGTAATTGCGGCGCAGATCGTCGAGCTTGGCGGAATATTCCCGCTCGATCGCCGTGATCCGCAGCATCTCCCGCTTGCGGTCGCTCTCCGCCTTTTCACCCGAGGTGCTGGCAAGGCTGGCAAGCCTCTTTTGAGCCGCGAGATGCAGATCGTTGTGGTACTCATGGATGCGGTTACGATCGCGGTCGAGATGGCGTCGCATCGTGCGCAGAAAAGGCTCCATTTCGAGTCGCACTCGGTGTTTGAGCAGCGGCCGCACCCGCCCTTCAAGAGTGGGCGCATCCCACGCCGGTCCCGCTGCGTGGCGGACGTCAGGGTCGGGTGCTTGCCATTCCGTGTCCGCCGCCAGCAGCGGACGCAACCGCGCTAAAACGTCGTCGATGACCGCGCCGGTTCCCTGATTGAATCCGAGCCAGACCAGCCCTTCACGCTTCTCGTCGGAGACCGCGGTGTAACGGAACGCCAGCAGCAGGCAACGCGCCCAGGCTGTCGATACGCCATGCAAGCGCCAAATGGCATTAGGAAGATCGAGGGCGTGGTCGAGCAAGCGTTCGGGATAAGCGATGCGCGGCATCGGGTCTGGGAGCACGAACTGTCGCTCAGCCCAACGACCTCGGTCACCCAGAAGCGCGCCAAAGCGGTCAAGCCAGTCGCCTTCGAATCCGACGGCCATCGCTCCAGCAGGAAGTTCGGCCCCGAAACCGAGTCGCACCAGTTCCGGCCAGCCCATGGACGTGCGTAGGGGTTCGGGCGCCAGTACTTCCAGGCCGTCAGGCTCTATGGCCTCGACGGCCGAGCCTTCGATGTCCAGCACGTCAGAGACGAAATCGCGCAGTTCGCCCATCGCTGGCTCCCTCACGCCGTTTCAAAATCTTCGCCGAACAGCGCCGTATCGAGTGCCTTGGCGCCCTCATGCCGCACCCGCGCATCATCGAGCCGCCGGGCTAAGGCACCGAAGGCATTGGCCCGACCAGCCTCTGTCGCTTCGAGCCATGCGTCGAGCGCCATCTCAGGGAAGTCGCGTTCATCCCCCAGCCCACTGAGGATCGCGCCAACCTCACCGACAACCAACTCAAACATGGAGATCTTCTCCTCGAGCAGCGCCAGCAACTGATCTTCCAGTGTACCGCGCGTGACGAGGTTGAACACGAAGACTTCCCGATTCTGGCCGATGCGGTCGATGCGGCCAATGCGCTGCTCAATCGCCATAGGGTTCCAGGGTACATCGAAGTTGATGAGCGTGTTGCAGAACTGAATATTGCGGCCCTCGCCGCCGGATTCAGTGCAAAGGAGCACAGGCGTCTTTTCGCGGAAGGTGGCGATCGCTACATCCTTCTGCGGTCCGCTGAGGCTGCCGTCGAAGCGTGCGAAGGCCAATCCGGCGTGGAAGAGCAGGTCGACCAGGCGGGCAAGCGTCTCTCGGGAATGGACGAACACCAGCTTCTTCTCATCCGGGTTGCGACGAAGCAGGTCGAGTAGCGCCATCTCCTTGCCACCAGTCTCAATCGCTGCCCAGCGTTTCGCCAGAGTTCGCCACTCTGTGTCGTCGGGATGACGTGCTGCGAACCGCGCTACGGCAACCGCCGCGGCGACCGGCGATGATCCGGCCGCGCTGAGCAGGTGGTGGAGCGCAAACCGGTGGCCGGCCGCCCCGGTCTCGGCCGCGAGGCGGCGCACAGCGACCGCCAAATCGGCATAGGCCTCGACTTCGTCCGGCTGACCATCGACCTTAATCGTGACCGCGTGGCGGCGCGGAAGTTTCAGAGCAACGACCGCGCGAGTGTTGCGGATCATAGCACCCCCCATCAATTCACGCAGGCGCTCAGGGTTTACCGGCTGTCTCGGCTTGCCGGGTGTCATGTAGGCAGTGCGGAATTCCTGGAGTGTCTTGAAGATGCCAGGCTTCAAGAGCGTCATTATGTTGTATAGTTCAACAAGGTCATTCTGAACCGGCGTCGCGGAAAGAAGCAGCAAGAATCGCTTGTTGAGCGCATCGACGAGCTTCCAACTCTGGCTCGATCGGTCGCGCAGATGATGTGCCTCGTCGATGATGACGAGGTCGAAGGTGCCTCCGAGCAGATGCTCAGAATGCTCGCGTCGTCGAGCTGCCGAGATCGACGCGACGATACGCTTCTGCCCCCAGAATGCGTGCGGGTCGTCGCGCAGCAGCTGGTCGTGGGTCGTCGCGAAAGACAGGCTGAATTTGGTCTCCAGTTCCTCCCGCCATTGCCCGACGAGCGAGGCCGGCGCCAGCACTAACACTCGCTCCGCCATCCCGCGCAACGCATATTCCTTGAGGACCATACCGGCCTCGATGGTTTTTCCGAGGCCGACCTCGTCGGCGAGCAGCACACGGCCGCGAAACTGCTTCAACACCTTTCGCACGGTCTCGACCTGATGCCAGAACGGTTCGACGCCGGTGAGGTGCGGCAGGCAGAGAAGTTCGTCGAAGCCTTGAGCGAAGCCGAGATGGGTGAAACGCTCGCGCAGCCCCCACCATCGGCCGTCCCGTTCGGGCACACGCGCAACGGCTTGGAGCAGCGGCGCAAGGTCAAACTCGGCCGCAAAGGAGATGTCGATTTCGATTCGCGGCAAGTACTGTAGCGATGTTGCCGTGACCTTAGCGACTGGCGGCGTGGGCTTGCTGGAAGCGCGCGCTGGACGAGGGGCGGGTGCGAGTTTGACTTTACTCTTTGCCGCCACCGCTTGGTGTTGCGGAGAGGGCCGGTCGCGATCCATGATCGCGTCGATCTGCCTCACCATCCATCGTATGCGTTCCCTTCCGCCGGGGAAAGCCTGGAGTGCGGCATGCCACTCGGTCAGTTCGTGGCGTTCCAATAGCATCCGGGCCGCCACACGTTTTCCATCTTGGAACAGCGCCAACGCTTGTAGCAGGCGATCGGTCGGCGTCGCGGTGTAGCGCTTGGAAATCCGCTTCAGAAACACGAGCGCTCGCTCGGGCCGCTCATCCAAAAGGGCCGCTGTGGCAGCGAGCGTGAGGACGATCGGATCGCTGGGGCAGGCGTCAACCGCTGTCTCGGCTATCGCCAGGAATCCGTTGTGGCGGCTGGCATCGTCGAAAGCCCGCGATAGCCGCTTTACCCAAACGTCCGCATCACCCGATGGCTCGAGGGAAAGTGGAGCTTGGTGCGGCAAGGCACGCATAAATAGGTCACGATCCCGTGGCGACAGAATCATCGGCTGCAAATGCTTCGAGGAGGCTAGCTGAGCATGAGGCTAGATCAAGACTTGGAAGGTCGCGGACAACCCCAATTGTGAATATCGCGTCGTCCAAGGCCATGCCGCTAGCCTCAGCCGCGTCTAACCAATTCAGATGCGAAGGTTGATCACTCGGTACGACTCAGGGCCACGCAAGACCATAAAAGTTCGGGTGTGGGTAAATCCTTGCTGGGGCAGGCGGACATACTGGCTTCGCTCAAGCGTCAGGCTTGGCCCGAAGATGCCCAGGCGCCAACTGTTTGGCCGACGGTCGGGCATAAATTTGACCGCCACGGCCGAACGCGCGAGCCGAGGCTGTAGTCGGTATGAGACTTATGCCGCCTGCCGGTCGAGAATTCGCAAGCGTTTCCGCAGCGCTTCCTTGACCTCATCATTCGGACGGTCGTTGTCAACCCAGCCGGGTGCGCGGTAATGCACCACGAAACTTAGTTTTGTGAATTCACTTGCGATGCTGGCAACTCCGACTGGCCCCCCCGATTGGGGAAGACCGTGCGCCGTTGCGCAAATGTGATTCTCACGATCCGGCGCACGATTATTCCGGCAATTACCAATCCGATTACGAGGGCCCAAAACAGGCCAGCAGGCATCTCGCTGAGAGGAACCGCGGTTCGCTCGGCGACCGGTCTAGCCACTCCAGCGTCATTTCCTGCGTTTGCGGTCGTCGCGGGCTCCTCTTGGTTCGCGATCTCCTCCGGGATACTTTGCGCGGTGGCCCCCTGCGGAGCGCCACTGATTTGTGATGGAGGATCAGGACTTACCACGTTGTCGGCAGCGGTCGGTTTTGGCGGGTCAGGCCGCGTCAGAGTGCCGTCCCTCCCTTGGCGACCTGTCTGAGCCGCATCTTTGGTGCTCAATTGTCTCAACCTGACGCTCGCCGGCGCTGGCTAAACCGATTGAAGTTGCTCGGCTACTGGCGCTCACTGATCGGGCGCGATTTTTGGTATTGCACCGGCCGTTTTGCGGCGATGGATTCGGGTTTTTGCTGCGCGATCGGTGTTTCAATCGCATTGAAGAACTGTCGACGCGCCCCTAGGCTGACGGTTTGACTGCCGACGATCCGCATGTGGATGATTAAAGCTAGCGGAACTCCGCGGTCTTCAGCGGAGGGATACCTTCTGATTTGCGATTACGGACCGTGTTCCGATAGCTTGCGCCGGTCACGTTCGCCCCTCTTTGCCATTTCGGTAATTCGCTTGGCAATGACTGCACGAAAAGCCACATGGTTGCAGAAAGCCCCAACCCGCAGGTCCGGGGCCTCGTGACAAAGGTCGCCGTGGGCGACTGAACGATCCGGCCGGCCGTGAGTGAAACCTGAGCGGGCCTTGAAAGTGACAATGCGGAGGCCGATCAAAGCTCATCTTGAGGGGCGCCGCCATGTCCACTTACGGCAACCACGCTCAATCAAGGCCTCAATTTCCTTTCCCCCAAGGATGCAGCGGTTGAATAGACAGTTAGCGGCGAATTAAGCGACGGGTCCACTTGCGAAGGAAGCCACTTTTAGCGCTGAGGGAAGATCGGTATCCCGTCCCAGCCATTCCGGCATGCTACGAAGGAATTGCGCTTGTCTCTCCGACAAAGCTGATGGTGTAGGCATCGTAAACAGTATTTAACGCCGCCACTCCGTGCCGGCACAGCACAACCGCACAGTAATACTTTTCTGTCATAGGTGCCATCTGGAATGCTGTTAGCTCAGCTTCTCAAGAAACACAAGAATGACTAAATGGTTTCAAGCACTGGCGCAGACTACGACGTATCTTGGCGTCGCGGTGATCGCCATCATTTGGAGCGGCATTTATTTGCTCGCCAGCCAAGAGCATGATCGCGCTTACCAGGATGCTGTACATCAGGGTAGCAACCTAGCTCTCGTGCTCGAACAATATATTAGACGTGTCATTGAAGAATCTGACGGCGATTTGCTAGCGCTTCGCCAGCACTATCAGGATAATCCCCAAGCTTTCGACATCGCACGCTGGCTGAGTCGTCCCCGTTCGAATACCGATTTGACCTTACAATTTGGCATCGCGAATTCTGATGGGTACGTTGTCCAGTCCAGTCATGGTCCGCTATCCGCTCCGATTTACATTGGCGATCGCGCGCATTTCAAGTTTCACGTCGAGAATGCAACAGACCAGCTCTATATCAGCGATCCGGTGGTCGGACAGGTTAGCGGAAAGCTCGCGATTGAGTTTACTCGGAGACGAAACAACCCTGACGGCTCCTTTGCTGGCATTGTTGCCACCTCACTAGACGTCTTGCAGCTTGAAAAGGTTTTTAGCTCGCTCGACATCGGCAAAGGTGGCATCGTGTCCCTTGTCGGCCTAGATGGCGTGGTGCGCGCTCGAGGTGGATCGAGCCCGGACGCACAGCGTTTTGCCGGCATATCGGCCGCGGACTCGCCGTTGTTTCGCGCCATTCGTCAAGCGACGAATGGAAGCTATTGGAACACTGCTGCTAGTAGCGCGAAGTTTGATGGCGTCAGGCGGCTTATTTCTTATCGGGTCATCGGCGACCTTCCGCTAATCGCGATTGTCGGATTGGCGGAAAATAGCATTTTCCAGGGCGCGAATACAACGCTGCAAAAATACATTATTGCTGGTGGCATACTAACCGCCATCGTGCTGATTGTTATGGCACTGGGCGCCGGCCAAAAGGCGCGCATATCGACTGCCACCGAAGAACTAAAGAGCTCCAAGGAATCGCTCGGGCACACGAACCTTTTGCTGCATGCCGCGCTCACAAACATGGCACACGGATTGTGCATGTTCGATCGCGATCAACGTCTCGTCGTGTGCAACGAACGCTATGGAGAGATGTACGCACTCAATCCGGAGCAAACAAAGCCAGGTACGACACTGCGTGCAATATTGGAGGCGCGGGTCAGCGCCGGCATTTCACCGGACGACGCGGAGGAATATATCCGCACGCGTCTTGACGAAGTTGCCGGGGGCAAGCCCTATTATGCCGAAAACGAGTTGAGCAATGGCCGGGTTTATGCCGTGAGTCATCAACCCATGCTAACGGGTGGCTGGGTTGCGATTCATCAGGATGTTACCGAACTTAAGAAAATTGAGCGGGCCTTGATCGAAAGTACCGCAGCATTGAAGGACTCCAACGCGCGATTTACGGCCGCGCTACAGAATATGTCGCATGGTCTGTGCATGATCGATTCTACCCAAAAACTCTTGGTAGCCAACGAACGCTATCGGCAAATCTATAACCTTCCTCAAGAACTCGTGCAGCCTGGAACGCCGCTCAGTCGAATTATCGAATACCGCTCGGCGAGCGGTAATTATATCGGGCCAGCTGCCGAGGAATATATTGCGGCACAGCTCAACAATCCGACCGACATCGAAAAGTTGGGTAGCGGCCGCATTGTCATGATATTGCGCCATGCGATGACTGATGGCAGTTGGCTTACGACGCACGAGGATATTACGGAGCGGTGGCGCAATGAGGCCCGCGTGTCATTTCTTGCGCATCACGATGCGCTCACCGGTCTGGCCAATCGTCCGGCCTTGGTCGAAAAAATTGAAGATGCCTGCGCTCGTTGCCGTCAGTGGAATGAACAATTCAACGTGCTGATGATCGACCTCGATCGGTTCAAGCACGTCAACGACACATTGGGCCACCCTGCCGGCGATGAATTGCTGAGGCAGGTGGCGGATCGCCTCAAGGGGGCGCTCCGGGAAACCGATGTATTGGCCCGGCTCGGTGGCGACGAATTCGCCATTGTCCAGGTGAACGATTTCACCGAAGGCGGCGGCGGCGAGACACTTGCCGCTCGCATTATCGATCTCGTTTCGGAACCCTTCTCGGTCGACGGCAAGGTCGTCAATATTGGCGCAAGTATTGGAATAGCGCTCGCCCCGCAACACGGCATTAATGCCAGCGACCTTTTGAAGATGGCCGATCTGGCGCTCTATAACGCCAAATATTTGGGGCGCAACCGCTATACGATATTCGAACCGGCGCTGGCTCAAGCAGCCGTTGAAAAGCACTTACTTGGCAACGAACTGCGTCAGGCGCTCGAACGAGGCGAATTCGAGGTTCACTATCAGCCCATCGTTGACACCAAAACGCTCAAGATGTGCAGCGCGGAGGCACTTATCCGCTGGCGCCATCCCATCAAGGGCATGGTACTACCGGATCACTTCATCCCGTTTGCGGAAGAATCCGGAGCCATCCTCAACATTGGCGAATGGATCCTTCACGCCGCCTGCAGGGAGGCGGCGAAGTGGCCATCGTCGGTAAAGGTGGCGGTCAATCTTTCAGCCGTGCAGCTGCGCAGCCCGAGCCTATTGGACTACGTCATGTGCGTGCTCGTCGAAACCGGCCTTTCCCCGGAACGACTAGAACTCGAAGTCACCGAAACCGCCTTGATTGAACACGAGGCAGAATGCCTGGTTCTTCTGCGAAGGCTGAAAAATCTTGGCATCACAGTGGTGCTGGATGACTTCGGCACCGGATACTCATCGCTCAGCCAATTGACGATGTTTCCGTTCGACAAAATCAAGATCGACAAGTCATTTACAAAAAATATGACTCACCGGGCTGACTGCGCTGCGATTATATCCGCCGTGCTTGCGCTCGCGCATAGCCTCGACATTCAAACCACCGCCGAGGGCGTTGAGAAAGTGGATCAGCTGAGGATTTTGCGTCTGGCTGGCGTATCAACCGTGCAGGGCTACTTCATACAGCGGCCTTGCCCGGCTTCCGAACTGAAATTCGATGATTTAGCTGTCACTGGAGTGGTGGAAGATGCAGCATAAATTTGCCTCGACGGCTCATGCAAACGATGCGACAGAGCCATTGGCTCGGCGCGAGGACAGCGCAGCTGTGACCTCGCAAACACTGATTGACGAACTTGAGGATGCCATCACAAAGCAAAACCTGAGCAAACGCGCGGCTGTTCTGCGGCGTGTCACAGATTTATTCGTTCAAAGTGGCACCGGCTTTTCCGAAGAGCAAATCGCGATGTTCGATGATGTCATGAGCAGGCTGGTGGTTGCAATTGATACGTCGGCCCGCGTGCAATTTGGTCATCTGCTTGCGCGGCACGCCAACGCACCCTCAAAGACCTCACGCATCCTAGCGCTGGATGATGAGATTGCGGTCGCTGGACCAATACTGAAGCATTCGCGATGCCTCGATGAAGCAACTCTGGTAGAGGGCGCACTGACAAAAAGCCAAGAACATATGTTGGCGATCTCGGAGCGAGAGTCCATTAGCGAGGCGGTGACTGACGTGCTTCTCGAGCGTGGTAACAGCGAGGTCGTCGTCAATGCCGCAGGAAATGCCGGCGCTAAATTTTCCGAGTTCGGCTGCTCAAAACTTGTCGCCCGATCGGCCGAGGATAGGGCGATAGCGCTGCGGGTTTGGTTAAGACCGGACATTCCCCGGCATCATCTGTTGCGGCTATTTGCGTCGGCGACAGAGGCCGTTCAAAGGCAGCTTGAGGTCGCTGACCGCCAGAAAGTGCAATTGTATCGTTATATCGCTGCACAAGCCAAAAGCCAGATTCAGACGCAAATTCGTGAAGGCTCTGCGGATTATGCGACGGCAAAACCCCATGTCGAGGCTCTATACCGGTCCGGGGAGCTTACCGATAAGTGCGTCATGTCATTCGCGTCCGAAGACAAATTCGATGAATTGACCATTGCTTTATCCTTGTTGGGCGACCTACCAGTCGGGCACATCGAACGCGCGTTTGTACATGACCATGCCGACCATCTTCTCGTCATTGCCAAGGCAATTGGCCTCTCCTGGGAAACAGTGCGGACAATTTTGGCCATGCGCGCATCGAAGGACAGTGAGGTCGGCCGCAATATCGGCAAGGATCACACCAGCTTTATGAAGCTGCGTCAGTCGACCGCGATGTCCGCGTTACAATTCTATCGGCTTCGTGCGCGGGCTGAGGCACAGCTGGAGACTTTGGGTTAAGGCGCAAGACGTCGTATGCGTGCGGCGAATGAGATATGCCCCGTCGTCGAGCTGGCTCGCTCGCAGAGCGCGAGCCAATGCGGAGAGGTGGTCCCGCTTTGAGGGACAGAATGGCGGCGTGGCCAACGTAGATACTGGGTTTGAATACGCCGCAATTTCTCCTCGTTTGCCTGCCTAGCGTAGACCTCGTCGGGCGTCCTGCCGCGATTTATAAAGATTGTTCTCAATTCCCTCATCCATAATACGCGGTTGCTACACATTTGCGTCAACGCCGCGCAATCTTAACCGGATGGCAGCAGCGTCCGGGTTATTTTGTGTCCCTGAAAAAGCTGAGGAGCGCGCGAGCGGCCTACCCAGGTGCTCGGGGACGTCAAAATGTTTGGTCGTGTTGCCTCGGGCAGCCTTGCGGCATTCGTTGTCATCTCAACGGGGCTACTTTGCGGTTACACGGGGGCGATTGCCGATGCCAATACTTTGGCGGTAATCAATCCGACGCCAACGGCGCGAGAAGCGCCAGTTCGTGTTGGAAATTTGGCGCGTGGCGATAACACGACGTGGGCCAAGGTGGCAGCGCTCTATCCGGCAATGCCGCGTATCAAAGCGTCGCCGCAGACGGAACCCTTCGGTCTCAAGGCTATGCCTTGGTTCGCCGGGGACATATTTACGAAGTGGAAGGGCGTCGAGGCCGATATCCGCACTGAAATGGAAATTCTCGCGCGTTGCCTCGGGAACGTGAAGGATTGTTCCTCGGCAGCGCAAAAATTCCTCGCTATCGTTGCGGCAGGTCGCGCCCAGACCGGCCGCGCCCGCATCGGGGAGATCAACCGCGCGATCAACCTTGCGATTCAACCCATGGGCGATCTTAAACAGTGGGGTATCGACGAACGTTGGAGCGCGCCACTCGAGACGCTTACGACCGGTCGGGGCGATTGCGAAGATTACGCTATCGCCAAATTTGTTGCACTCATGGCGGCGGGGGTTGCGTGGGAAGATGTCAAGCTCGTCATTGTGCAGGATTTGGCGGCCAGTGATGGACACGCCATCATCGCTGTCTATGTTGATGGAAGCTGGGTCGTGCTTGACAATCGGTGGCTGGCGCTTGTCGAAGATTACAAGATGCACCGCATGTCTCCGCTGTTCGTCATTGATCATACGGGCGTCAAAGCCTATGTGCGGCTACCCCCCCAAAACATTGCATCCGCCCTGTTAGATTAGCTCCAGGTTCGACCCGGTGCTCAAAGGTGCGCGCCGGCGGTTATCCACAACGTATTGAAGTCCGGCCGGTGGTCGATCGTATTTACAGTCGGAAAACGTGCGCCGCACACGTCACAAACGAAGGCCATCTTGCTGCTTTGCTTATCAATGCGCATGATGTGGCTTCGCTCTTAGATCGGTAGGCGGGGTCCAGATAGCGACAGCGGATGCGCAGTCCAATAGTAGTCATCCCGCATGCCTCTCATAGCAATCTCACACCTGGCTGCGATCCCACAGCCGCCAGTGGGTGGGTCTAATTGGCACTATTCTGTTCAGTCGCTCATCTGTTCAGCCCATGCCATTTCGCCGGCAGGGGAACGCCAATATGTGGTATTCCTCGCCCTCGCGAACGCATAACTCCAACTCGACGTCTGTGGGCGCGGTGATAATTGGGTTCCACGAATTGGAAGTAGTCCTTATCATTGAAAATATCTTCCACAAGTTACGTATCATTGCATTGATCTATCTCAACGATTAAAAGACACGTGTGGGCCTCCTGTGAACCGGCGTGGAATAAGGACCCCGTTTTCGGGGTGATCGGCATCCAATCGGGGCTCTGACGCAGTTTTGGTGCAGCTGGATTCATTCTGTTCCGACCAGCCTAGCCTGAAGCAGATCGATATTGCCGCGGCCATACATCTGGCGCCGTACGAGCTTGAGGCGCGTGATCTGACCTTCCGTGTGCCCGTTCGACCAAGGCAGCGTAATTGCAGCTCGGACCGCAGCTTCGTCCTTCGTGACGCCGTTGGCAAACGAGGCAACTAGGCTGGCGCGGGCACGCTCGATCCAGGTCGCCAGCCCGGCTGCGGCCTTGCGCCGGATCATCATGTGGAATTCGGCGACGATCTCGCGAGCCTCCACGAGCGCGGGCATACCAGCCTCGATGGCCGCCACGGTGACGGTTTCCGCCTTTGAGAGCGTGTCCCTTCCAATTGTCATCATACGAGCGATCGTTCTTGCCGATGGGATGCGCTGAAGATTTTCGGCATCGGCCTTTTCTGCCCGTCTCCTGCGCGTTGCCCATTCGCCCACCACCCGCAGCGATCCTCGAAAGCCGCGCGCCGTCGAACGACGCCAAAGTTCAGCGCCGTTGCGGCAGCCGGACACCCATTGCTCGTCGAGCCACGGCAGATGCGCATCTAACGAACTCTGCCGCGTCCGGAAGACATCGTTGCGCTCGCCGCGGACTACCTGCCGAACCAGCTTCCTGCTGTGGCCGGTTTGGCGCGCGATCTGCTTGATCGCCATTCCGCTTTTCGCCAGCTCCAGGATAACCGCGTTGGTCTCGTCCCGGCGCAGATAGCCCTCGTACTGAATGCGCTCGGCCGCCGTCAGCAGCTCGGGCTCAATCCTTGTCGCGCCGATGACGTTGCGAACTTGGCGCATCGATTTGCGAACGGCATCGAGGAAAGCGCGGCTAGCGTTCTCCATCAGATGCCAGCGATCCGCGACCTGCACCGCGTGCGGCAAGGCCTTGGCCGCCGCTTCACCATATCCTCCGCCACGGTCGCGGGCGATGATCTCGATGGTCGGATGAGCCGCCAACCACGCTTGAGCGGTCGCAGCCTCACGATCCGGCAGAAGGCTGACAATCCGACGTCTTTCCAGGTTGCAGACGATGCTGGCGTATCGATGATTCCGTCGCCAAGCCCAATCATCGATGCCTACGACCTTGAGCGGGTCTGAAGGAGGGCGGCTACGGCGCCTAACGACCCGCAATAGGGTGTCGTTGCTCACTGGCAGCATCAGCCGTTTTGCGAAGATCGCCGCCGGCCTGCCGCCGAGCGCAAGGCCGAGGTGATGGACGATGCCGTCGAGCCTGCTCGTACGTCGCGACGATGGCGCCACCACCCCTTCAGGAAAGCGCTCCGTAAAGATTTGCCGACCGCACAGGACAGCGTCGGAGCGAAAGCGGCGAGCGATTACTATGAGCTCGACCATCCGCCCCGACAGGGGAAGGTCCCTGACCCGGCGTCGGTAACGGCTATGAACGCGGCGCGAGACGCTCCCGCACGATGGACAAAGACCAAAACTTTGAAAGTGCCGGACGGTGATAACGGTGCTGTCGGCATTGCAATACGCACTCTCCACAACAAACCCGGCCGGTACCAGACTGGAGCGGCGAAGTGCTTGCTGCATGGCCTTGATTCTCCGCAATGAGAGAACCACGCGAATCCCAGACTGCATCAAAAGTGAGTCAGAGCCCCTTTTGGATGCCGATACGGGGTCCCGATCCAACGCCGATTGACAGTTCAGACAATTTTGGCTGTAACCGAAGCCGAGTGGGACGCGATGGGGTTACGCGCAGGTTTCGTGCTTGGACCGTCTGTGGGAGCGCACATACGAATGCTCTATATGTGCGCTCGTTTAGGTTAAGTAATTGATATACACCAACGATTTACGATTAATAATCTAGGAGTTGGGACATACGCGTCGTATTGATCCGGTATTCCTCGGATGGGTCGAACGGACCCGTTTAATTGGTCGTGCTCTTGATCTCGATCCGGCCGACCAGGTTGGCCAGACTGTTGGCCATGATCGGGCTGCCGTCATGGTCCACCGTCATGTTCCGCACGATATCACCGCCGCCAGGAATGGCCCAGCTCTGGAACGTTCCGGGTGTTCGGATCGAAGCGCACAACAGCGTTTGGCTCGGCCCTCGATTCGACATACCAGAGCGCGCCCTTGGTGGCGACGATCCCGTACGGCTGCGATTTCGGGCCGCTCGGCGAGGCGAATTCTTCGACCTTGTGGCTTGCCGGATCGAAGTGGCCGAGCATGTTAACCATTGTCACGAACGTGACAGACCAGCCGCTGTTTGGACAGGAGGATTACCCAATTTGGCCACAACTGTCGGATGCGCTGTAGTTATGGGTGTTAACGTAAGAGGGTGCCACCATGAGTGACCGAGCACGCGAATTTTTAATTGATTGGTTCTCAGCGCATGTTCAGCCGTTGCCTGCGGTTCGAAGATTGGCTGAGGCAGTCCGACTTGCAACGAAGTGCCGGGCAGATGCGACCGCTTCCGGTATTCCGATGCAAGAAATCAGAGATGTGGCAGGCGGCGACTTAATTCTAAGATTAATTCAGGCCCTAGATGCAGCTGCTCGCCTGGACGAAGATGGGTCAATCGCGCCTGAGATGAGGGCCCTTATCGAAACGGAGACTCTCGTCGACTCGTAATCGTCCCCAAAGCGGGCGGCGTGAGTCGAAGCGAATTTTCACACGCGTGCTGATAGGGCCGATTCCTGATCGACAGTTCGGATTGAACCAGAACAGCCACCGTTCAGAATTCAGTCTTGCTCGCGCGGGTGGGGCCCGGCACGCGCGCGGGTGGTTTACCGCGATCCCGTTCCATCCTTGCCTCCTTGCAGCGCCGTCAGCGTCGCCACTGCCCCAGCCGAGATCAGACAAGAATAGTAACTATCAACGTCTTCTTCAGTCGGGAGATATTCATACTAAACGCGCGCTCTTACCCAGCAAGCAGGCATTTGGTGGCTTTTCCACTACGCGCTTAGCGGCGCGCTAGGTGTCTGTTTCCTACGAAAGAATGCGGTCCGCGGTTAGCTACCAGATCTCGATGTGTCAAATACTGTCATCAAATATTTCCAGTCAGCCAAAGTATGGTGCCGACGACCGAATTGGTGGACGTCATGATTAGCCGTGATATTGGGTCAAGGTTAATGCCGAGCTGCGCAGCAAGCAGTGGCAACAAGAAAATCAGACCGATGAGTATCAGCAAGCCATAAGGCTCGGCACGAGACAGCAAACGCGCTAGGGAACCGGGTAGGACGCCGACCAAGATGCGTCCTCCGTCGAGAGGCAGGATCGGCAAAAGATTGAAAATCGCTAGAATAACGTTGAGCAGTAAAGCGTTCTTGAGGTTTGCAGCCAACCACTGCGCCCCGGGAGCTGGAACGTAACCAACGATATGAAAGCCGAGCGCCGCGATCGTCGCCAGCAGCAGATTCATCCCCGGACCCGCCGCCGCGACCAATATCGTACCCATGCGCGGGTGAAGAAGTGCCCGAAAGTTAACCGGCACCGGCTTGGCATAGCCAAACAAAAAGGGCGAACGCAACAATAACAGCACAACCGGCAGCACAACTGTTCCGAACGGATCAATGTGGACCAGCGGGTTGAAGCTCACTCGACCCTGGCGCCAAGCGGTGTTATCGCCCAAAAGGTGTGCCACGTAGCCATGTGACGCTTCGTGGAAGGTAATGGCAATGACGGCAGGTATTGCCCAAATCGATATTTGGTAGAGGATGAGATTGAAAGATCCGTTCATCCGTCTGGCTATTTGCCATCGTTCCAGATATCGGCCGCGAGTTTCCAGTCCCTTCCAACTTTCTCCCACACCACGACGTATTTGCCGGTGACCTCATGCGGAGTCGGGCCCTTGGTTTTCAGGTTGAACGTGCCGATCTCACGGGCAGCGGAATTTCCCAGTCGCTTGACATCAAGGGTCGTGACCTTTGGATCGCCGATTTGCTCCGCCATGCTTTTCCACATTGCCCCGATGGCGGCTCTGCCCTTCACCATTCCGGAGCCAGGGGGAAACGCGGTCGCGTCCTCGGTATAGAGCGACGCCAAACGGGCGAAATCACCCTTGTTGAAGAAATCGACCCACTTCGCGTTGACCGCCTCAATCTCGGCCTTCTGGGCCATGGCTGGTGCGATCAACAGCGCAGTGAAGGCAACTACGAGTATAGTTATGCGCATGATTGTGGTCGCCGGGTTGTCGTGAATGTTTGCGCTTTCGAGCTTTGCCAGATTGCGCAGCTTCCCCGTATCTAACGCGTACCTGCGGGGTTTGGTTCCCTGCCTTCATTTCATTTGATCCCCGTGACCAATACCCCGGTCAATCCGGCTCGAAATCCCCTACGCTGATTCAAACCCGTGTCACTGACACGAGTTTGGTCATCTACGCGTTAGAAGAATCAGATCGGCAACCAAGACCTGCAGGCGATGTGTTGTCCCTGTCCCGTCGGCTATGGAAGCGGACGTTGGGACACCCCAGAATGCATCGTAAAACGCCTGGGGAGCACGTGGGTTCGACCCCGGCGACTGCGCGCATTTGAGGGTTTGGTGTGCGGCTAGACGCATTGGGGTCGCGCATAAAGGCAACGGTTACGACCCCATCGCACAACATTAAGGGACCTATTCGGGCACCCCACTATCCGTCCTTCGAGCCCGGTGTTGAGATTGCGATCACGACCCAAAACAGGCGCGCAATGTGAAAATGGCAACCAGCTACAGCATGAGGAATTGCATGGTTCGCGTCGCTTTCCTGTCACAGCGATTGCGTTCCAAATGCGGTATCGATTCGGTCGTCCATGGCGGCACATCGCGTGCCATCGCGTGAAGGACGCCGCCCACTCGCACTGCGCCACGGTCGATGACCGAACAGCCGGAGCGCTCTGCGATTTATTGCGCCGCATGGTCGAAAGGAAGCTGGCAGCCATGACGCCGAGCGGAAGCCGGACGCCATCGCGGGTGACCAGACTGAACGCATGTTGCACCGTAACGAGACCGTAACTGACATAGACTTCCTCGCGGCAATCGACCGACGCGATTGCGTCATAGGGAAGCTGCGCTCGAAATGAGACCGACGCTGGGAGCACTCAATGCCCTCCATAGATTGGGGCTGTTTGCAGCACAGGGAAATTTATGCAAATTTATGTGCTGATCTGTCGTTGTTTTTTTAATGAGAGACGAAGTTTTAATGGGAGAGACGAAAATGCGATTACCTCATTTGGCGTTCATCGCGATGTTTGCTTTTGCCGCGACGGCACCTGGTTCCGCGGAGGACAATATCCTTACATTGAAATGTTCATTCGCCGGGAAGTCCTATTTTTCGATAAGACCACTAAAGATTTAAGCAACTCAAAGACTCTGAGCATTGATATGACGGCCGGCGGCGCTACTGATGACGACAAAGACCTTTATCGCGCGACGATATCAGACCATCTCATCCAACTCGCGAAGCAATTTGTGCAGCCTGGCGTCATCGTAACCTGGGTATACTCCATTGATCGCTCCACTTTCTCGATAAGCTACTCCGGATTTGCTAACGGCGAGGCCAAAGGTCAAACAATCAATACTTTCGAAAGTGCCACGGGCTCCTGCCAAGTCTTGAAAAAATAGGTAATAGGATGAGGCTCAGATAGTCGCAGCTGTTTCGGTGTTGGTTGGGAATTGTCAGGTGTGAGGGATTAGGCGAAGATTTGCATAAATCGCAATCCAATTCCTGTCTTCAAGATTTGAAAATACGGCGGCTAGTTTTGCGATAACTTAACGGATAGACTTGGTTCCAGCGAGTAGGTGAGGGAGGCAAAAAGTGGGACCTTCCGCGTGGATTCTCATATGGTACTGCGTAACGACAACGAATCCAGTTTGCCTGAAGTGGGATGGAACTACCGAGCAGTCAGTTATTTCGTTTAATAGCGAAGCGGAGTGCGCCTCTTATGCGAGAAAGGTCGCACGTAAGGTCCAC
>Ga0207061_1128_pt1 | contig 18521 bp, 14 predicted proteins | sample Alteio_BWMinCont_31_FD_153275 | JGI IMG/M metagenome (GOLD analysis project Ga0207061, IMG submission 153275) | Enriched cells from forest soil in Barre Woods Harvard Forest LTER site, Petersham, Massachusetts, United States -... | ecosystem: Environmental > Terrestrial > Soil > Temperate forest >... | reverse complement strand
TTATTACAGTTCCTTTGTTTGATTTGCATCCAAAGATGGAGAGCAAACATACAATACCTATAGAGCTTAATAGCGCATTGCGCATAAGTGAAGAGTTCATTTATTTTCCTGCTTTTTGCTGTGAAGATTTTTTCTTTTTAGTTTTTTTCTTTGCTTTGGTTGGTTTCAATGGTGTCAGTGGGTTTTGCATGAACGCAAAGGCGATCACTTCATCCATCGTTTTTGCAAAAACAATATCGAGCCCGTCGAGTGATATCTCTTTGCGCGTATCTTTTAATTCTGATTCATTTTCCTGAGGTATAATTACCGTTTTAAGACCATGTTGTTTTGCAGCAAGGAGTTTTTCTTTGAGTCCGCCAATGGCAAGCACGCGGCCCCGCAAAGTGATTTCACCAGTCATGGCAATATCACCGCGTGATGGCTTGTGCGTCAATGCTGAAATAAGCGCAGTGCAGATTGTTATGCCCGCAGAGGGGCCATCTTTGGGAGTTGCACCTTCAGGAATATGAATGTGGATATCCTTGCTTGTGTGAAATGATGGTTTAATACCAAGTTCTTCTGCGCGGGAGCGAATATAGCTTAACGCTGCCTGTGCAGATTCTTGCATCACATCGCCGAGCTGTCCCGTCAAGGTTACGGTCCCTTTGCCGGGCAATACTGATGTTTCTATTTCGAGAATATCGCCGCCAACTTCGGTCCATGCAAGACCAGTAGCCAAACCTACATGTGCTTTTTCAGTATCAAGTGCTGTTTTTTTGAAGATTGGATTACCGAGCCATTCAATGATTCGTTCTGGCGTTATCTCTACTGCTTTAATTTTTGTATCAGCAAGAATCGCTTGAATCGCTTTACGCATCAGTTTGGTGAGTACTCGTTCAAGTTGGCGTACGCCGGCTTCTTTGGTGTATTGATCAACGATTGTTGCAAGCACAGTATCTTCAATGTTGAACTGTGTTGTTTTTAGGTCATGCTCTTTCAGATTACGTGGGATCAAAAAAGCACGGGCAATATCCATCTTTTCCTGGTCGGTGTAACCAGAGAGATTAATGATTTCAAGTCGGTCAAAAAGTGGATAGGGTATGTTATCGATCATATTTGCCGTAGCAATAAACATAACCTGGGAAAGATCATATTCAAGATCCAAAAAATGATCCATAAACGTTTTGTTTTGTTCAGGATCAAGTACCTCAAGTAATGCTGCAGCAGGATCGCCATGCACATCACGAGACATTTTGTCGATTTCATCAAGCAAAATAACCGGATTTATCGTGTTTGCCTTACGCATTGCTTGGATGATTTTGCCCGGTAGCGCACCGATATAGGTTCGCCGATGGCCGCGGATTTCTGCCTCATCGCGGATACCACCAAGAGAGATTCGAATAAAATCACGTCCCAAGGCATCACTGATTGATTTGGCAAGTGATGTTTTACCAACGCCCGGAGGCCCTGCAAGACACAAAATAGGGGATCGGTCGAGTTTTTTGGAGAATTTTTTTGCCGCAATAAATTCGATGATACGCTCTTTTGCTTTGGTGAGTCCTGCATGATTGCTGCTTAAAATCTTTTCAGCATGATTGATGCTGATTGTGTCTTCTGATTTAGTGTGCCACGGAAGCCCCATAATCCATTCAATATAATGGCGGCTGACCGAAGCCTCAGAGGAAAGTGGTGGCATCTGTTCGAGCCTACGGAGTTCTTTATCGACGCGTTTTTGCGCCTCTGTAGGTAAATTAAGTTTTTCAAGTTTACGGCGAAGCTCTTCAATTTCAGCAGCTTGATCTTCGCGGCCAAGCTCTTTTTGAATTGCCTTTATCTGTTCCGTTAAATAGTATTCGCGTTGATTTTGCTCTATCTGTGTTTGTACGTGGCCCCGAATGCGCAGCTCTGCATGCATAATATCAACTTCACGCTGTAAAATACGTGCAAGAGTTGCTATACGTTTACTCAGGTCAGAAAGTTCAAGTATTGATTGACGTTCTTCAAAAGAAAGGTTGCTATGGACCGCGATAGTGTCAACGGCTCCATCGATATCGGCAACTATCCTTATATGTTCCACCAAGTTTGCAGGAGCGCGTTCGTCGAGCTTGGTATAATCCAAATACAACCTTCTGAGATTTCTCCAGAGTGCCCAGAGTTCAGTAGTATCCTCATTGCCATCTGTTGGGAGTGAGGTAAAGTTGGCACTGATAAAAGAGCCAGTCATAAACATTTCATGCATACGAGCACGCGAGGTACTTTCTACAAGAATTTTAAGTGCCCCATTAGGCATCCTGACCGGTTCTTGGAGAATAACGGCGGTGGTACCACATGCAAAGAGATCATCAATGGTGGGATTTTCAATACGCTGATCTTTTTGTGCTGTTATAAAAAGGAGCCTGTCGGTTTTTAATGCATATTCAACCGCATGAATCGAAATATCGCGGCCAACCACGATGGGGATAATACTTTTTGGGAGTATAACCACATTTTTAAGCGGCAAGAGGGGAAGCGTGTGAAAGGTTTCAAACGCCGGTTGGGGTTGTATGTGGGTCTCTTTGGTTACCATTACTCAGCTCGCTGGTATTATTTCACGATTTTTTGATGGAATCTACCTATTAAGAGTAAATACCGCCGGCGCTTTGTCAATGGCATTATGATATGGGAGAATGATTAACGGCCTCTAATGCCTCCACCCCCACCTCCACCACCCGAAAAGCCGCTACCACCAGCACCTGAGCTGGAGCCAGGAGCTGAGGGTAAGCTGGCCTTGAGCGCGGCATCAAAACCTCTTCCAAATGAACGGCTATTCCACCGGCTTCCGGTATACCAGAGCGGTGTGTATGGTGTATGCTGTTCGGCTAATTCAGCGAAAAGAGGGGTAAATTGACTTGTCCATGCCTCTTCTACACCAAGAACCATCGCATAGGGTAGATAATGTTCATACAGCTCTGGCGTTTTTGTTGGTGGAGTGCCAATTACTTTGAGCCGCTCAGATTCAGCTGCCTCAAGGAACATCTTAAAACCCGCGATCTGATCAGCTATTTCTTGGCCGCCAACAGTATAGATACGCGTGCTTTTGAGCATGATGGTATGGACGGCAGATGCAATAAAAAAATAGATCACCCCAACAAAATAGATCTCTCCAAAATTAGATAGGTTCATGAGAGCCAGCGGTACAGCTGCGATTATAAAAGATGCAAACGCGCTATAGATCAGAGTTGTGCAGTGGTATATGTAAGCGCCATACTGCGTGGTACATTGCTGTTTAAGCACCATAACAGCCTTTTTAAGCTGCTGAGACTGCGATTTTATGATCGTTATGCTTTTGGATTTGTCAAAGAGGTTGGTGAGTAGCCTCTCATCACGGCTTTGAGGTACCGGTGTTTTGGTAGTACGCGTGAGCGTGTAGGTCGGCCTTTCTTCATCGTATGAGATAGTAAGATACCCATTGACTGCTAAAAAAACTATTTCAGGTGCTAGCAACGTATCAAAGAACTCTTTTTTACACATGAAGCCTACTTCAGCGGGGGTCATACCGGTGGGCGGGTAAAAGAGAGGGAAAACGATGCTTGCGGCACGTTGCCGTCTGCTTTGGATATAGGCACCCAGATAAAGCGCGAGTGCGATGAGCAACCAGATCAGTAGCCACAGAACCGTCCAATTATCCTGAAAGAACCAGCTTGTTTTTTGAAACCAGGTAGGCTCCTGCACAAATCCTTTTGGCCAGGTTACTACGATCGTCATTCCTTCAAATGGCGCAAGTGGCTTTGTTGTACTGAAGCTTATATTCGAGCCATCAGTAGCAACCAGATAATTAGATTCTTTTTGGCCATAGTGGCCAGTGTAGGCCTCTGCCGTGATCGATTGTGCTGGTATTGATGAGGGAAGTTTAACGGTGACAGAGCCTTTGAGAATTGGAAAAATTGAATTTGTACCGATACTATTCCAATAAAGCTCATCATGATCTTTAAAAAAACCAAGCTGTCGGTTGGTTTTATAGATAATTTCATAGGTATGGCGACCAGGAGCAATAAAGGTATCATCACCAAGGTGGATCTCTGTACCGCGGAAGGTATGCACCAAGCTGTAGGGCTCGGCTTTGCCATCACGGCGCACTGAAGCAACCGTAAAGCCGACGTTTGAGCTAAAAATACCGCGGAGTGAGTAGTGGGTTGGAAATTCACGGATAATGCCCCGTCTAATTTCTTGCTGTGCGCTTGTTACGTTGATTTTTTCGTAAACGGTGAGAGAGCCATCGGTATGCACTTCGACGGTGCTGTGTAGAGAGTTAATAACCTCTTGTCCGTACATGGTGTTGCAGAGGGCAAGAAGGGTGCAGATACCGATCCGTATATGCATCTTATCACTCAAAGGTCTTGGGAACGTCTCGCTGTTTTGCATCGGCAATTTCAAAATATTGCGCTGGCTTGAACTGAAAAAAGTTGGCAATAATGTTGGTGGGGAATTGCGTTCTAATCGTGTTATAAGTGCGTGCAGTGCCATTGTAGTAACGGCGTGCCAGCTGAATTTCATGCTCGATAGTGCCAAGTTCTTTTTGGAGGTTCAAAAAGAGGTCATTTGCTTTGAGATTCGGATAGTTTTCTGCCACCGCGAATATTGTTTTGAGCGCATGAGTTAAGCCTTCTTCGGCAGCTGCTTTGGTAGCACGATCCGGCGCGCTGAGGGCCTGGGTTCTGAGGCGGGTTACCTCTTCGAGAATATTTTTTTCATGGAGACCATACTGTTTTGCTACGGCAACGAGATTAGGGATCAGATCATAGCGTCGTTTCAGCTGAATATCGATGCCGCTCCAGCCTTCGTCGGTGAGATTTTTTGAGTGAATAAGTGTATTATAATTGCCTACAAGCCATAATGATGCTATAACAAAGAGGGCTCCAATGAGGCCAAGAACGATAAAAAGTATGTTCATGAGAGACTCCGTATAAGTATGAGATATATATTTACTATAGCAGGGAACATGATGTGCGATCAATACTTAATGAATCCAACCGAAGGGAGTATCATTGAGAAGCATATGCTAAGAATATTAGATAAGCTTTTTACAAATGGTGTAGGTTTTGTTAATCTTTTCAGTGTAGTTCACAAATTAAATTTATAACTGTTCCACGAGGGAAACTATATGCTAAAAAAGTTAGCTACGGCTATCTGGGGAAATTTTGAAAGTGCTGCAGAGGTGCGTAAATTTGTTATGCTTGCAGCCAATTTTTGCGTTATTATCGGCACGTATTGGACACTGAGGCCTATTAAAGACAGTATCTTCAATGCGATCGTTGGTATAGATTGGCAGCCACGTGCCAAAATGATTTCTCTTGTTGTAGTGATTCCTCTTGTTATTCTCTACTCTAAATTAATTGATACATTTCCTCGCCAGCGCGTATTCTACGTGCTTTTGAGCCTTTATGGCATGGCGGCGATTGGCTTCTTCTGGTTGTTTAGCGATCCTGTGATGGGACTTCTCAATACAGTGGCGGCGCCAGATCGTTGGATTGGCTGGTGTTGGTATATCTATGTAGAAAGCTTTGGTTCACTGATCGTTGCATTGTTCTGGGCGATTACCGTGGATACCACCAAGCCAGAATCTGCTTCCCGTGGTTTTCCGATTATCGCGATGCTTGGCCAGTTTGGCAACATTATTGGGCCAATGTTTTTGAGAGCAAAACTCTGGGGATTTGCAACCAGTGCGCCGATTGTGGCGATCTGTGGTGGTCTCATGTTTGTCAGTATGGGGCTCATGTATCTCTTTATGAATACAACGCCGAAAGAGCTTTTGACCGGCTATCATACCAATGAAGCAAGTCATAAAGATGAAGAGCCTGGCTTTTTTGAAGGGCTGCGTCTCTTGGCAACTCAAGGATATCTCCTTGGTATTTTCCTGATCATCTTTATCTACGAAGCAATTGTGACGGTAATCGATTTCCATTTTAAAAAGACTGCGTCAGTGGCATACCCAATAGAACGCGATTTAAGCGATTATCTTTCAAACTATGCAACCATGACTGGTGTTGTAGCTACATTGTGCGTAATTTTAGGGGTCAATAATATTCAGCATCGCCTTGGCATGCGTGCATCGCTTGTTTTACTGCCATTATTAGTGGCTGCAGCAGTTGTAGGTCTTTGGTACTATCCTGATTGGCTGCAGATGGTCTTCTGGATCATGGTGACGGCGAAGGCTATTAACTATGCATTGAACCAGCCAACCTTGAAGCAGCTTTATATTCCGACAAGTAAAGATACTAAATATAAGGCGCAAGCGTGGATTGAAATGTTTGGCGGACGCAGTTCAAAAGCGTTCGGATCTGCCATCAATGAAATGCGTAAAAACTTGGGCCTTTTCATGTTCTTGAACGTAGTTGCATTAGTATCCGGTGGGCTTATCATCTTCTGGCTATTTGTGGCAGCATATGTTGCGCGGGTATACAACAAGGCGATTAAAGAAAAACGCATTGTTTGTTAATACGCCTTATTACGAGGAAATACTATGAAAAAGAGTCTTCTGTGCTAAATTATGGTGCAGAAGACTCTTTATTTTTTGCGAAGATATCTGCGAAAGGGTGCGGTGCGAATTGGTATGCAAATGCGGAAGATATTTCACGGTTTTTTTGAAGTAGAGCCACAAGAACGTGCAAAACTGTTCTTCCTAGCCTTGGCCTTCTTTTTTATCATAGCAGGGTACACAATTGCCAGGGATTTGAAAGACGCGATGTTTATGAACATCGTTGGGCGTGAATATATCCCTTATGCAAAGACGCTTTCGATGTTCATCTTGGTACCAGCGATCTTTATCTATTCTTTACTTGTCGATCGTGTACGTCGTTATCAACTTTTGACCATTTATTCTACGTTTTATGGATTTGCCTATTTATTAATGGCCTATTATATTGGCCATCCTACCATTGGACTTTTAAATAAAGCATTGGGTCCGGATCGTCTTTTTGGGTGGCTTATCTATTTTCTGGTGGAAGGCTATTCCCCTTTTGTAGTGGGATCCTTTTGGGCCTTTGCAAACTCGGTCAATGACCCAGAGGCTGCGAAAAAAAATTATGGATTAGTCGTTTCAGGATCCAAAATCGGCGGTGCGTTGAGTGCGGGAGCTGCCTGGTGGCTCTTCAGTTGGGCTTCGGTACAAAATTCGCATGTTGTGGCTGTATATGCGCATCAAATTGCACTTTTTATAGCGGCACTTTTTGTATTATGTATTCCTATCGTTCTTTATTATTGCATGCGGCTTGTTCCTGGGGAATATTTACATGGGTATGAAGCGGCCTATCGCATAGAAAAGCAGGGCAAGGAGAAAACAGGTATCCTTGAAGGATTGATTCTCCTGCTCAGGTACCCATACGTCATGGGTATTTTTGGTATGGTCTATTTTTATGAGGTTATCTCTACGGTATTGAGTTATCTACGCCTCGGCGTTGCAGAAGATCTATGTGGGGGCAATGTTTCTGCAAAAACTGCCTTTCTCTTTAAAATATACTTTATTACCCATTTAATCGGGCTTATGATAGCGCTCTTTGGTACGCGAACTCTCCAATCACTCCTGGGTACTCGTGCCTGCCTTTTATTAGTGCCATTGATGACGGGTGGATTCCTCTTTTTTATGCTCAGTAGCGGCGATTCATACGCGGTAGTCTACGCATTTATAGCTCTCAAGGCGATCAATTATGCCTTTAGCTGGCCGGTACGGGAGACGCTTTATATTCCGACTATTAAAGATATTAAGTTTAAGTCAAAATCGTGGATTGATGCCTTTGGAAGTAAGGTAGCTCGTACGAGTGGATCTGCCGTCAACGTGGGCATGACCCACATAGGATCGCACTATTTCATGGCGGCGCACTCCTTCTTTTTTGCGGGTATTGTCAGTTTATGGTTCCTCGCTGCCTTCTTGCTTGGGCGTCGATTTGAACGAGCAGTAAAGCATAATGAGGTTATTGGGGCTTAAACTTTCATAAAATGCATTGTGTTTTTTAGTAATTTTGGTACTGTTATAGGTAACTTTTTAAAAGATTTATTAATTTCTGAAAGGATTGCTGCATGATAAAAAAATTGGTTGAAGCGGGTGTTCATTTTGGTCATCTTATGTCTCGCTGGTGTCCTAAGATGGCTCCGTATATCTGGGGAAATCGCAACAAAGTGCATCTTATCGATGTTTCTAAAACCGCTCACCAACTAGATAGAGCAGCTAAATTCCTTGAATCGGTTGCTTCTGAGGGCAAACAGGTATTATGGGTTGGCACCAAAAAGGCGGCGCAAGATGCGATCGCACAGGCTGCTAAAACATCTCATATGCCATCAGTTAACCATCGTTGGATTGGTGGTACTCTCAGTAACTTTATCCAAGTAAAAAAATCAGTGACTAAGCTTGCTCATCATGAAGATGTGATTGAAAAAGCTGAAAAGATGCCACATTACACTAAGAAAGAGCTCAACGTCTTCCAAAAACTGGTGCAGCGTTTGGATAAAAACGTTGGTGGTATTCGTCAATTAAAGTGGCCGATCGGTGCCGTTGTGATTGTTGATGTTCGCAAAGAGGCAGCAGCCCTTCGCGAAGCGGTGACCATGGGCATTCCGGTTGTGGGTCTTGTAGATACAAATAACGATCCTTCTTTGGTTGATTATGTAATTCCGGGCAATGACGATGCACCAGAGGCTGTTGCATGCGTTTTAGAACTGCTTGGTGCTGCAGTAGCGCGTGGCGTAGAAGCGTATAAACAAACTGCTGCAAAACGAGGCGAAGCTGCACGTGCTGAAAAACGAGTTAAATCAGAGGAAGTGGTTTCAGAAGCTACTGATACTATCCAAGAACTAGCTGGTATGGCTGCTCTTCAAGAGCAAACCGATCTTCCTGCTAACCATGAAAAGAAACGCTCTGCGAAAAAAGCGGCGCTTGAAGCTGAAGGTGCTCCTGCTGAAAAAGTAGAAGAAAAGCAGGCCCCGAAACGTCCATTTATTAAAAAAACTGGACCAAAAGTTTCTAAGCCGTAAGCTGTTTTCCGCCTTCGTGTTTAGAACACTGCGGCGGACGTGTTTGGTTGTTCTTTGTTAGCAAAGTTTTGAGACCCAATTCTTGAAATCTTCTGTATTATAATGCGCCGGAATGTAAGGTGACTTGTCCGACGTAGCCTTGCCGTGCTCTGCGTAGTTTTCATGTCCTTCGTAGTTTTAGCGAAGTAGGAACACGAGACATGGGGCGAAGTCGGAAGGCGCATATTAGGAGAGGTGTCTGAGTGGTCGAAAGAGCATGATTGGAAATCATGTATGTTCCGTAAGGGGCATCGAGGGTTCGAATCCCTCTCTCTCCACCATACTACGCTCGAAGACGAGCTTCGTATGGTAAACCACCCTACGCCAATTAAGGAATATGCAAGAGCAAAATTGAGCTAATGAGCGTAGTATGGTGGAATAACCCTACGAAGCACTACGAAGTTCTTTTTAAAGAACGAGTTAAGGGCATAGTAGGGCCGCATGCCACGTTTTATATTGAAATTTTTAATATTAGCAAAATTACGCCGTAGCTCTAAAGAGCGTAGGCGAATGGGGAAACAATAAAGTAAGGTACACGCATCTTGTCAGGTTCGAAAGAAAGCAGCAAACGTATATACTTCTTGTATTGTTTCCCTGCCCTTCGATGTGTGCTTCGAAGCCGTAAGGCGTAATAGGGCCCTTGGTTCTTCGATCCGTTCGACGTACCAAGCATGCGTAGCGCATGTCCGCCGAAGCCCATAGGCGTAGGAGGAAGACACGAAGACGGATGAAAAAATTATATAACAACAACTTTTGGAATTGTTATGCACTCTTCAACGCTCAATTTAGCACGCAAATGGCGAGCACACAGTTTTGATACGCTCGTTGGGCAGGAGCTTGTGGTAAAGATTCTCAAAAATTCTTTGTTTACTGCTCATTATTTTCCGGTCTATTTATTTGCGGGTCAGCGGGGATGTGGTAAAACATCAACCGCGCGTATCTTTGCTGCGGCACTCAACTGTGCGCAGCTTTCTGTGTTTCAGGCAAAGCCAAAAGAGGTTGCTATTCCCTGCGGCGTATGTGAATCGTGTACAGCGTTGTTGCAAGGGCGTCATCCTGATTTTATAGAGATCGATGCGGCATCGCATACGGGTGTTGATAATATGCGATCTATTATTGATGCATCCTATTATCTGCCTGTTTTGGGGCGCAAAAAAATATACCTCATCGATGAAGCACATATGTTGAGCAAAGCGGCTTTCAATGCGCTTTTAAAACTGTTCGAAGAGCCGCCACTCCATGCTCATTTTATTCTTGCAACTACTGACCCTGAAAAAATTATTGAAACGGTTCGTTCACGGTGCTTTACCTTGTTTTTTGGTGCGATAGAAAATAACTTGCTCACGGAGCATTTAAAACATCTTTGTGTACAGGAACAGATTGAATATACTCCTGAGGCGTTGAATTATATCGCCAGAGCGGCTGAAGGCTCTGCGCGGGATGCTATTAATATTTTAGAGACAGTTCGGTTTTCTTATCCATCGGTTACCAAAGATGCAGTGTTGCGAGTGCTTGGGCATGTTGATGATCAACAACTCATGCAGCTTGTGATACAGGTGCTCACCGGTGATACAGCATCATATTTGGCTACCTGGAGTGAGCATATTGCTCCACGTGCATCGGCGCAGCAGGTATGGTTAGGCTTAGTGCGTTTGATACGCGGCATTATTTGGCATCAATATGGTGCAGTGGCAACAGATGTTTCAGGAGAGATGATTAAAGGTGCTACTGGAATTTCTCCGCAAAAATGTACACAGCTTTTGGAAACCTTGTATCAGATCGAGCCGCTTTTTATTCGCAGCAGCAACCAACAGACCTTGTTAGAATTTTCGTTGCTACAATTGTGTGCACGATTTAAGAAAAAATCTGACAACTCCTCATACGGACAATCTGGTGTGGTGAGTGTTGCGCAACCAAAAGAAGAAGATGTTATTTTTGTAGAAGTTGATGATGAGGAAGCTGATGAGCAAGAGGGCGATGACGTAGTAGAAGAAACGTCCATTGATACACCTATCTTTACTCCTGTGGAAAAAATAGTTGAGATGCCTTCGAATAAAGATGCGCAATTACAACTGTGTAAAACTGCCTGTGCTCAGCTTGCCGATCAAATTGTCTCTTCAGTGCTTTCGCAAATAGCGTCAGTAACGCATGATGCAACGGATAATCGCTTGGTGGTCCATGCGCCAGTGCAGTTTAGTTTTTTTGCTGATATGGTCAACAATGCGCATGCGGTCTGGGCACCAGTGGTTGCGCAAGTCTATCAGCATACTGGTTTAGTGGGAATTGTTTTTGATGCCATTGTTGAAGTGTCGGTGGCAGAAAAACGTGTGGTGTCAGTTCCTGTCTTAAGACCGACATCCCTGTCATCGTCTGCGCAAGGAAAACCGGTAGAAAAAAAACCGATGCCAACTAACACTCAATTCGGGCAAAGATATGAATTAAAATCGTCGTATCCACGGCGTCCAAAGATAGTGCCAGAAAAGGCAATTGATGTTTCAGATGCAGCGCGATGGCCGCTGGTAAATCGTGTATTAAACTTTTTTCCCGGTACTGTTACCGTGGTTGATGAGGCGCGTCCATGAGTAATACTACTTATCCTATAGTTGCCATTGTGGGGCGACCAAACGTTGGTAAATCGACGCTTTTTAATCGCATCTCTCGCGATACACAAACACTTATCTACGATGAACCGGGAGTGACGCGTGATGTGATCGGTGACGTGGTATTGATTGGTGGCAAGCTCTGTACGCTCTACGATACGGGCGGCATCAGCATGCGCAAGCAACAGGATCCTATTCTTGAAGAGGTCCGTCAACGTGCGCTTGGGATGCTCGATCGTGCAGCGGTGATTTTATTTGTCTGTGATGGCGAAGTAGGACCATTGCCGGATGATTTTGAAATTGCAAAGTTACTACATAAAAAAGATATACCAGTCTTTACACTCATCAATAAAACCGATATTGTGCAGGCACAAGAACACGTCTACACTTTTGAACGGTTCGGATTTCCGATCTATCAAATTTCAGCAACCCACGGTCGTGGTATTGATCTAGTTCTTAAAGAAGTTGCAAAGCAGCTTCCAAAAACAGCGCCAGCTGACGAATATGAAAAAGCGCGCTGCCGTGTAGCCATTATTGGCAAACCGAATGTGGGCAAATCATCGCTCATGAATGAACTGGTCAAAGAAAATCGGGTCATTGTTGCCGATAAACCGGGAACAACCCGTGAAGCGGTCTCTGAGCAGATAACTTTTTATCAAGAAGATATCAAACTAACCGACACACCAGGTATGCGGCGTCAGCGTGGTGTCTCTGAACCGCTTGAGCAGCTGATGGTCAAAAGTGCACTTCGTGCTATTGATGCGGCCCACATTGTGATTTTGGTGGTTGATGGAGCCTCCGGAGAGCTTTCCGATCAGGAATTAAAACTTGCCTTTTATGTTTTTGAAGAAAAGCATAGATCGTTGATTGTGTTGTTTAACAAACAAGATTTAGTAACCGAAGAGCAAAAAGAGGATCTTGGCCGTCAGAAAGATCAGTATAAATACCTGCTTGATAAGGTTGAGATGCTCTCAATATCTTGCAAAACCGGTAAAAATGTGGGCAAAGTTCTGCCACTCATTAATACCGTCTGGCAGCGGGCGCAGCAGCAGTTTGCCAGTGATGAGCTGACGATGACGCTCAAAGAGAGCCTCATGCATAAACCGCTCTATAAAGGTGGCCAAATGCTTACCTTTGCGCGTGCACAGCAGGTTAAACATGCGCCGATTACGATTGAGTTGGTGGTGGGCAATCCACCAGTATGGGAAGCAACCCAGCTTGGCTATATCGAAAATCAGTTACGTAAAAATTATGATCTTAAGGGCGCTGCACTTGCCTTGATCCCGCGGAAGTGGTAATCCTTAAAGCAGAGATCGTTTGTAATGCACAAGGAGTGGATATATGAATAGACGTATTGCATTCAGAAATATGGAAAAAACAAACCATATGGAAGAATATTGCATCGGTCAGCTCGATAAAATTGAGAAATTCTTGGAAAACGAACGGCCTCCGGTGAATATCGACCTTATTCTGGAGCCATCTAAGGTTCATGCGCATCACCAGGTCGAACTCCGCGTTAAAACTCCCCATTATCATAAAAAGGTCCAATTTGAAGGGCCGGATTTCTATCTCGTGCTCAATCGGGCCTTTGATACGATGTATAAAGAGCTTCACGACGAGAAAAAGAAGCAGAAAGAGCACCAAAAGGAGCTCAATAGGCATGATGAGATCAAAAAGGCCCGGTAGAAGGTAAAATAAGGCGAAGAAGCTACTCCGTTTTTAGATAACGTAGAAAGCCCATGGAACATCGATTCCGTGGGCTTTTTTTTAGTGCCTAGCGGCAGCAAAAAAAGCAGAATAGAAAAAACATTTTTATTAAATTGTTGCAAATTGAAATGTTTTGATGGTAGCCTGGTAAGTGAAAGAGTATTAACCTTACCTAAAACAGGAGGTCCGATGAAACGTTATATACTTTCAGCACTGTTAATCAGTGCAATCACTGCAGCAGGATTATCTGCTGGTGAAGGGGAGCAGTGGAATAGAAGAAATGCATCGGTGAAATATCAAAAGCCTTTGTCGAAAAACCAACCTAAAAAAACAGCCAAACAGCTTCAGCAGGAAGCCAGAATTCAAAGGCAAGCAAGAACGCGACAATACACAGATGATTACGGGGCTAGATCGCAAGAAAGAGCAAGACAGGTACAACAGGTTAAGTATGCAGATGCTTTAGCACGTGAGGAAGGGAGACAAAGAGCTCAGAGATTTTTATCAACAGATGTAACTCCTGAAGCAGGAGATTTTCTTAGAAAAGACATGAGAAAAGATCCTGCATTTTCAACTTTAGAATCTCCTGGGCGTCATATTGAATATCCTGTAGCGCTTGCGAGAGAAGGAAGAGCTGGTCAATCTTTTGATTATGATTCACCAGGATTAGTCAAGAGGCGAGGATTAGTCAAGATGGGAGACCTTGCAGCATATGATTTAATGGAACCGAATGCACCAGCGCCGCAACCGTGGATAGACACGCCAGAAGTAATGGGCGCACGCAGACGTCCATTGTATGAACAGCTTCCTTACATGCCACAAGAATATGTAACACCAGAGGTGGGAGAAGCATATGAACAGATGTTACCATCAAAAGTTCATGCATATGAGATGCCACAATATGTGCAACCAACTATGTGGAACAGAGCGAAAAGTGCATGGAACCGTTATTGGTACAAACCACAACCTACAATTATTCAAGATGAGGGTCGAGCTAACAGAAGTATAACAAGGTTACGTTCATATCCACGTGGAAGATTTACAACTCTACGGCAACCTACAATGCCACGTAGACAGCCTACAATTATCATGAACGAAGAAGATATGTCAGAGTAAGTGATAAGAGATGATATTAAGAAAGAGGAGGGGATAAAACCCCTCTTTTTTTTAGTGCCTTTTCAACTGCTCTGCAAACTCTTCGACCGATGCATCATAGAGCTCGCTGCCCCAGCGGGCGAGTTCTTCGCCTGTTTCTGGATTAATTAAAATAAGTGTTGGTGCACCGACAATTTTGTATTTTTTCTTGAGTTCTTCATGTGCTTCTATTGAGCTATCAGCGCCGTTGATTTTTACGGGTACACAGTTGCCGAGCGCGGTGCAGACATCTTCTTCACAGAAAAATTTCCCTTCTATCGCAGTGCAGATGGTGCAGTAGGGTGCATTAACGTCGATCAAGATATTTTTTTTCTCTGCGAGTGCTTGTGCATGTGCCTCTGGATAATTAGTGCACCAGGCGATACGAATGCCATTACGATCATCAACCGCAGCGCGCTGCGGGATGATCATTAAACATAAACCAATAATAATGCTTATGACACCAATTAAAGTTTGTCCATTAAAATTAATTCTTTTGTAATTTACATACTGTTTAAGAAGCAACATAATACCAACTGCGGCATACGTAATAGCACCCACGAGATACAGCATGTTTGTTGAAACCAACGGTTTCAACAAATAAAAAATGATGCCAATCATAAGCAGGCCAAAAAGCTGTTTGACGTAAACCATCCACATGCCCGCACGCGGAAGCACGTTCAACGAGCCGGAGAAGGTGCCGATAATCATGAGCGGTATGCTCAAACCAACACCAAAAGCAAAGAGCAGTGCAAAGCCAGAGACAAGATTGCCCGTGGTGGAAACAATGCTCAACAAAAGCACAAGGCCTGGCGATAAGCACGGTGATGCAACGGTGCCACTTGCGGCACCAAAGCTGAATGCAGCAAGGAGTGATCCGCTCTTGCCCGTATTTTGTTGCTGAAATGCGCGAGGAATATACATTTCATACAAACCGAGCATCGCGCCAGTTAGATACCCGAGCAATAAGACCATTGGGATAATCACGAATGGCGATGCCATGAATGATCCAAATAAGGTTCCCGTGAATGCAGAGAGTAAGCCGAGCAGCGCGAATGTGGTTGCGATGCCGCAGCTATAGGCACCAGCGCGGAGTGCATTGTGCCATACTGAATTACCGGTGTGTGCTTGTAAAATACCCACCGTGATCGGGATCATCGGATAGATACAGGGTGTGAGGCTCAAAAGGAGTCCGAGTGCCATAGCAAGCAGCAGTTGTATGATGAGTGAGTTGCTTCCCGCAAGGAGTGCGGAAATAGTGTCGCTTATCGATGCGTTCGCATCGGTGGTTACAAGGAGGCAAAAAAGAGAGAGCATAAAAAAATATATGCAGTGCATAAAGGATCCTCTAAAATTCTAGAAATTAACTAATTGTGTACTCTTCGTCAGGCTCAATATCGTTGGTGGTGATGTGAATATCTTTGGTGCCACTGAGCTTTATTTCTGCCGTTGTTTGTTGACCAATGATGCCTCGTATGTGGCGTTGAAAATCTTGATAGGTACCATGATTGAGCACCATCGTGTGGCGCTCGAGTGTGATAAGTACATTGGAGGTTACGGTGCCGCGGGTGGTATCGGCGATGAGATGCGCCTGCGTAGATTCTGGGATTGCGAGGGTGATAGTGCCACGTTTTTGTGCACGGAGTTCGATGCGTGCGGTGGAGGGAACGCGTGCACAATCAACGGTGATCGGCCCCCGTTTTGTTTCAGCATCAATGCTGGTGTAACTATCTTCTATGGTAATGCCGCCACGCTCAGTGTGGGCGCTGATGGTGCCATGTGATTGAGTAGATCGTATGTCACCATTTTCTGTTTTAAGATGAAGGTTGCCCCGCGTTTTTTGCGTGGTAATGGAGCCCTTTTCGGTCTCTACGCGGATGGTATTGTCAGCATGTGTTATTGAAACATCGTTTTGTGCGGTAATGGTGGTAGCCAGCTGATGTGGTATGTGCACGGTAACATCAACCTGGGCGCGCTTGTGAAGCTCTTCGTTTTCTACGATAGCAAGCGTGATAACACCGTGTTCAGTCTGCGTGAGCGTGATACTTATGCGGTCAGCATCGTCCTCGTTGTGGGTATATTTTTGCACGCTGACTGCGATATGATCCTGATGCCAGCCTTGCACATCAAGGGAGCCAGGAATTTCATGTTGAATGTATAAATTGCAACTCTTTTTTTTGGGCCTTAATTCAAGCAACTCTTCCGGATGTTTATCGAGTGAAATAAAACCGCTCTGCAAAGTGGCTACGCCACAAGCGAGATATAAAACGCCCAAGAGTGTCATGCTCTTGCTATAATCGATTGTTCTCAGTACAAAATCACGGTACGCTATCATACAAAATCCTTACAGGAAATAACCGTATGCAGTCTACACAAGAATCCATTACTCTTCAAACAGTCTCTGCACAATTACAAAATTGGTCGCCACTGGTGAATGCGATTGTGCGTGCAATTGATGCAGCAGGTGGCACCGTACTTGCCGTTGGCGGCGCAGTACGTGATTGTTTTTTGGGCAAACCGATTACTGATCTTGATTGTGAAGTCTATAATCTTTCGCTTGAAGCGCTCGAGGATATTTTAAAACAGTTCGGGCCGATACGCACGGTGGGCAAAGCATTTGGCGTGTTGCGCGTTGATGGATTGGATACCGATTGGTCGCTCCCACGTACCGATGCTGAGGGGCGGCGGCCACGAGTGGCACTTGATAAAGCGATGACCTACCATGCGGCCTGTAGACGGCGCGATCTGACTATCAACGCGATCGGTATTAATTTAAAAACGGGCGAGCTTGTTGATCCTTGTGATGGACTTTCTGATTTACATGCGGGCATTTTACGATCACCGGATATCACGCAGTTCAGCGCAGATCCGCTCAGATTATTTCGGGTGATGCAATTTGTCAGTCGATTTCAAATGAGGGTTGATGATGCGTTAAACGCCGCGTGCAGTGCTATGGATGTTTCAGGTGTGTCACGCGAGCGTATCGAACAAGAGTGGCATAAGATGATGCTCCGCTCCGAGCGGCCATCACTGGGCATTCGTTGGCTCAACTCTATTAATCGGTTGCATGATCTTTTTCCTGAGCTTTACGCATTAATTAATACGCCACAGCGTGCGGATTATCATCCTGAGGGTGATGTTTTTGAGCATTCGATGCAGGCGCTTGATGCAGCGGTGGGGCAGTTGCAGATCTGCACTACTGAGCTTGAAAAGCGGCAATTACTTTATGCAACATTGTGTCATGATCTTGGAAAACCATCAACAACGGTCTGGGATCAAAATCGCTGGCGCTCGCCGGGCCATGCAGAGGCTGGTGTGGCGGTAGCGCGTAGTTTTTTGCGGCGCATTACGCGTGAAAAAGATTTGATACGGTGTGTGCTGACACTCGTGGAACACCACATGGCTCCGGGAGATTTTGTGCGCAATAATGCCTCTGATGGCGCTTATAAAAAGCTTGCGATGAAACTTTCTCCGGTCACCTCAATTCGCATGATTGCCTCAGTCAGTTATGCTGATCGTGCCGGGAGAAATGACATGTCTAGTTTGCCGCTGAGCGAAAAATGCCTAATTATTGCGCAATTTGCTGAGCGTGCGCAACAGTTGGGTATTTGGGAACAACCAGAACCACCAGTACTCTCTGGTGATGATCTTAAAGATCTATGCCCACCAGGGCCGCAGATTGGTGTTCTTTTACGCCGCGCCTATGCCTATCAAATTAAACACGGCGTGCGAAATAGAGATGCTCTGCTGAAATATCTAAAAGTTTGATTCAGCTGTTTTTTTGTGTACACTAAACCAAATTTTTACATCTTTTGCACATATTCGAGTTAGTAGTATGCATTTTAAGGCGCGGATTTGTTACGTCATTTTTGGTATCATCATTTTTTCACATTTTCTCTACCCATCTGATTCTTCTTCATCTGCACAACAAACTTCTGATTTATTAGTTGAGTTAGTGCAGCCTAAAGCTGTGAAGCAATCAAAAAATGAATTTACTGTCGGTGGTCAAGAGGCTGCTAAACAATTCTTACAACCTGGTCAACGCCAACCAAGTGATGATCA
>Ga0207061_1127_pt1 | contig 18691 bp, 20 predicted proteins | sample Alteio_BWMinCont_31_FD_153275 | JGI IMG/M metagenome (GOLD analysis project Ga0207061, IMG submission 153275) | Enriched cells from forest soil in Barre Woods Harvard Forest LTER site, Petersham, Massachusetts, United States -... | ecosystem: Environmental > Terrestrial > Soil > Temperate forest >... | reverse complement strand
ATTGACCGGACGGATACCAACGCGCTGAAGACGCTTTTGCATCCATTCCGGCGAAGCGCCAATACGCACGCCGCGCACAACCCGCGCGCAATAGCGTGGACAAGAGTCAGGGTTTTGAATTTCAACTCGTGCAATGTCGCTCGCGAGAACCTTCGATTCTGCAAATTTTACCTCAGGTCGAATTACATGCGTTTCGTATAACGCGGCAACATCACGGGCAACGCCGATATGCGAGAGAGCATCAGCGCGGTTTGGCGTTACGTCAATTTCAAAAATCGTATCAGTCAAGCCGAGGTACTCACGGAACGGCTGACCAATTGTTGCATCGGTATTGAGAACCATAATACCCTCGTGCCCGCCCTGCAAGCCAAGTTCTTGCGCGGAACAAATCATCCCGTTTGATACAATACCTCGTATTTTCCGTTTTGCAATTATTATATCCCCGATAAGGGCGCCAGCGACGGCAACTGCGACGCGCTGTCCGGCGGCGACGTTCGGCGCACCGCAGACAATCTCCAAAATCTCGGCACCTACGTTGACTTTGCACACACTCAGTGCATCCGCATTCGGATGTTTGATTCGCTCAACAACATCCCCGACGACAACCTTGGGGAAACGCTCCGATTCACGGATAATCTCATCCACAGGCAATCCAGCCATTGTCAACCGATGCGCAAGTTCCTCTGCAGGGACCGATACATCAACCAATTCTTTTAACCACTCAAGGGAAATTTTCATTAATATATCTGGGGTGCAAAAATCGTGAATTAGATGAGGATATACAAATGATGAAATCCTAGCGTATTCAACCTTCGAAAAGGTATTTCACGACATTAATAGAGCAAAGCTAATGCAAGTGTAAGGATGAATGAGCAATACACTTAAAAGCAACATTACTTGGCAAGTATGCCGAGTTGCTTGACAAAATCAAGATTCACCTGCTTTTTCTTTTCAAATGTTTCATGGAAGGGTGTAAGGCGGACATCGTGGTCTATTTGACCGACCATAACACCTGAAATGCCTGCCATAAGGGTCTTTACGGCTTCAATGCCAAGTACACAGGCAAGGATACGGTCATGCGCCGAAGGCGACCCGCCGCGTTGCACGTGCCCGAGTATGCAAATCCTGTAATCTATATTATGCAGATCGTTCAACCGCTTTGCAATGTTGATTGCGCCGCCGGTTTCATCCCCCTCTGCAACGATGACGATGTTGCTACGTTTGGTGGGGCGCGCCGCAAGCAGGCGCCGCGAGAGTTCCTCGATATTCGTTTCCACTTCGGGGATGATGACATATTCCGCGCCGGATGCAAGCGCTACCTCTGTCGCGATGAAACCACTATGGCGCCCCATGACTTCAATGTAGAAGGTCCGGTCGAATGAATACGCAGTATCGCGTATCTTGTCAATGGATTCAAGCGCAGTATTCACAGCGGTATCGAAGCCGATCGTGTAGTCGGTTCCAGAGACATCATTGTCAATCGTGCCGGGCGCACCGACAACGGGAATGCCGCATTCTTCTTCAAGTGCAACTGCTCCGCGAAATGTTCCATCCCCTCCAATCGCAACAAGCCCATCAATGCCATGCGCTCGAATTTGTTGAGCTGCTTTCACCCTCCCTTCTTTCGTCATAAATTCACTCGAGCGCGTCGTTTTCAGGATCGTCCCTCCGTATTGAATGATATTTGAGACCGAATGCGCGTGCATAGGCGCGTATTCCCCTTCGATCATACCGGTATATCCCCTGTAAATACCGGTAACTTCAAGACCCGAATGCAGCGCTGTGCGCACAACTGCACGTACGCAGGCATTCATTCCCGGCGCATCGCCACCGCTTGTAAATACACCTATGCGTTTCATTGCTTCATTTCAAAATTCTGTGTATGGAATGTCGCCAGAATGCTCCAATGAGAGCATTAAAATATTTTACGGACATGTATACTCAACTATCACATCCCGACTGTCTGCTGTAATTTCTTCGAACCATACCCGCAACCTGCGTCATACCAAAACGGCGGTAGAATGCTGCAAGTTCTTCGTCGCAACATAAATCCACCATATAATAATTTGAAAGCCTTTCGAGTATTCGCCGCAGCAGTTCACTGCCTATTCCTTGATGTTGATATTCGGGCAGCACTTCTATCAATGGAATGTATGCCGAAAGAACGCCATCACTGATGGCATACACAAATCCGACTACGCTTCCTGTTTCTGCGTCTAGAGCAATTATTCTATGCGGACTATTAACCAGCAATTCAAGCAATTTTTCAGATGTAGGTGGTTTTGACCAGCCAACGAAGAAACCCTGAAACTGCTTTTGGGTTAAAGTTTCTACAAGATTAGAATACTCAATCATTAGAACTGCAACCTATGCCGCAACAATACAATTGTATCTTTTGATTTCGCATAATATTCACTTATGCTTTCTCCGGTTTCATCTGGGGGAAAAGGATTACATCACGTATCGATTCCTGATTCGTCAACAGCATGACAAGACGATCTATCCCAATACCTATTCCTGCAGTTGGCGGCATACCAATCTCAAGAGCGTGAAGGAAATCCTCGTCAAGCCGCATTGCCTCATCATCCCCCCGCGCGCGCAGCCGGGCTTGCTCTCCAAAACGGCGGCGCTGCTCCAACGGATCATTGAGTTCGGAGAATGCGTTTGTAAGTTCACCACCGTTCACAAACAGTTCAAACCTCTCCGTTAATCCAACCTCGGTGCGATGATTCTTCGCCAACGGCGATAACTCAAGCGGGAAATCAGTAATAAACGTCGGTTGGATGAGATGCGGTTCGACAATTTGCGAAAATATTTCATCAATGATTTTTCCACTCCCCGCATTTGCGTCAAGATTTTCAACATGCAATTCGCGAGCGACAATCCTCAACTGCTCTTCCGACATCCCTCGCAACTTTTTTCCTGAGTTTTCTTCGATCACATCAAGCATCGTTATCCGCTGGAATGGCGGGGCAAAAGAGATTACACGTTCACCAATAGTCAGCGCGTCAGTGCCGTTCACGGCTTTGCAAATTTCCGAGAGCATTTCTTCAACAAACGCCATCATCCATTTATAATCTTTATACGCGACGTACAACTCCATCATTGTGAACTCTGGGTTGTGCTTTTTATCCATCCCTTCGTTACGGAAATCTTTTGCAATTTCATATACGCCGTCGAACCCGCCAACGATAAGCCGTTTAAGATATAATTCATCCGCGATGCGCATATACAAATCAATATCCAGCGCGTTGTGGTGAGTAGTAAATGGGCGTGCGTACGCACCGCCGTAGAGCGGCTGTAAGACGGGCGTTTCAACCTCCAACATGCCTCGCTCGTCTAAAAATTTCCGCATTGCTGAAACGATCTTCGCGCGTTTTACGAATACGCCGCGCACATCAGGATTGACGACCAAATCAATGTATCGCTGCCGGTAGCGAAGTTCTTTATCAGCAAACGCATCGTGTACGATCTTGTTTCCCGTTTCGTCCTTTTCTTCTTTTGGGGTCGGTATCGGATGCAACGATTTGCAAAGCAACGTCAACGAAGACGCATGCACGGTTATTTCGCCCGTTTTAGTTCTGAAAACAAAACCCGTTACACCTGCAATATCACCAATGTCGTAGAGTTTGAATTCGTTGTAGTTCGGAAGGTCGTTGCTGCGAAAATATACCTGAATCCGTCCGTGTGCATCCTGAATATGGATGAAAGACGCTTTCCCCATCCGCCTGATAGACATAATTCGTCCTGCAATTGAAACCGTTCGTTGCGGCGATTCGTCCAAAAAAGATGCGATGATTTCTCCTGACGATGCGGTAACCGCAAAATCATACGGATATGGATTCACACCCATCGAGCGTAATTCTTCAAGTTCCGCATATCTGCGGAGGATCAATTCATTTTGGTCGCTATTCAATTCTGCCATTCGAGTTATACGTATTTCTTTTACCCATCATCAAGCCACTTCATAGTATTCAATTGTCGAGCAAAAAGAAATTTGAACTGAAAAAATCAAAGCAAAAGTAGTAAATTTTGTTTTATTTCCCATGAAAATTTGCAAGGTACATCAGCGCAAGGTCTTCCACATTATCAGCAAGCGAGGTTGGCACCGTATAATTATTGACAAACATGGAAAATACGAGCGGTTCTCCATCGGCGGAATTGACATATCCGGAAAGTGAACGGACAAAGTTCAAATATCCCGTTTTTGCGTGCACATTACCTTCGGCTTTCGTCGCTTTCAAACGCGAAGCAAGCGTTCCGTTCATCCCTGCAACGGGTAGAGATTCATAAAAAAATTTCCAATTGTCCGAGCGGTGCATGTATCGCAGCAGAGTTGCCATTTCCTGCGTCGAAATCATATCCAAACGAGAGAGTCCTGAACCATCCACAATACTGAGATGCTCCGGTGGAATGCCTATTTCGCTCAGAAATTTCTTTACTATTTCCACGCCCTTTGCAAAACTGCCTGAACCGGTGCGCTCCTTTGCAATTGTTTTTAAAATTTGCTCGGCGCAAAAATTTAGGCTGTTTTTGTTCATTTGAATGATGATTTCAGAAAGCGGCGGCGAAAAGAAGATGTCCAACGACTTCAATAGCGGATACGATATTTTTTCTTTTAACTCTGAAGCGTTGATAACAGCTCCTTCAACATCAATGCCGTGTTTCGCAAGGGTCTCGCGGAATATGGTTGCAGTGAACAGACAAGGATTATCTATTGACGCTGAAAGCGTGTATGCCGAATAGTTGAGAGGGATGTTTCCGACAATGTGAATTACGTTCGTTCCAGCGTCTCGGCGCACATCAATCGCGAAGATCGAATCGTTGCGTGTCGTAACAGCCTCGTTCACGATTGTTACGTAGGTTGTATTCGGGTATATTTCTATTAAGGCTTTATCGCCGAGATTGACACCGGGCTGGATTGCAACATCAATGCAATTCATGTTGAACGATAAGCCCGATATTTGGGCGGAGTAATAATATGGCACGTCGTCAATTTCCCATCCGGGCGCATATGGCTGGCTGTCGAAATACGAATCGTCACCTATAATATTGCCCGTGATTTTTTTCACACCGCGCATCTCCAACGTATCCGCCCAGCGTTCAAACACGGCGGCGGGATCGGACATGAACGATTTCGCAAATGACGGGTCGCCAGCGCCACGAATGATGATATCACCGTTCAGAACGCCGTCGCGAATATTCCCGTTCGTCATAAGCGACGTCGCATAATGAAAATTTGGACCGAGATAATACAACGCCGCTGCTGCCGTTATCAATTTAAGATTGGACGCAGGAAGAAACAATTTGTTTTCGTTTTTCCGGTAGATGTATTCACCCGTTTCGAGCGATTGAACGACGACGCCCCACTCGGCGCTTGCAAAATTTGGATCATCGAATATACCATCCATATCATGCCGAAGCTGGACAATTCGCTCGACGGAAAAACCAGGCGGTTTTATTGTGTCGGGGCTCATCGGCGATTGTGCGAAGGCGACTTGTAGCCATACAGTCCCTGCACACAGCAGAAATATCACTCGTGTGTATTTCATGGGATTGTTACTCATGCAACTTCAGTAAGTCGCACCAATTTTCTCAGGCGGGCAATCTCGGAACGGATTAAGTGGCGCCACTCACCGCGCTTAATGCCCCGCGGGGTTAAACCTGCATATACGATGCGATCGAGTTTTGCAACCAAATACCCGTATTCCTCAAACATGCGCCGCACCTGCCTGTTGCGTCCCTCATGCATCGTGAGCGTCAATTCCGTTTTATCGTTGGCGTTCACGTCAATTTTGCACTCGGATGTTTTTTCTCCCTCAAGCATGATTCCATTCTCTATTTCTTTGGCATGCATACGTTGCAGCGGTTTATCCAAAACGACGAAATATGTTTTTTCAACGCCGTATCGAGGATGCATCAACCGATGCGCAAGTTCACCGTCGTTAGTCAGCAGTAAAACTCCGGTCGAATTTCTATCCAGTCTGCCGACAGGAAAAATGCGGTCATGGTAGTTGATGACGTCGAGCACTGTGCGCCTGCCGCGTTCGTCGTGTGCTGATGTTATACAATCCTTCGGCTTATTGAATAAAAGATAGGCGCTTCGGTGTTTATTGGAAATGATTTTACCGTCAACCAAGACCGAATCCTGCGGCGTAACGTGCATTCCGAGGATTGCTTTCTTCCCGTTTATTGTAACGCGCCCCTCACCAATTAACGTATCCGCCGCGCGGCGCGAACATATCCCCGCCTCAGCAATAAACCTGTTCAGCCGCACAGATTGTTGTGTGGACATTCGTTCTGATTTCATTCAGCGCAAAACTACTGCAAGCACCTGTCCGTTCCAATGACGGAATGAATGGTAGAAAAAAACATCAGCAAATTATCGGTCAACAAAGAAATCGGGATCAAAGAAATCAATATTTATGGTGATTTTCTCCTCAGGGTTTTAAATGAAATCGTAGGAGTTTCAATTTCAATGGCTGCAAGGAGTGGACCCTATAGGACTCGAACCTATGACCTCTTCCATGTCAAGGAAGCGCGCTAACCAACTGCGCCAAGGGTCCTTATTTCAAAGCAGGCGCAAATATATGAAAAATTCAATAATTTGACTATTGCATAGGATAATACGTTGTAGTGTTTATGATATAGTTTCAATAATTTTCTTGCAATTCTCAACAAATTCAGCTGCAAAATATATTTTGACGAAATCCGTCTTCATGTAGAAATCACTCTTAAAAAATAAAATTCAAGGATATTTTTTTCGTGCCTAAAAGCCGTTTCATTATATTTTTTTCCATCGTACTTTCCCTTTATGCGATTATCAATTATTATATTTTTATCCGGGGATGGGAAGCGATATCTGCGATTGCGCCGTTGCGAGCCGTATATGTTGCTGTATTTTTGATTTTATCAATCTCTTTTATAGCCGGAAGGATTTTAGAGCGCAGGTTTATTTCATGGTTCACGACACTTCTGGTCTGGATAGGTGCAGTTTGGCTCGGCACAATGGTTTATTTTCTTTTCGCTGTCATTGTACTAGATGCTTTCAGAATCGCAAATTTGATAATCCATTTCTTTCCCGCATTCCTTACTGCGGATTATGAAAGCATAAAGCAAATTACAGCGGTATTCGTGGTCTGTATTGTTGGCATCGTCGTCTTTGCAGGTTTTCTCAATGCGCGTGCGCCACGCATACGTACACTAGATATTGCGATTCCAAAATTCAATCCGGGAAGAAAAACGTTCACGATTGCAATGGCATCCGACATTCACCTCGGGACAATCATCAGCACAAAAAGGCTTAATCGCATAATTACAAAGATCAACGCGCTCAATCCCGATATCGTCCTCCTTCCCGGCGATGTATTCGATGAGGATATCGGACCAGTGATACGGAAAAATCTCGGTGATCACCTACGACAAATACAATCTCGGTTCGGCGTTTTCGCAATCACCGGAAATCACGAATACATCGGAGGGGTTGATGCCGCATGCGATTATATGGAAAAGCACGGGGTACGCGTCTTGCGCGACGAAATAATTACAATAGACAAGTCAATACATCTCATCGGACGGGAAGACAGAAGCATTGCCGGTTTTTCAGGGAAAAGCAGAAAATCACTCGAAGAATTGATCGCCGGTATTACCGATAATCCAACAAGCAAAATAGACAAAAATAATCCGATTATACTTATGGATCATCAACCTTTCCATCTTGAAGAGGCAGTGCAGAACGGCGTTGATCTTCAACTTTCCGGACATACGCACCATGGACAATTATGGCCCTTCAACTTTATTACAAAAAGAGTTTATGAACTCAGTTGGGGGTATAAGAAAAAGGAGAACACACATTTCTATGTCTCCTGCGGAGTCGGCACATGGGGACCACCGATCCGCACAGGCAATCGTCCGGAAATTATTCATATTCAATTGACTTTTGCCTGATAAGTCATCCAGATAAAAAAAACCATTTGCAATTGATTGTCTGTGAGCCAGGCTAATTCCTTATTCAAGGTTTCCCGATTTAGTTTTGGCATTGCCATATTCCTTGCCTATCTTTGCCATTCATCCATTGGAATTATTTGTAAATAGCATACCTAAAGGCATGATCGGATTTGGATACGATATACATAAACTCGCGCACGGCAGAACGCTTATGCTGGGTGGCGTAGGGATACCGTTCGAGAAAGGCGCAGTGGCGCATTCGGACGGCGACACCCTTTTACATGCTTTGTGCGATGCACTCCTTGGCGCCGCCGCTCTCGGCGATATCGGGAAGCATTTTCCTGATTCCGCAGATGAGTTTTCCGGAATTTCATCGTTGGAACTGCTTCGTCACGTCATGGTCTTGCTCAAAACAAAAAATTATTCGGTCGTGAATGTTGATGCAACAATCGTCTTGGAACGCCCGAAAGCCGCTCCGTACATCCCGCTCATGGTGCAGGCAATTGCAACGGTTCTCCACGTAACCGAAGACCGCGTTTCTATCAAAGCCACGACAAATGAAGGCATTGGCAGTGTCGGCGCGGGCGATGCGGTTGCCGCGTTCGCAGTCGCACAAATTGAAAAGATTTCTGATTGATTTTTTTTACAATCAGGGTGAGGCAATAACACTTTCGTAATTGACAATATATTCAAAATGTCAATGCAACGCTCATGCAACATATAATAGATTTTCTCCAAACACTTTCACCTGCGGGGGTTCTGGTAACGTTATGCGGCATCGCGTATTTGGAGAACATCTTCCCTCCATCACCCAGCGACGTTATCATTGTTTTCGGAGGTACGCTTGTCGGCATTGGGACTGTCGGATTCATACCCGCTTTGCTTGCTTCCACGCTTGGAAGCATTCTTGGTTTTTTAACCGCTTTTTGGATTGGGAAGGAATTCGGGGAAAAATTATTAGAACCAGGCAAAATTAAATTTATCTCCGTCGAGGCAGTGCATAAAGTGGAGGAATGGTTCAAAAAATACGGTTATGCTATTATTGTAGTAAATAGATTTCTGTCAGGCACACGAGCGGTTGTTTCGTTTGTCGCGGGCATGGCTGAAATGCGCATAGGTGTTACCGCAGTATTATGTGGCGTGAGTGCCTTAGTATGGAACGGCTTGCTGCTTTACGGAGGAATGACACTCGGAAACAACTGGCTGGCGGTCAGCGTTTTTTTGGAGACCTACGGGAAAATAGTGTCCTCGATTGTCGTCGTTGCGCTGTTATTCTTTTTTGTCAAATGGCTGTATGGGCGGAAGAGCGCGAAATAAACCTTTTTTCTGTTTTCGCCTTGACTCATGTGAACGGCACGCTCTATCTTTGCTGCAATGATTTTGCGCAGGATTCCCGGCTTTGCAATTGTTTCTATCATCTGCACAACAGGAGCATTAGTATTTATTACAGGATGTAAAAGTGAATCTTCCGTCATAGATGACAATTCATACGTATTTGTCATCCCTCATATTTCTTCGTTTTCCGTTTCTCCTGCCGCTGTCAATACCGATACGTTGCTTCCGGCAACCAAACTCCTCGGAGATTCCGTAACCGTCAATGTATCAGCGGCGCTAGTTATCGCTTTGAATACTCCGCCGGACAGCATTGCAAGCGCGACTGCGACGATCTATGATCCCGACGGCAATCTTTTCAAACAGGTTTCGTTTCTTCCAGTCAATGGCGTTGCAGCCGATTCCGTTTTGGACGTTAACATATCATTCAAAATTCTTCGCAAGTCAGTCGGAGCATACAACGTAAAAGCATTGATCGCAACGCAATACGGTAATTCGGCGGGCAGTGCCGCAACAATTCAAATAACCGACAGCGCATTCCATCCTCCCGTCATTTCCAATCTTGTTTCTTCCGATTCGGTTACAATCCCTTCAAATGGGAAAGTTTTCTATGATACGCTTTTATTGCAAGCAACAGACCCAGCCGGTGTTGCGAACATTGATTCCGTGAATACGCGCGTATATAATGCCGCGCATGTTTTAATCAAGTCTACATCATTGCAACTGTCCGGACAATCATCCGGCAATGGAATGTATTCCGTTGCCTTCCCGTGGGATTCCACTTACACACGGCAATCGTGGTATGAATTCTTATTTTATGCCGTTAATAAATCACACTTTTCGAGCGATACCCTATCGGCGGTGATATATACGCGATGAATTCCATATTGAAAATAATTTTTTTGCAAAAAAAAGTCTTTGCGGCAGCGGCAATGCTGCTGACTGTAGCCGGGGCTTTCGCGCAGAAAATTCCCACAGTTCCGCACATTCTGGATCAGTTACCGCCAGCAATGACCGAACCGGCAAGCAATTATACATCTTCAATTGTTATTGATTCCAATGCCATTTGGCTTGGTTCCGGCAAAGGTCCCAGCGTATCATATGACGGTGGAAAAACATGGTATAATTTATACAACGATACGACGTTCGGAACGGAGGAAGTTTCCAATTTAACAATCGGGCGCGTCCCGGGGAACAAGATTATCATCGTTCCGACGTGGCACATCGACGAAGTCAACACTGGATTTGGGAGCCAGGCGGTCGGAACAGGATCTGGTTTGCATTATCGCTTTTTCTACGGTAGCGATACTAATTGGCACAGCGTCTCCCAACCGTTGGATAATGTCAATCAAAAAACGATTGGCTACGGAAATACCGCATATTCCTTTTTTCCGGCGGCAATTATTCCACAGGATAATTATATTTGGAATGCTGCGGTTACGCCTTCCGGAAAAATCTTTATTGCGTCGTTTGCAGGCGGATTGCGCGAGTCAACCAACTTCGGCGCAACATGGCAGACAGTCGTGTTACCGACAGATTCAATTGATTTCCTTACACCCGATAGCGTTTACACGAACCTTCAAATAAATGTCGATTTGAATTACAATCAGCGCCCTTTTTCAGTCGTGGCGCTGAGCGATTCCGATATTTTTGTCGGCACGGCCGGAGGTATAGACCACTCGACGGACGGCGGGGTTTCATGGAGGAAATACAATCATAATAATACCCCCGGCATAGTGGGGAGTTTTATATATGCAATGGCGCAACAAAATGTGAACGGTGCGCCTGTCATTTGGGCGACAACAATAAAATCTCCGATAGACACGACCGTTGATTCAACGAACAAACCAGACAGCGCGATAGCATTTTCACAAGACGACGGCGCAACGTGGCATTCCATGGATGCATTTCATGGACGTTTTACGAACAATTTCGGGTTTCTAGGGAAAACTGTCTATGTATGCACCGATACGGGTTTATATAGCAGTTGCGACGGCGGGCAATCGTGGGATTTTAAAACATTATTCAAAGACCCAACAGACCGACAGCAGGTGCTTGCCAATCCCGTCTATGCCACCGCAGCGCGTCTGTCTGATTCGCTTTTGCTTATCGGAACCGGCGACGGACTTGTAACAACAAAAGCAATGGGATGTTATGAATCTAGCTACGACGTCATACACGTCTCGGCTGCGTTATCATCTTCGTCGGATACGTACGCCTATCCCAATCCGTTTTCGCCGGCGCAGAATATCACCCGCATTCATTACCGCATCGGACCTGCCGGCACCCCGATGACAGGATTGGTCACGATTGAAATTTTCGATTTCGGCATGAACCCTGTCCGCACACTCGTACGCAATGCCCCGCGCACAAACGACAGCGAATGGGACGAGATATGGGATGGCACGAACGATTCAGGCTCCCACATTGCGAACGGTGTGTATTTATACAGCGTCCGCGTCAATTCTGGATCGCGTGTATGGGGAAAGGTGCTGGTAATTCAATAAGAATGACACCCAACATAGTGAAAATAACCACAAAGCGTTTGCAATATTTTTATTTCCGGCTGTTTACCATTGCCTTTGCAGTCGCGTGCTGGTCTTCTGTGGAAGCGCAGACTGGCGGCGTTGCAGGAACGTTTACAAACATGGGTTACGGACCGCGAGGCATTGCAATGGGCAATTCTTTGACGGCGCTCACGACGGGAAATATCACTGCATTGTACAACCCTTCTTTAGGGGCATTTGAAAGCGACCGTTCCGTCTATGCATCGTATTCGTCGCTTGGATTAGACCGCACGTTCAACGTGCTGGCTGTGAACGCAACAATCCCCGTGTATAAAAAATCGTCTTCCTCCCAAAAAGATACGCTGCCCGACTCGCTGCGAACGCGCGTCTCAACCATCGGCATTTCCGCCGGCATCGTGAATACGGGCGTGAGCAATATCGATTCGCGCGACGCGGAAGGAATGCCGCTCGGCATGCTCAGCACGTATCAGAATATTTATTTCGGATCGGTTTCCATACGTTTTCGTCCGGAACTCTCGGTGGGGATTCTCATAAAATTCCTAAGCGCCAAATTGACCAATCAAATAACTTCTGGCGGGCTTGGTCTTGACGTTGGCGCCGTATATCAGATAAGCGACGCACTCAGCGTCGCCGCCGTCATTCAGAATATGTTCGCACAATACAGATGGGACTCGACCCCGTTGTACAATGAACAAGGACAAACGACGACGGACAATTTTCCCGTGTATTTTCACCTCGGGGCAGCGTATAGACTGATTGAAACGGGCGCGACTTTTACCGCAGATTTTGAACAAAGTTCCGCGAATACAACAATATTGCGGGGTGGAGTCGAATATGGATTCAACCAAGCATTCGCAATCCGCGCGGGCATTGACGGATATAATATCACCAATCCCCTTGCCGAAACAGTGCATCCGTCGTTCGGCTTGAGCATCACCGAGCCTGTCGGTCCACTCAAACCCACAGTGGAGTATGCCGCGTACAATGATCCTGTTTTAGGACTCATTAACGTTATCGCGCTTGCGATTCAGTTCTGATTAATTCTCCGATGGAAACACCCCCTGCTTCGCGCAGTGTTAAATTTGCATTGTTTTTTCTCGTCGTTGGGGGAGTTTTTTGGCTGGGTGGCACAAACATACGGGCTATCATTGCCTTCGATTTATTCGAAACCGGAACACTCCAATATAAAACGTGGCTCCCTCCCGACGCAGAACGCCAGTGTTTTCACCTTATCGCGTATACCGCGCTCTACACAATTTCCGGCTATCTCATCGTGCTCGCAGCATTCACAGTATTTCTTGCAAAGACGGAATTGCGTATGCGCGAGAACGGCTGGCTGTTGATGTGTGCAATTTTATTTTACATGTTCGTTCCTGTGGAGTTATATCAAATCGTGTACGACGTGCGCATGGTGCTTCAGGAGCGCGCTGTGGAAGGGGTCATCAACTGGTTTTCCGTGCGGACAGAAGCGCAGTCTCTTTTGAAAGGGAGATTAGCTGCACTCAGCGGTGTGCCGGTCATCGCATTGCTCTGCTACTATACTTGCATCACGCTTGCCGTGTGGAAGCCGATGAAAAGAAAGATAAAGATATAGATGCTTGATAGTGGTTAACGTAAATCAAAGATTACCCACCGGATAATTTCTCACCGTCATTAGTGCTTCCACTTTCGCGATGTCTTCCGGTCTATCAACGGCGATAGTTTCATATTCCGTTTCGACACAATAAATGTGTGCCCCTTGCGAGAGAAAGCGCAATTGTTCCAATTGTTCGGCGCGTTCGAGATCGGTCTGCTCCCCCGCCGCAAAATTTTGCAATACTGCGCGGCGGTACACATACAAACCCACGTGCTTCCAATAAGCATGATTTTCCAACCACTTCTCCTGCGGAACATCGCGTTGATAAGGGATTGCTGCGCGTGAGAAGTACATCGCTCGCCTGTCCTCCCCCAGGATTACTTTAACGATATTTGGGTTGTGCAAATCGTTTAGTGACGACATTCGTATTATCGTTGTTGCAACGTCTATGGTGGGCGACGCGAGAAGCGGTTCAATCGCTTCGTCAATGATCACCGGATCAATAAGCGGTTCGTCGCCTTGAATATTCACGATGATGTCCCCGCGAGTTTCATCCGCGGCAGCGGCGACGCGATCCGTTCCTGTCGCATTGGCTGGATGCGTCATTATCACTTCGCCCCCGAAATCACGCACAACGTCTGCAATACGCTCGTCATCCGTTGCGACAAACACTTGCGAAATTTTCGACGCCTCGTTGGCACGCTCATAGACGCGCCGAATCATCGGCTGCCCGGCTATCATGGCAAGGGGTTTGCCGGGAAACCGGCTGGAGCCGTAGCGCGCGGGAATAATCGCAACGACCATCTACCCAATCACTTTCGGAACTTTAATAAAATTTTCTGTCCTCGACGGAGCGTTTTTCAGCGCTTCTTCTACGGGAAGGCAGGGTTTCGTTTCGTCTGTGCGCAGGGCATTCGCATGCGTTACCAATTGTGCAAGCGGTTCTACTCCCTCAGTGTCGAGTTCGTTTAATTTGTCGATGTACGAAAGAATCGTATTGAACTGCTCCGTGAATTTTTCTTTCTCGTCATCGCGAAGCGACAACCGCGCAAGTTTCGCGATACGCTCGACCGTTTCAATTGTTACTTTCATCAGACCTGCTCTTTGTAATATTTTTTTACTACCTCTTCAACGTGCATGCGCAATTGAGGTTCCGTCATGTTCCCCTGAAAAATCGGCGAATTGATTATCAATTCAATGTGTCCCGGATGTATATGGAATGTTCCCTTCGGGAGAATGCGAAAACTGCCGTTGATCGTTACCGGAACAATCGGCGAGCCTGAACGCGCGGCGAGCGCGAACGCACCGCGCTTGAACGGCTGCATTTTCCCGTCATGCGACCGTGTGCCTTCCGGAAACAGAAGTACCGACGCTCCACTACGAATACGTCGTTCGGCTACACTTAAACTCTCCATCGCCTTGCGCGCATTCGAGCGATCGATGACAATGTACGGACCCGCGAGCAATGCCCACCCCCATATCGGTACGCGCGCCAACTCTTTTTTAAGGACAAGATTCACTCTCCCCGGAATGCCCGCCAACACTGCAAGAATATCGAACATACTCGCATGATTTGCAACAAAAACGCATGCCCCATCCTGCGGGAGAGTTTTCGTTCCAGTCACTGCAAGCGATACGCCGCTCATGCGCAGAAGAATTTTGGACCACGTGCGGGTTACCCAATAATAAATTCGCAGATCCTTTTGTATTAACGCCCCAACGAGTGCAATAATAGAAAAAAAAATCGTAACGCATACAATCGCAATTATTCGGAAAAAGGAGATTATCATCTCTTCGTTTTACCAGTCACGCTACTCCCATTTCCGGTATTTAGATGCGCTGCAATACCTTTCAAATCAATTTTTTTCATCACATCATCGACATGTGACGCATCGTTTTGCCCGTCACCTTCAATGATGACGACAACCCTATCGTTCATAATCACACCCGCAGAGGCAGAATTATTTTCTTTATCCCACGTCTCCCAGCCAGCATAGCCGTCCCATTCCCTCGTTTTTGCGTACCCTTCAGCGTTGTTGAAAGAAAACTTTTCTTTATAAGGCTCCAACATTCCGGGTATTCCGGCGTAGTCATATATCGTAATATTAATGCTTGCCGCTTCGTTGTCGTTATTGCCGTCAATGCGCTGGGACGTATAATCCACGTTCGTCTCGGAGTAGGACACATTATCTGCTGTCGGTGTCGCTCCTTCAGGTGTGCCTTTTGTATAGCCCGGAATATCTGGAAGGAATAATTCTAAAACTTGGTAATCAATCGCTCCGGCGTTTTTAGGGTTGTTTCTCATTGATCCGGTTGTACTTGGCACACTCTGCTTATCTGATTGTCCGCAGCCTGCGAGAAAAAGCAGTGCAGACGACAGAATATATTTCCTAAGTAATAAAGATTTCATGTTGCGGAATTAACAATCATCGCTTCAGTCTGTAATGGAAAATTTGTTCTAGTAATCTTTTCGTCGGAGGCAATTCTTAACTCACACGGAAGCATTTTTTATCCTGCGGCTTTTATCCGTTTTTCGATTGACGGGTGATCGTGAAACCAAAATTCGACAAGCGGATGCGGGGCGGTATCTGCCAAGTTCGTTTCGGCTAATTTGCGCATCATTGCAGTAAAAACATCTTTGTTATGAATCGTATCGAGCGCATATTTATCCGCCTCATATTCAAATTTGCGTGAAAGAGCGTTATTGAGCGGTGCCGTCAGTAAGCTGTAAATGTTCAGCCATAACGCAAGCATCGGCAGCGCGGCAATTTCATAGACCAATCCTGAATACCCGAACCACGAAATAGAAAGCGAATAAAGAACGGAGGTAAGGTATAATCCAAGAAAAGTAGTCGCAGTACTCAACGTCATCAACCGCCAAATATGCTTTTTTGCAAAATGCCCGACCTCGTGCGCAAAAACTGCGTCTATCTCCTCAGGCGAGAATTTGTCCAGCAACGTATCACCAATGATGATTCGCTTCGACTTGCCGATGCCCGTAAACGCCGCGTTCGCTTTCTTCGTATTCTTGCTCATATTGAAACGGAATATTCCCTGCACTTTCATTCCACCCGCTTCGCAAATCTTCGTGACGCGCCGAACGATATCATCGTTTTCAATCGGAACAAACTTATAAAACAATGGAAAGATGAAAGTCGGCGCGAGCCGCACAAGAACGACAGAAAATAAAAATATTGCGATTCCCACGGGCAGCCACCACATTTCCTGATACGTCCGGAGCAGCCGGTAGAGAAGCGCAAGCAGTGGCAACCCAATGACGCCAGCGACGAGCAAACCTTTCATCTTTTCACCGATCCATCCCCCTATCGTCTGGTTCGACAATTGATATTTGTGTTCCAGTGAATACCCCGATGCGAAAGAAAACGGCAATGTGAGAATACTTACCGCTGCGCCGAGCACAACGACAAACAATAAGAACGCCAAATATTCATTTATAAATATACTACGTGCAGCGCTTTCAATATCCCGCGAAAGCGGCGTTGCGACAACGATAAACAAGGCGGCAAAACTGACGATTGAACTCGCGATGGAAAGCGTTAATTTCTCACGCGCATATTTTTTAGGAATGGAGACTGGATCGCTCATTTTAATAATACAATTGGTAGCCCAAACTGTTTTGCTAACTATTATCGATTAAGACTTTTGTAAATTTGTGGAAAGGAATAATCAAAATTTGCACATTCTTTTGCAAATTTACTCAATGTTAGAATTGATTCAACGTCTTTGGAATTTAAAGAAAACTTTATATTCTTTGAAATATATTCAATAATTCATTTTCTCAAAAACGAAATGGCATCTTCAAACGAGCGGAAAGTAATGATTGCAAATATAGAGCAACTTCCGGTGCAGGCGGAAGCCACTGTTCATGGGCTCACTGAAATACAGTTTGATACTCCCTATCGCGAAGAGGGATGGACGCCGCGCCAAGTCATTCATCACATTGCGGATACGCATCTCATGATGTTTATCCGTACGAAAAGAACTCTTACAGAAGACAATCCTACATTAAAGCCGTTCAATCAAGATGTTTGGATTGCCCTGCCTGATTCAACCGGACCTATCGAGCCGTCGCTGGATATCATTCGGGGAGTGCATAAACGATGGGCTGAATTGCTGAAAAGCATTCCGGATTCGGGCTGGGAACGCCCGGCATACCACCCTGAACGGGGTAATATCACGTTGGAAAGCATGACTGCCGCGTATTCTGATCACGGCGCAAATCATGTAGCACAAATTACAGCGCTCCGCAATCGTAACGGCTGGTAAGCGCTTATTGTGTTTTGACCGGTGTCGCAATATGTATCTGAACAGTCCGCGAGTAGAACCTTCCTTCGGGCGAATTTGAAGGAACGAGTTCCTGCTCGCCCATCCCTTTCACTTCAAGCGTTGCCGAAGGCACATATTTTTGAATTACGGCGGCGGCGGCTTTCGCACGGTCTTCCGCAAGCTGGGTGTTATGTTCAACGGTGCCCAAACTATCGGAATATCCCAGCACTTCCACACGTGAATCAGGTGTAATGTCTCGTACCGCACTTTGGATGATGGCCTCGTTCTGCTTCGATATTGTTGCTTTATCGTAATCGAACAGCGTCAGCCCAAACGAATTATAGACTGTATCGGCAATACGGTTTTGGCGCTTGTACTTCAATGTCTTTTGCATCACGCCTATTGACTTTTTGGGCGACTCGGCTTCCTGTCCCGTGCTGTCCTTCACGCTGAGTTTATAACTAATCGTGCTTTCATCGGTCGGCAAGCCCCCTGCAGAATTTGCCAATTTCCAGTCGAGTGTAGGCGGTGTGGCGCCTTGGCCCGAATTATGATACAACTCCCGCTGCCTGTTATACGCGCTTACATCCCACCGCTGAACGCCGGCTTCTGCGTCAGTTGTCGGATAGAACGAGATTGACGGCGGATCTTCCGTGAATTCGCTTTCTTGTGTGAGAACCGGCTGAAGAATAGACGGATCGTTGGATGTGAACTCGACGCGGCGGTTTTCTTCGCGCCCCGGTTCGGTATCTGCTTGGGTCGGATTATTCGGAAGAGCATGACCGATAACAATTATACGATTCGGAGCAATACCCCACGTTGCAACCAAATAATTTTTTACAGACTGCGCGCGCGCCTTCGCCAAATCAATTTTATTCCCTTCATCGCCGCCGCTTGTACTGCCGGTCAACGTTAATGTCGCCTTGGGGTTATGCTGCATTCTGCTCCCGACAACATCCAATATATTACGGTACGCAACGACCTTGTCTTTCGGCAGATTCGATTCTTTGAACTTTGCAGT
>Ga0207061_1123_pt1 | contig 19684 bp, 26 predicted proteins | sample Alteio_BWMinCont_31_FD_153275 | JGI IMG/M metagenome (GOLD analysis project Ga0207061, IMG submission 153275) | Enriched cells from forest soil in Barre Woods Harvard Forest LTER site, Petersham, Massachusetts, United States -... | ecosystem: Environmental > Terrestrial > Soil > Temperate forest >... | reverse complement strand
CGGTTACAGCAACCAATGGCAATGAGCTGTTGTTCAATGAAACTATCGCGTATTCCTTCAATGGTGGGCAGGAAAGTGATAAAGCATCGGTCAATGCTATCCCAATTCTTTCTTCGCGTATGGAAGGCAATCTCATCTACTATACATTACCAGAAAATCATGGCCTGAAAGTTGGTGATTCCGTTACCATGACTATTGACTGGCCGCGCCGTCACCGATTGATGCGATTACATTTTGCAGCTGAGTTGGTTTTGGAGATTGTGACACAAAAGTACAAGCTTGAAAAAGTGGGTGCGCACATTGCTGAGCACAAATCACGCATAGATTTTAAATCCGATACCAGTGTAGCACCATATCTTGAAGAGATTTTGACTGCATATAATACCATTATTACTCGTAATCTACCCATCGAAAAGGGCTATTCTGATGAAGCGATGCAACGGCGTTATTGGAAAATTGAAGGATTTGCACAGGTACCGTGCGGCGGTACGCATGTTAATACAACCGGTGAAGTTGGTTTTGTAACGCTCAAACGGGATCGTCCTGGCAAATCAATAGAACGGATAGAAATACGTTTGGTCGAAAGCTGACGAACTTATGTATACACGAATAATCGCTTTGTTAATCAAGGATAATCAGATGTTTATCGTGACTTTGATAGTGATCCTGATGCCAATCTGGCTCTTTGCGATGGATAATGAAAAAACAGTTCCTAAAAAGAAATATGAGGTCAATCTAAATTCAAATCTTTTTTTACCTGACGGTGTTGTATCTACGATAGCTAAAAACGATGGATCACAGCCTGATATTGTCTATGTGCGAGGTAAGGGTGGGTATAAAGTGCCAGAAACCTATGAAGACTATTATTGTTCTTTGGCCGATACTGCATCAATTGATGATGAACGCTATTTGATGCACGTGAAACAAAATTTCTTTGTGCAATTATGCGTACAGGCTTCTAAAGCTCATGGTTTGGATATGCAATCATTTCGGCACTTGGTGCAAAAAATAAAAGTGGGCATTATTGATAAAAATGCACAGATAGTGCAGTTAACAGAGAAAGATTTGAATCATCGATTGCTCAGTTATATACCGTATGGGCGCATCAATGTATTGGTGAATGATAAAAAATTCCGTCTGATGTTTCTTGAAAAGACAAAACCAATTGCACAAAAACTGCCAGCAGATGATAGTGCTGATCGATTTCCATACTTATTTCCAGAAAATCCCGCTGATGGATTTTCATTCAAAGGGTGTGATCGAGAATACACAGGAGAAAAAGAACTTGTTGTTTTTGATTACGACTTTGCATTACATCCTGCTCATCATGCAGGAGTAGTTGAGGCATTCAATAAACTGGTGAGTGAGTGATATGATCCAGATATTAACCAGCAGATTCTTTACGTTTGCCTATCCGGTCGCTAACGTACACGCCATGCTTTGTTGCAAGCTGATGGGTAAGTTTTTCTAAATCGCGAGCAATATCATTACAAGCAATAATATTATCCAAATGATGATCGATACACTTTTTATCAAAAAGGTCTAACAGTTCTTTATATTTTTTGGTTCTTTCAAATTCATACCGAGCTTTTTCAAAATCAATATCAAGATCATCATATTTTGTTGAATAGGGGAGCGAGGTGCATACTGCATGACCATCATCAGTTGTTTTTATATGTTCCCAATGATCATGACACCAATCCTGCGCTTCTTTGTTCCTTAGCCCTCGAAATCTATCACCAAAGCATATGTCACTGATACAGTCTAATTTGCGTGTACCAGGTCCTCCAAATGAGCGGCCTTCAGTATCAATAACCACTAACTTGCCATTGCTTTTATTTCTCCGAAGATTGGTATAATTCCAATCTTTATAACATGTTTCTTTTGCTAATAATGCAATCTCTTTGAACTCTTCTGCAGTGAGTTGACCGTTTGGTATCTTTCCTTTTAATGTATCAGCTGCTTCTGTGAAAACCTCCCAACTATCTCCCAATTTATATATATACTTTTTGGGTACCGATAGTGTGGTAAGTTTATTTTCTTCGATAACTTTACGCATACGTTCCGCGTTTATAATACGATATAGAGGGAGTTCTGCTTCACGAGGATCCGGATCTATGCGTTTGAGAATAACGGGTGGTTGTGATCCTCGAATCACCTGAACCTTTTTACTGTAATCGATATTATGCTTATTCTGTTCGATCGTTTCTTGTATTTCTTTTGGTGGGGCAAACTTTTGTGTAAATTTTTCAAATTCGGTTAGTTGTTTTTCTTCTGCTTTTGCAGCGTATTTATAGGTGGTATAGGCAAAATTTCCCAAAACACCCCCGGCAATGGTTTTTGCATATCGAGCGAAACCAGTTATTTTTGTAAGTCCCATACCGTAAGCCGGGACCATGGATACGGTCAAATATGAAAGTACCAATCTTTTAAACATAAAAAATCCTCATCAGATCAGAATATAGCTACAATTATATCACATATAGAATATTTTTCAACATTCAGATCATTGCAATGGGGGATAAAATTGACTAATATGAGATTGTGATATGCATTAAAACAGAGTGGGGTTACCTATGTTAAGATTTAATAGTAACTATTTGGTGGTGACTATATTGGCTTGCTGTGCATCTCCGATGTATGCCGCTGATAGATGGAAGAAAATTGACCAGGATGATTACAATGCACTAAAGACTGCAGTCTTTGCTAAAAAAGGCGAATCATACGCAACTCAGTTTAATACAGGACTCATGCGTGTGCTTCCAATAAGCTGATCCGATCGACGGTTTGAAAAAATCCATACTTATTTTTTATGGCTTGAGCCTTTCTTATAGCATCTTCTATGCAATCTAGTTTGAACTTTTTCATGAGAATTTGCAGTAAGCAGTACGCAAACAAAACACATTTGACATGATTGAGATAGATTTTTGCTTCTGTAGAGAGACAATTTTTCAATCCCAAAGATTGCTTGCCTGTTCTGATGAACTTTTCGATATTCCATCGAGAATCATAAATTTGTGCGTAAACTCTCGCCTTGGTCTTAAAATTTGCTATCAAGTAAATTATTTTTTCACCGCGCTTACCGGATCTTCTTACCGCTATAAAATACCACAGCTGGCCATTCCACTCAGCGACGATTTTCTTTTGGTTTTGATTACTGTTTAACCTGAGATCGGGGCAGTCTTGTAGCTGCATTTTTTCACCCTGATAGATGACTGAAGTTGTTGTCTTTGCTTTCATAACAAACTTTAATTTTTTAGAGTATAAAAACTGGATGAATTCCTTTGAAAAGTAAAGACCGTCCATGACAAAATACTCTATAAGGATACCGAGCTCTAACATCCTTAAAATCAGCCGCTCCGCTAACTGCGTTATTGTGAGATAGCCTTCTCCCGCAATAAATTCAGCAATCCATTGTTCTATAGCAATTGGTAAAAAGTACTTGCCATCAGTTAGTCCAGCAAACACGATCTTACATCCGGTTGTAAAACTTTTTGTTGATTGATCAACCATGGAGCTTGCGCCTTCAACTTCTTGAGAATAACGTCTACTAACTGTCCCATCATCAATCACAAGCTTCAGCTTTTTTTTACCAAATATACTTCGTAGCAACGGCACAAAATCTTGGTCTTTTAAATTAAGCTCCTTTAAAAAGCGGCTTGAGGTGCTTTGATGCACTCCTACTTCCCTAGCTACCGCTGATGCATTTTTATTTCTTTCCAAGCTTGTTGAAAGTGCTACACTATACTCTTGAATATTCATGAGCGATCCTTTTTTTGTTTTAAACTCAAAGTCAGGATCGCTTTTTTATATAAAAAATCAAGATCTGTTCAGCTTATTGACCTACTATGCATGAGTCCTGTTAATAGTCAGTATCCAAATCCAAGCAACGAAAGTGTTATTGCATTGTCAAAGGAATTTGACGCGGGCAGTTGCCAAGCATGGCTGGAATGTTATCCACCACGATCATGTGCGTATATTAATGGTCAGGAATTTGGCATTCGGGGAGCAATTGCGATAATAATTTACGATAGTCAAAATAGCTGACAAAATTTGGTTGTGATGCTTTAAACAGGCTTTCCATTTAGAATTAATCATAGGAAGGAGACGGATTATTTCCGCTCCTTCCTGTTTTTTTACTGATTCTCGATATAATCCGATGATTGTGAGGTGCCGTCTACGGTCTCTACGGGTAGCGAAGCAATGCCTTTTTGTGGCCCTTTTTTCGCTTTTGCAACGAATTCATCAATGATAGCTTGGCTTGGTTCCTTGCCTTCACCCCACACAAATGGGCGCACTTTTGATTCGCATGTTTCATAGGTAACTTCATCAGAAAAATCCATATTCGCATCTTTTATCTCACCAGAATCAACTCCCGTTGTTGCATATCCTGCTACTTCAGGGCCATATTGTGAGCGTTCGATCCATTCGTGATGGCTTAGCACGTGGCCAACGGCACCATTAGGTCCCAAGACACGACAACTGGTGCTGAATTTATTGCCATTATGGAACGTGAGATCGACATAATTATCCTCTGGTTCAAGCGTTTTTGCCCATTGTGCACAGCGGAGAATATCCTGAGTGGTAATAGTTGCTTTATCATTGCCGCATTTAGTAGCAAGAGCACCAATCGTTTGTTGTGCCTGTTTGAGAGCCTCTTTTGCCTGCTTGAGTTGCGCTTTTACCTGCTGAGCACTTTCAGTATCCAAGCTTGCATAAGCAGTACGGAGTGTTCGCACTGCGATGAGGCGAGTTTCTATGCTTTCCAGTGCATTGGTTTGTAATGGTTTGAAGCGCTCAACATCAACGGTATGTTCTTCGTGCGCCACTTCATTGATATGTCTGGTGCAAAATGGTGGTGTACAACCAAAAACATATTTGGTGATATCTACGTTTGCTTCTGGTTGCATGATTATCTGTGTTGGTTTTTGATCTGCACTCAGCAGTGGTGCTGCTGATGTGAGTAAACCGATATAAAGTGGTATGTACTGCTTTTTCATTGGTTTTTCCCTTCTTCTGCTTCGGCAAGAAGCGTTTCTAGATCAGACATTTTATACAAGGTTGTAATGCACTTTACAAAGCGTATACTGCCCTCACTCTGTGCATCATATTCAGTATGTGTGTCATATTTGGTGAATTTGTCGAGTTCTCTTTGGCCAAGATTGAATTTGACTGCATTATCTTTATATTCAATGTCTGGCACTGATTGTATCTCTTTTTGTGTGACAAGAGCGATAATTTTTTGCGCTAAGGGTTCCTGCATTGTTTCATCAAAATTGTTTTCAAGTACCAAAAGATCTGGTCCATGTGTTACAAACGGCATACCATACGCATTTATGCCCTTAACTGGCGCATGATTTTTCGCTATGGCACGAGCTCGTTCTAAAATAGTTTCCACCGATGTGCGTTTAATTTCTGCCAATAGTAAACCAAATGTGATAGGATACTGTTCTTTAATTGGCTGTGGTGGTTGCGGAGTCCATACTATTGGCTTTGTTGGCCTATATGATGGCCATCCAATTTTTTTTGAATCATCATCAGCACTCATGAGCGGTGCGGTAACAGATAGAAATAGTAAAAGAGAAGATTTGTTCATCGTTTTCCTTCTTAACTTTTGTTGATATACTCATCAAACTTTTTTTTGCGTGCCTCTATTTTTGCTGGTACGGTTTCCCTTTCTTTAAGGCGATTCAAAACAGCAATACCTTCTGCTCTGCACGGTGCATTAAGAGCCTTTTGTTTCTGTATCGTATCAATCAATTGAGTTGCTAATGGCGAAGAGGTACTAGAAGATTGAAAACAATGCGTGAGTGCATTTTGGTACTTTGTAAGCAATGAATCAGAATGATCAAATGGAACATGATAGCTTAGAGCTTGATTAGAATCCCAGTACTCACAATCACACGACTGAATATCCTGTCTAAAGCACTCTTTACCAATTTTAAGATTTCTTTCCAAACTCAAATTGCAATCAACCTTGTAACGATGTATTCTATGAAGTTTTCCATCTTGCCCCATAGCAGCGCGAGGGTAATTTCTTTCCACTTTTTGTTCTATGTACTTTGCCAGATCATCGCAGTTCATCTGATTTTCTGAACTCATGAGCGGTGCGGTAACAGATAAGAGCAGCGAAAGAGAAAGGGAAATGTGAAGTTTGTTCATCGGGTATCCTTATTTTTTTTTGATCTGAGCATCAGATTAGCAGAATAGCCTACGTATGCAACAGAAAATTTGTTTGACATTTTTTAAAAAACACCTCACAATACAGACGATTCAGCATAATTTTATAAAGGAGACTGTAATGAATCGTACCTTAGGCATAGTTCTATGCTCGTCAGTTGTATCTATACCACTCTTTTCGGCCGATGTTCCATCCTCAAGTGTTACCTCATCCTCAACTGCACTGCCAAGCGATCCGCTCGTAGTGCCACAAGTCAGATCATGGCTCAAGCATGTACATGAGGCTAAAGAGCCTGAAGTGATCACATTAATCAAAAATCATACTGGTCAAGAACCATTTCATGAGGTGCCGGCACATCAGCGGATGCTCTCTGAACATCTAGAGCAGCTTATGCGCACATTGAATGATGATACCGTGCACGAAACAGCAAAATTTTTGACCCTTTGTCAGCAAAAGGGTATTCAAATCGAGTACATGGCGAGTGATGATTTGTTTAGACTTGCATACCATAAACGCACGGTGTGTGAAACTCAATATAAAACTTATACTGAAGCGCAGATACAAGGGTGGCAATCATGGCCAGCAAGACATATTGCGCAGATGAAAACAGACCTCGAATCAAATCGAAAACAGGCAGAGCAACAGGTTGTTTCATTGGGTAGCAGCTGTGCAAGCGCTAAAGCTCGGCATGAACCAACCATTACTGCATATACTACTATTATGCAACTGACTCAAAAACTGAATCCTCAATACGCGCCAGCATATGCAACGGACCCAGCAAAATATTATGGGGATATTGAACAACAGTTTACCTTGGCAGCAAAGATGCAAGTACAAGCCGCACTTGCAGCTCGTGTGCAAGAGATTAAAAAGTTGCTTGCTGAAGTTGCTTTAATGGGTAAAGCTCCTGCACCAGTGCAGTCAGATACTCAAAAACAAATAGAGTTGGTTGGAACTCAGCTGCAAAAGCTGACTGAGCATCTTGATTCAGCGAGCAAGCATCTTAGTTCGGGATTAGCAACGGTGCAGCCCAGTTCAAGTTCAGCAAGCTCAACAACATCAACCTCTGATACCGCAACACCCAGTAAACAGTAATAATGCTGATGCAATAATAAAGGAAGATACAATGACAGATACTAGATTAGGTCTTGCACTTGGCATATCGACATTGCTGTACACCCTTGCTACGCAATCAGCAGATCCTGCAAATTCACTTGTAGTGCCACCAGTCAAACCATGGGTCAACAATGCACGAGAGCAGAAAGAAAAGCAGCGCATAGAGCCTGAAGTTATTACCGTGCTTAAAACATATACTGGGCAGGAACCAGAGGGAACGCGATTCCATGATCTTCCCCGCAACCGACGCCTACTCAATGAACATTTGGAGCAACTGGTTATTGATTTAAATCATGGTACTGCACAACAAACAGAAGAATTTTTACAGCTCTGTGCGCAGAAGAACGTTGTGATTAATCATGACATGAGCGAAGAGCTATTTAAAGCGGCATATGAAAACCGTTCAGAACGCGAAAAAAATTACATACAAAGTATTGAAAGTAGTAAAAGACTGATCAGTGATTATCGGGAAAAACAAATTAAAGAGCTTGCTGCAAAATTGGAACAATGCAAAAAGCAAACTGAATCATGGATGACCATACTTGGTACGTCATGTGCGCAGCATAAAAATGGGTACGAAACGCACACTAAAATATACACCCACATCATGCAATTAGTGCAAAAATTGAATCCACAATTCGCACCAGCCTATGCCACAAATCCTGCACTCTATTATGACGATCTTGAAAAGCAGTTCGGGCTCAAAATCAAAATGGAAGAACAAGCAGCACTTGCAACGCATATGCGTGAGATATCGAAGCTGCTTGCTGCTTTAAAGCAGTTTGGCAACATCGATATGGAACAAGTGTGGTTTGAGAACTTCATTAGTTATTGGCGTGGTCAGGGAAAGACACATACTGAAAGAGATGCCATTCAGTCGGCTCGCAATGCATATGCTGGAATGATAACCCAAAGAGCTCTGACCGCTGCTCAAGGGCCTACTGCAACTTCTCAAGCAACTCAAGAGGCATCACAGCCAACACAAAGAGTAGCTCAAAAAGATGTTGAAACGTTGACCGCACAATTTAGTGGCAACCAGGTGCAACCCAGTACAGAAAACAACTCATAATAACCCATTAGGAAAGAAAGAGCATATGAATACTAATTTGAGAGTAGTCGCAGGAGCAGCAACCATTTTGGCAGGAAGCATCTATGCTGCCGATTCGCACAATATAAAACAAAGCGGTGCAGTAGATACAGAAAAAATTCTTGGTTTTAAATACCCCGAATATTCTGGTCATTTCAGACCAATACGCATATTTCAGGCGCAGATGGTTCCTGTTGCATTGACGGTGGCATTTGACAGTATTTCAAGAGCGATAGTGATAAGTAGCAAACAACGAATGGCGCGTTTTCATGATAGAGATGGTGCTGAGCAAAATGTTGTAGAATACATTGACTATAGTGGCGATGCAGGAATTAGTTACGAATCAGGCGCACTGTGTGTGGCATCAAGAGATGGCAAAATACACAGGTTTGCAACGTATGCTGTGCAAAATGCAAATCATGCTGGGCCTTTATTCTGTATGGCTGCAACAAAAAATAACCTATTCTTGGGTACGGTAAATAATACTATTACCTGCGCTAGCAACGATTCTTTTTGGGGGTCTGCAAAAACACACTATGTTGGCACCGCATCGGGATGGGTCAACGCACTCGAAGTAGTCGATAATAAACTGATCTCGGGTAACTACAACGGTGAAGTAGCGTTGATCGATATCGAAACGGGCAATCGCACCGCATTAGGTAACCATGAAGGTCATCCGGTGATTGCTTTTGCAAAGTTTGGCAACATTGTCTATTCAGGTGCGAGTTTCATGGTGCCAACTGACATTGCGGGTAATGCATCGGTTACAGCTTCAACTACGTCAACGAGTTCATCAACTGCGGTGGCAAACACGAGTGCCGCATCAATTGGTGCTGATGCAACAGAAATAAAAGTGTGGGATATTCGCACTGCAAAGCCGGTCTGTGGTTTCACCGATGGCACTGGTGTTAATGCGATGGTCAGCCTTTCAAAAGGCTATCTAGCGGTTGGTCGCAAAAAGGGGATGATCACTTTGTATGATATGCGTACACTCCAAGCAGCTGAAACACTATGCACTCGCTATGGTCAGAATTATGGATCTGTTACGGCACTGACCACCACTGATGATGGTGGCATCATCTCAACGAACAGCAACAGCTTGATCGAAGTGTGGAAAGAAAACCAGTAAACGATCATGCATAATGTAACATGGATTTTTAATGCATTCCTCCAGAGCGTTTGGCCAAGCGCTCTGGACACTTCTTTTCAGGACGTGTCGCTCAAAAGTCTGTTCTTGACCAAAGGAGCGGCATATGTGCAACAGCTGCGCGATAGCAAACAAGAAACCATCAAGCTGCCCAAAGCTCCGCTTGAAGTAGCACAACGTGCAGCACTCTTGCCTCTTGATCTGCAACGGAGGTTAAAAACAAGCTACTTATCCACCGATGATCTACGTACGCGTTGGGCACAATCATATGTTGCGTACCGATCATTCAACGATACCACGCAATCGCCTAATCCTGGGCATAATCCCGCGGGCCACAATCTCGCTTTTTCACCGTCAGGTATGCTTGCAGCATCCTATCCATATCACAGATCTATTGTGCTTTGGCAACCAGAAAAAGGTACGAAACTTCTTGATATATTTAGTATCGCAACGATTCCTGATTGCATTGCATGGACGGATGAGAAAATTCTTGCTACAGGTCATGATGACACAATCTGGCTGTGGGATGTGAATACACACAAGTGCACTACGCAGATACAACACGCCGGTTTCTCGCAGATGCTCAAAATTATGCCGCACTCTGATAAGCAGCTTTTCTCTCTCTCCATATACAGCAGAAATGACACGCATGAACGGCGTGTTCTTTGTTGGCGACCTCAAGATAATAGATGCGTAGAGTTCGCGTCGCGGTCTACTCATGGTGTAGGATTGCGTAGTTGCGCATTGTCACCTGATGGCATTACGCTTGCCATAGGCAATAATAAAGGCGGTATCGAATTATGGGATCTGCGCCAAACAGAATCGTGTGTAGCGCGTTTATATTCAGTTTCTGAAGCTAGTGACTCGGTAGTATTTATAACGCCAACATTGATTGTTGGAGCTTCCAGTCGTCATTCAACACTGAACCTCTATGATATTTCTACACGGCAAGTGGTAGATCGAACTATTCACGTAGATTATGCTTCACAGATATGGGATATGTGCCGTATCAATGATGCCACCTTTGGTGCTGTTACATGGGGTTTAAACTCCGATACAGAGCTGAAAATTATTGATACAGAGTGTGGCGTTGTACATAGTATAAAGTTGCCTACGATGACGAGTAAGCGGCCATTTGCATCAGGCCCTCGTGGTATGCTTGCAACAGCGGGCTCTACTGAGCGCGAGGTTGTGGTCTATCGCCCCACCTTGCCTGCCGTGCCAGATAACATTGATGAGATTCCCTTTGATGCATACGCACTTATGGCGCAACCAGGTATGATAAAACGGCGCGACTCGTTTGCTGATGCGCCGGTAGCAAAAAAACATATGAATATGAAATCTTTGAATGATGAAGAATCTTTGTAGTTTTTTATTACTGTGCGTTTTCCAGCTTGTTGGCATGGATGCTGATTGTTCTTATGTGTCTGCAAAAGGCTTAGCATTAACCAAAGGGTATGCCTATGTTCAGCAGTTGCGTAAAGACAATACACATACCCTTGAACTTCCCAAACAACAATTTGAAACTGCCTGCATGGCAGATACGTTGCCTCTTGATATACAGCGTAAAATAAAAGAATACCTTGGTGCTGGCGCATTACAATCACTCTGGGCAAAATCATATGCAGTGCGATCACGATTGCAGATACCAGATTATGATGCTTCCAAAAACGAGATCTATCTTGCAACGTCAAAACAGGGATTACTTGCTGCTGCACATGATGCTATTGTCATATGGAATCCTGCGATAAGCATGGAGCCGTGCGCATTTTTTGGTTTTTCACATCCTCTTGAAAAGGGTCGATCACGTGAGTGTATAGCATTTCTTTCAGAAGATAAGATTGTAGAGGGTGTGAGAGGTGAAATCAGAATATGGGATATAGAAAAGCAAATCATAGTATCAAAATTAAAGCTCCCCATGTGGGGTATCTCTTACATAGTGCCTCACGACACGGGCCTTGCATTTATTGCAAAAATAGAGGTAAAACCGGAGCGTTTTGAGTGTGATGGTGAAATTTTCGAGCACAAAGTGTTCACTTACAAACTTCCAGCCATAAATTGGAATGCGCATGCCAATGCGCATGAAGAATTTGCGCGTGGAGTATCTTCATTAGCATTAGCAGAGGATAAAAAAATGGTGGCACTTGGCACTTCACTGGGTATGGTTGAATTGTATGACGCAAATCAGGGAAAGAGCATTGCACGCTATGGTGGGTGTGGCTATACATTTAATATTGATTTGCTGGTGTTTCTAACACCAACGCTCATAGCATCAGCATCTTCCAGAAAAGGTTCTCTCGTAGTGTATGACAGTATAACAAATACAAGCAGCAGCTACGGCATGAGCGATCAAGTCGATAATCTCAAGCGTATTAACAATACAACACTGGCTATCTTGTCAATTGAAAATTCAGCGAGATCAAAGGTGAATATAAAGATTTTTAATACAACGCGCAGCTATGTGCATACGATGCCAGTGCCTTGTTGTGATATACACGCATTTGCCACTGATTCGCGTAACACCATTGCGGTTGGATGCCGTGGTGGTGAAATTCTGCTCTATCGCCCACAATTGCCTTCCGTACCTGATAATAGCGATAATATCCCTTTTGCAGCCTATGCTCTTGCCGCAAATGAAGATACGTATGAAGTAATAGACGATCCGGATTATAGCGATGATAATGTGTGAGGAGTTTCCACATGAATACCAAGCATCTTTTGCTGCCAAGTAGTTTTCTTTTCTGCGCCGTATCTTTTGTTATGGCAAGTGATTTGTTTGATGGTCCGCCGTACTCTTTTGTTGATGGTAAAATGCGGCTTAATCTGACTTATCTTGAACCAAAAATCTTGCCGACCGCTCCTGATAAAATCAAAGAACATATGCTCAATGATGAGCGCATACAGTACCTTGTTACCTATCCAGGATTATGCGAATATTTTGGTCGCCGCACTAATAAAAAACTCACTTCACAGTACATTATAGAAAGCCATGCAGACAAAATTCCCTTGTTTATTACACGCAGTACGTACCGACAATTAGTGAGTAATGCTGAACAAGAGATTCGCAATTTAAAAATTGAGGGTTTATATTGGGGAGCACAATGTGGTTTTTATTTGAGTTTCTGTCAGATTTATAACTACTTATATGAAGGCTATGCGCTCCAAACCTATCAAAAAGAATCTGCATTGCGTGCGCAGATTCCCTTTTTTACGTGGGCTATTTTAAAAGCCTCAGCGAATGTTGGCGTAGAGTTACCACGAGATGTTGGTAGTATAATTCTCAAGCATCTGCTCACGGTGAGTGACGATGAACCTTATTCTATTTTCAAAACAGATGCACTTCTCATGCTCCGCTACACCGCTGGATTGCATGAACGAAAAAAAGAAGAGTACAAAAAATTATACAACTTTCCACCAGCGCTTGATGCGTTGTGGTAAAGGAGTTTTATGCGTTATGTTTTTATCGTATCCCTTGTAGCAGTAGGTTTTACCGGTAACATAGTTGCTTCTGATGACTTTCTCCAAAAGCAGTTGCGTGAACGGGCGAAATGGTCGCAAGCGATTAGCAGAATCAGTGAGATTATTGAAGTAGCAGAAGAGAGTACCGTCTACATTGAAGATCCACCAAAGTTAGTGATTACCATTAGCGATACATCAACAATAACCGTTACTGGTACTATTGCACACCGGGCCTATGAAAGTGCACAACACAAAAAGAATCGACCCGTCGAAGATGCTGAGGCTGTGCTGGAGTTTATGCGCCAGTTTTCTCAGATGGACCAAAAAGATAAAAAAAATTAGTGTTCCATTTGACGAGCGCTATACCATCTGTACACTAACTTGCGTGTTTAAAATCGCAACAATAACCAAAAGGTCTATTATGCCAATAATGCACAAATTCAAGCAAAATAAACTCTGGCGTGACAAACTTCCTGCAGTGCGAGCATTTGAAGGCTCAATCATTCATATCAAGCAGCTTTCTGATGCTGAGTATGATCTTGCATTACGCAGCAAGCTTGTTGAAGAGGCTCATGAAGTCTGTTCTGCTCACAACGCTGATGCGTTGCAAGAAGAACTTGCTGATTTAAGCGAGGTAATCGATGCGCTCTGTACGCTTCATGGGATTACCAAGGAGCAGCTGCTGGCCGTGCAGACCAAAAAGCATGCAACATGCGGAGGTTTTTATGGCAGAACGTATGTAACTCTTGCCGAGCATCCAACAGGCAGTTTTGGTGAGCAGTATTGCCGTGCGCAACCGGAAAAGTATCCGGAGATAAAGTGAGCTATGATGCTTCGCACATGTCTAAAAGCCAAATAGGGTGCAGTTCTTCGTGAAAGATTGCTTCATAATTTTGTATAAAAGCTTGAAAATCTTTTAAAGCAGCTTGCCGTTGTTCTATTGATTTTTCTTCATCAAGCTCTGGTACGTGGTGCACAAAATGGCCGATGTGCTCATGACAAAAATCTGCATATTCTTTCGTAAAAAGAAGGAATGAATGCCATAGGTTATCCACGTCAGAACTAAACATGCCAGTACCGAGGCCATCTGAACTTTCATAGAGAGAGAGTGCCATAAATCTTTTGAATTCTTGTTCAAGAATTACCACATCTTCATCACTATATTTGTAATCTTTCTTGCAGCGTGTAAGCACATGGGGCATTTGATATTGCATGATAGCAGTAATAGATTCTTGTTTACTGCGGTGTGACTTTAATTTTGTAATGTGGTTATAAGTGAGGGAAGATATGGCCAACAAAAAGAAGGTACCTATAGAAAGCGCAACAACTTTATCCATTAAATATCCTTACTATCAAAAAAGAAGGGAGTGATTCAATCACTCCCTTTGTCCAATTGAGATTCAAGATGTTGTGTGCTTTAGCATGAACGACATTTATTGCATTTGTTGCAACCCTGTGTTCTGCAGCCCTTATTGGCATTCACGAACTTACCTTCTTTGATATCCTTTTTTAAAGCATCAATTTTTTCAGTGCGTGTAGCGATTTTTTCTTGCAATGCTGCTTGCACGGAAGCTGTTGCGCCGAATATCGCAAAAGCTACTATTAACTTTTTGGTGAACATATGAGAACTCCTTTTGGGTATGAAGAAATAAGACGTTCAACAGTATAACACAGGATATTGCCTGTACAATACGGGAAAAAACTTTTTTTGTGCTTGCAAAGCGCTTGATTTTATTTTATTGTATCATGTGTCTTGAATGAAAACCTCGTTACATCAAGGGAATGTATGAACGCTACAACAGCTCTTATGCCGCTTATGGTTTGTGGCATTGCAACTGCAACTTTAGCTGCTGATCGCTATCATGAACGCAAAGCACAGATGCTGCACAGTACGGAGAGTTACAACTACGCGGAGAATAATAAGCGTACCATTATGGTTACGGTGACTAATCCTCAGTACTCTCTGTTTCAAAGAATAGCTATTCAGTACAATGGACACGCTACCTATGAAACACTGGCGAGCATAATCAGCTCACGCCTGCTTGTAGATGGCGAACTTGTGATACGGCGCGATGAACGCAATTTTAAAGATGTGAGCACAAGCCATGCGCAGTATAATGCCACTGATAATCTCTATTTTATATCACGTGGCGAGATGGGATCATCATTCGAGCTTGCTGATTAAAAGGCGGTCATCTCGACTTGTTGGTCGATCGAAGATCGCCTTGATGCATCCCGCCATGTGGCATTTTTGAAGCTGCTTGAAGAAAAAGTCCTATAAACCGCAATTTCCCCTTTTCTTATTTCCAATTGTGTGTATAATATTTTTTACCTGTCCGACGTAACTCGGAGGGCGAGGTTTTATGTTTAACATCTTAAATGAAGGGTTTCTCATGCAAAAATTGTTACTGTTTACTATGTTTACCGCCAACATCTTCGTTTCAACAGTGCAAGCCGTAAGCTATATAAAAGATGTCCACTACGTTGTGGATACTATGAGTGAAGACCTCAAGAATAGAGATGCGCGTATTAGAAATTCAGCTATTTCAGCATATAATCTTACTGCGCTTATAGCGCGCTGTGAAAAAGATAAGAATGCTAAAGCTGATATAACAGGCGCAAACTATACTGATCAAGTAGGCATGAGTGATGTGGAAAAAAATCGATGTCGAGTTGTTTTAAAGTGTCCTTGTGTAGCAAATTATATGCTAATGACACTGGACAATTATCCATATAAAAATAAAGCAGTTCCTGAGGATACCAAGCAAAGACTTGAAGAGAGCTGGATCAATATTATGCAACAAGGTGATATGACGTTTCAGGACATTCGAAACTCTCACGTAGAACCAACAGGTGCATCAACATCGGAAGTCTCTCCAACAAGTAAGTAAATCATGAAAACAATTGGTCTTCTTGCACTCTTTTTTACTTTGTATACTGCAAGTGCTCAGTGTGGCAATGAAGCCTCTTCTACTGTCGGTAGGGCACTCAACTTTTCTATTATCGCAACAGATAGAATTGAATCTGAAGTTGTAGATGTTGTTATTGATGCAGCATTCAAACAGGTAATGAATTGCGAGTATGAAGCAGCTCTTGCCATTATTTTAGACGGTTTGGAGCAATACCCATCCCATTTTGGTTTACAGAGTGATCTTGCAGCGCTCATTGGCGACTATTCAGAAACTTGCTCTGGTGAACTTAAAGAAGCATTAGCACAAAAATCACAAGCGCTTTTTAATCAATTGTTAGAAATTGCTGAGTATCAACCGAAATATAAGAAGTATCAATTTAAAAATGAATATTTCTTTCGTCATGCCCAGTATAAAAATCAGTACGAAAATGGATTAGAACTTATAGCGCAATCTCAACTTGAAGAAATAGTATCGACTAAAGGGAAAGGCTATTATTATCAAGGTGTTGGCGCTGCACGATATGCGATGCAGCTATTTTCAGAAAATGATGATTCCCTGGCCCGTGAATATGCGTATAAAGCGATAGTTTCTTGGGCGCAATATTTTACGTATGAAAACGATTATTACAACGCCTATGTACATTATGCCATCGCTCTCGGCGTACTCGGATATACTGAAGAAATGATGTGTGCATTGCTGCGCAGTGCGTCATTCATCAACAAAGATCTGACCTACTTTGAATTCAAAGATGTTATCGATTTTTTTGAAAGCTTAAAAGCATGAAAACAATTGGCCTTCTTGGTGGTACCGGCTGGTTTTCTACAGGTTGAGCGACCTGTCCGCCGTAGCTTTCTTGTCCGCCGTCACGTCCGCCGTAGCTCGGAGAGCGAAGGAGGAAGCTTTAGCGTAGGAGGAAGCGTAGGAGGAAGCCTTGCTGTGCCCTTCGAAGCCGGCAGGCGTAGTAGGGGCGAAGGGGGAAGCACGGGGCGAAGACGGATGTAGAGCAGCGGTAGAATTTGCACTTGATGATGAATAAATCTATTAAAAGGGACAAGAATATGTATAAAAAAATTATTACACTAGGTTTAGTTGTTGGTGCAAGTATGTTTGCATCGGATGATGTGTTTAAAAGGGATGCACAATCCTTAAAAGATGCGCAGTACTTACTGGATTGCCACAGTAAAGGGTTTGGTGAACTTTGTGCACAGGATATAGTACATAGATATACAAATGACTGTAAGAATATGTTGAGTACATCATTTGCGCGAGCTGTGTGTGTGCGAGAGAAAATGGCGTGTCTCGAACAAAAAATAGAAAAACTCAGAAAAGAACGCAACGAGCTGGAAAAGCTAATACGCTGATAAGCCTTATGCCTAAAGCTTCAACAAACGAGTAAGGGCGGTAAATTCCACGTTATAAAAATAGAAGAGCAAAGCATGATTATGCATGATGAACTAATCGATGAACTTGATGAGAGCGGGGCTATTATAGGCCCCGTTTCGTGTTTGCAATTTTTGGTAAAAGAAGTGACGTACAATATGCCTATCCTGTTTAAAAAGTTTTATGAGAGTGCTCCGTGAGTATTCTTATCCGTCCATTCAAAGATTCTGATACACCTTTCTTGATACAGATATTCCATGATGCGGTGCGGATGATTGTGTTTGCTGCCATTGCATGTACAGCTATATATGCATCTGAAAGAGGTGTGGTAGGCGGCACGAGAATTGCCATTATTGGTAATGCAGGTTCAGGTAAATCTACGCTTGGTACAATGCTTCAGAAAAAGCTAGATCTTCCGCTCTACCACTTAGATCATTATCGTTGGAAGCCTGATTGGGAAAAAAGAGATGATGCAGAATTTGTAGCAGTGCATAATCAACTCTGCGATAAAGAAGCGTGGATTATTGAGGGCGTGGCAACACGTTTTTTTGATTATCGGGCTTCAAAAGCTGATACAATTATTTTTTTAGATGTGCCTACATGGCTTTGTCTCTACCGTGTGCTTAAACGTACTGTCATGTTGTTTGGCACCATAGGAGATTCAAATCCGCCAGGGTGCCCAGAACGAATGCCAACGTTGCGGTTTTTATGCTCTGTGTGGAGCTTCAATAAAGAACATAAGCCACTCATTGAAGATATACTTGAAAAATATCGACCTACAAAACGCATATTCGTTGTGCACAATCAGCACGATCTTGAGCACATGCTGGAAAGCATTGCTCAAATAAAGAAGGAGCTTGTATGAAAATAAGAATCACAGCACGCACTATTTTGCTCGGACCGGACAATCGGATCTTGCTTTTTCGTTGTAATCCCATAGCAGTTGACCCTAAAAATCCTGATACAGAGCCATATTGGATTACCCCCGCCCTACTACGCTCCTTACTCGTTCTTTGAAAAAGAACTTCGTGGTGCTTCGAAGGGCAGGGCGCTTTTTTTTAATGAACTGTTCAATAGGTTTGTTATTTTTATAATTTTCCTTAAAAAATTGGCCTGCTTGCCTTACGTAGTTTTAACGAAGTAAGGCCATACGAAGTAAGCAAGCGACTTGCCCTACGAAGCTTTATGCGAAGTAGGGGGCGAGACACGTAGTATGGTGGTCCATCGAAGACCTCAAAAATACCGACGAAATTTTTTATCCAGAAAACTTGATTGAGTTGTTGGAAAATGTGGTTCAATAAAAAACCCGGGAGTTTATAGTTCCCGGGTTTTGTTTACAACTTATTGTTTTTTATGCGGATTACTTGGTTTTATTTTATACGTGCCTAGCTTAATTTGATCGCACAAATTTTGCAGATGTTGATCTGGCATAGTAGCTTGATTGGCCGCTATTTTTGCATATGCGTCATTGGTTAGTGTGAATGTATATTCAGGTTTCCCCGCATCGTCTATTTTTGTCATTATTGTAGTACCAAATTTAGTTTGATTCATACGATAAGGATTCTTATCTTTGGTAAAATAATCATTACTTTTTTTGTATGCATTTATGGCGTATAAAAATTGTACTTTTTCTGATTTTGTTTTGAATGCTGTGTTGAAATCTAACAATTGAGGATTATCAAACGCCGTATTTACTATTTCTTCGTTCCACGTTTTTATTTGTCGTGTTGCATATTCTTTTGCTTCTGTATTTAATACTTCTTGCCAACGTTTTATTACATCATCGACATTAGCAGGGGTTGCATGACGAGTCTGTAGAGACTTCCCAAAAAGCATATTTGATTGTGATGCAGCATAACTATCATTTTCCTTGATATCCTGCGCATTTTTCTTTTTTCTGCCTTTATTGACTGGCGTTATTTTATTCTCTTTCAACAACTCGGGTAACCCATTAGGATTAAACCAATATGCAAGGTTGTGTGGTCCTTTAATAGCTGGGCCATCGTGCTGTTGAGTTACTTCAGTTACGTCTGCTGCTTTATGATTCCATCGCTTACGAGCATCTTGCAGTGTTCTTTCTTTATAGCTGTAGCTTTTCTTTTGTCCAGTGAGCCATCCCCACCATGTTTGCTTGTTCGGTACAGCAACCCACACGACTTCCTTGAGGTCTTCTCTTAGGGTATCAGTTAATGGTTCTTCATTAAGTTTTGTAATTTTCTCCAAGTTTGTGCTTTGTAAGTATTGTCGTTCAGCATTAAGCTTGGCTGCTTCTTGGTCCATGCAAACGGTTGCATGTTGGGTTGATAAACAAGATGCGAGCAATAATAGTTGTGTTAGCTGTTTGTGAGTCATAAGAGATCCTTTATGTTGTGAACATTTTGTGCACTTATTTATAAATCAGT
>Ga0207061_1121_pt1 | contig 19806 bp, 23 predicted proteins | sample Alteio_BWMinCont_31_FD_153275 | JGI IMG/M metagenome (GOLD analysis project Ga0207061, IMG submission 153275) | Enriched cells from forest soil in Barre Woods Harvard Forest LTER site, Petersham, Massachusetts, United States -... | ecosystem: Environmental > Terrestrial > Soil > Temperate forest >... | reverse complement strand
ACGAAGTAGGCAGTAGGGCGGGGCCATATTTTCCTTCCCATGTTGACCTATCTTTTCATATCTCTATACTAGATTCGTAGTGATTTTAGCTATCAAAAAGCTCTTAAAATGGAGTTATTCATGTCAAAATGTTTACTTGTCCCCGCAATTCTGTGTGGCCTCTTTGTACCAGCATCTGTTCATACTGGTTCAAAAAATTCTAAAAATGCCGGTAATACCGAGATATTATTTAGCGATCAGCTTGAGCAATTATCACTTGATGAGATCATAGCGACCATATCGCTTCTATTAGTCCAAAAAAAACGAGAGTTATCACCGTTTTTTGATGAAAAAATTTTGCAACTGATTGCAGATGAAGAGGAAATAGTCTGTGCTCACTATAAAAAAGCAGATCCTACGCTCGAAGATATCGAAATTATACAATCTTTTACACGCAGTGTGCATGTTGAACTCTACACCCATGCATACAATGAAGTGGTATCTTTGATAAAAAAGCACGGTTCAAAGGAACAAAAGCTACTATTCTCCTACGCGCCAAAACCTGCAGTATTTAAAAAGCAGTGGTTACCGGGAACACAAGATATTGTTACTAGCGATGATCTTTCAAGATCAACCCGTGAACTGCTCAAGAAAACGGTGCAACAATTATCGTTCAATAGTTTGGTGGAATATATAGTGTTAAACGGCGTAAGTATACGTTGTGGGCATATGGAGCAACCAGATCGGCTCATTTTAGCATTGTTATTCAGCCGTGATTCTAATTTTTGTGGTCCCTATACGTTGCTTTTCAAAAAAGCGAAAAAACTGTGCAAAAGGAAAAGTACTCAAGCGCAAAAGCAAGTAGTGGCTTTCTTGGCTGATCTACATACAAAATTAGAAGCTGCAAAATTAGAAGCTGAATATTCAGCATAATTATAGGGTCTTTATGTTACTTTTATTCCTCCTTTCTCTTTTTATACTCACTACAACAAGTAACTGTGTCCAAGTTGATCAAACACAATATACTTTTAATGCCCCACCTTCTAATGCTGAAGCCTTTTTGAAAACACTTCCTTGTATCGATCAGAATATAGAGTATGTGGCTCCTATCAATATTGATGCTGGATTTGAAGAGATGGTTGATAATTTACAAGAATGCTATGAGCGTGATAATTACACAGCCCAAGATAAAGTTTTTCTAGACTATATATTGGACAACTGGCAAACACCATTATATTATTCAGAAACAGAAACAAATTATTATCTACATTATGGTAGACGGCTTTTTAAAAATCTTTTCTATCTTAAAGCGTATGCCCATGAATACAAACTTCTGTATGAACAAGCAAAAGATGAGCCTTTAAAACTTGATGATGGGAAGATCTGTGAAGTTTGGCACATAGAACCAAAGAAATTTAAAAATGAATACTTGTTTATGCTTTGGAATGAAAACCACCATTTCCTGCCGCATGGCCATTTTCCGCCTTCCGTGAAAAAACAAATCGCTTCTTATGTTAATAGTCTCAACACACAAGAACAAATAGTCAGAATTATGGAATTAAGAAAAATGTCATTCTTCTTTAGTCCTGGATATAACAGTCTATTTTTAAAGCAATTGGAAGAAGCGCGACAATATGCAGCACAACAACAAACTTCAGATCAAAAACCTTCAAGCCAAGAAAATAAGTAAATGGAAAATTTAGTGCGTAAATTATTGCTAGCAAGCATATTCATCGCGGGTACTTTGCATGCAGTAATTGCATATGGACAAAACAATGGTCTTCCTTCGCTAACGGAAGAACAAATCGGAAGAATTGCAACATGTATAAAAACGTATCCCGTTGATCAAATTATAAATGGAACTGATGAGTGGTTGCCTTTGGAAATGCCATTACCAGTCGAAACATCGCACATGACTGAAGAGCAACGTACAGAATTTAACCGTTTATCCACTACAGAGCTTCCGTGTGATTGCAATAATAATGGACGTATCATGAAACGCTTGCATATACCATCCATTATCAATATATTGACGCCCAATGAACTATTATGGCTTCAGGAACCGGTATTCATCAACCCAGAAACGGGTACAACTTGGGATTCCGACCCTATTATCAAGTTAAAATCATGCGAAGAAAAAAGAACCAATGTTGCAGTAACACGTCTGGCAGTCCTCATGAGTCACCTCAGCGCAGATCATTATCAAAAGAATATACTCAACAAAAATGACCAACTTTCTAACGCTGAAAAAGACGCCCTGCGTATCTATCATACAGAACGTGTAGCAAGAGAAATCTTTGAAAAATCAATGCTCAATCGTTTGATACAGATAACTAAAGAATCTGAACTAACCAAAGAGCAAAAAAATACTTTTAATAGAGTCAAAGAAGATCTTCTTTACTTCACTTCTCATGAAACTGAAATACAAAACGTACGCGATGAAGATTTCATACTTCGCTTAAAAGACCATCAAAGGATTTAACTATGACTCTTTTACTTTTACTCGGCCTTTTGATACCTACATCTATCTGTGCCAATGAAACGATTTCTGAAAGCTCTAATAAGGTATTGCTTGCTGAGGTTTCCGCTGATAATACACTAGACTTTTTAGTTGGCGTGGGAGCATTTAATATATGCTTCAATCTGGAACCGTTCTCCCAACGCCAGTGCCAAGCTCAAAGTGAAGCTCTCTGGAATATATTAACTCCTGATGAAATAATGAATATCCTCAGTTGGTGCACTATCGGATGGTACAACCAAACATATCAAGATCTCTATGCACCACACATAGTTGAACGGGAAAAATTTATTGCACTTGCACAAAAAATAGAAAGTGCCGGGGTTTATGTTGAGGATTTAGATATCGTTGTAACGATTGATCCAAAAGAACCTAATCATGCGCATCTTTTACAACTTATGTTTCAACAAATGTTTGATACCATGAAATACAGCACAATATATGATTCAATTTGCGCAAGTTGTACACCTGATGAAGCACTCATTCTTCATTCGCTCTGCACACCAACACAATTTAAAACACGTATGAGCATTATGCTTGATGGCATACTCGAACCTGTCTTGTTCCCAAGCTATTATTCTCCCGAAACTATTTACGATGGTATGGCAGCTATTTCAGAATCACTCATACAATTCGTTGAATCATTGACCTCACAGCAAAAACTATTTTTATTATTGGAAAGCAATCTACGCTCAAGCGATACACTTGAAATTATACATACAACTCATCAAGCAGCTCTCGATGAGTTAAGAGTAAAACCTGGTGCTATCGTCATGATGCGGGAATTATATTCTCAAGCACCAGAAACAATTCACACAGTTGCTCCAACAGAAGATGTAGTGCTTATGATACCCTTTGAAGCGCTCTATGAAAAAGCGCAAGAAATTGTGGCAACTTTCGGTACGCCGCTACAAAAAGCATTATTTAAGCTCCAGGTAAAACCTCAAGATTTTGTGGCATTTAATAAAGGATAAAAATGATTTTAATTATTTTAACACTCGTATTTTCTTTCGCTATGCATGCATCCAATGAAACACCTGAGTTTCTCTCTGGTATAGCCCAAAACACAGAATTTATAAAGCAACTAAATGCTCAGTTTACTGACAATCGGGTTGTTGACTGTTCTCTTATCGATGAACGAATCATGAAAATTCTGCATGCATTCCATGATGGCTATCAAAGAAAAACGCTCCTTGAAGCGGTTAATTTTGAATCTATTTCTGACGAAATTCTCGCCCAACTTAAAAAAGAGTCTGAAACAGAATATACACCGTACAACCAACAGTATTGGGAACAAAATCAGCTCGTAAAAACATTTTTAGCGAATCCCGACGTGACAATGACAATTACACACAGTGAGCGTCCTGAGGAGCTTTCATATACAGTTACCCACTACGATATTTTGAAAAAGGTTTTGGAACACCAAATCATCATCTATGCCTACAGAATTCTGTGGGAAAAAGTAATATATTATGAACTTTACAATACTGGACTTCAGGTTTTTAATTTTAAAACTTTTTTGACTCCTTCAGATCTAGAGAAAAAGCTTGTTATTGTTATGCGCGATGAAAATAATCCAAGGATAGAGTTAAAAATTCCAAAAATTATACTTTCACGGGAAACCAAAACGCTTATTGATAATCATATTAATAAGATACCGATGGAATTACTTGTATCATATACCGATGGTCTTCTTATCTCCTGTGTGGGTGGGCTTGCTAGTAATCAGTACCTCAGAAAAATGCCGCATGATTGCAAGCTTCTACCAATCTTTGCTAAAAACTCGTGTAAACTATTGGGTATACATACTATTACTGCACTAGTAACAATACCGAAACAAAACGAAGAAAATAAAAACTTGGAAAATCATGCATAAAAAATTACTTATCACCGCACTCAGCGTTGGCATACTCTGCAACGCACAAGAGCAAGCAGAAGAAGTTGCAATCGATACTGGAATCAATATCTTTCAGGTGCTGAGAGAGCTTCCTCTTGATCAAAAACTTATCATCTTGAGCGCAGGCAAGCTGAGAGCGTTGGTTGATGAGTCCAACATTGCAATCTTATTGCAAAAGCTTGAAGTGACGATGGATCTTGCCTATCGTCAAGCGCTTATAAAGGCACGTGCACAAAACAAATCAGTTGATGAGCTTACGTTCAAGCAAAATATTGTACTTGCTCTGTATGCGATGCTCTATAAGATGGTTGAACAAGAAATTGCAAAAAATGGCACTGAAGAGCAAGCAATTATTTTTGCACAACAACTTACTCCGGAAGAAATAGCAGAAATCTTTGCTGAAGAATAAAACGAAAAAAAAATTAAATTTCCTCTAAAAGGCTGACCTGTCCGACGTAGCAAGCGAGGCTTTGCGAGACGCGTAGTCGGAAGAGTAAGACAATTATCGCGTGCACTCGTATACTACACTTAGTTATTCATTAAAAATTAATTGGGTAGTTTTATGCTTGCGGCACGCGATTCGATTCGTCGATCATTACGGTATTTTGATATCACCAGTTTTGTAATCACTCTCTTGATAGCCCTGCTTGGGCTGGTTTTTGTCTGGAGTGCAACCTACAGGCCAGAGGAACCGTTCTCATTGTTTTTCAAAAAACAGTGTATTGGTATTATTACGGGGTTCATCTGGTATTTTATCTTTGCATGCATCGATTACCGCACCACGCTGCGGGCTGGCTATCTTGCCTATTATGTGCTCATCGGCATTCTCGTATTCACGCTTATTAAAGGTTCGATCGGCATGGGAGGGCAGCGCTGGATCGATCTCGGATTATTTAAATTTCAGCCCTCAGAGATCGCCAAGGTGCTATTTCCCGTTTATGCCGTTTACACGTTGCAGACGCATCAATTATATCCGCCACTTCCACAAATAGTTTTTATACCGATTCTCAGCATGCTCAGCATTAGTTGTATCCTGATTGCGCGTCAGCCTGATTTGGGGACCGCCTTATTAGTGCTTTTTTCAGGGCTTTTGCTGTGTTGGCTTGCAGGCCTTTCGCATAAATTTTTTATCTGGTGCGGATTTTTGAGTTTGCTCTGCATACCGATCGCACAAAAAATTCTCAAACCTTATCAACTCAAGCGTATCTCTGTGTTTCTTGGCTATGGAGAGACTAATAAAGAGCGTTACCAGATCGAACAAGCGGGAATTGCGATCGGCTCTGGTGGCATGTATGGGAAGGGGCTTTTAGAGGGCACACAAAATAAATTTAATTTTTTACCCGAGAGTAGAACCGATTTTATTTTTGCCGTGCTGTGTGAAGAGTGGGGGCTTATTGGTGCGGTGATCCTACTTTTATTGTATGGCATTCTTTTTTTTAGAGCATGTACGATTATTACGGGTTTACCTTCATTTTATTTGCAGTTACTTGGTGCGGGCCTTATTATTCCTACCGTATTGGCCACCATCATTAATATCTTTATGGTGCTGGGCCTACTTCCGGTGGTTGGTATACCGCTCCCTCTGATGAGCTATGGTATTTCTCATATCTGGATCACGCTCATAAGCCTTGGTTGGTTTCAGAATATTGCACGTCAGCGTATCTATAAAAAGCTTGTACACGATTAAAAAAAGGGCGTTTGTAAAAAAAGTTTGTGCCCGCATGCGCGGATTCGGTAAAATAATGCAGATAAAAAAATCTGTAACGCATAAAAAAGGGAGTCTCACATGCGTTTTGCCCATATTATTCCAGCACTTTCAGTTGCTTTGCTTGCAACAGGAATTATCTACACCGCCCCCATCGTATACGTAAAAAATAATAGCAACAGACTTATTGACATTGTGCTTATGGCAGGGAATAAAGAGTTTCCTATGGGTCTTATTAAAGCAGAAGATGAGGGCTCCATAGAAGCCTTTGGTTTTAATTCTCCACTTACTGGTCTTCGTATAAAATATTGCCCCGCTTCGTATGGCGGTACCGGGTGTAATAATCCTGAGGGGGTGATGAAAGTGGGGACGAGTTCAAAATATGAAGAGAAACGTCCGCTCGATTATTTTGGTAAAACAGATGAATTTGAATTTACTGATCCTGATGCAAAAAAATATTACCTTAAAGTAACGATTGATAAAAAAGATCATGTTTCTCTTATTCCCCAAGTAGGTAAAGCAGGTTTTACGAGTGGCAAGCATAAATATAGTCTGAGAAACAATATTAAAGAGAGTAAAATTGCATGGTCGTCGAGAGTGTCACCCCTTTCAACCAATACACCTACTTCATTCGATCCTACCGGCATACCTGTATCACACAAAAAAACTACACCGGTTAATGTGGCACCAAGCTCCACTATAACGCGTACCCCACCTGTAGCACCAAGTTCCACTATAACGCGCACCCCAATACCAGTGACAGATGAAGAATAAAAAACAGAGCGGGGATCCTGTAATGAGGGTCCCTCTTACATCATCACTCTATGCGACCAACAACTCCAAAAGCAGAAAATGTTGGAATAATAAAGAAAGATAGGGGATAGCATGCTCCAAATAACTCATCTCTTTCTCCCACGAGAGTGGAGTGAGTTTTTGGACCAAATCCCCAAAATTTAGTAAATTTTGGACGATCTTGAATTAGTTTTTTAAGATCATCAGTTACTGTTGCAGTTGGAGATGCAGTACTAAGCTTCATAACATAGACTGGATTATTATCAATCGCTAACTGACTAAAACAAAAGCCAGCATACGCATCACCTGCACCATACTCTTTTACCAGCGATTTACCTGGTTGTACCGTACCAATATCGTCCTGCCAAGGGGTTTCAGCACCGAAAAATATAAGTTTTAGCTGAACACTATGAGGAGCATCGGTGAGATTGGTTATCGTGTATGTATATGCCTGCATTTTAAATGCACAGAGTGCGATGGTGAGTAAACCGAGTGTGCGACTATCGGTATACATAAACCCTCCTTTTTACAGTATTATTCTACGTAACCAGTAACATAACCAACAACCCCATATGCAGAAGATCTTGGGATGATATAGAAAGAGAGGGAACCGCATGATCCAGATAACTGATCTCTTACTCTGGTGTTAGTGTTGTGAGTTTGTGGTTTAGCTTCCCAAAATTTAGCAAGTTCTTGAAAGTCTTGCACTAGTTTTTTAAAATAATCAGTTTTTTTTATAAATGCACGCTCAGGATGAATAACATAGACTGGATCATTATCAATCGCTAACTGACTAAAACAAAAACCCGTGTATGCATCACCCGCGCCATACTCTTTTTCCAGTGATTCACCAGGTTGCACCGTACCAATATTGTCCTGCCAAGGAGTTTCAACGCCAAAAAACATAAGTTTCAGCTGAACGCTATAAGGCGTATTGGTGAGATTGGTTATTTTGTAGGTGTACGCCTGTGCTTTAAACGCACAGAATGCGATGGTGAGTACACTGAGTATGCGTATGTGAGTATTCATGAAATCTCCCTTTTCTCGCTCTATTATTTTTTGATAGTGAGAGCAATATCTAGACGACTCGGGGTAACCGCTATAAGCCCATCAGCAGTTTCAAAAATATAGATATCCATATCAGTAGTTTGATTTGCTACATAAAAGCTATTCTCTTTCATATAATCAGCAAGCGTTATTTTATTTTCGATCCTTTTGTTATTATTGATCGCTTTCATCTGCTTAAGTTGATTTTGTGTGACACCTATAATATCCATTTCATTCTTATCGATTGCAAATTTCTCTAACCATACACCGCCGAGCGTATCTCCGGGTGGAAAGCTTATTCCCTTTACTTCATCTGGCCTGATCGTCATGTCTCGCCAATTTTCAAAAGGGAAGAGAAGCATCATGTGAGCGGTATGTGTTTGCGGGGTAAGGTTAGTGACCGTGAATTGGTACGCCTGTGCTTTAAATGCACAGAGTGCAAGGGTGAGTAAACTAAGCGTTCGCATATAACTATTCATAAAACCTCCTTAAAATGATGAAGGGGAACCTTTTATAAGATTCCCCTTACAATTATTACTGAAACATACCAGGTTGAAAATCAGGTACAGCACTTGCACCCGCAGGTGAGAATTCACCAGGAGTAACAGCTTTAGCACTTGCACCTGAAGACGAAGATTTATCAGGAGTAACAGCAATGATACCGCTCGACGTGTCAAAAAGGTAGATATCGATGTTCCTACATGTCGAAAGATCATTAATCTTAACACCTGCCTTATATAGAGCAGTGAGTGTGTCAACGTTCAGTCTGTTTTCTTTCATTGCATCGAGCATAGTATCGTTAATACCCATGATCTTCGTTTCCTTATTATCAACAGCAAAGCTTCCTAAACATAAACCATAGCGCCAATCACCTTCGATCGTAAATGCCTTTGTATGTGCGTTTGTTGGCATAGGTGGTCTTTGTTCTGGCATGATGAAGCCGAAATCTAACCAATCTTGTTTTCCAAACCTCATTTGAGCACTATGCCGCTTTGAGGCATAGTTGATGACTTTGTAGATGTATGCCTGTGCTTCAACGGCACAGAGTGCCAGGGTGAGTAAACCGAGAGTACGAATATGCGTATTCATAAATCCTCCTTATTGTATACGCCATTTCTAATCAAAATAATCATAATCATAATCATCATCGTCATCATAACTCGATCTTCTGCTCGAAGAGCTGCTTTTGTTATAAGAACTACCCTTGTCATAAGAACTGCTCGATTTGCCGGTACCAGAATGAGAGTATGTAGGGGTAACAAAGGTGTCCTCTGTTCTTTTTACCGGTATTGGTTTTACGATTTTAATATCAAATGCCTCGCGCAAATTGTCGAACTCTGATAAATCAACCTTGTTAATCTCAGTTTTCTTCTTTGGGTCGGCCTTTGGGTCATTGATAAGGACGTCCCTAAGATTCTTGATATTGATCAGTGGAAGCTGCATAACGTTCTGCTGTGTTTTCCCTAAATTAATAGCTAAGGTGCCTGCATAGGTATTGAGCTTGGTGCGCAATGCTTGGAGTTCATTACGTACGGTGGCAAGCTGGTTAAGAAAAGGTGCAATTGCTTGTAAAAATGCATCTTTTTCTTTGGAAGTAGATTCTGACATTGGTGTTGCATCTTTTTCTTTGGAAGTAAATCGTGACATCGGTGTATTGAGAGAAGCTTTTATTTCATCTACGCTTAATAGCTTCATTACTGATTCAGAAAGCGCAAAATGGATTTTTGTATCATCTTTGTTGCCAAGGTGTAGCGCTCCTTTCTTATCAATCCAGTGTTCACTCAAAATGTTGTAGAGTTCTTGTTCTTTATTTTGCAAATCTTGAACCGTAGCGCTCTGGAGCGCGCTTGTTATCAAAATCGCGGAAATCATTAATAATTTAAACTTCATTTTGTTGTCCTTAGAAAAAGAACACTGCCTGGTTCATCTCCAGGTACAATATCAAAATGGATATCTGTACGTGGGTCAACAGCAGCGATGCTTGCGCTTGCTTTAATTATAGTTGAAAGTTTTGTTTCCGCATTTGCAACAAGGCTTGCAGCTGCAACAACTTTACCGGTGCTCTTTCCTCGACCAGCGCTTGATTTTGTTCCTTTTCTAGAAGATGGTGTTTCAAAATCCTCATCTTCGTCTTCTAGGGTGCTTGGTTTTGTTTTTCCGGCTGCTGATGTTGTGATTGGTGTTTCTGTTGTTTTGATATCAAAGACAGCACGTAATGGTTTGAACTTTGAAAATTCTCTATTAGCATCTATTTTTTTTGAGCCAGCACTGATTTTACTAATTAATGCTGCTATATTTTGATCGGGTAGTTTTAAAATATCTTCTTTGGTTTTTTTTCCGAGCAAAGATGCTAATTTTGTTGCAATAGTATCAAGCTCGTCACGCTGCAGCTTTAAGTCAGCACGAGCCTTTTCAAGCTTTTTAAAATCATCTTCTATTGCTTTCATAAATTTTTGTTGTTGCTCAGTAGTCAATCCACTAGTAGCAGTCTTTATAGATTTATTGATTTGCTCAATCGATCGGCGGGCTAAAAATGGCTCATCGAATACAAATTGAGCATCCTTTTTATTGCCGCCCACTCGTACATCACCCTTTTCATTAATCCAAACGTCGCTTAGTGCATCGTATGCTTCGTTTTCTTTATTTTTAAGTTCTTGCACGGTTACCGCTCCGGACATAAAGTTAGTTATGGTTATTGCGGTGATTATTAATACTATTTTTTTCATAACACTCTCCATTTTTTAAATCCTTTTATTTCCTACTTATTGGTTTTATAGTCTATAACGGCTCCCGCGATATCTTTGGCGAGGCCCTGTAAACCATCACCCAAAGCGGCTGCTGCATTTGCAATTGCGTTTGCCCCTTCACTTCTAACGAGAGTTACAGCAACCTGTGTCCATGGTCCGAATAGAACTTCTTCTTGCTTAGTTTCTTTATTCATTTCTTTGACAACTTCTTCAACAGAAGCTAATTCTAAACCATTTTCGTCATATACCGCTTTTTTCTTCATTATTGGAGTGGCAACATAAATTTCACCTAAACCGTAAAGACCTTTCCACCATTCTGCTTCAACAAAAGCTTGGTATCCTTGGTCAGCTCCAAATTTAAAGTAGTACTGTGATTTTGCAGCCCCCGCGGTTCTTGGTTCGAGCGTAGCTTCATACGTTTTCCATGAGGGGTCTTCTATAAGGTGAATTTTTACTTTTAATGGGTAATTGGTGTGATTAGAAAAATCAAATACATGTGCGTACAATTGCTGTCCCACAAACATAGTTACAAGCATTGTGTAGAGAATAAAACGAATCTTCATCATAACCTCTCCTTTTTTATTAACGTGCTATCGTTATCGCTATAATATTAAATACGGTTTTTTCTCCTATATTGTAATTCTCATCGGCAGTTGGAATTAAATCAAAATGCGTAGTCAGTTTACAGTTACCATAGGCATATAAACCAGCAGCGCCTTTGACAATCCCCGACATTTTAAATGCAGGTATAGGTGTTCCCGTTGCAGCAGTTGCTGCCACGGCTGCTGCTTCTGCAAGACCATCTGCAAGCATGGCACCAGCATTGACCATCTGTGTGTATCCTTCATCTTTGATACGTAGTATTTCTAAATTACGCCAAGGATTCCACAAGGGGATTTTACCTTTTTTCGAAACTGCACGCACCCAGGTAGCTTTTGTGTTACCATCATCATCAATAATCTCTTTTTTTTCCATAAGTGGCGTTTGTATTTGTACCTCACGCATACAATAGGTGCCTTTCCAAAATTCTGCCTCATCGGGGTAATATCCTTGATCAAGTCCAAATTTAAAATTGTACTGCGATTTTGTATGGCCTGCAGTTTTAGGTGCTATCACCGCTTCATACCACTTCCATGAGGGATCAAGATCCAGCCAAATCTTTATCTTAACCTCTTCATTGGTATGATTGGAAAACTCAAAGACATGAGCCTGAAGCGATGCCGTTATGCATGCTCCCAGTAGCAAAAGATATAATTTTGAATAGTTCATAACCTCTATTCCCCCCTTGCAAAAGCAAGTTTATATAACCGCGCCGAAGCCACCCTGGCATAGGCGGGCACCATTTCATTACTATTTGTAACAAATGCAAGGCAAGTTTTGCAACAGATTTAATCATTTATTGCAAAAAAGGGCGGTATTACCTATGCTTGTGGCGTATAACCTGTATCCGAAATACGTGTCGATAAACCATGTCAGAGATCCATTTATTGCAGGGGATGACCTCCCCTGAGAGCCCGGCGGAACAATCCTATACCTTTAATCCCCGCTCATTTAAGGATTATATTGGGCAGGATGAGCTTAAAGAGAAGCTCCACGTCTACGTACAGGCGGCAAAGCTCCGTAAAGAACCGCTCGACCATCTCTTACTTTTTGGCCCGCCCGGGCTTGGCAAAACAACGCTGGCCCATATTATGGCCCATGAGCTTGAAACCCCTCTCAAAGTCTGCAGTGGCCCCATGCTTGAGCGGACGGGTGATTTGGTCGCTATCCTCTCCAGCCTTGAACCGCGCGGTATCCTTTTTATTGATGAGATCCACCGGCTGCCGATCGCCGTTGAAGAGGTGCTCTATGGCGCTATGGAGCAGTTCAAAGTGGATGTCATTATCGGCCAGGGAGCTGGTGCAAAGTCGGTCAGTTTGCCGCTGCATCCCTTTACCCTTGTGGGCGCCACCACTAAAAGTGGCATGATCTCTGCCCCTCTCAGGAGCCGGTTTGGCATTATAGAACGGTTTGATTTTTATACCGATGAGGCGCTTGCCACCATTGCACAGCAGAATATGACCTACCTTGGCATGACGATAGATCCCGCTTCTGCCTTGCTCATAGGCCAAGCGGCACGGGGCACTCCCCGTATTGCCAAACGTATCGTGCGGCGGGTGCGCGATGTTGCCCAGGTGGAGGGCATACAGGCTATTGATTGCATTACTACCCGCAAAGCGCTGGCCTTTCTTGGCATTCATGAGGATGGGCTTACCACACTCGATATGACGCTCCTTAAACTGCTTGTGATTCATTTTAAAGGGGGCCCAGCCGGCCTTGAAACGCTTGCCTCCATGATTGGAGAAGATGCAGAGACGCTTGAGGTGGTCTATGAACCGTTTCTCATGCGTAAGGGGCTTCTTGAAAAAACGGTCAGGGGCCGCCAAATACCGCATCAACAAATGCCCACCCTGATCAAAAAGTTTCTGGGGCAAATTAGTATCGGATGAAATGAGATTTCTTGCGTGGCTCGACAGGCCATGCCGATCACGATAGAGTTATCTTGTTAGTGCACTTGTAGCGTAAGGGACACCCATGTCAGGTCATAATAAGTGGTCGCAAATAAAGCATAAAAAAGCAAAAGAAGATTCAAAAAAAGGCAAGGCTTTCACCAAGCTCATCAAAGAGATCAGCGTTGCTGCCAAAAGCGGTGGTGGTGATCCGAATCATAATCCTCATTTGAGGCTTCTTTTAGACAAAGCTAAACAGATCAATATGCCTCAAGAAAATTCACAGCGGGCGATAAAACGTGGCACCGGGGAGTTGCCTGGGGTTTCCTACGAGCATTTGACCTATGAAGGGTATGGGCCATTCGGCATTGCGGTGATGGTGGAACTCTTATCCGATAACAAAAATCGCACGGTGGCAGAGATGCGCCGACTCTTCACCGCAGGTGGAGGAACCCTTGGCGAGGCGGGATCTGTCAACTGGATGTTTGAGAGAAAAGGTGTGATACGAGCATTAGTTCCCCATGCCACTGAAGATGAAATTCTCGAGTTATGTATCGATGATGATATCAATATCGATGATATTAAAGTTGATGATTCTGTTACTCTCGTCTGCGATCCCAAAGATCTTTTTAGAGCGCGCACGTTGGTAGAAAACCTCAAGGGCACGGTGGAAGATGCAAATTTAGAATGGGTTGCCAAAGGTAAAACAGAGCTTTCTGATGAGCAATCAACAAAAGCCTATGAATTTTTAGAGGCGCTCGATAATCATGAGGATGTCCAAAACTTATTTACCAATTTGGCGTGATACTCATGATACGGAGCATGACCGGTTTTGCTGCGCGTTCCATCACCATGGCGGGTGAGCTTGGTGAGAAAACTGAAGTTGCATTAAGCATCAAGGCACTCAATTCGCGCTATTTTGACACCACCTGCAAGGTGCATTATGCAGTGGTGGGGCTTGAGCACACGATTATTCAGAAAATTCGAGCAAAACTGATCCGTGGCCATGTCTACTGCACGCTGCACATCACCAATCCACAGGCATTCAAAGGGGCGGTCGAGCCGGCGCGCGCCACGATTGTCTCCTACATTAACGCGATACGTGAAATAGAACAACTCACCGGTCTTCATACACCGCTGACACTCTCTGATATTTTGCAATTACCGAATGTCTTTATCGTTGCCGATACGCTCATTGATGAAAAAACAGCCCACACTATTTTGGCACTGGTCGACGAGTTGTTGGATACCGTCAACACGATGCGCATCCAAGAAGGTGCTGCACTTCAGAAAGATCTTCTTGAACGGATACGTATCATGCGTACAGAAATTGATGCTATTGCACAAGAGGCAGCTACGCTCATTAAAGAACAAAGAAAAAAAATTCAGGATCTGATGGCCACCTTAAATGTTGAGCATGAAACTTTGCTGCAGGGCCAGAAGGAAACACTGCTCTTGTCTCTTGATAAAATGGATGTACACGAAGAGATTGTCCGCTTTAAAACCCATCTTGATAATCTTGCAAAACATCTTACGACTGATATGCCAGAACATGGCAAACGGATCGATTTTACTCTTCAAGAACTTGGTAGAGAAATAAATACCATCGCTTCAAAATGTGCAAGCGCACTCATCAGCGAACATACGATCAACATCAAAGTTGAAATAGAAAAAGCGCGTGAACAGGCGCAAAATATTTTGTAACCATCGTATTGTTGATTTGAGTACTATAACTATCCCATGCTAGTGGAAATTTAGTTGCCAGAAGGGGAATTATGAAATACGTACTCGTTTATCTGCTCGCAATGATGGTTTCGATGCATGCAGCTGACTCAGATCTAAAATCCGTTGCAAAATTTATAAAAAGATATACTACTACAACCCAAAAAGAGTTGAATAAGCTGATCGAATCTAAAAAAACGTTAGGTTTTCTTTCTTATGATTTGCTCAATAATGTGAAGGTTACCATAAAAGAACTAAAAATAGCGGCGGTGAGTAATCGTATTTTTGAAAAAGAGGTTTTTTATAAAGATGATCCTAAAAAAACGCTCGCATATTATGTGGAAGAGTTAAGAAATCTGGTAGAAAAGACATTTGCACCAAAAGTCTACATCATTATTGAACAATACCCTATATACCACTATAAGAAACCACCCTTCAAAGATGCGAAGTATGATGTCTATGCAAAAAACAGTGCTCTTACTCAAATAAAAAACACAAAAGGAAGGTTAGAGGATGTGCGTATGACGGCCGGTCAAATAAGTAATTATATTAAAGGGCTTGCTGATGCCTTCTTAGCACAAGCAAAACTCCCTTCAAGCAAATTGTTTTATGAAAAAAATGTCAAATTATATAAGCAGGCTGCTGATTTTGCTGATAAAATCTCAGAATTAGCGGGTAAACTTGCAACTGAAATTGGTTTGTTAAAAGAAGTAAAGGATTAAATAATGAAGAAAATAATCTTACTCTCATTCGGATTATTCTGTTGCTTGTCTATAAAATCTGCTCTTGAGCCTATTATTCAAGATGAACCAATAGTACCACAAAACCCTTTTGATATTGCACCAGGCACACCGGTGGTCGTCATGGAAGGGGAAGTGGTCGCTATGGAAAGGGAAAATGTAGCGCAGGAACTGAATCGTGTGTTAGACAAGATTAAAAAGGCATATCAAAAACAGTTGAATGATTTTAAAGCAAGAAACACACCCACAGAGAGCGTCAATCAAATAGTGACTCCAGAGATGCTCAAAGATATCAAAATCCTCAAAGAGTCCGTGAAAAAATTAGATGATATGATGTTTATATTTGATCTGAAAGATAGGGCTAAAGACTTAAAGGAGGTCGCTTTTGGTATTATTAATGCAATGCAAGTGATTGATGGCAACCTCCAAATCTACTTTGATCTGTTGCCGGAGGGAAAAGAAAAAGAGTACAGAGCTGTGCTTAATGACACCCTGGCAACGCTTCAAAAGCTTGAAAAAAAAGCGGCAGAAAAAAGATTCCGAAATCCTAAAAAGACATCAGTGCCAGAATTTGAAGCTACTCAAATAACACAGAGTGCTTCAGCGCTTATGGATATGGCTAAAACAATACGTCAGACTACAAGTGAACTTATGAAGCTTGTGACGGTAAAACCAAAAAAACAAAGCCGCTTTAAACGTATTTTTGGTTCATAACTGTATACGATTATGATGATAGCAGCGCGTCTTCTTGCATCAGTACTCTGCTTTATACCCATCGCATGTGTAACAGATGCTGAGTTGATGATACCTATTGCAGCGGAAGAAACACCAACCACTGCTTTAGTTGACAGAGACAAGGTAAGTGCTGCTGTAGTGCACGATCTTAACCGTATCTACACTAATCTCACCAAGGCATACGATACTCAGATAAAAACTTTTAAAACATCACATAAAAAAATCTCTCTGATTGAAAAACTTCATGAGAGGTTTATAGAATCAAAAGAGTGTGTTGATGATCTTATCGAGCTCATCAAATATGCGCGTGACAAAGAACTGAAAGATTTGAGTGCCAAGCTGAGAGTATGCACTATTAAATTGTTCAATGCTGCAGAGGCTATCAATAATAATATCGGAGATACAACAAACAAAGAGGCGCGTTCGATCATCACTGATTCGATCAAAAAAGTTTCAGCGATGGAAAAAGAGCTTGGCCTCCTTCTGGCACTCTGTGAACGGTACAGATTTACAAGGAATACGAACCCGACACTGATCAGTGCTCTCGAGACGTGTACCCAATATACCTATGATTTGAGCAAGGTTATCAAAAAAGCAGCTGAGACAGTAGCGCCCGCACAAAATGTTTTCAAACGTATCTTTAAATAGCGCGCTATCTCTCACTTCCATCAAATTACCCGTTTTGATATGCTAACCCATATCAAAACGTTTTTTTTGAAATGTAAATTCTATGTCACATAAAAAATCGATTATTTTCAATGCTGTTGTCTGCTGTTTAATACCTGTCTTTAGTGTGCAAGCAGTAGAGTTGCAGTTGGCTTCACCCTCCTACCAACAGTGTCTTGAAAAATCGGATGCTCTCAGACGTAGGCAACTCTGTGCAAACTATTCCCGTGCAGCAATTGCTACGGTATCATTACTCGTGACGCTTCGTTTTATTTATAATTTTATCTGGGGTTCAGAAGCTCCCAAGAACATGCCCCTCCAGGAATCAGATGCGCCATGGTTTTCACTGCAGACTGCACAAAATGTGGCATGGGGATTTGCCAAAGGTTGTGCTTACACCATCTGTACGCAATGGGTTGGTCAAAAACTCATGGCTGATGGAGGCAGGCCAAAACAGTTCATCTCAAAACATATCTATAGTTATAAAAATCACTGCACCGAGATTGAGCGGTTACTCTCGCTCCGCGGCGCTCCCTCCTCCTTCGCCAATTCTCCTTCGCTCTCCCACCTACGCCAAGGCTCCGGCGGACAAGCCGAGCTTCCGACTTCGCCAAAAGGCTACGATCGCACAGGGGCTACGGCGGACAGGGCGTTGAATATGGATTCTGTGAGTAGCAATTGCGCGGATATCGATCTTTTGATTCAAGCCCATCTACAAGGACTGATTGATAAAATAGAGCTTCTTATGGCCTACATGATTTCTTACGCAGCAACACACACATCGGAGCATACAAAAGCTCAGGTTGATGCGTACGCACAGGCAGCGCTTCAAAAAGTGGATCTTGCAGTAGCACTGTTTAATGCTACTTATGCGCAGAATTTTGATGAAGCAGTCAACGAGTGTAAAAACGCTTGTACTGAACCACTAACCGCCGCAATCCGTTATGCACTTTCAACGTTGCCCCGAGATGAGTGATGGATCAGAAACAACCGGCCTCAACACCCCTGATGCAGCAATATCATGATCTGAAGGCAGCGCACAATGATGCGTTGCTCTTTTTTCAGGTGGGTGATTTTTATGAGCTTTTTTATGATGATGCGCGCAAAGCGGCCGCCTATTTGGGCATTACGCTTACGGCACGGGGTAAAAATAATGGTGAACCAATTCCATTATGCGGTGTACCGGTTCATACCAAAGATCATTATATTGCAAAATTAATCAAAGGCGGCTTTCGGGTAGCGTTGTGTGATCAGCTTGAGCCAGCAACACCGGGTGTGGTGGTCAAGCGGGGTGTAACGCAGGTCTTTACACCGGCAACGCTCACTGATGCGCATATGCTCGATGAGAAAAAACCATCGATGTTGTTATCTTGTTTTCCGGAAGAAACGGGGTGCGGTTTACTCTTTAGTGAACTGCTCACTTCGCAGATCCAAGCAACCGTGGCAACTACAGATCAGGAACGATTACTTTTTGATGAAGTTGCGCGCTTTTTCCCCGATGAAATTATTATGCCCAACACTGCGCTGGGCAAAAACTATGCAACACGGCTTAAAACACAAGGCTATGCGCCATTATTGTTAGACACGCCTGATCTATCACCTGAGCAACTCTATAATTGGCTAGCAACACAATTTGCTGATGATATTGTGCGGAGCGTGACGCAAAACAGATTTCTGTCAGGTGCAGTAAAATTTTTTTACGCCTACCTTTCTCGCACTCATCGTGCGGCGCTCGATCAGTTTCATCAGTTTGTACTGTATACCCCTGATCAGTTTTTGGTGCTTGATGCAGCAACGCAGCGTAACCTTGAAATCGTACGTAATGCTCATGATGGTGCGATCACAAACACTGTCTATGAAACGATTGATCGCACACACACACCGATGGGATCACGCCTCTTGCGGCGCTGGTTGTTGGCGCCACTGGTGAATGCTGATGCCATCAGTGCGCGTCATGATTTTGTGGCGTATTGTGTGGAGCAGTATATGGAGGCTGATCACATCCATCTTATCAGCAAAGCAGTTGGTGATCTGGAACGTATGGTGGGCCGTATCGCGCTTGGCAAAGCACAGCTGCATGATTATATTACGCTCAAAAAAGCGGCTTCATTGATACCGGTAATCAAGCAGTGGTTAGCGGCAGTACCCGTGATGCTTGCGCAGTATGGGGCACAGCAACTGGGAGATTTTACCCAACTTTTCGATGTGCTTGAGCGAGCATTTTCTGATGAAATCGTCGGTGAACGGATTATTAAAGCGGGCTTTGATACGCTTCTTGATAGCTATCGTGCCACGATCGATACGATCACCCAACAGTTGCAAGCGTTTGAGTCTCGTGAACAGCAAGAGACGGGGATTGGCTCACTGAAAGTGGGTTATAATAACGTGCACGGCTATTATCTTGAAATTACCAACACACACAAAGAAAAAGTGCCAGCGCGCTACATTCGTAAGCAAACACTCGCTGGTAAAGAACGCTACATCACGCCGGAGCTCCAGCTTTTAGAATCAGATATTCAGCGTGCGCAGGCATTGATCATCGAGCATGAAAAGCAGATTTATGCACAAGTCAAAGCGGCAGTTGCTGAGTATGTGCCACTACTACGCCGTGCCGCCTACACGATCGCGACGGTTGATGTGCTTTTGTCGTACGCGGCGATTGCGCGAGATAATCGGTACGTGCAGCCAGTAATGATCGTATCATCACGTGACGTGGTAATTAAAGATGGCCGCCATCCGGTGGTTGAAGCAGCACAGAGTGAGCGGTTT
>Ga0207061_1120_pt1 | contig 19917 bp, 21 predicted proteins | sample Alteio_BWMinCont_31_FD_153275 | JGI IMG/M metagenome (GOLD analysis project Ga0207061, IMG submission 153275) | Enriched cells from forest soil in Barre Woods Harvard Forest LTER site, Petersham, Massachusetts, United States -... | ecosystem: Environmental > Terrestrial > Soil > Temperate forest >... | reverse complement strand
TTCTGCTTTTAACTCGTAGCCGACCCGGGGGGATTAATTCCCCACTCAACTCGGAAATCCTCCCCCGCTGGTGCAAGTTTCTGCGAGTGTTATTTCATCGTCGCCAGATCATGTGAGGGCGACCGATGAACATCTCCGAAAGCCTGTTGACCGACTTCCTTACACAGGATGAAGCCGCAGTCGAACTGAATGTCTGCAAGCGAACTCTTGATCGCTGGCGGAAGCTCGACGAGGGGCCGCCTGTAACCAAGCTCGGACGCCGCATCCTTTATCGGCGATCAAGTGTGCAGGCGTGGCTGGTGGAACGCGAGCATCGCGGACACGGTGACAACGGTGCAGGTGCTTGCAGCGCAAGATTTCGTCGAGCAAACAGCACGAGGGCCATATGAGTACCGACCCCAGAACTTTGGACACCTTCAAAGACTATCTAAGATCAGCGAAGCCGCGCTTGATGATCACATCCGAAAATAAAGGACGCTCGTCTAGCCTAACGCCCCATATCAGCGAGGTCGATCGCGGCTGGGATGAAGTCATTAGCGAGGGTTACGACCCGGACCACAGCCCACTGGGTCCAGTCTATTGGGGCATCGTTAAGCGAGGTAACGAGCAGTTCTATTGCAGCACCTTTCCGATGACACGTGACAGAATCTGCAGTGTTTGGGGGATGAAGGGACTTTCCTATTGCAATCCCCTCACAGGAATTGCGGTCGCGCGGATCGAAACGCTGTTGGAGCGGCCGAATGACTAACCGCTCAACAACACCGATACAGTTCCAAACCCAATGGAGAAAATCATGACTGCCAACAAAGCTACTGCAGTATCACGTACAGGAGAGAAAAACATGAGTCCCAAGACCAAGCATAAATCCAAATCAAACGACGAACTACGAAAAGAGATCGCTGCCCGCGACAAACTGCGACGGAAACGCAGCGCGACGATAAAAGCCGTCGCCGAAGCCAATGCTGCGCTCGACGCACATTTGAAAATCTGGAATGGGCGTTGCATTCCTAAGGAATTTGGCGAGGACAGCGCAGTAGTTTTGTGGACCGTCATGATGATTGAGGATGACCTGGAATTCGATCTAGCAATCGCAGTCAACAACCTCTGTTACTTCGATCAAGAGGAAGCGAACGAACTTGGCTCCATCGAGACCATCAATCGGTTCGATCCGAATTGGTCGCCCTCGAAGAGGCTGCCAAGAGAAAGGCCTCCGCTTAACGCGAAGGGTGGATCTGCGGGAGCCTAACGTGAGCACGCCAACCGATGACAACGGTATTAATCCCAAACAGCCGCCCCGACGCGAAGGCCATCAGCGGCGGCGGCCGAAATGACTAACATCCTGAAACCGTACCATACCTAAGGAGAACACCATGACGAGCGATACGAGTACCACAGCAAGCTACCCAGGCTTGTCGGACGACACCTTTTACGAGCTTGAAAAGCTTGTCGCGACCGGAAAGCTGACGGAAGAAGGACAGCAACGGATAGAACAGGTCCTTGATGTCAGAACAGTTGAGCGAGTGTTGGAAATAATCGACTACGCAACGGGACCGGCATCAACGCCAACGGCAGACGCGCTCGCTTTTCTCGAGCAAATCGAGATAGAAGCGAATCGGCGCATGGCAAATTGTCGCGTAGAACTGCGGACGAACGACTGTGTGTCCTAACCTGATAAACGGGTACCGGACAAAACGCCTGCCCTGTCCTTGGAGGCGAGTCGTGGCTATTTCAGCACCAGCGCGAGGCGTGACGTAATTGCCCAATGGGTCGCTTCATCGCGGTATGCAAATGCAAGGACGCGTGACATGAGTACATCCGAGGAAATGGACGCCGGCAGGACGGCTATTGCCCGACGCCAAGGCCGCGGCGTCACTGAGCCAGGGCAAAATCGCACCGGCAAATCCCGGTTCGCCGCCCAAATGTCGCACAGTTCGGTGCCGGCCCAAAGTGTGGCCAATGGACTCGAGCCACAGGCCCCGCCCTCCATCACCGAATCCAACGTGGCTAGCCCCACCGAACCGGTTGGGCCCAGCCCGGTATCGGGCGTTGGCCCTGCGTCTGTCGCTCCCATTGAGTTCATGGAACGAGTTGTTGCGTGGCCGGGTCCGTCAGGACCCGGCTTCGTAAACTTACATTGGAAGACCCCGCACCTCGGCAAAAACGGCAAGCCACTTTGGGGCGGCCGGCCGTTCAAAGAGATCGAGCCGTTTATGGACATGGCCCAGTGGGGCAGCACGAAGCCGTCCGTGATGACCGATATCTTTTTCTGTCTCTCCGTGCAGGCACAGGCTGGACCGCTCAGAAACGGCAAGCTGACGGCGATGCGTGGCGCTGCTCTGGCAACGCTGCTCAAGGCGATCTGGTTAGACATCGACGTGAAGGCGGACAAAGGCTATGCAACACTCAGCGAAGCCCTCGCTGCAATATCCAAATTCTGTGCCGATGCGAACCTGCCGCGGCCAAGTGCTCTTGTGTTTTCAGGTGGAGGCATCCACGTCTATTGGATATCCGACGTGCCGCTTAGCGTCAGCGAATGGCGCCCTTATGCGGAAGGGCTTCGGGCAGAGGCGAGCCGTCTCGGGCTCAAGTTTGATGAAGGCGTTACGACGGATGCAGCCCGCATACTGCGCGTTCCTGGAACGTTTAATAACAAGACAGCACCGCCGCGAGCATGTCGAATTGCTGGATTGGGACGAGACTGTAATTTCGCAGTGGACTTGGGCCGCCTTGCTACCTTCGTCCCCCCGCAAGCCAAAATCATTGCCGCAGTAACGGTAGCCCCGTTTGACCTGAAAAAATTCGAGGGTTACGTGCCGCCCGCGGAGCTCGCAGGGCTGGACCCCCATGACAGCCTTGCTGCGGGCATAAATGACTACGACGACACACCGCTGGATTATGCCGAAATCTTCAAGGAATGCCCCCACTTCCAAGCGACATTCCTCAACCACGGCGCCCAAAATGGGCAGGGGCTGTGGATGCTCGACGTACTTGCCTCGACGTTCTTAGACGACGGGCACCGGATCGCACACACGCTCAGCAGGGGCTACAAAACATACACGTGCGAAGAAACCGACAAGATGTGGGAGCGCAAGAGCCGCGAACGCCAGGAACGTGGGCTTGGATGGCCGAGCTGCGCCGCGCTCGAAAATCAGGGCTGCAAAGAATGTGCCTCCTGTGTTCACAGGGGCAAGATCAACTCGCCGCTGAACTTGGCCGGCCCAATCGCTCCACTCGTGCCGGGTGATAGCATTCAGCCAAGTGCCGAGGTATCGACTGCTTGGATTCCCGATGATCTGAAGATTTCGTTTGCTAACATCCCGCATCGTCGCTGGCTGTACGGCACTTATCTAATTCGGGGAGAGGTGACAGTGCTGGCTGCACCCGGCGGCGCGGGTAAAACAGCGCTCGCCACGGGTATGGCCGTCGAGATTGCTACCGGCACAGAAATTCTAGATCAGAATATTTTTGGAAGCGACCTCAAAACTCTGTTCATTAACGGAGAGGACGGCAGCACGGAAATCGAGCGACGTATCTGGGCGTTTTACCTTGCACATGCGCACAAGCTCGCGGGGCAGAACCTAGATCGGGTCTATGTTGCCGGTGCAAATGACGCACGGGTTCAACGCCTGTCGTTTTTGCGGACAACGGACAGAAATTCAATGCTGGACCCTGGCGGGTTCGAGGTCCTTGCATCTGCACTCGACGCGCTACGTCCCGATCTTCTTATACTCGATCCACTCGTCGCCTTTTGCGGTGGTGGCAACATGAATGACAATGCAGTGATGGCCCTGGTGATTCGGGAGTTGAAGCGCCTGGCCACAAAGTTCGACTGCGCCGTACTGATTGTACATCACACCCGAAAGGGCGCTGACGATGGGAATGCTGAAGGTATCAGCGGTGCCTCCTCCACTGTTAACTTGGCGCGGCGCGCCCTCATGCCTGTGCCGATGACAGATAAAGAGGTAGAGCAGTTCCGCGTGCTCCCATCAGATCGGTTTCGATTTTTCAAGCTGGTGGATGCTAAATCAAACCTTGCGCCGCGCTCCGCCGACAGTCCCTGGTTTCGGCTCCATAGCGTTGAGCTTCCCAATTCTGAGCCTCCTCTGTATCCGCACGGCGATAGCGTTCAGGCAGTTCAGCGGGTAAACCTGTCACTTCAGCAGACCACGACCGTAAACACGGACGATCAGAAGATACAGGACGCCATCTTGGATCGGGTTGAGCATGGTAAGCTGATCGATGGCCAATCGTATCCATATAGTCCTAGCGCCGCTGGTGCCAACAATGAACGTGCGCTTCTTAGCGATGCGATGGCTGCCGTTCGCGACGCCACGGCTCCCCGGCAATGGACTCCTGAGGACCTCAAGGCTGTCACCGTCGGGGCGATCAAGAACATGAAGGCCGACGGGTTGCTCGTGGAGAAAGAGCTGGACGAACTACTCCCCAAACGGCGCCGGTTCCGCACTGGACGTGGGCTCACCGTTGTACGGGCCGTCGTCAGGGCAGGAGCGAGCCCAGGCGATGACACCGCAGGAGAGGTTGCGATCGATGTTGTTGATCAATTGGTTAATTCCCGTTCAATTGATTGACCAATTGCCCATGGCAGTGATGGTGATTAATTGCCCCCCTTTAAGGGGGCAATTAATCAACTGCCATCCGCACTCACAGATTAATCCCACTGCATCCTCATCATGCCGATGCAGCACTAATGCCGTTGTTAGCTGCGTCGTGCGGGAGGCTGGTCGTCTTGCCAGAAGGTTAAGCGCGTTAACCTAATGCGAGTTCAAGGTGGCGTGGTGCGACGCGACATCACTTCGCCCGCGCCGGTGAAAAATGCGACACCTTCGACACCGGTTTACTAAGTCGTATCCCTTCCCTGAAACAATAGACGTGGACGGATTGGTCGGCGCGAAGGGCCGACCATCGCCAGCTTGGGGGAGTGTCATGTTGTCCTTTACTGCAAGGTTGGAGCAAGCGAAGGCTGAACTCGCACAGAGTGAGATCGACCCTCTGCGAGAGAAGGCGGCAGCCACTGTCCGTGGCATGGATGCCGTGAGCACCGCGGCCCTCCTCGATCTGATCGGCCTTCCGAAGACCACCAGCAACGGCCGGCGGATCGCCCACAGCATGCGCTCGCTCGGATTTGTCCCCATCAAGTCGCGCCGCTTCATGCCCGGCGGGCACCGCGACACCGTAACGAGGGGCTGGGCTCGCCCGATAAGGAAGTACCATGAGCAGTCTGATAAGCAAAATCGCAGCCAACGATCCGCTTAATGAGAAGGTCACAGAGCGTCGCGAGGCAATCTCGCGCGACCTGAAAGCATTTCAACGGGACGCGTCGCCGTTTCTGGTCGAGGAAGTTATTGCACGCCGAAGGACTTGGTTACCTGACGATTTAGCCCCGTGGGCGCCGGGCGTCGTGCTCGCTAGCGATTATCTATTACGTGCGTCTAACTATCGTCAGGGAGCACGGCGTCCACGAGGGTGGCTGTCGCGATGCAAAGGTGGCGTATTTCTAAAATTCCCGGACGATCGGTCTCATCTTAGGGTTCGTCAGTGCGGCCAGTTCTGGACTGTCGAGCGAACAGTCAATTGCGTCGGTGAGATGTTAGCTTATCCATACGGTCCCCTCCCCATTTTCACCCGAACATACCAGGCAGCGATGCGACTTGCTGAGTACTGTCATCGCCGCCCGCGCGGAACAGGGTCGAGCCTCCGCTGGGTCTTCGAGGACGCCGACAAATTTTTTGGTATTGTGCGGAGTTATCCCCTGTCGCCATTGATTCTTGCGCACATTGCCACAGTCCCAGGAACAAAGGTTTCGGCCTGTTGAAAAGGTGAAACGCTTGCGTGCTTCCGCATCTAGTACGGTGCCAGACAGCCAAGCTGATAAGGTAAGACAATTCGCACGGTGAGGGCGTGCCCAACGCTTCATCGCGTACGGTCGCGGCAAACTCGAAGATCGTCGGCAGGCGATTCGCGTCGGCAAATTGAATTTCGGAGTATATATCTTCAAGTATATTGTCGTTATATCTTAAGGATGGCGACGCGATGCGTTGTCGTGTGCCGGGGGCTCGGACATGAGCAACTCCATCCATCCTCCCAAGCCGCGCTTTGCGCTCGCTATCGGCGTCATCGGCCACAGACCGGACCGGTTGCCGGATCCGTCTAGCTACGCGGGACGAAAGATCGTGACCGACGTTGGCCGTGTGCTCGATGAAGTTGCGCGCGAAGCGGTTTCGGCGCATGGCAAATACAAGGCGTTGTTCACGTCGGATCCTTCGCTCCTGTCCTTGGTGAGCACGCTCGCGGAGGGAACCGATCACATCGCCGCCGAGGCCGCATTGTCGCGCGGCTTCGTGCTCGACGCGCCGTTGCCATTTGCTGTGGAGACATATTCGAGCGACTTCAAGTTGGAATTGGCCAAACAGGCGTTTGAGGCGCTACGCGCTCGCGCTCGCGCAGTGCTGCCATTGCCGGGGCAGCGCGGGGCCGCGGACGATGATCCACAGCAAGCACAGCAGAAAGAAGGCCGATCTTACGAAGCCGCGGGACTCGCCGTGCTCAGCCAGTCAGATCTCGTGCTTGCCGTCTGGGACAGAGGCGAATCGCACGGGCGCGGCGGCTCGACCGACATGCTCAATGCCGCGGCACGGCTGCGGCTTCCGATTATTCATATCGACGCCAACGGCAAGGATGAGCCGCGCATTCTTGGCGGCAGCAGTGATGGCGTTGGGCTCACGGCGGATACCGTCGAAGATTTGACGCCTGTCAAACTTGGTAAGGGATTGCCGAAGCTGATCGATGATCTGGTACGACCCCCCATATCCAAGCCTGACCAACACAAACATCTAGGGTTATTCGAATGGTGTATGCTTATGCTACATTTGCGGCCTCTGAACACCGAGACCGATGCACTCAAGAATTTCCTTGTTGAAGGCGTTCGTGCGCGAAATTTTCGCGTTGAATTTCCCCTATTGACCGCGATGGTAGGCGCCCGAGCCATCGTGTCGACCGATTACCGGCCAAAGTCGCCGCAGCAACTGGCGGGCTATCTTGCGAAAATCGCGCCACCTGCATCCACCGGGGCGCCTTCAACTGAGGATCTTATCGAAGCCTTCGGCTGGGCGGACGCCACTGGCATCTTTTTTGCTCAAGTCTTTCGCAGCGCCGTCGTCGCTAATTTCGCGCTTGCGTCTCTTGCGGTGGTGTTAGCGGCTATTTCAGTGCTCCGTGAGGAATGGAAACCTTATTTGGCTGGCCTCGAGGTAATGTGTATCGGGCTCATCTTGTTCAACACCGGGGCCACATGGAGGAAGGGTTGGCATCGGCGCTGGTTCGAGGCACGGGAATTGGCGGAGCGGCTGCGCGCTGCGCTGCCGTTGTGGGCGTTGGGAGTGCGTCCGACGACATTCTTCGGGCAGGAGCCGACCTGGACCGGATGGTACGCGCGCGCCATCGTGCGGGGCCAGGGGCTTCGCCACGTCGCACCAGCCCAAGATTGGGTCGCGGAGGCTCAGTCGACTTTGGGGGGAGTGCTGGAAGATCAGTGCGCCTACCATGGAAGAAGTGCCGAAGCGATGGGGAAGCTCGAACGCCGGCTCGAGGATTTCGGATTTGTACTGTTCCTCGCATCTTTCGTTTCTTCGCTGGTAGCGCTGATAGGCGTTGTCCTTCTTGGCTGGATGACACACGAGCCCGTTCTCGTGGCGACGACAGCACTCTCCACCGGCCTGCCTGCAGTGGCGTCCGCAATCTTTGCCATTCGTGTAATCGGTGACTATGGCGGCATCGCCCGACGCTCCGAACGCACCCGTGCGGCATTGACACAACTTCTTAGCGCCATGAAGGAAGATATGCACGATCAGCGGGCATTACGCCTTTGCGCGCTCGCCGCTGCCGAAGCCATGCTTGGCGACGTAGCCAGTTGGCGCCTGGCCACCGAGAGCCGCTCTCTCGATATTCCCTAGCCTTGGCGCAAATTGAACGCTGCGCCCAATCCGGGACAAGGCTCAATGGCTATCCGGGCTTGGCGTAGGGTCTTGTTTGCTTTCAGACGGGCCGGGTGTCAGGCTGTGCACCTTATCGATCAATTGGCTCGCGGCTTGGACACAGTTTTGCAAGCTTTCGTTCTGTGGACACCTAATGTCGATTTGGGTGCCGCCCCGACTAAGCTGGAACCGTGCGCCACCTCCCCTGCGCATCATTGAGCCCATATCGCGCCATCGGTCGCGTCCGCGATCCATATGTCCATTATCTTGCCTGTCCTCCGATCGTTCGTCGTTGTCTCCCCTGTAACGCATGCGATACCCATCTCTGTCTGGTGACCGATAGGCATCTTCATCGTCATGTTGTGCAAAACTGGAGACTGAACAGGTGCTTGTGAGCACCAACGCCGCTATGGCGCTGAGCAAAGTGGTTCTCATGGCTGCGCTCCTTGTTGAGATCAAACCGCCAACGTTGGCCTAAGCGCGGAGTTCCCAACGCACGGCCGTACGCCGCAAAGGTAGGAATCTGCCGCCCGCTCAACTCTTCGCTATTGGAACAGCCGTTTCGAAAACCATTGCGTCTTGGTAGCCTAGTCCGTCTAGTCTGGGTTCCAGAATCTCGCGCCCCGAATGTGGCAAGGAATTTTAACAATGCCCCTCTTCATCTGCACCGCATGCGGCACGCAACATCCCGAGAGCGCGCAGGTTCCTGCTCATTGCGTCATTTGCGAGGAGGAGCGCCAATACGTTCCGCCGCGCGGACAGACCTGGACCACGCTTGAAGCCCTGCGGCAGACCCACACCAACACGTTCCGGGAATATGAGAAGGGCATTATCGGCATCGGTTCGACGCCTGCATTCGCTATTGGTCAGCGCGCGCTGTTCGTGCGCACCGACCACGGCAATATCCTATGGGATTGTATCGCTACACTCGACGACGCGACCGTGACGATGATCGAAGGACTCGGCGGCGTCCATGCTATCGCCATCTCGCACCCACATTTCTACACGACGATGGTGGAGTGGGCGCGTGCGTTCGGGTCGCCCATTCACCTGCACGCAGCCGACAAGCAATGGATCATGCGAACCGATCCGGCTATCGAGCTATGGGACGGCGAGACAAAAGCGCTTTGGGATGGCGTCACGCTGGTGCGCTGTGGCGGTCACTTTGAAGGTGGCACGGTGTTGCATTGGGCCGGCGGAGCAGGCGGACGCGGCGTCGTATGCGCCGGCGATATCCTTACCGTGACGACCGATCGAAAGTGGCTGTCGTTCATGCGGAGCTATCCGAATTTCATTCCATTGTCGGCGCGCACTGTCGAGCACATCGGCGCAGCGCTTAAGCCGTTCGCGTTCGAGACGATCTACGGTCACTACTTCGACCGCGTCATCGCGAAGGACGCCAAAGCCGTCCTGGAAGCTTCGATCACCCGTTATGTAGAGGCGGTCGAAGGCAGACGAGACTGTGAATGACCGCAGGATTTCGTCAGTTTCGACGTCACGAAAGGCTCGGTTTCTGCCGATAAACGAGCTCACACGACCTCGCGCTTTTGTCGGCTGGCACATGAAGGAACAATTCGCCGCCCTCTCAGCTCTTCGACCTAGTGCGGTCAAGATTCTCGTGTCTCGCTCAGTGCTACGCGGCTACTTGACCCTGTAGCGCCACAGTCCGACCTGTAGGCGGCAATGAATGAAATCGACACTGTTCAGAGCCCGACCCTTGCCATGCCAAGCCGACCGGAAGGTCGCCTGACTTTACGGCAATTCCTGCGTGTTGTTCGCGATAATACCCTTGCGACCTACCCGTCAGAGGCCTTTGACGAAGATATCATTGCGCGACGATTGCTGTGGCGCCGTAGGTTTATCATCAATGAGCCGAACGCCGTTCGGCACGTCCTGCTGGACAATGCCGCGAACTACACCAAGTCCGAGCTAAGTCGCCGCCTCCTTGAACCCGGACTTGGCCGTGGACTCTTGACTAGCGAGGGGGAAACTTGGCGCCGGCACAGGCGGATTATGGCGCCGGCCTTCGATCATCGCAGCATCATCGGTTATGCGCCGATTGTAACCGAGGTCACAGCTGGCCTGCTTGAGCGGTGGGATGCCTTGCCCGACCCAGGTGAGATCGATGTTGCGGCAGCGATGATGCATACTACGCTGCACATTATTTCGCGCGCGATGTTCTCCTCAGATTCAGATGATATCGTCGATGTCGTCGAACGCGGCGTTGGGCAATATCAGGCGACCGTGCGCCCCAGTCTCCTCGACTTGCTACACTTTCCGGTGTGGCTCGCGCAGCTGCTTTCGTTCCGACAGCCCATAGGAGCCTTCGACGAGTTCGACAAGTCAGTCGATCGGTTACTCAGCACGCGCGGTCGTGAACCGAACCGGGAACCAAAGGACCTGCTGGGCCGCCTGGTCGCCGCGCGTGATAGCGAGACTGGCGGTGGCATGACGGCAAAGGAAGTTCGCGATCAGGTGGTCACGATCTTCATGGCGGGTCACGAGACCACGGCCCAGGCGCTCTCCTGGACGTGGTACCTACTCTCGCTCCATCCTGCAGCCGAAGCCAAATTGCACGACGAATTGAGCGCGGTGCTCGGGGGTCGCACGCCACGCTATGAAGATCTCACCAATCTCCGCTACACGCGCATGGTGATTGAGGAATCAATGCGGCTTTACCCGCCAGCGCACACCATGGCGCGCGAGCCGATCGCCACCGACCATATACTTGGTCATCGTATTCCAGCCGGCGCTCTGGTTCTGATCGTTCCGTGGCTGCTGCACCGCAAGCCGTCGCTTTGGGAACACCCTGATCGTTTCGATCCGGAGCGATTTTCGCCCGAGCGCGTTCTCGCCCGCCCACGCTACGCTTATATTCCGTTTGGGGCCGGACAACGCATTTGTATTGGTGCGGCATTCGCGATGACTGAAGCGATGCTCATCCTTGCCATGATCGCCCGGTGCTACCGGCTACACCTAAAGCCCGGCCATCTCGTCGAACCTCAAGGCCTAATCACACTGCGACCACGCTACGGACTCAGGGTGACTTTGGAGCGCCGGCAGTAGCCCAATAGCCGCCGCGAAGTTCCAGCGCAATCTCTGTCGCGATCGGTCAGCCGGCCGCGATTGGAACTAACCACCGAGCGAAGGAGTTTCCAATTGTGGGAAATAGCCTTCGTATTGAAATCAAATCCGTAACGTGCGCTCGCTGGTCGCCAACTATGCCGGCAATCGGACTAGCCCCACGCACCGTCAGCTTGACCGCCGAGCAGGAATTCATCATCAGAGAAATCGTGTTGAAGGAATTAAACGTGGCAAAGGCTAAGCCTGACGCACCCGAAACTATTGGCGACGCGGTACCTGAGATTATAAGGCTTCACCCTATTCCACCCGACCTCGCAGCGAAGGCGCCGCAGGCAAAGTCCCACGAGTTCTTCGTCATAGACGACAAGATAATTCTCGTCGGCCCGAGCGATCGGCGTATTGCTGATGTAATTCAAAAGGCCAAATGACCAAGGACCGTCCTTGTTGGTAACGCAACGCCAACTCTGCTAACATTACGGGTCGACTCCTTAATGAAGGCCCTTCAGTATTTCGGAGAGGACCGCTATTGGGACAGCTAGTCATAGTCTCGAATAGAGTCGCGATTCCCGAGAAAAATGCGAAGGCGCGCGCCGGCGGGCTTGAAGTTGCCGTCAAGGCCGCACTTAAGCACAAATCGGGCATTTGGTTCGGATGGAGCGGAAAGGTTGCCGCGCACACCAAGATTACCGCACAGAAGGTCGTACACGACGAAATTACCTACATCACGCTCGATCTCTCCAAGGAAGACCACCAGGAATACTACAATGGCTTCACGAATCGCGTGCTATGGCCGATTTTACATTACCGCGTCGATCTCGCCGAGTTTTCACGCCGGGATCTGAGCGGCTATTTGCGTGTCAATGATCACTTTGCGCGCGAGTTGCACGAGGTGCTCGGGCCGGACGACCTCGTCTGGGTGCATGATTATCACCTGATGCCGCTCGCCAAGGCACTGCGCGAGCGCGGGCACAAGAATCGCATCGGCTTTTTCCTTCACATCCCGTGCCCGCCGCCGGAAATACTGACTGCGTTGCCCCATCACGAGCGTCTCATTCCATCGTTGTGCGAATACGATCTCGTCGGCTTCCAGACCGGCGATGATGCTTTCAATTTCAGCCGTTATCTCGCGCGTGAATGCGGCCTACACAGCCGCGATTTCAATTTCGTCGTCGCCGACCGGACGGTCCGGATCGACGTGTTTCCGGTCGGCATCGAGACCGCGGCCTTCGCCCATCTTGCCCAGCGTTCAGTGCGATTGCCCTCCGTTAAGCGCGTGATCAGCAGCCTGGCTGGCCGCGCGCTCATCATCGGGGTCGATCGCTTGGACTACTCGAAAGGGATCGCGCATCGGCTTTCGGCTTTCGAGCTATTTCTCAAAACGCAACCGCACTGGCGGGGAAAAGTGACCTATCTACAAATCGCAACCAAAAGCCGTACCGAGATTCCGGAATACGCCGCTATAGAGCGTGAGATTGAATCGGCCGCGGGAAGGCTCAATGGCACCTATGGTGAGGCGGACTGGACGCCGATCCGTTACATCAACCGTCCCTATAGCCACTCGACGCTTGCCGGATTTTATCGCGCTGCACGTGTTGGGCTCGTCACCCCACTGCGTGACGGCATGAATCTCGTTGCCAAGGAATATGTTGCCTCGCAGAATCCGGATGATCCGGGTGTTCTCATCCTGTCGCGTTTCGCCGGCGCGGCTCATGAATGCAAAGCAGCACTTCTGGTCAATCCTTACGATCCCGACAGTGTCGCGGCCGCCATCGGGCAGGCGCTCTCGATGCCGTTAGCCGAGCGGCGCGAGCGGCACGATTCGCTGTTTCGGGTGCTCTCGCACAACGACATCCAACGCTGGGCCGACCGCTTTCTCGCCGCGCTGGAACGCGAGCCTAGGGCTCTAAGCCAGTTCGAGCAACTGCAAACGCTCTCTGTCCGATCGTAATGTATTACGTCTGCTAGGCATTGGCGTGAACAGAAATCTTTCTCAACAGGATGTGCTGGCCAAGTTCCGACATGGCGAAGATGAGAGCCCGAGTCGTCGGTCATCCGGCGGGCGCGCGTAATTCCGGTAGCCGCCTAAATGCTCGCTGTTCCCGATCGTACAGTTGCTCAAGTTCTGTATCGGTCGCGAGGACATAGTAGGTCTCGTAAGGGAACATCCCTTCGCTCTTGATCTCGAGCAAGCCGGTTGCGAGCTTTTGAGTAGCCTTGGAAACCCTTCGCCAATGGCGTGACATGGCAAAACTCCTTGGTTTTTGTGACTAGTTGGCCCGCGGACACCGCATCGAGTTCCTCGCCTTAGCGATATGCCAACTTATCTTCGGCCATTCTGGCGGAATCGCCCGCAAGTACGGCAGACTCCCAGTGGATCATTTCGAGACGGGGGCCGTTTGCCGCGACCGCGGCCTTAGCTTCGTGAGCCTGTGAGTAGAGGAACCCAGGCACAACGACCGCTGCAATCAGCGCGGATAGCAGGTATGGCAACACCTCCAAGACAAACCTCGACGTTTGCTTCAACATGGAAGAGCCCCGGATATCCCTCAGCATGGAAAACCCCTGAATTTCCTACGTCGCCCAACTTCAAACAAGCATATCATACACTCATTCGAATTTCAAACAGTTGTTTGAGGCCAAATGATGACGTTTCGGGGCGGCGGTTTGCGTTCTGGCCGACTACGTATTATGAAGTGGTTCAAACGGCCGTTTGAATTGAAAACCTATGTCCCGCCCGGCTGAATCCACTCGCGGTTCGATAATCAAGGCCGCCGTCCACCTTTTCGCGGAAAAAGGCTTCCAGGGTGCGAGCGTGCGAGACATCGTCGTCAAGGCTCGGGTCAATCAGGCGGCCATCAATTATCATTTCAAAGGCAAGGATGGGTTGTACCTCGAAGTCCTCAAAACTGCGCTCGAGAAGTTGACAGAACATGCGGTATCTGAGCCGGAGAAGCTCAAGTCGCTTTCCCGTGAGGAGGCTCTGCGAAGCTTCGTGTACCAGCAATTGCGGCCGCTCTTATTTCGCGACGAGATGAGCCGCTACATTCGCCTTTTCGCCTGGGAGAGCGCCCATCCCAGCAAGATCTTTCTCAAGTTCATGGCGACGAATACGGCCTCCTATCTGACCACTGCGGTCGATATCGTGCGCCGATTCCTACCTCCAGACACACAGAAACGGGCCGCCCTATGCGTGGCCATCTGGCTCATGGGCCAATGCAGCATTTTCGTGCGGAATCGCGAGCTATTCGCGCACGAGCCGTTCAGCATCAACACCGACGAGTCATTCACGGATGAACTAACCGAGCTCGTCACGCGGCTAGCGATCGGAGGGTTGCTGCATGCATCGGCAGCGGCTTGACAGTTCGCGCGGAGACCCCAAGCTCGCCCCCCGACCCTTAGCGACTGCGCGGCAAGTCGCCATTGCGGTCGCTAACGGGAGAGAAGCGGACATGGCGCGAACACCCCAAATCGGTCGTTCGTGACCCGAAGCGGCGCGTCGCCCGCTATTAAATGCCGCATTGCGAAAGGCTCATTCGATCACCTGGTCGGCGCGGGTAAGTACGGCCGGCGGGATAGTAAGCCCGAGCGCCTTGGCGGTTTTGAGATTGACTACAAGCTCGTACTTAGTCGGCGCCTGTACCGGCAGATCGGCCGGCTTCGCGCCCTTAAGAATTTGATCGACGTAGCCTGCAGCGTGGTGAAACTGATTGACGAAATCCGGCCCGTACGAGATCAATCCACCGCCCGTGACAAAGAGACGTTCAGGGTAGACGGTAGGCATTTTATAATGGGTGGCCAGCGCGATGATCAGATCGCGGTGTACTGCGGATAATGCGCTCGCTGTCAAGATCAAGCCGCCGCCGCCAGAGTCTACGAAGGCTGCGACGTCGCGCTCGATCCCGGCCGCGTCGTGCATGTTGATTGGATTTACGTCGATGCCGACTGCCAGCGCCACCGACTGAATGATGGCGAACTGGCCAATGCCGGCTGCGATGGCGGGATCCCGAAGCACGGCCGCATGCGTCACATTCGGGGCGATCTCCTTGAGCAGTTCCAGCCATTTGCCGGCGAGATTGTATTCGAACATCATAAATCCCGTGGCGTTGCCGCCCGGCCGCGACAGACTATTGATAAATCCCTCACCGACCGGATCAGGAACAATCGCAAATACGATCGGTACGGTGTGAGTGGTTTGCAGCGCTGGCGCCAAACCCGCGCTGCCGCTTGTAAGGATGACGTCGGGCGCCAGCGCGACCAATTCGGCCGCATACCTGAGCGCGTCAGCAGGATTGCCTGCAGACGTACGGATGTCGAAATGAATATTTTGCCCTTCGACCCAGCCCAATTCCTGCAGCCCTTGCCGGAATGCTGCAAGGCGCGCCTTCAATTCCGGATCGTCCACAGTTAGCGGCATGAGCACGCCGACCCGGCGTATCCGTTCGGCTTGCTGCGCGCGCGCCGCGAGCGGCCATCCTGCTGCTGCACCGCCAAGCGCGAATATGAATTGCCGTCTTCCTTTGTCGATCGCCATTTGCCCCGAGCCCGCAGTCATCGGCACAGAATATCATGCCTCAAAATGAAGGTCAGTGGCCGTCGGGCGCGGCGGCTTTAGGGGGAACTTTCAGCCACCCCCACGGGAAAGCGGGGCGGCAGTTCTTGACCGCACCAGACATCGAGGTGACCAATTTGCTGTACCGCACACGGAGCCCATCCTTGGCAACAATGTGGTAGGGTAAGGACCTCGGCAGGAGGGCGGCCCATGAGACGGCGGGAATTCATTGCGCTTATCGGCGGTGCTGCGGCTTGGCCGCTCGCAGCGAGCGCGCAGCAGCCAGCGATTCCGGTAGTCGGATGGCTCAACAGTGGTGGACCGGCCGGCAATTCTTTGTTCATGAGCTTGGCGAGCGCCTTCCGAGCCGGTTTGAAAGATGCCGGCTATGTCGAAGGTCAAAACGTTGCGGTCGATTTCCGCTGGGGCGAAGGCCAGTACAGCCAGCTGCCGACACTCGCCGCTGAACTGGTCGCAAAGCGGGTCGATGTGATTATGGCCGGTGGGCCACCTGCGGCTTTGGCAGCCAAAGCAGCAACCCAAACAATTCCGATCATTTTCACGTCCGGCGACGATCCGATCAGGCTGGGTCTTGTCGCCAGCCTGAGCAGACCAGGCGGCAATGTCACCGGCATCGATGAGTTCGCCGACGAGATCGAGGCCAAACGATTGGGACTGCTTCGGGAAGTTGTGCAAGGTGCGACGACGATCGCAGTGCTGCTCAATCCGAAAGCTGCGAGCTTTGATGCTCAATCGAAAGATGTTCGCGAGGCGGCAAGCGCTGGCGGATTTAAGGTCATTGTCCTTGCTGCCGCCTCTGCAAAGGAAATCGACGATGTATTCACGACACTTGCGCAGGCGCACCCCGCCGCACTCCTGATCGGCGGCGACCCGTTCCTGAACGGCGCGCACAAGCAATTGATTGCATTAGCAGCGCATCAATCTATTCCCACCATGTATGGGGCACGCGAGGCACCCGCGGACGGCGGGCTGATGAGCTACGGCATCAGCTTTCAAGATGCATATCGCCAAGCCGCCGCATATGTTGCCCGGGTTCTGAAAGGCGAAAAGCCTAGTGATCTGCCGGTTATTCGTCCGACAAAATTTGACCTGGTTATCAATCTTGCCACGGCCAAACAGCTTGGCATCACCGTATCGTCGGGCCTGCTCTCTATTGCGGACGATGTAATCGAATAAGCGCAACTTTGCTGCACCCGCTCACGGCCGGTTTTGGCCCGGAACGGTCGCCAAGGTTGGCCGCATTCGAGTCTGCTGTTGGAGGTATAGCAGTCACGGCAGCCGGTGACCGGCGTGGCCGAGACTGACCCGATTCGGAAGTCGAGTCGCGACCCAGGCTTTGCGCGACGCCGGGCGGGTCAAAACTAGTCGCTATTTGAGCCGCGCCAATTCCGGAAGGATGGTGGCGCGCGCTGCCTCGAATGGATAGATGTCGCCGCGGTTGCTGAGAATGACGAGGCCGAGCTTTTGTGCCGGCACCAGCCCGACATAAGCCTGCGCATTATTGAGTCCGCCCGGCTTGTCGACGATGGTCGGGCCGCCCGCATCGATGACTTCCCAGGCCATGGCCTGGACATCGTCGGCGCTCACCCGAAACATGCCTTGCTCGGTCGCTTTGAGCGCCTTCCACATCTCATCATCGACCGGCCAGTCGTGAACGCTGGCGGCGGCGAGGATCGCGAGGTCGCGCGGCGACGAGAACATCTGGCCGGTGCCGGGGAAGTCGAAATCGCTTTGCTGATTGCCCGGCAGACCGATCGGCTGCCCGTGATGGGAGTAGCCCTGCACGGCGCGTTGCATGAACTCTCGGGCCATGATGGCGCGGTCGTGCGAGCCGCGCTCCGGCACCAGGGTCGAATCCATGCCGAGCGGTTCGGTAACGCGATCTCGGATCAGTTCGGCGATCGGACGGCCATAGCGACGCTCGAGCGCAAGCTGCAGCAATATATATCCCTCGTGCGAGTAGATTTGTTGCTTGCCCGGCTCTTCGCCGTTCTCCGGCGTGTAGTTGTTGAGCACATCGATGAACTGCGCCAACGAATAGCCTCTTGGCGGCTGCGATTCAGCCTCGGGCATCACCAGTCCCGAGGTGTGTGTCGCGAGTTGGCCGATAGTGACCCGTCTTATGTAATCGCCGTGCAACTCAGTCACATATTGGGCCACGCGATCGTTGAGCGTTAGCTCGCCGCGTTCCACACCGAGCGTGATCAGGACGGCCTCGAAAATCTTGCGGATCGATCCAACATTGAACAGTGAGTCCGGGGTGATCGGCCGTTTCGCAGCCTGGTCCGCTAGGCCATAGTTGAAGAAAAAGGTGTGGCCGCCGATGCGGACAGCAACCGCAACGCCGCCGGCGCCATCGGCGGCGGCCATCGGCGCGATATCCCGGACGACGATCTGTTCGACTTCGGCATGTAGGTCGGACTCTGCAGGCGTTGCAGGCCAGGCGGGGCGCAGGACCAGCACTAAGACCACGCACGCGAGCGCGACTATGGAGCAATGCAGCCGTCGATGATCCGCGAAAGGCTTGTTCATCTGATTTTTCGCTCAAATGATCAACAGCACCACGTTGGCCCTACCTTTTATGAGGCGTTGAGATGGGCGAGCGCGCTGATCTCTGAATGGGAGATCGGCTTGCGTCTATGCTTGACCATAAGCTTGAGCTGGAGGCGAAGGAAGTTCGTCAACCGCCTCTTCGACCGTCGTTGCGGGTCGCAGGTGTGGTCGCTCTCAGGGGGATAGACGACATGGCCCGAGCGGCTGGAACCAGTCGAAAATGACCCAACGCAGACTTCGGACTGCCAATTTTGCCGTGATGCACAAGATAGAGCGTTTCGCTAAAATCCTACCGCCTGTGCACCTTGACCCGAGGGCGACCTATGAAGCGACGGCAATTCATCAAGCTCGTCGGAGGCGTAGCGGTCGGATGGCCGCTTGCGGCGCACGCGCAGCAGGAAATGACGAAACCGGTTGTTGGATTCCTTAACCCAGGATCGCCCGAGCCGCAGGAGTATGTTGTGGCGGCACTTCGCGATGGCTTGAGAGAAATGGACTATGTCGAAGGCCAGAATGTCGTCATCGAGTACCGTCGGGCGGAGGGCAAATACAATCGACTACCTGAACTTGCGGCTGAACTTGTAACTCGTCACGTGAGCGTGATCGCCACGGGGCTTAGCACGCCGGCTGCCCTTGCCGCCAAAGCTGCAACCAAGGAGATTCCCATTGTATTCCTCGTTGGCGAAAATCCGGTCCGGCTCGGCCTAGTTGCAAGCCTGGCGCGGCCGGATGGAAACGCGACTGGGTTCAATTTCTTCGTCACTGAACTAACGGCAAAGAGGGTAGGACTTCTGCATGAGTTGCTGCCAAAAGCCGTTCGCATTGGCGTGCTCATAAATCCAAGCAATGTTGAGACTGCCGAACCCACCGTCAGAGATGCGAAGGCGGCTGCTCTTACGATGGGGCTAGAAGTCTATGTTGTTAGCGCTAGCAATGGCGACGAAATTGACATCGCTTTTCAGAAGCTTGTGAGTGAGCGGGTCGACGCTCTCTTGGTTGCCCCGGATCTTTCTCTTAGTAGCAGGCGTGTCCAGATCGCCATCCTAGCAGCACGCAACTCGGTTCCTGCGATATATTCTGTGCGTAATTATGCCGAAGCTGGCGGTCTGATCAGTTACGGGGCAAATGCTTCCGATTCGCTTCGTCAGGAAGGGGTCTACGTCGGGCGAATTCTCAAAGGGGCCAAGCCGGCCGACCTACCCGTGGAACAGTCAACCAAATTCGAGCTTGTCATCAATCTCAGGACAGCAAAGGCGTTGGGCCTCAATATTCCCCCGACCTTGCTTGCTCGCGCCGACGAGGTGATCGAGTAAGTTGGCCTTCGATAGCGGATTTTTTGCTGCACCTGCGCACGGCAGCTTTTGGGCCTTCTCAGCCACGCTCGTCGTCTGCCTTCGTGTCCGTTATCGGTGAGAGAGCCACCAACAAAGTAAGCGTTACCGCCAATCACGTCGCCGCCGAAACCGTGCCGTCCATGTGGCATGGGTGACAAGGTTGTCCATTGGTCGGTGTTGGGGTCGTAAGCCTCGTTCTCGGGAAAGGTATGGTCGGGCGGCAGCTCTCCCCCGAGCACGAGGATCAAACCGCGATAGTATGTGCTTGCAAGTCCGCTGCGTGGCGGCGGCGGCTTTCGACCCTTTTCGAACGTGGAGCAGCTCAATTTGCAGCACCGCGATGAGGGCACTTCCGGGAGGCCGGCGTGACCCGCTACGATGCCTT
>Ga0207061_1118_pt1 | contig 20024 bp, 16 predicted proteins | sample Alteio_BWMinCont_31_FD_153275 | JGI IMG/M metagenome (GOLD analysis project Ga0207061, IMG submission 153275) | Enriched cells from forest soil in Barre Woods Harvard Forest LTER site, Petersham, Massachusetts, United States -... | ecosystem: Environmental > Terrestrial > Soil > Temperate forest >... | reverse complement strand
GAGCAGAAGTATTACACTGAGAACGCAGATGTAAAAAAAACACTGCTTCGTCTTCTTGCATCGCCCAATATCGCATCCAAGAAATGGGTGTATACGCAATATGATTCCATGGTGCGGACGAACAGCATGGTATTGTGGAACGGCGACGCGGCGGTCATCCGCATCAAAGAATTGCCGGGAACAGGAATAGCGGCTAAAACTGACTGCAATGCCCGGTATGTGTATTTGAATCCATATAGAGGCGGCATGATTGCCGTCGCTGAAGCGGCGCGCAACGTGATATGTACAGGAGGCGAACCGGCTGCGATTACGAACTGCCTGAATTTCGGCAACCCGTACGACCCTGAAATATTTTACCAATTCCGCGAGGCGGTGCGCGGTATCGGCGATGCATGCCGCGCACTGAATACACCCGTTACCGGTGGAAACGTCAGTTTTTACAATCAAAACCCGGAAGGCGCAATCTATCCGACTCCGGTTATCGGCATGGTTGGAATAGTCGAATTACAACATTACACGACCGCAAATTTCAAAGACGATGGGGATGCTATTTTCTTGCTTGGTACATTAACGGGCGAATTGGGAGGGAGCGAATATATGAAGGTGATGCACGACTTCGTCGTTGGCGATGCTCCTGCATTAGATATTGAATTTGAAAAGCAGGTGCAACGGACATGCCTCCAACTCATACGGAGCGGAATTGCAAAATCTGCACACGATATTTCAGAAGGAGGATTGCTCGCAACGCTTGCAGAATGTTGCATTGCCGATCCGGAACATCAAATCGGAGCGGATATATCTCTTCCGTCGGAATTATTATCCCCCGGATTTTTATTCGGTGAATCGCAATCGTGCATCGTTATCAGCGCAAACGAGAGCAATGGTGATGAAATACGGAATATAGCCGCAACCAATAATGTGCCTGTTATTACGCTTGGCGAAGTAAAGGGAACAGCGCTTCGCGTCAACACAAATACGTCAATAACACTTGATGAGTTGAACGAAGTGTATTACAATGTATTGGATACGTTGATGGGCAGTAAAGCAAGCAATGTGTAAAAAGAGCGCAACGTGTGTAAAAAAAAGTATTTTGAAACACACCGGCATTGTGTATTTTCGCCGCATGTTTTCGCAATCACGCTTGAAGGTTCTCATGCAGATGTAACACATCTCTTCATGTTTGTGTCTTTAATGAAAGCAGAACATGAATAAAGCATGAGAATCTAAATCATTCATTTTTTTTCTAACACAGCAACAACAAAATCCATTTGGAGAATTCTTAGTCAATGAAACAACGTTCATGGTTCGTTTTCATAGTGCTTGTTCTGGCGATAATCGCCGCAATTCTTATTTTCAGTCTTATCCTTGGCGCGGACGGACATTTCCAGAAATTGCCTACCGGCACAGTGGATTATGACACCCCGACCGATCTGCTTGGAACGATCCATACAGGCGGCATTCTCGTGCCTGCGCTTATCACGCTTTCTATTCTTGTTGTGACCTTTATTTTAGAAAGACTATTTGCGCTAAATAAAGCACAAGGCAAAAGCGATACGCCGGGTTTTGTCAAACGTGTCGAAGACAAATTACAGGCAAACGACCTGAAAGGCGCGCTTGCAGAGTGCGATACCCAGCGCGGTTCGGTGGCAAATATTGTTCGTGCCGGATTGCAGCGGTTCACTGAATCGAACAACATGACACCCGAAAAGCAAATTCAAGAATTGCGGCGCGCCATTGAGGAAGCGACAAGCCTTGAAACACCACTGCTTGAAAAAAATCTCATCGCGCTTTCAACGATTGCGTCAATCTCCACGATGATCGGACTGCTCGGCACGGTCGTCGGTATGATTCGGGCGTTCCGCGCACTTGCAAATACCGGTCAAGCGTCGAGCGCAATCCAACTTTCGATAGGTATTTCCGAGGCGCTCGTGAATACAGCCGGCGGACTTATCGCGGCAATCGTTGCCATCGTTGCGTACAACTATTTTACAAACAAAGTGGATTCGTTCGTGTATTCGATTGATGAAGCAACGTTAAATGTCGTCGAATTGTTAAGCGTCCGCGCAAAATCATAGTTTTCCTCGATATTGACAACGTTGGAAATTAAATACCGTTGAAGTATTTGCAATGCCGAAAATAAAAAAACCGCGTATCGGATTCAGGGTGGACATGACGCCCATGGTGGACGTTGCGTTCTTGCTCCTTACGTTTTTCATGTTGACAGCGAAATTCAAATCGCAGTCTCAAGAGGACGAAGCGAAATTTGACCTGCGTCTGCCAAGTGCATTGGCTGATACGACTAAACTGCCGGAATATAATATGGCGATGATTACGGTCGGTATTGATACAGCAAAAGGCGACACTGCAATGTTATTTGCTGTTACAAACGAACCTGACCGCCCAGCTGTGTATGCGCCGCTTGATTTAAAAGATGCAAGTGGAAATCCGCTCAACAAAGACGCATTAATCAGTAAACCATCGGTCCGGGTGACGTTAGATCAGCTTGATAAAGTCGTTTTGCAATCGCGCATTGTTGACGCATCGAAACCGGCAAAATTGCGAGGTTTGCGATACGCCCTTAACGCAGATAAGCGCGTGGATTACGGATTCATCAGCGATATTATGGACGTACTCACGAAAAACGGCGTCATACGTTTCAATTTTGTTACAAAAACAGGCAGGTCGGAAGAAGTGAATACGGCTCCAGTAGCGGCGAAGTAACCTGAATTTCTCTTTACAAGTGATTTTCTTAACGCAATAGTCTCAGCTAAAACGAAAGTACGGCATGGCATCAGTTGATGCGGCACCCCGCGGCGGGGCAGCCGCAAAAAAAGGAAAAAAACATAAAATAAAACGCATTGGCGTCCGCGTTGACATGACGCCGATGGTTGACGTTGCATTTCTGTTGCTGACGTTTTTTATGTTCACGACAACCCTGACTCAACCGCAGGTGATGGAAATTACTATGCCTCCGAATACTGAAAGCGTTAAAGTGCCGGAAACAGATTTATTTTCGTTACTTGTCAGAAAAGACGGTGCAATATTTTGGGTTGCCGGAAAAGGAACGCCTGAAAAAGTCGATTTCGGTAAATTAGGACCGCTATTAGTCGAAAAAAACAAAGAAAATCCGAAATTGATTACATCCTTGCGGATGGATCGAAAAGCGTCCTTCCAGCGTTTAATCAATATGTTGGATGAATTGGATATAGCGGAAGGTGAATTATTGCTTTCGATGGGACCCGGGGCGACCCATGAGCGGCGGTTTAGTCTTTCGGCAATGAACGACGACGACCATAAGGAGGTTGACGGTTTATGAGCGCCGCCGAATTGAATTTTGGATTGATGAAGTACGGCGGTATTGAATTAAAGAATAATTACCGCAAGTATTTAACAAACGCGTGGATTATTGCAGTTGCTTTGCACATCATCATTCTGACGGGATTTTGGGTCGCTCAGCATTGGGGTGAAAGTGAAGCAAAATCAATGCCGATGGTGCACATGAAATTATCTGATTTGGCGCCGCCGCCTTCATTGGAGCAAAATATGCAGCAACCTGTCTCCGTAGCTGCGCCTGTGGCAAAACCGAATATAGGGGTGCCGGTGCCGGTGCCTGACGCGGAGGTTTCGCCCGAACAGACGTTTGCAACATTACAACAGCTTACAAATACTGGACCTGTCGGAGATTCAGTGGGCACGGGTACGGGTGGTATCGGCGTGATACCGGAAGCCCCGATTGAAACGAAAAAAGACGAATCAGTAGAGGATCCGTATGCGTTTGTCCCCGTAGAAAAAGACCCCCAAATGGTTACAAGTCTGAAGGACGTCATTCAATATCCAGAACTTGCGCGGAAGGCAGGCTTGGAAGGATCAGTGACGGTACGATTTCAAGTGTTGAAAGACGGATCGGTCGGAAAAGTGATAATCGAAAAATCCGATCAAAAAATATTCGAACAAGCCGCCATTGACGCGATTAAGAAATGCAAATTCACGCCCGCGATTCAGAATAAAGAACCGATAGACGTATGGACGGATCAAAACATAGCTTTTCATCTTAGATAATTTCCATACATGTTGAAACGGTAATGAGTAAATTCGATTTTTTACAGAAAATAATAAGCCTTTGACCGTTACGGCAAAGGCTTTTTGCTTTTAGCAGGCGTGATAGCATATTCGCAGTACAATGACGTTCACAATGAATTTTCCATTTGCAAAAATCCTCGGGTATGCTGTCGCAGCCGTGTGTGTGATTTTCAGTTATTTCATTTTTACCGGAGCAGTATTGGAAACAGTGCCGAAGACATATCGCATTCTTTTCGGCGTTGTTGTTGTATTGTACGGTATGTACCGGGCGGTATTGAGCGGAATGGGAGGGAGAATCAGGCGGTGATATTTCGATATTCCATTGCTTGTCTGTGTGTGGTGTTTTTTTCTTGTTCTGGGAACAAACAAGAAACGCCTGAGGAATCGCCGTCTGAAGGTTCGTTAACGATTTATTGCGACGAATACGTTATGCCGCTAATGCAAACGGAGGTTGTGGCATACGACAGCATTTATCCCCATGTTCATCTTATGCTTGCTCCAGTGAACGCCCGTGACGCGGTGGTACAATTGCTGAGTGGCAAGACGAAACTTATCATTCTTGGCAGGGCGTTTTCGGATGACGAACGCAAATTGATACAGAAATATAATTTTCAGTTGGGCGAGTATGAAATTGCTAAAGATGCAATGGCGGTGATAGTTAACAAATCTAACCCACTTGATACAATCCGCATATCAACACTGAGGGAACTTTTGTTGGAAGGAAGCGTACCAACTGATGCAAAAGAACGAACCAATATTAGTTGGTCTTCACTTGGGGTGCATTTTAATCAAATTATTACGACCGTTATTCCAGCGCCCGCGTCATCCGTTTTTGGGTACGTCACAAGCCAGATAACGGGTGAGCAACTGAAAAGCGCGAACATCGTGTGCGATTCCGCGCAGCAGGTTGTAGGCGCGGTGCGACGATACCCCGGCGCGATAGGATTCATTGACTGGGATTACGTCTCCGGCGATACGAGCGTGAAAGTTCTTCGTGTTGCAGGCATGGATTCCACCGGCGCACCCGGAAATTTTTATATGCTTCATCCTGCGTATATTTACCTCAAAAAATATCCTCTTCTGCATTCCGTGTGGGGATACACGAGCGAAGGGAAACCCGCCTTGGCAAAGGGTTTGCTCGCATTCGTATGTAATGCAGCCGGTCAACGCATTGCACTCGACCGGCAATTAGTGCCGGTAACACAAATTATCCGTTTGAAGGAACCTGAATAAGCGAATATGAAATTAAACTCATTCATAATATTTATTTTTTCGTCTTTTGTTTTATTGTTCGTTCGCTCGGCTTACGCGGACGATTTTGAAACGTGCGTCCAAAATTCCCTACAATCAAAGCAGTACGCGACCGGGCTGCAATGCCTTCGAACGGCGGAACAAAGTTCGCCAAAGTCGTATCGCATTGCGTACCTGTTCGGGGTCATATTCAACGCTTCCGAACAGTATGATTCGGCTGTCATCCATTTGAAGCGCGCAATCGATTTGAAAGACGATTACGTCGCCGCATATCAGGAATTGGGCAATTCTTATTTCCAGCAAAAAAATTACATTTCCGCAATTGGAGCATATTCCAACGGAATGAAGAATGAAGGCAATAACCCATCGTACACGAGTTTGTACGATCTTGGTCTTGCGTATGCTTTGGCGGATTCCTTCAAACAAGGAACGTTCTACCTTACCAAAGCGTCGGAAGCGGATAAGAAGAAAATTGAGCCAATCATCGCCCTTGGCGACCTCTATTTTAGGGGAGCGGTGTACATCCTTGCAAAAGAAGAGTACGAAGCCGCATTGGGTATCGAGCCGAAATCCCTGCCTCTATTGGAAAAACTTGCCCTGACATTTTATAAAAACTCGGAACCAGATTCATCGACGCAGGAATTCAGCACAATTCTTTTGCTCAATCCCAACGATACATCCGCCCTGCAAAACATCGCCGCGATTTACACGGAACAAAAAAAATACAGCGACGCACGCGATGAGTACAGGAAACTTGAAAAACTCGATCCCGTAAATTTCAATTACACGTATAACGACGCCGTCATTTCATATCAGTTGCACGATTATACCGGTGCAGTGGAGCCCTTGAAAAAGGTGATTGCAGCACGGAAAGATTCATTCGCAATTAAGGCATATCAAATGCTCGGCGAGAGCGAAACATATTCAAAAGATTACGTCGGGGCAGTCGATGCGTACAAGCAATTTTACGCTGCGGACTCCGCCGCGTTTGCTGCGAACGATTGGAAGTTTTACGGCAACGCGCTGCTTATGAGCAAAGATACTGCGGGTGCTTTCTCAGTGTTTGAAGCATATTCTTTGAAGGATACAACCGACTGCACGGTTACGAAATTACTCGGTCCGGAAAAAATGCGCGAACAGAAATACGACGATGCAATTCGGTTCTTTAAATTGCGACTGCTGAGATGCGGAGACACGAATGCCCTTTCAACGTATAAAAACATCGGTGTGTGTTACGGGGCATTGAACAATCCCGACAGCGCGATTTTGTGGTACCGCCGAGTATTGGATAAATCCCCAAGTGATGTATACGCGCTTCTTGCCATTGCGCGGACACAATATCAGTCCGATGAGAAAGACAGCGCACTCGTGAGCTACCAAGCCTTTTTAGATAACGCGCCGAAGAATACATCTGCATCTAAACAAGAGGTTGCGAACGGATCAGAAGAAGCATATAAGATGATTGGCGTCACATCCTTAATTAACAAGCATTACGAGAATGCGCTTGAAAATTTGAAGAAAGCGCTGGAAATAAACAACGGCGATTGCGACGCACAGTTATGGACAGCTCAGGCGTATCATAATCTTCAGCAAATGGATGACGCGTGCAAATATTATAAAGAAGTAGTAAAGCTGGATTGCAAAAATGCAAAAATAGCCCACGACGCATTGAAGACTATTGATTGCAAATGATAGATTTACAGTATACAGTTGTTTAAACTAACAAGAAACAAATGACTTTAACAGAAAAGATTAATGAGGACTTGAAGACTGCAATGAAAGCAGGGGACGCTTTGCGCCGCGACACACTCCGGTCTCTCCGCGCGGGAATTATCGAATTGGAAAAACGCGGCTTGGAACGTGGGATAACGCCGGATGAAGAAATAGCGCTGTTGAATTCCGCGATAAAACGACGTAAAGAAACGATTGAACAACTTGCCAATGCAAACCGTCCCGAAGTAGTCGAACAGGAGAAGAAAGAATTGGCGATTGTTCAGGAATATCTTCCGGCGCAAATGGATGAAGCGGAAGTTGCTGCTACCATTGAAAAAGTTGTTTCATCCACAGGAGCGGCTGGTCCTGCGGATTTCGGCAAAGTGATGGGGCTTGTCATGAAAGAGTTGAAAGGGAAAGCTGAAGGCGCTGTCATTCAACGCATCGTAAAAGAAAAACTCGGCGGCGCATAAGTACGCCATTTCACCATGTCCGTGTTAGTAGAACCGTTCACCCATGCTCTCGAAAAATTGGAGTTTGAAAGAATTCGCAAGCGCGCGGAGCGGTATACCGTCAGCGGATTGGGAAAAACGCTGCTTGAAGAATGCCGCCCGCTTCACGATCGCAGCGAACTTGAGCGCCAGCATGCCTTCGTCTCCGAAATGCGATTGCTCTTGGAAACGGAAGACGCCATTCCCATCCATGACATCCGCGACATTCGTGAATCGTTAAAGCGCGCCACTGTCGAATACGCGTTCCTCGAACCGTCTGAATTCATCGAAATACTATATACGCTTCGTTCCTCGCGCGCGCTTCATTCGTATTTCCAGCAACGCAGCCACCTTGTTCCAAAACTTGCCTCGTTATCGGCAGGTTTGTTCAGCGATAAATTATTGGAACGCCACATTGAATTGACGGTTGACGAGGGAGGCAGGGTTCTTGATACGGCGAGCAAAAAACTCCGGACGATACGCGAGGATTTGATTGCCAGACAAGATATGCTCCGCAGAAGATACGCAAGCATTCTGAAAACCGTTGCGGACAAAGAATTTACGATGGATGACATCGTTACGCAGCGCGACGGGCGGATGGTCATTCCGGTGAAATCGGAACATAAGCGAAAAGTTGCGGGGGTGGTGCACAACGTTTCTCAAACCGGACAAACGGTATTCATCGAGCCGAACGAAACGATGGAATTGAACAATGAAATCATTTCGCTTCAGTTTGAAGAGCACAGGGAAATTTCATTTGTTCTCCGTGAGTTGACAAGCCGCATTCGCGCAATTCTGCCTACATTCACATCAGCGCTCGATATTCTGAAGCAATTGGATTTTTTATATGCAAAGGGGCGCTATTCGCTGGAAATTCGCGGTGTAGCAGCAGGGTTTTCCGACGCTCCGATGCTGCAGATTAACAACGCACGGCATCCGCTGCTCATCGCGTATCATGGGTATGATAGCGTGCAGCCGCTCACCGTTGAATTGGGGAAAGAGTACACGACGCTCGTCATCTCCGGACCGAACACTGGCGGCAAAACAGTCGCGTTAAAATGCGCGGGATTGATTGTTCTGATGGCGCAGTGCGGATTTCACATTCCCGCCGATCCCGGCACAACAACGCCGATGTGCGACGATATTTTTGTCGATATTGGCGATGACCAATCCGTCGAGGATGACCTCAGTACATTCAGTTCGCATCTAAAAAATATTAAAACAATTCTTGAACAAAGCACACGAAATTCATTGGTGCTTATTGATGAAATTGGTTCGGGCACCGATCCGAATGAGGGCTCGGCGTTTGCCATGAGCGTGCTCGCGAACCTCATCCGTCGAGGCGTACCGACCATCGTTACAACGCATCACGGGGCGTTAAAATCGTTCGCGCATGAGACGCACGGAGCGCAAAACGCCGGCATGGAGTTCGACACGGAATCGCTACGTCCTACGTATCGACTTCACACAGGTTTACCGGGAAGCAGTTATGCCTTTGAAATTGCAGGCAAATTGGATTTTCCTGCATCAGTATTGCGCGACGCGAAAAACAGAATGGGGGAGCAGCACGCAAAATTAGAAACATTACTGACGGATCTTGAGAAATCATTGAAAGATGCACGGGAAGACTCTGCGAAAGCACGCGGCGAAAAAGACCGGTTGGAAAAATTGACGCATGAATATGAAATAAAACTCCGTGATGCCAATAAAGACGCGCGCGAAGTCCTTCGCAAAGCAAAAGAAGAGGCGCGCGAACTTTTGGAAAAATCACGCGCGCTCGTGGAGAATACGATTCGTGAATTGCGGGAGGCGACGGCGGAGAAACAAATTGTAATTCGTAAACAATTTGTCAACGCGCAAGCAGAATTAAGCGCACAAACGGAGAAATCATCGGCGGAACATGAGATGTATAATGCCGGCAATCCGGATGAAAATGTAACGTTCCATATTGGTGATCTTGTTCGCATATCCGGATCGGAGACGGAAGGGAAGATAGTATCGCTTTCGGAAGGAAGCGGAAGTGCAGAAGTGCAGGCTGGCGCTTTAAAAATCAAAACAAAAATTCAATCATTGAAGCGAATCGGCAAAGAATCGAAGAAAAAAAATCCCGTCGTTCCCGCATCCGTCGCTCTATCCGACGTCGCGCCGACAAGCATTGACTTGCGCGGCATGTACGGCGATGAAGCGCTTTCCGCAGTCGAGAATTTTATTGCCGAGGCGGTTGCCGCAGGTCATGCGCGCATTGAGATTATTCACGGCAAGGGAACCGGCGCGTTACGCACATACATACACAATCTGCTTAAATCGCATCCTTCGGTCGCTTCATTCCGGCTCGCGGACTGGAATACAGGCGGCACCGGCGCAACATTGGTTGAATTGAAAAAATAAACAAGAACATCACGCAATCCGTGTGAATTAAATTATTTTGGATAATTTTGCCCCATGCGCGAGAGAAATAATATGATTCATAAAATTCTACGATGATTCAACTATGAAAGACAAGATTCGCATCGCCTCAGGGCAGGGTTTTTGGGGAGATTGGCTCGAAGCGCCTCTGATGCAGGTCAGCAAGGGACCGATTGACTACATGATGATGGATTACTTAGCTGAAGTAACGATGTCCATCATGCAGAAGCAAAAATTAAAAAACCCGAATCTGGGCTATGCAAAAGATCTCGTCGAAACGTGCGAGAAGATATTGCCTTATTTGGTGAAGAACGACATTAAACTCATCACAAACGGCGGTGGCGTGAATCCGTTGGCAGCGCGGGATGCCGTGTTCAAAGTCGCAGAGAAACTCGGTATTAAAAATCTGCGCGTTGGGGTGGTTCTTGGCGATGATATTCTTCCGCGCATTGACGATCTTTTTGCGCGCGGCATCGAATTGAAGAACATGGAAATGGGCGCAAGTGCGGAAATCATTCGCAAGAATTTGCTTTCCGCAAATGCGTATTTTGGAGCATTCCCGATTGTTGAGGCGCTGCGGCAAGGCGCGCAAATCGTTATCACCGGGCGGACGACTGATACAGGATTGACGCTTGCACCGATGATTCATGAATTCGGTTGGAGCGCAAGCAACTGGGATAAATTGGCGGCAGGCACGATTGCAGGGCATATCAATGAATGCGGAGCGCAAAGCACCGGCGGCAATTTTCTCGGCGGATGGGAACAAGTGCCTGCAATGCACCGCATCGGATTTCCGATTGTCGAAGCATATCCCAACGGCGAGTTTGTAATGACAAAGCATGAAGGAACGGGCGGATTGGTCTCGCGCGCGACCGTTGCAGAACAGTGTTTATATGAAATCGGCGATCCGAGAGAATATATTACGCCGGATTGCGTGGCAGATTTCACATCTATTCACCTTGAAGAAGAGAAGAAAAAGAACAGGGTGCGCGTGTATGGCATCACTGGAAAAAACGCTACGCCGTTTTATAAAGTCTCAATGAGTTATGCTGACGGGTACGTGAGTTTCGGCTCCCTGACGTATGCGTGGCCCGACGCTTTGAAGAAAGCGCAAGCGTCCGACAAAGTATTGCGCAATCGGATGAAAGACTTGGGGCTGACGTTTGATGAAATTCGCACTGAATTTGTCGGGTATAATGCCTGCTTCGGACCGCTGGCGGAGAAGATAATCCCGAACGAAGTTACGATGCGGGTTGGCGTGCGGGGGCATGATTATGCATCGGTGGAACGATTCGGAAAAGAAATTGCGCCGCTCATACTTACAGGGCCGCCGACTGTAACGGGGTTTGCCAGCGGAAGACCAAAGCCTTCCGAAGTCGCAGCGTATTGGCCCGCCTTGATTCCAAAGACCGAGGTTACACCCGAAGTCGTTGTTGAAGAACGCTAAAAACAAATTGCCAACATTCGTTAATCCTTTACGCCCTAAAATAATCTAATGATTAAATATAAAAAATGAATTCTCTTACAAAAGTAAGCAGAGTGTTTTATCTGCTGCCGGTATTAATAATTTGCTGCATCAGCCCAACACTCGAAAGTTGTTACTCACATTTTATGGTTTATGGGGAGCCGCCGCCAGCACGAGTGGAAGTTATCGAATCAGCCCCTGCGCCGGGTTATGTGTGGATTGAAGGACGTTGGGTGTGGGGAGGCGGAGGATGGGCGTGGAACCGCGGAAGATGGGAAGCGCCGCCGCGTCCGAATGCTGCATACGTTCACGGGTTTTGGATGCATCGAAACAACGGATACTATTATCAAGAAGGTCACTGGAAAGACAAAGGCGAGCATGAGAACCGAAATGAATACACACGGAGAATGGGATCGCAAAGATAACGCAAGGCATGATTATATCGTCGTCTCAAAACTACAGATAAATATACATATCATTCATAATTATTTTAAGAGGTTAATTTGAAAATGATTCGTAAAATGACAGTAATCGCTTTGGTAATCGGAGCATTCCTATTCGTTGAACATTCATATGCACAGATAGTCGTGCGCATCGCTCCGCCTGCTCCCCGTGTGGAAGAGCGCGTTGCGCCGCCTTCTTCTGCTCATATATGGATTGACGGACATTGGACATGGGTGGAAGGCAGATGGACATGGTTCCCCGGGCACTGGGAAGTACCACCGCGTCCGCGTGCAGTATGGATTCCCGGACATTGGAAACATCGCAGAGACGGCTGGGTATGGATGGAAGGGCATTGGAGAGGGAGAAGAGATTGGCGGTAAATGAACGGGTATCATTTTTTTTGCATAATTTCTCAAGCGGATCAATATATCTCGATATATATAACATGAAGGTACAACTTTTACAAATTGCACATGCCCGCTCCGGCGATAAAGGCGACGCGGCAAACGTTGGCGTAATTGCGCGTGAAGAACGATTCTATCCGATCTTAAAAAAAACGCTAACGGCTGCGCTCGTTAAAAAGCACTTCAAGGGAATCTGTTTCGGGAAGGTGGAACGGTACGAATTACCGAATTTGTGGGCGCTAAATTTTATTTTGCACAATACACTGGGCGGCGGCGGGACTATTTCACTTAAACTTGACGCGCAAGGAAAAACTCTTTCTGCTGCAATGTTAAAATTAGTGATAGATGTTCCTTCCTCCGCCGTCGCACAACCGAAGAAAAATAAAAAATTAACCAGCAAGAAAAAATTACCGAAAGATGGAAAAAGACGGTAACAGAAAATTTCAATTGGATATTCGTTCGTGCATTGACCCGAATTGCACCGGGGAAGTGTACGAGGTGGAATACATGGAACAATTTAATTGGATAACTGCCGAATTTAAATGCTCGGTATGCGGTAAAGAATTCACCGTGAAAGTTGAAACGTGAAACCCGAACGCAATCTGAAAGTTATTTCCCGCCGTATTCGGACCTCTCAATCCCTCCCATGATCATATTGTCACATAACGCTTTGCATTTGTAGATTTGGCATTTCAATTTCTAAGGTTTAATTTGCCGCATATTTTCAATGAGTTGCCCTTTTCTGTTTTGAAATATGCGCGCACGAATTCTTCTATTCCTTTCAAGTTTATTCTTCACGAGTTTTGTTTTTGCCGACTGGCAGGCGACTCTCAAATTGCCATATAATGCTCCCCCCTATATCAGCCAATGGGCATCAGATAACCAGTTATTGACGTTCACGCTGAATAACCATTCGGACGCTCCAGTCTCTATCATCGTAGAATCTACTGTATCGAATGACGCGCAAATCGAAATATTCCACGGTTCTACTGTTCCTTTTTATATGATAAACAACCGTCCTCTCGCCATGCGCGCGCCGGACATCGTTCAGTGGAAGCAGATCGTATGGAATCCATTGTTCAGGCGCATGTACGCCAATCCGGAGCGGCTGCCGGAAGGAAATCTCAACGTATGCGTGCGTGTGTATGAATGGAAAAACGGCAAAGGCGCGAAACTTGCGGAGGCGTGTGAAAAAACGTTCGTAAACTATGCGGACAATCCCAAAATTACAAAGCCGGCGGATGAAACGCACATTACAGACATGCCTGTAACTTTTTCCTGGCAAAAAATAGATGCTCCGGAGTATATCACCGTTCATTACACAATTGACATTGCGGAAATACCCCAAGGTGGTTCCGCTGAAGCGGCGTTCTCTGCAAATCCGGTGTACCTCGGAGAAACTGACGGTACAGAGTTCACATTGAAATCCGATGCAATGCAACTGCGACGAGGTGCCACATACGTATGGAGGGTTACTGCTTTCGATCAGTATGGCAATCCGGCAACTGCGCATAACGGGATTAGCCGGACAGGTAAATTTTATTTCGACCAGTTGAGCGATTTTCAAAAGCAACGCGCGCTTGCGATTGCGAAGAAAACGGCAACTGATTTATTGAGCGCGGCATTGAATAATAATCCGGCGCCGCAAATGGCATTTGTCAAAAACGCTAAGGATAAATTGTCAACGGCATCCTCGGCATATTTACTCGGAGAAATTGCGAAAGAATTATCGGGAGGACTTGATTCTCTTGCTGTGGTCAGCGGAATGACGACGGCAGCATTCAATAATATAATCACGGCAGCATTTGCGCTCCGTTACGTTGCAGATATAAATTCAGGGAAGTATATCATGGCAGGAACGCGCGCTGATTCGCTTTTGGCACTCAGCATTGCGTATGCGGAAGGATTGGGGCATATCGGGGGAGAAGGCATCCGAAGCAATGCGCAGAAACTGGCGCAAGTTATGACAACAATAAGGTCTTCGCTCGGCACGGTAAAAGGTCATTCTTCATTTGTTGATCCATTGGAAAGTTTTGCATCTTTAGCGACCTCTGCAAGTTCGGACGTGGAAACAGTTTTGCAGGCATCTTCACAAAATGCTTACGCAGGTTTTTTGCATACCAAATGGAACAACGGCGGCTATATTGCGGACGCGTTGTTTCACGCGCTTAAAATGGAAAAATCCGCGCCCAAAAATTTACAATCGAGCATGCTGAAACTTGTCAACGACTTGTTGTCTGCTGCAAAATCAGATAAAGCGAGCGACGTACAAAGTGCTCAAGCCGACGCGGAATCGGCAAAACAAGCAAAGGGAGCATCCGCCATTTCCGCCGATCTTGACGCAATAGAGGAGAATATCTCAGCAAGTTTGCAACAGCCGTCGACGGGAAACAAAATGAACGCCTGCGCAACAATTGCATCTATGTTAAAATCATCAGAAGCGTCGGTCTCCAAAAAAAACGTCAAGCAAATTGATGCGCTGGCGAATAAATGCCAAAGTGCGGGCAACGATCCTGCGTCGCAATTGAATGTTCTCAACGACATTAAATCTTCGCTGCCTGCCATTATAAAAAATGAAAAGCAGACGGATGCATTGCAGACTGTCATCGAGAAAATCAACGGTCTTACTCCGTCATTTTCGCAAACTGCGGTATTCACGCAGACTTCTGATATTGCAACACAAACGGCGACGTCAATGAAGGATAAATCGATGCAATCAGTTTGCGATTCAATCGCTGTTGAAGCAAGTTCCGCGGCTCGACCACTCACTCCCCGCGAGGCGCTTCGCATAGCCCAGAATATCATCCGTGATGCGCGCGCATTCGACGCATTGAATGTAACCGCAGCTGGAAATGCAAAGTTGGCTGACCAGATCACACCCGCACTTGCAGAAAAAATAATTTTGCCCGACCTGTTGATTGATCCTTCATTTCAAGAAATGAAACACACACTCGATCAGAAAAACATAACACTCAATTTTGCCACGACTGCAACCGGCGCGTATATCCAGATGATGGGAGGACAATGCACGTTGGACATTTCACTTGCAATCGAATCGCCCGTTGTTTTACAATACTTCATTAGTGCTGCCTTGAATACCGGTGCGGCGCATACGCTGTATGGCATATATCAACAGGATTGCACGGGAGCGGATGCCTTAGATAAAAACAACGGATTTGGCTTCCATTCACGAACCGATGCCGCCGCTGATGAGAAAATTCTTGGCGAACAAGAGACGAAACGAATGTTTCGCGCATTGCCGGAATATGAAACGACCGCCGATCATTAATATACACTCAGATATTCACTCTACAATTATATTCTCTGTAGTTTTATTGATTCCGTTTAATGAAATATTTTTGCTGCATTTTTTTTGGTTCATTGTTATTCAGTGCTACGCACGCTTTTGCGCAAGATACATTGTACGACAGCCAAAATCCAAAATTGCCCTGTACGTTTCAATTTCCCCGCACGTGGAGCATATCTGAAAGCGACGGAACGACAGAACCTTACTCCGAATACGATTTGCTTGGTCGGGCGAACAAACAAAAAACATTTTCAACGCATATCAGTGTATCAATAACAGACGCGGCAGTTGCAAAAGCAACAAATCTCAATGATTATCTTGATCGTTTTACCGAGCGTGCAAAACAACTCTATGATCGGTATGAGGTAGTCCGGCGTATAAAGACGCAAGTCTGGGGACAGTCTGTCCCGACGTTAGACATCGCATACGCGCTGCCACTTCCAATCGAACAGACAACGAACACATGGACGATTATATTGGAGCGCAGAGCTGTGATATTGAATAACGGCAAATTATGGACGTTTATTTATTCCGCCGATGCAAACGATTATGAGGCATCTCTTCCGGTGTTCCAACATTTCTTAGATACGTTCTTTTTCAAATAAGCTGGCGCTGCGACTCACGAACGCCAGCAAACAACACACTCCATGCACACGCCGCAACCGTTAGATTATTACGTCGTCGGGGTGTATTTCATCTTAACGATCGCGATAGGGCTTTCTGTTGCGCGGTACATGCGCGGCGCAAAGGATTATTTTGCGGGTGGCAATAAAATCCCGTGGTGGATTGCGGGAATCTCATTGTATATGCAAAATTTTTCCGCGTGGACATTCTCCGGCGCTGCGGGATTTACGTATTCGACGGGGTGGTTTGCGGTGCTCTATTTTGCGACGTGGGCAATCGGCTACCTTGCGGGAACGCAGCTTACCGCGGTGCAATGGCGGCGCGCGCGCGTTATTTCGCCGGTGGAATACACGCAGACACGATTCAACATTCCGACCCAACAACTTGCAGGCTGGGCGCTTGCGCTAAATTTTCTGCTGACAGCAGGCGTGCAGCTTGCAGCAACATGCAAACTGCTGCTGCCTATCCTCAACATCGATTTGAATCTGTTCATCGTCATCACGGGGTTCGTGATTCTCGTCTATACATTTTTTGGCGGACTATGGGCAGTTTCCATTACAGATACTGCGCAATTTGCAATTTTGATGTGTATGACGATTTTAGTCGTACCCTTGACGCTTTCACTTGTCGGCGGATTGCCGAATCTCATTGCGCATATTCCGCCGCTATCGCTGACACAAACATATAATAATTATCACTACGACGTGAATTGGCTCGTGTCGTTTTGGATTATACTTACAATCGGGACGGCACAGGGCGCAGCGCAACGATTCTACAGTGTAAAAGACGAACGCTCCGCCAGAAAACTCGGCTTTTTATGCGCTGGTTTATTTATCACCGCTCCGCTTGTGTTTTCAATTCCGCCGCTTGTTGCAAAAATGTTGTGGCCCGACCTTGGTGCGGAACCGTTTTTCGCGCAGTATAAGAATTTGCGACAACCGCAAGACCTTGTGTACGTCGCGTTGTGCATGAAGGTTTTGCCGAACGGGCTTATCGGCATGTTTGCGGCAGCAATGCTTTCTTCGACGATGAGTTCTCTCAGCGGGGTGTTCAATATGATTGCATCCATCTTCACGCGCGACGTGTATAAGAGTTTTGTGAATAAGAGCGCAACCGATACGCGCATGCTGAAAGTTGGGAGATGGTCTTCAGCGGCAATCGGCATAATCATTGTCACCGAAGCGTTGTATTTTGTTTCCGCGCCGTTCGGCATTTTCAATTATATGCAACAGTTTTTTTCGCTCTTCAATATTCCTATTTCACTGCCGCTTGCGTTCGGCATTTTATTCCGTAAAGTTTCTCGCTGGAGCGCATTTGCCGCAACAATATTCGGTCTTGCCATTGCAGCGGATGCTAAATTTTTAGCCGGGTGGAGTATCGGTCCGCAAGTATATTTGACAACGGCGGTTGTTCTCGGCATTTTTTATTTTTCCGATGTGCTTGGGGAGTGGCATGCCCGCAAAAAAAATCTTTTGTATATATTTGCGTTTGGAGTAACGGCGGCATTAGAATTTTTATTTATCTGCTTTTCGGACGTTTCACTTGCAGGAACAGGGTGGATGGCAATCGCGCTGCCGCCTTTGGCGTTCGGTATCGGGATTGTGCTGTTTGCCAACGTATTCGATCGCGATTTGAAAACTGACCGTTCGCAGGTACGCGAATTTTTCGAAAAGTTGGACACTCCTATTGACGTTGCAAACGAAGTATATAACGCCGGACAAAAAGAAACCTCTACAGCTCCGCTTATCGGCGGCATATTGATGACAATCAGCGCGTTGGTGCTGTTGATGCTGGTCGTTCCCTCGACGCATCAGGAATGGAGTTTATTCGTTATTCTCGGAGCAATCACGTTTGTTGTCGGCTGCTCGTTTTATGTCTTCGGAAAACGCTCACGATTTGTATCATCGTAAAATACTAACACATGGACAGAAGAAATTTTTTACGTTCCATCGGCGCAGCCTCTGCTGCGGCGACGGCGCTGCCGATCATCGGGGCAAGCGAATTTGCCAATCCTAACGCAGCGGCTGCCAAGCCGATGCCGGATATGACAAACGCCGAACAGCAATTCCCGCAAACGATTCCACAGGATCAGATAACGAACAATCCCGGCGTCGAATATTATTTTGTCGGTAACGGTCTACTTACATGCGCCGTGCAGATTTGCAAGAACCCAGCATCAGGAACGCCAATCGGCATGATGCTTATGCAACCTAAACATTTTTCACGGAAAAACAGCACGTTTCTTTTTCACCCGGAATTTGGACTGGCGCGTACAATGTTGACGGTCATCACCGAGAACAAACCGCATCAAGCGGTGCATGAAGACGTCTCAGCGCGATACAGTTTTACGAAAGATTTTCAACCGAGCATCATCGCCTCTTGGAAAATAGGCGCATCGTTCACTATCGAAGAAGAATTTATTCCCAGCGCGCGGCAATCGGTAATAATCAGGCGCGTTCACGTAAAGAATAACGCACCCGAAAACCGGCGAGTGAAAGTACAAGCAGCGTTTTATCCGAATTTTCTTTTTTTCGATACGTTGGAAACAAATCAGCAGGACAAAGTGATCGAAGCAGACGGGTTTCTTTCCGCACAACTATACGCCGAACAAGAACAGGAATTGAACCAGCGCTGGGTAACCGTTGATTTAGGATCGTTTGCACCGGTGGAAACGAAAACGATGGAATTCATTTATACCATCGGCGACCGGAAACAGGATATTTTTTCCACCCACGCACAGGCATTGATTGACGATAAAAGAGATTCGTGGGCAAAGATATCGCGCATCGAATGCGATTCCGACAAATATACCCATCTCTTAACGGCTGCAACTCTTGGTTTGCGTGCTGCCATTGCAAACGATGGAACGATGGACGCCGGAATATGGCAGTATAACGCCGAGTGGGTGCTGGATGCAAGCGCAGCCGCCATTGCGTGCGTGTACGCCGGCCAGTTTGAGAACGCACGCCAATTATTACATCGCATCATGGAAAAAATGGTGAATGCCGACGGTTCCACGATGGAAGCGAGCCGGTTTGTTTCCGATGACATGCTTGAGCTAAATCAATCGGGGCAATTATTATATGCCTTGTGGGTGTATTGGACGTGGACGGGAGAGGATATCTTCGAGGATTATTGGAAGAAAATACAGGCGATTGCCAATTGCATACTGAAACCGGCATTTGTTGACGCAACAAGCGGCTTGCTTCATAACAAGCGTGAATTTTGGGAACGCACGGAAGCAATGGGCATTCAGGACGGTTATGAATTGAGCCATCAAGTGTTATGCGCTAAGGGCTTAGAGAAACTTGCCGAATATGCAGTAACGGATCATAAAGATGACGCTGTCAAATGGGGGGAGGCGGTGAAGAAAATGAAAAATTCGATTCTCAATGATCCGAAATACGCGTTTGTAGCAGACGGACATTTTATAAAGAGAAAATCGCTGGCAGGCGAAGTCGTCTCAACAATAACACCTCCAGATAAAAACACACTTCCTCCGGGCGTTCCGCTCGCTACGGAAGATAAAAATTTGATTGACCCCGATGCCAGCGACGTCTTTCCGATTTTACACGGCATCGTTGAGCCAGACAATCCGCTGGCGGCAAATACGCTTGTATACATTGAGAAATTGTGGAATCAACGGTGGGATATTGGCGGGTACGGCAGATATGATGTAACCTCTGAACCAGATTCGCCGGGACCATGGGCATTCCCAACGGTTTTCATTGCCCGTGCGTATGCACGGACAGGGAACAGCGATAAATTAAAACAGATTTTAGATTGGTTATGCACGGTACAAGGCGGAACTGCCGGTTCGTGGTTTGAATTTTACGGTA